>Ga0137415_10001868_pt1 | contig 21000 bp, 21 predicted proteins | sample CZODoug3_1_1_16f_FD_183082 | JGI IMG/M metagenome (GOLD analysis project Ga0137415, IMG submission 183082) | Vadose zone soil fungal communities from Angelo Coast Range Reserve, California, USA - CZODoug3_1_1_16fungal (Hybrid Assembly) | ecosystem: Environmental > Terrestrial > Soil > Vadose...
CGTCATGTCCAGCAAGCCGAGCGATTCCTGCGGCGGATTATTCACTTTCGTCGCCAGCAGAATTGCTCCCGCGCACGTCCCGAAAATCGCTCCACCGGCCCGCGAAAATTTACGGATGGCGTCAAACAATCCTTCTTCCTTCAGGAATTGCAATTGCGTTGTGGATTCTCCGCCGGGCAACACGATCCCGTCGCACCCTTCCAAATCCTCCACCGTGCGCACTTCCACCGTTTCCGCGCCCAACCCCTGCAGCATGGCCGCATGCGCCGCGAAATCACCTTGTATCGCCACGATTCCAATCTTCACGGGTCCCTTCTTCTTTCCTGCTTCGTTCGAATGACGCGGCCGGACGCGTACGGTTTTCCCCGCACTCCGCCCGGCCGTTTTCTTTCTCGAAACAATCTTCCTGCTGCCTTTGACGCGACTCTTCAAAGCCCACCTTACCAGCCGCGCGTGGAGAGCAAATCTTTCTCTTCCAATTGCCGCACGTCGATTCCCGGCATCGCTTCGCCGAGTTCCTCGCACGCTTCCAGAATCGCCTTCGGGTCCTCAAAGTGCGTGGTCGCCTTCACGATGGCCTTCGCGCGCGCGTCCGGATCGCTGCTCTTGAAAATGCCGGAGCCGACGAACACCGCTTCCGCGCCAAGCTTCCGCACCAGCGCCGCATCCGCAGGCGTCGCAATTCCGCCCGCCGAAAAATTCGGCACCGGCAACTTTCCAGTCTTCGCGATTTCACGAATCAGGTCCAGCGGCGCGCCGATCTCCTTTGCCGTGCGCATCAACTCGTCATCTCGCAGCGTGGTCAGCCTTTTCATCTCGGAAACGATCGTGCGCATGTGCCGCACTGCTTCCACCACGTTGCCGGAGCCGGCTTCGCCCTTCGTGCGGATCATCGCCGCGCCTTCCGCGATGCGCCGTACCGCCTCGCCCAGGTTCCGCGCGCCGCAGACGAACGGCACTCGATAATCGTGCTTCCAGATGTGATTCTCTTCATCCGCGGGCGTCAGCACTTCGCTTTCGTCAATGAAGTCCACTTCCAGCGCCTGCAACACTTCGGCCTCCGAAAAATGCCCGATGCGCACCTTGGCCATCACGGGGATGGTCACCGTCTTCATGATTTCGCGGATCACCTTGATGGAGGCCATCCGCGCCACGCCGCCTTCCTTGCGAATATCCGAAGGCACGCGCTCCAGCGCCATCACCGCGCAAGCGCCCGCTTTTTCCGCGATGCGCGCCTGGTCGGCGTTCGTGACGTCCATGATCACGCCACCCTTCAACATCTCCGCCAACCCGACCTTTACCCGCCATTCGTTCGAACCCTTGGCCTTGCCGCCGTGGCCGTTGCCGCTGCCATTTGGTTTCTTTACTTGCATGTTCCTTCTCCTCTGACTCCTCTGAAAAATTTGGGAATCCCTAAAAACCTTTATTGAGCGGCGCGAACCCGCTCGAAATGCTCTTTGTCAATCGCCACGAACCGGGCCGTGCCCCGCGCCAGCAGGTTGCCTTCGGCGTCGCGAATCTCTCCCACTCGAAATCGGTTTCTGCCTTTTTCTTCTTCCTGCCAGCCTTCCACCACAATTTCCCGGTCCACGGGCACCGGCTTCCGGTAGACCACGTTCATCTCCGCGGTCACTGCTTTCTCTTCGGTCAATTTCGAAATCTTTCCCATCGCTTCGTCCAGGACCACCGCGATGATCCCGCCGTGTGCGAAGCCCGCGCCGCCCGCGTAATTGGGCCCCAGCACAAAACGCCCCCGCGTCCGCCTGGCATCAAAGTCGAGATCAAACACCAGCCGCATGCCCGCTTCATTATTTCCGCCGCAACCAAAGCAGCGGTTTGCTTCCTGCGTCTCCAGTTTGATGATTTTCGCCATATTTATACCAGCGCCACGTGCGAACGTTCCGCCCGCCGCGTGCCGCGCTGCCGCTTGCGCATTTCGCTCTTCAACAGTTCCGCCAGTGTCGCCACGCCGCGCGCCAATTCTTTTTCGTTGAGGCTAGCAAATCCCAGCCGCAGTGTGTTGGGCATTGGCGATTGCACGTAAAAATATCTTCCCGGTGCGAAGAGCACACCGCGTTCCCGCGCATGAATCATCAGTTCGCTGGCGTCAAAGCCCGGAGGCAATTCCAGCCACAGGCACATTCCTCCATCGGGTTTGGTCCACCGCACGCCCTCCGGCATCTGCCGGCGCAAGGCTTCGTCCACCGCGCGTAGTCGATCCGCATACACCTTCCGCATCTTCGTCAGATGCTTCTGGAACAGCCCACGCTTCAGGAATTCGGCCAGCGTTGCCTGCGCCAATTGATCCGTGTGCAGGTCGGTCATCTGCTTCACCAGGCGCAACCGCTCAATCGCCGCCGCCGGCGCCACGATCCAGCCTACGCGCAACCCGGGGAACGCCACCTTCGCAAAACTGTCAATGTGGATCACCAGATTCCCGCGGTCCAGCTGCTTCAACGAAGGAATCCGTTCCTCCTGCGTGTTCAGCCGCGCATAAATGTGGTCTTCCACCACGGGCACCTGGTAGCGCCCTGCCATTTCCAGCACGCGCCGGCGCGACGCCAGCGGCATGGAAGTTCCCGTCGGATTCTGAAAGTCCGGCGTCAGCACCAGCAGCTTCACGCGATTCGCCGCCAACGTGGCCTCCAGCGCTTCCGGATCGATTCCCAGCGTGCTGCCTGGCTCCGCGTGCGTCCGCACCGGCACGCCGAGGCACCGCGCCCGCACTCCGTGAAATACCGCCGAGGCCCCCGGATATGTCGGATTTTCCATCACAACCGTGTCGCCTGCGCGCACAAACGCCTTCGCGATCAAATCGAGCGCCTGCTGGCAACCATCCGTAACCAGCAGCGTTTCATCCTTTGCGGGAATTCCGTCCTGGCGCAACAGTTCGAGCAACGCTTCTTTCAACGGCGCGTAGCCGTCCGATGCGCCCAGGTTCAGGATGTCCTGCCCTTCGCGGCGTAGCGCCGCTTGCGAGCATGTCTGCAACTCTTCCACCGGGAAAAATTCCGGATCCGGCCGCGCCATAATAAATGAAAGCGAATTCACCGGCGCCGAAGCCGTCAGCCGGCTCAAAATCTCTTCGCTGCGCTCATCCGCAAAAAGCAGTTCCCAGCGCAATCCATCGCCGTTCGACAAACTCGCCGGAGCCGGCGGCGTAATCTTCAATCCATTTCCATTGTTGCGAATGAATGTGCCGCGGCCCACGTGTCCCTGGATTAATCCTTCCGATTCCAGTTCAGCGTAGGCGTTCGCGACGGTGGTGCGATGCACGCCCAGCATCTGGGCCAGTTCCCGGCTGGCGGGAATCCGGTCGCCGGGGCGCAAATCGCCCGCATGCACCAGGGAGCGCAGTTGGTCGCGCAGTTGAATGTAGAGGGGAATGTGACTTTCGGGCTGAAGGTGTAATGGCAGCATTGTCTCTCACCCCAGCCTAATTCTATCAGAAATTGGCCTAGTGAAAGAGCCAATTTGTCTTCCGCAAAGGCCTCACTCCGGCCTGATCTCGCCTGTCCCGTTTTTCTCCCCCGCCTTCAGATCGCGAACGCAAAGTTTCGTCCAGTCCTTCGCGTCGCACTGGTAAATCTCCTTCAAGGGCAAATCGTCGTCCCGCACTTCGTACAACCCGGACTGCATGTCGTCGCCGTCGTCCAGCGAGCCCACTACCACAGGGCTTCCTTCCCTCACCCGCAAGCGGAACTGCTTCGTCGACGCCTCGTAATTCGAATAGAGGAAGCAATGCCCGACGCAGGCCCTGTCGACCACGTGCAATGCCACCATGCGATAGTCCGGTGGCTCGAAAATCGTCGCGACCACGCGCGTCCCCATCGGCAAGTCCCGTGTGATCTTTTCCGCGTTCTCTTCCATCCGCTCCGCCGGTTGCGTGTCGCGATAGACAAGCATGAAATAGACGGCCGCGCACGCGCCCAGCGCAAGGAGATGCCACTTTCGCGGCCGCAGCGTTCCCAGCCAGCAGAAAATGAAGATGGCGCTGATTAGCGTCAGCCGCGTCACCAGCAGTCCAATCCATCCCGCGTTCTCATCGGGCCGCAGATTCTCCGGCAACAGCGATGTGAGGCAAAACGCCACCGCATAAAATTCCGGGAACAGCCTCCGCTCTTTGCCATTCCCTTTTTCTCGCCGCAGTGGAAGCAAATCCAGCAAAGTCGCCGCTGCCACAAACACAATCATGGCCAGAGCCACGTAGCGTGTTTCGGGGCGGAAGATCCAAAACTGGTCCGCTCCGTTCCACTTCAGAAATGGCGAGTCCGGCCAGTCTGGCTGATACTCAGGGTGCCGCGCAAGCACCCAGCGCACCACCAATCCAATACCAATGGCCGCCGCGGGAGGAAGCCACTCCGCCCAACCTCGCATGCGCGGCCAAAGCAGCCGGTACGCCCCGGCCGCCATCAGCCACAAAAATCCCAACGGATGCGCCAGCAACACCAGCGGCGCCAAAACCACGGCGATCAAGATTCCACGCCTCTCGCCGTGCCAGAGCGCCGCCAATCCAAAGCATGCCAATCCTAAAGACAGGTAGTAGTTCATGAATCCCATGTAAAACACATAGCTGTACGCCAGCATCGCCAAGCCGGGCACCAGCAGCCACGGCCGCTTCCGCGTCGCCACACTAATCAGCGTGAACACGCCCCAGAAAAACACCAGCGCGCACAGCGAAACCGCGACCTTTTCCGCCACGCCAAATCCAAATGTTTTGCCGAGCTTCAGCAGCATCAGGTCAAACAGCACATTCTTGCCCTGCCACACCGTATAGACGCCGGGCGCCTTCCCCGCCTCAACCAACTGCGCCAGCCAGGCGTTGTAGACATGGCTCGCCAAGTCGCCCGCCTGAATATGCCGCTGCCAGAAACACGGAATCAGAATCGCCGCCGACACCAGCAACACCAATCCCAGCTCGCTTTTCGTTCGAATTTTCGAAGGAGAGACTTCTTCTACCCGAGGCGGAGCTTCAACCTGGAGCTCGCCCGTCACACCCGCATCAGTTCGCATGCGCCGTATTGTATCGTTATCCCGCCGCCGACCCAAAAACGTGTAGGCCCCCCGCGTTAGCCGCACGGTACACGCAAAAACGCGCTCTGTCATTCTGAGGGCATCCGACAAGGATGCCCGAAGAACCTCAACTTCAGCGCCATTACTCAATTTATGGTTCGGAGTCAGAACGGGACAAAAGTCGAGACCGCCTACCGCATCGGCTGCGCTTCTCCCAACTTCTTCAGGCGGTCGCGCAGCTTCCTCTGCAACGGGTTCGGCGTGTTTGGATTGAACGCCACCAGATACCAAAGCGGCTGCGTCTTGTCCTTGCTCAAATAGGTCAACGTGTTCGCATCGGCATTCGGGTGACGCGCCACATTCTCTCGAATCGCACCGTAGGGATGCTTCGCCAGCTTGTTCAATGTCTTTGCATTCGTCCGCGGATGCTCGCTGATCAGCCGCAGCATGTAATAGTCTTCTTCCGGCGCCTGCTTCACCAGCTTCTCCAGCATTTCCGGCTTGGCTTCCGCGCTCAACACCAGTCCGATCTTCTCGTCCCAGGCGGTGTTGATCTGGTTCAATTCCCGCGTCCGCGCATGGATCAACTCTTCCAGGCTGCGCCGCTCCTGCTGCATCCGCGCGATCGGCAACTGGGTTCCTTCCAGCGAATCCAGCACCCGCAAAAGGTGCTGGCGTTCCCCGAACACGATCTGCGAAGTGCGATCGATTCGTCCGTTTTCCTTTTCCTTGTGTTGCACTAGGTCCGAACGTCGCATGTTTGGATGCTCCCAATTCCCGCCGGGCCTGTCACCGAAAGGTATGAATTCTTTGCCAGCCTGCTTTTGAAGGCTCATAACTATGGCGCTACTTTCTGGTCGTGGCTGCGGCTCAATTGGATTATCTTCCGGGGCTGCGGTAGGGTAAAGATTCGCGCCTCGGTCCTGTGCCCGATGTGCTACGCCCGCAAATTGGATGCAATTGGGCTGATTATGGCCGCGAGAAAAGGAACAGTCATGTCGGCTTTTCAGGAGCATCACGACGAACTGGAGCACTTCGAGCAGCGCTTCGGGCGGGACCGCGGCCGCCTCGCCGTCTCGCTCGATCGCATCACCAACGCACTCGTCCTCGTCGGCCAGCACGGGGTCTATTGCACCAGCCAGCGCAATCCCACGGTTCCCGCGATGGACCTCCGCATGGTCACCCAGGAACTCACCCATGCCAAAGAACTCATCCAATCGGTGATGGAAGAACTCCGCAAATTGCGCGAAGCCACCCAGTAGCAACGTCGCGACCTCACCGTTTCTTCAACGGGATCACAAATTTCAGCGCTGTGTGCGTCGCGCTAAAGCCCACCACCTTCACATCCTTCAACCCAGCCTTTCGTCCCGAGTCGATCACATCCGTTTCCGTGATGCTCCTTTGTCCCTTCGGATAAACCACCCAAAGCGCCGCGCTTCCCTTCATCTTGCCCGCAATCCTCTGTACGTCTCCCAATCCCTCGCGCGTCTCAGTGGCAAGGAAAATCCAGCCGACTCCATCCACAATCTTCCCGGGCGCCACCGCCGATTTCTGCTCCTTCAATTTCTTCAAAAACTCCCCATCCAGCTTCCCAAACACGGCCACCGGCTCCCCCGGTTTCACTCCCAACTTCTCCACCACCGACTTCGGATTCGCAATCTTCTCCCGCCACTTCTCCGCCCGCTCGCCCAGCTCGAAAACCACCAATCCCTCATCCGTCCTCAGCCGCAGCTCGCCATCCTTCGCTTCCATCCCGCGAATCGCCGAAAACGGGATCTTCCGCCGCTCATCCCCTCGAAAAATAATCTCCGCCGTCTCCAGCAAGGCCTTTCCGCGCACACTTTTCCCACCCCACCGAGCAGTGCAAACCACTTCTTGCCCCATCGCTGGCCCTCCTCGCTAAATTGTCCGTGGATTCAATCCGCGCTTTTCCAACTCGCCCCTACCGGCACCCCTACTTCAGAAACGGATTCATCTCTTTTTCGAGACCGATCGTGGTCGATCCCCCGTGGCCGGGATGCACGAGCGTGTCATCCGGCAACTGCATCAGTTTTTCGCGCAACGACTCCATAATCTGTTCCATCGAACCGCCCCACAAATCCGTGCGCCCGATGCTCCCCGCAAACAGCGTGTCTCCCGCAAACAGTTGCGGCTGCGCCAGCTTCACCCTCCCGCAATCCTTCGGCATGTAAAGCGACACACTCCCCGGCGTATGCCCCGGCGTGTGAATCACGCCGGCGTGAAATCCTCCCCACGGCAGCGTGTCGCCATCCTTCAGCACCTGATCCACTTCCGTAAGCTCCGGCGTGGCCATCCCGATAAATGCCGCCTGCTCTTCCATCCCGTGGTACAGCGGCAAGTCGTCGCCATGCATCATCACCGGCGCGCCCGTATACATGTGCAATTTGGCCAGCCCGCCCACGTGGTCAATGTGCGCATGTGTGCTGATGATCGCTTTGACGCTCAGCTTGTAGCGCCCCAGCATGCTCAGGATGCGCTCCACCTCGTCGCCCGGGTCAATCACGATCGCTTCCAGCGTCTTCGGGTCCCCGATGATCTGGCAGTTGCACTGCAGCATCCCCACCGGAATCTTCATGTAAATCATGTCCGGGTGGACAGCATCCGACGTCGGCGCCATTTTGTGTGTCGCGTCCATGTCCAGCAGTATATCCACTTTCGGAAAAATTTCCTCTGGTACCCTTTTGAGTGCGGCAGCGAAGCTGCCGCTTTTGAATGGCCTGAGGTAGCCCAGTCGCTGAATTTTGTCTCGCCGGTTGAACCTCAAAAGCGGAGGCTTCGCCTCCGCACTCAAAACGCGTCTGCTACACTGAGAAGGTAATGACCAGCCCCTCCAATTCGCCGCCCGTACCTCTTTCCACTCGCCTCGCTGCAGTCCAGGCCCAGTCCGGCGCGCAATTTGGCACCTGGTTCGGCTGCTCCCTTCCCGACCACTTCGGCGACTGGCTCGCGGAATATCGGCATCTCCGCGAAGGCGTCGCTCTCCTCGACAAAAACTACCGCGCTTATCTCGACTTCACCGGTCCCGACCGCGTCCGCTACCTCAACGCCATCCTCACCAACAACATCAAAGACCTGCGCGAAAATCACGGCACCATCTCGCTGTTCCTCAACCCGCAGGGCCGCATCCTCGCCGAAATCGAAACCTACAACCTTCCCGAAAAACTCTTCTGCCTCTCCTACGCCAGCATCCGCGAACCGCTGATCGCCGCCCTCGACAAATACATCATCATGGATGACGTCACCCTCACCGACCGCACCGCCGACTTCGCCACACTCGCCGTGGAAGGCCCCAAAGCCGCGCTTGTCGCCGAAGAACTCACCGGCGTCGATCCCGCCGATCTTGCCGAACTCGAAACGCGCCTCGTCTCCGTGCAGCGGATTCCCTGCCGCCTCGGCAAGCGCTCTCCCGGCGGCACCGCTAGCGCCGAGTTCCTCGTTGATCGCGCCCACGCCGAAACGCTCTGGAAGATCCTTCTCGAATCCACGCGCAAACACGGCGGCGGCCCCGCCGGCTACCAGGCACTCAGCGCTTTCCGCCTTGAACTTGGCGCTCCCTGGTTCACTTACGACTTCGGCGAAAAGCAAATTCCCCACGAAGCCGGCCTGCAAGACTCCCACATCAGCTACACGAAAGGCTGCTACACCGGCCAGGAAATCGTCGAACGTGTGCGCTCCCGTGGCCAGGTCAATCGCGTCCGCGTCACTCTCAAATACGACACGTCGCAGCCGCCCGCGTCCGGCACACCCCTCCTCTCCGAAGGCAAAGAAGCCGGCTTCACCACCCGCGCCGCCTTTTCTCCCGCGCTCAACGCTCCGATCGGCATGGCCTATCTCCGCCGTGAAAAGTCTACCCCCGGCTCGACTGTCGAATTGCCCGAAGCCGCAGGCTCCGCCACGGTCGTTACCACGCCAATTGCCTAATCCCATAGCCCTGGAATAAACTGGCCAAATTATGTTCGAACGCTACACCGAGAAGGCTCGCCGCGTCATTTTCTTCGCGCGTTACTACGCGAGTCAGTACGGTAGCCCTTTCATCGAAACGGAGCATCTGCTTCTCGGTCTCATCCAGGAAGACCACAAGGCTCTGAAAGTTCTGCTGCCGAACCTACCTGACATGGAGCGCGTTCGGACAAAGATTGAAAGCCAGATCCAACTGAGAGAACGCATCTCCACTTCTGTTGAAGTGCCACTCGCTAAAGATAGTACGCGAGTCCTGATTATCGCCGCAGAAGAGGCCGATAAATTGGGCCACCGGCACGTGGGCACCGAGCACTTCTTGCTTGGCCTGCTACGCGTCGAGGAAGGTCTGGCGGCAAAAATTCTCCGCGAGCAGCACGTTGATCTCATTCAGCTTCGCCAGAAAATCCGAAAACTTCCTCCGTTTAACCAGGATATCTCCTCGATAACACCCGCTGCTGCCACCGATGGGGAGATACAAGCTTACCGGCAATTTATTGCTTCCCTGCGCGAAGGCAACTGGAACGACCTCCATGATTTCTTTGCTAAAGAAGCTTCGTTCATCGATGCCAACGGAAAAATGTGGTCCGGCCACAAGGAAATCGTCACCCATCTCGAAGCTTTGCTGGCCCCGTTCGCGACGAAGAATGCAAAGCATCATCTCGAAAAAGAGATTTGCCGCACTGCCGAGCTTTGGGTTGGAACCGTTCTGTGGAGCGCCGTCCATCTTCAGGCGCACACCTTTCCGCAGCAGCTTCGCATGACATTAGTATTTGGGAGTGATGCCGGTGAGTGGTCGATCTTCCTGCTTCAAATCACTTCCATCGCCGAACAACAAATCGGGAAGCCCGCGGCCACTTAGCCCGTCGCCGAGAGAGTTAAATCCCGGATCTGCCGCGCCAATCTTCCCCGGTCTTCCGGCTCCATCGCTATGAACTGCACCGCAATCCCGTGCTGCTCCTCCTGCCGCCGCACCAAGCCGCGTCCTCGCACTTGTCCAAGCGGCATGTCCAGCAGCACTTGCACCAGGCTTCGCAGCGCTACTTTTTTCTTGGTTCGCAGAAAAATCCCGCCGAGCGCGAGGCTCTCCACATTCGAAACGTCCCGCTGCAGCCCCGATCGCCAGGCCACCAACACGCTCTTGGGTGGCTTTATCCGCGGGTAGGCCCTCTGCTCAACGACACTCATACCCCCGTCCTTCGTGTCCGGCACTCTATCTTTGGGCTGGGTGTACGTGGTGTACGTCTAGAAAAACTTCAGCTAAATTCGCGTTTTGGCGGGGCCTGTTCGGGTCCCACGCGCCCGGTGGCAATGTCGGCCTTGAAGTAGCTTTCGCCCTTCATCGGGAACCCCGCCAGCCGCCGCAGCATGGCGAGCTGCCCCACGTGGTTCAGCGCGTCCGCCACCGGTCCCTGAAACAGCTTCTCCGGCGAAGCGTGCAGCGCCTCGTTGCCTTCCAGATACTCGTCAAAGCGTTTCAGCGAGCCAAAAAACCGCTCTATTTCTTTCGACCAGGGGAGTGGCTGCGAATCTTTCCACGCGGTCTCGCCCTTGGCTATCGAAAGCGCCCAGTCAAACAGGTCGCCGATGTGCGCCAGGATCTGTTCCGGGGTGCGCGCTTTTTCAGGTGGTTGGAATTTTGCGAACGATTCGGGGACGTCGCGCAGCACCTTCCCGGCCCGATAGGCAATCGTTGCCAGGCAATGCCTCAGCAAATCGCGCGCGCTGACAGTTTCTGGAATTGGCGAGGCCATGTGGAACTCCCGTAGCGCCAGCATCCTGTTTACCCTGAGCTGCGAAGGGCCTGCCATCGTGCTTGCCGCCAAGATGGCGGCGCTACCGATAGAAAATCACTTACGCCTCAGGCCAGATTCAACGCTCGCTTGAAAGAGCCCTTCTCCGCATCAATCTTTTTCTGCAGCTGCAAAACCGCGTACAGCACCGCTTCCGGCCGCGGCGGGCATCCCGGTACGTACACGTCCACGGGTATCACCTGGTTGCAACCCTGCACAATCGCATAATTGTTGAACACGCCGCCCGACGTCGCGCACGCGCCCATCGAAATCACCCACTTCGGCTCCGGCATCTGATCGTAGAGCTGCCGGATCACCGGCGCCATCTTCTGCGAAAGCCGCCCCGCCACGATCATCAGGTCCGCCTGCCGCGGCGACGGCCGGAACACTTCCGCGCCAAACCGCGCCAGATCAAACCGCGAAGCCGCCATGGACATCATTTCAATCGCGCAGCACGCCAAGCCAAACCCCAGCGGCCAGATCGAACTCCGCCGCGCCCAGTTCACGGCTTTATCCAACTGCGTGAAGATGATGCCCTCATCCTGCAGCAGCTTGCCGAAATCATCGGGTTTCGTCAGCGTGACATGCTTCGCCAGGGTAGTTTCCATGGTTCCTCGTCTTCCCCACTATATTCGCACATCGGTCGAACCCGCACAATCGGCTCACTCGGAGCGTTCGTCGCAAATCACCCATCGCTCCCTCGTTCTTTCGCCGAACCTTGCGCCGCCAAGCTACTTGACACCACGGACACCCCTGCCGCTACGATGGTGTACCAGCAATATTTTTTGGAGACACAGGCCCATGAGTTCGGACGAAACCAAACGCGCGGCGCAGGAATTTCTGGCCGCACAATTCACCGAGGCGGTTCAGATTGAGGAAGAGCGGCTCAACGCCCAGGCCGCCTTCGCCCTCGCTCCCAAAGTCTGGAAGCGCGTTGCCGAAACCTTCATGGCGCAATGCGAAGCATGGAACGCCATCACCAAAACAGAATCGCTGACCTGCAAGGAGACCATCCTCGGCGACCTGCGCATCCGCTGCGCCGGCAAGCCCGACATCATCACCGTCCACTACGATTCCAAAAAGCTTCAGGTGATCCTGAGGAACACCGCCCGGCCCGAGCACGAAGGCGACTCCACTTTTTTCATTCAGGGTTACAACGGCGGGACCGAAGCGGATCTTTCGCGCAACAATCAGCGCGCAAATCTCGAAGTCGTCGTCCTCGGCGAACTCCGCGTCCTGGCCGGCATCGGCCGCACCGCCAAGTAGTAGCACAGGCTTTAGCCTGTGTTCTTCTCTGTGCTCTTCCCCTCTTACCTCAGTGTCCTCTGTGATAAATCTTTTCTCTTTTTTTAATTTCTATTTTCCACTTTCTAATTTCTGCTTTCCTCACGCTACCCGCAACACCACTTTCCCAAACTGCTTGGCCTTCTCCAGATAATTGTGCGCCGCGATGCAATCGCCCAAATCAAACACCTTGTCCACCGTCGGTTTCAATCTTCCTTGGGCCACCAGCTTTAGCACCGTGCGCAACTCCGACTTCGTTCCCATGTACGACCCCATGATCGAAAGCTGCCGCGTAAACAAAAATCGCAAATCAAGTTTCGCGTCGTAGCCCGTCGTCGCGCCGCATGTCACCAGCCGCCCGCCCGTCGCCAGGCTTTTCACGCTGTTCTCCCACGTCGCCACACCCACGTGCTCCACCACAACGTCCACTCCGCGGTTGTTCGTCAGCCGCCGTACCTCTTTCGCAATCGGCATGATGCCGTGATGGATCACCTCGTCCGCGCCCAACTCTTTCGCTTTGGCTAGCTTTTCGTCGTTCCCCGCCGTCGCAATGACGCGCGCCCCGAAAAACTTCGCGATCTGGATCGCCGCACTTCCTACGCCGCTTCCCGCCGCCAGCACCAGCACCTCTTCCCCCGGCTGCAATTGCGCGCGAGTCACCAGCATGTGCCACGCCGTCTGAAATACCAGCGGTACCGCCGCCGCGTGCACCCAGTCGAGATTCTCCGGATACGGCATCACATTCACTTCCGGGCAGCGAACAAACTCCGCGCATCCCCCGTCAATCATGTAACCCAGATTCGTGAAATCCCGGCATCGGTTATCGTTCCCCGAAATGCACGCCGCGCACTTGCCGCACGTCACTCCCGGCGCCAGCACCACCTTCTGCCCAATGTGTACCGTCGTCACTTCCGACCCGACCTTCGCAACCTCGCCCGCCACATCACTGCCCAAAATATGCGGCAGCGGAAACGGCACGCCCGGTATCCCGCGCCGCACCCAAAGATCCAAGTGATTCAGCGCGCAGGCATGCACCCGCACCAGCACATCGTTCGCCCGCACATGCGGCTCCGGCACTTCCGTGTAGTGCAACACCGACGGATCACCATGCTGGTGAATCACCACTGCTTTCATAACTGTCCTCCAGGATGCAACTCCGCTCGCGTTTCCGATTCTATCGCATCGCGATACGCGTTGCGTGCGGGTCGAAGGATGACGAGTTGCAAGCTTGGCGACTGGAGGAAAAAAGTGTGCGGCGAAATTGTGTCAGTTCCAAAAGGTTGGAAGCGCGCGTCGGCGAACCGCCTTGCCGGAAGAATCACGGCGAGATGGTTCGCCTCCGGCGATCTGTCACCGGTTTCTCCACGATCGCTGCCTCAGCGGGCGCTCGCCCGCCCGCCAGCTTGCTATCGCGGGTCCCGGGCTACTTCACTTCAACTTTCAGGCGCATCCAAGGATGGATGCAGCATTGAAACGAGTGTTCGCCCTTCGCCAGGCCCGTGATCTGCAGCTGGCTGCCCTGAAGGATTCGCGTCCTGGCCACCGCTACGTTCGAAAAGCCGCCGGCACATTCGGGCGCGACGCTCTCTCCGGGAGTATTCAGCGGCGGTATAAATCCGCCGCCAAATTGCGCCACTTCGGTGAATGTGTGCGGCTCTCCGCCCTGATCGACAACATTAAGCGTAGTTCCCTGTTTGATCTTCAATGCGTCGGGCTCGAAGTCCCAACCAGGGTCCGGCGTGCCGGCCTGGGCCTTTGCAAATAAGTCAGTCAACACTGTGAACGCTCCCAGCGTCACGTTGTGGCAGAAGTCCGGGCCGAGCGCCGCATTAAACGTCGCCGGATCGCATTCGTCCAAAGCAACAACCTGCACGGAAGCCGGAGATGGCGCGAGTTCTTCACGCGCCGCGCCGGCAAATACCAAACCGCCGGCCAGTAAGCCGACCTTCAACAGCGTAAATCTTGTCATGATTTTTCTCCCTGTATGTTCAGCAATTCGGCGGAACCTGGCGTCGATCCCCAACCGATGGCGTGCATAGTGCGCGATACACGGATTGCCGGCAATGGTGAGCGCCTGAAATTTGGCTTAAATTTTCCTGTACTCCGTATCCGCGGAGAAAGACAGCACTTACTCCGGACGCGGAGTTATAATGCCGGGAAGATTCCCTTTGGCCAGGCCCTCGTATGACTCCGAACCTGCTGAAACTTGCGGACGATCTGGAACTGGATCGCGGCGCTTATGAGTTGCGCCGCTCCGGAAAAGCCCTGCGTCTTTCCCGCATCCCGATGGAACTCCTGCTCCTGTTGGTCGATCGCCGCGGAGACTTGGTAACCCGCGAAGAAATCGTGGAACGCCTCTGGGGCAAGGATGTGTTCCTGGACACGGACAACAGCATCAACGCGGCGATTCGCAAATTGCGGCAAATTTTGGACGACGATCCCGAGCAGCCGCAGTTCATCCACACAGTCACAGGCAGGGGATACCGTTTTGTGGCGCCGGTAAGCGAAGTTAGAACCGCCGCGCAAAAACCTGTCAGGCATCTGGAGCCGCGTGCGAGCAATCTTCCCGTCTCGCGAACCGGCTTTGTGGGGCGAGAAAAAGAAGCCGCGGCCGCTGGAGAACTCCTGTTGCGGCCGGATGTGCGGCTGGTAACGGTCACAGGTCCCGGTGGAATTGGCAAAACGCGTCTGGCCGTGGAAGTGGCAAGCACGCTCTCCGAAAAATTCCCCGGCGGCACCTATTTTGTTTCGCTCTCGCCCCTCAGCGATCCCGGCTTGATCGCCGCGGTGATCGCGCAGACGCTGGGAATCCGTGGCACGGGAAGCCAATCACCGCTCGAAATCCTGAAGGAAAGTTTGCGCGATTCCCTCGGCACTCCGATGCTGCTCCTGCTGGATAATTTCGAGCACCTGCTTCCGGCCGCGCCAACCGTGGCTGAACTCCTTGTCATGGGCCCCAATCTGAAAATTCTGGTGACCAGCCGCGCTGCGCTGCACCTCTATGGCGAGCACGAATTTCTGGTGCCACCGCTGGGGCTGCCGGATCCGCTGTGCGTGCCACCGGTAGAAGATTTGCCCCGCTACCCCGCGGTCGCGCTGTTCGTCCAACGCGCCGTGGCCGCCAAGCCGGATTTCGAACTCAACCGCGAAAACGCCGCCGCCGTTGCCGAAATTTGCGCGCGGCTGGATGGCCTGCCTCTCGCCATCGAACTGGCCGCCGCCCGCGTGAAAGTTCTCTCGCCGGCTTCCCTGCTGACCCGGCTCGCAAGCCGCTTGCAATTGTTGACCGGCGGCGCGCGCGACCTGCCGCAGCGTCAGCAAACACTCCGCGCGGCAATGGATTGGAGCTACGATCTTTTGAACCCTGCCGAGCAAAAACTGTTCCGGCGCTTATCGGTTTTCGTCGGTGGATGCAATCTGGAAGGCGTGGAAGCTGTGTGCGACACCAAAGGCGATCTCGACCTGGACCTGCTCGATGGCATGGGCTCCATGGTGGACAAAAGCCTGGTGCTGCAAGTCCCGGCAACGGGCGGCGAAGCCCGCTTTTCGATGCTCGAAACGATTCGCGAGTACGCGCGGGAAAAATTGGAAGTCAGCGGTGAGGAGGCTGCGACGAAACGCGCCCATGCCGCCTACTGCCTGGTGTTGGCGGAGGAAGCGCCCGCGGAGCAGACCGGCACGCAGTCGGCCGGGCAGATGGGACACTTCGTAGCCGAACACGGCAATTTTCGCGCCGCACTGGAGTGGCTGACCGACACTGGCGATGCCGAGTGGGGCCTGCGCCTCGGCGCGGCGTTGTTTCGCTTCTGGGAAACGCGCGAATACCTTACCGAAGGCCGAACCCGCCTCGGCAAACTGCTGAAACTCCCGCGCGCCGCGGCCCCCACGAAATTCCGCGCGCGGGCCCTCTTTGCCGCGGGAGTGCTTGCCGGCGCGCAAGGAGATTACGCGGCGGCGGATGAACTGGTCGGGGAAAGCCTGGAGATCGCACGCCAACTTCACGACGGCCAGGGCGTTGCCGTATCGCTGAACGCGCTCGCGGTGCTTGCGCAGGACCGGGGTGACATTGCCGCCGCGCACGCGCTGTTCGAAGAAAGCCTGGCGGTGTGGAGGGAGTTGGGTGACTCGAAGGATGTGGCGCGCGCCCTGAGCAACCTGGCGAATGTCTCTACCATGGAAGGCGACCATGCCCACGCGAGTTCTTTGTACGAGGAATGCCTCGCGATCTTTCAAGGACTGGGGGATCGCACAGGAGTGGCGTGGTCGTTGAACTCTCAGGGCGATGTCGCGCGCGATCGGGGAGACGCATCAGCCGCACGCGAATTATACGGGCAGGGGCTGGCAATTTTCCGTGAACTTGGCGACCGCTGGGGAATTGCCGGCACGCTGGCGGATCTGGGCAGCATGGCGAGGGAAGAGCGGGATTTTTCCGCGGCGCATTCGCTGTACCGCGAGAGCCTGAAAATTTTCCAGGAACTGGAACACAAGCGCGGAATTGCCCGCCTGCTGGAGTGTTTCGCGTGTGCGGCGGCAGCTCAATACCATTCCGAGCGAGCGCTGCGGCTGGCTGGAGCCGCGGCGGCGCTGCGGCAAAATATTGGCGCTCCGCTTACGCCTGCGGAAAAAGCCAAGCTCGAGGCCAATCTGAAATGCACACGGCCGGGATTAAGCGAGACGTCGAGTACTGCGGCTTGGTTGGAAGGTTGGGAACTGCCGGTCGAGCGAGCGATTGAAGAGGCGCTTCTGCGCGAAGCGGCATCTCCCGCCACTTAGGCCTTGGGTGAGGGAAATTGCGGCGCCTGTCCGCGTTCCTGTGAATTGACTTCCCCGCGCATGGGCCGTAGGCTAGATTTTCGGGCAATTATGGACCTCTTCGAAGAAATCGTACGTATGCGGCGTGCCGGGCAGCGCGGCGCCCTCGCCACCATCGTCCACACCAACGGCTCCATCCCCAGCTATGAAAGCTCCCGCATGCTCGTCCGCGAAGATGGCTCTTCCCTCGGCACCGTTGGCGGCGGTTGCGTTGAAGCCGACGTCTGGGCCGCGGCCCGCGAAGTGATGCACAAGGAAGCCCCGCGCAAAATTCTCTTCCACTTGAACAACGAAGCCACCTACGACAACGGCCTCATCTGCGGCGGCACCGTCGAAATCTTCATCGAACCCATCCTCCCGCAACCCATTGTCTATTTATTCGGCGGCGGCCACGTCTCCACCGCTGTCGCCAAAGCAGCGCAAGCGGTCGGCTTCGGTGTCGGGGTAATTGATGACCGCGAAGCGTTTGCCAACTCCCAGCGCTTCCCCATGGCGCAGGAAATTTTCACCAGTTACGAGGGCGCCTTCGCCAAGCTCCAGCCCAACTCCTCCTCCTATTTAGTCATCGTTACCCGCGGCCACAAGGAAGACATGCGCGTCCTTGCTTGGGCCGTGCGCACAGCCGCGCGCTATGTCGGCATGATCGGCAGCCGCCGCAAAGTGCTCAGTGTCTACAAGGCTCTCGAAAAAGAGGGCTACACCATGGAAGAATTTGAGCGCGTCTATGCACCGATGGGGCTCGACATCGGCGCGCTCTCACCCGAGGAAATCGCAGTCAGCATCGTCGCGGAACTTGTGGCCGTTCGCCGCAATGTGGAATCCGCCGCTCACAAAAAAGTCAAGGTAGCTACCCCGGACCCGGTCGAGACCAAGTAACTCTCGGAGCTCTTCATGCTTGCCGCTGTCATCCTCTCCGGCGGAGCCTCTCAACGCATGGGCTCCCCAAAGGCTCTTCTTCCCTACCAGGGCCGCCCGTTCCTCGAGCACCTGCTCGACGTCACCCGTCACCCAAAAATCACCGCGCGCCGCGTCGTTTTGGGCGTTCACGCCGAACCCATCGCCAAGGCCGTCCATCTGGCCGCGGACGAAGTGGTCATCAACGCCGATTGGCAAAAGGGCCAACTCTCTTCCATTCAAGCAGCTCTCAAAAGCCTGCCCGCCGATTTCGAGGGCATGTTGCTCTGTCTTGTGGACCATCCGCTCATTAGTGCCAATCTCGTCGGCGATCTCATCGACACGTTTTACTCTTCCAACGCGCCTATCGTTCTGCCGGTCTTTGAGGGGCGCCGCGGCCACCCGGTCATTTTTTCCGCAAAGCTTTTTTCAGAGTTGCAAGCCGCGCCGCTCGACGTCGGCGCCCGTGCTGTCGTCTGGGCCCATCGCTCCGAAATCTGCCAATTCCCGACCAACGAAGAAGGCTGCGTGCTGAATCTCAACGACCCCGAAACCTTCGCCCGTGTAACCCGCTCCGAGGACTGATCACACTCAGCGACATGATTTCTCGCGCGTGATTTTCACTATGTGAGCGCTGTCATCCTGAGCCTATCCGACAAGGATAGGCGAAGGACCTCAATTTTTCGGCATCGCAAAATTTGAATGTTGAGATCCTTTGAGTCTTAACAGCAGATAGTTTTGAAATTTATGAGGAACTTGCTTAAATCTTCCCCAAAATCGCCTTCACCCCATCCTCCGCCAACTGCGCCGCATGAAACGACGCCGGCGGCAACCCTCCCAACTCCGCCGCGATCTCCGCGGCCCGCATCTCCTTCAACTCGTTGACCGCCCGCCCCTTCATCTTCTCCGTCAACACCGACGCACTGGCAATCGAAGCCGTGCACCCCCGGCATAAAAATCGAACCTCGCGCACAACGCCATTCTCCACAATCACCGCCAGCCGCAGCACATCCCCGCACACTGGATTGCTCACCTCAACAACCGCGGTCGCCCCCGGCAACTCACCCGCATTCCGCGGCCGCTGAAAATGCTCCAACACCATCTCGCTAAACATTGGCCCCACTTCCCGGTAGCGCCGGCATCTTGCCGACGCACATTCTTTTGTCGGAACGCTGGCCGGCAAGATGCCGGCGCTACCCAACTCTTGCCTCCTGCTCGCTGTTATCTGTTCGCTGCCTTACCTCTTCGCTGGGAGATACTTCTTCTCCACCGACGCCACCACCACATAATTCGGATCCACCATCTCCGTCAAATGCAGTTTTCCCACCTTCGAAAACAGCTCATACGCATCCAGTTCCGACAGACCATAATCGCGATGCATCCAATGCACTATCTCCGTCACCGCAATTCGCACCGCGTCATCCACCGGCCGGTAAATTCCAGTAGTCATTATCTCGTGCTCATTTTCGAGACGCGGCCAGCCGGTGCTGTTCCCTTTCACCAACTCAAACCGGAACTTCGCCCGCATCGGCACTTCCACCGCGCTTCCCGCCACTTCGCCGTCGCCCATCGCCGCGTGCCCGTCGCCAAAATAAAAGAGCGCGCCCTTCACATTTACCGGCAAGTATAAAGTGTTCCCGGGCGAAACTTCCGGCGCGTCCATGTTCCCGCCGAACTCCGCTGGCACAATCGAACTCCGCGCCTCTCCATTCGCCGGCACCACGCCGATGCACCCCAGAAACGGCTTCAGCGGAAACTGCACCTTGAAATCTGAATCCGTCGCCTGAAACGTAATCAGCTTTTTCTCCGCGTCAATCGGGTAATACCACGCCCGCTCCGGCAGCGGCTTGGTTTCCAGCATCGGCGTGTAGTGCGTCGCGTTCGCCGCGCCGAAACCCGGTGAGAACGCGCCCACTCCTTGTTTCGAGTCCACCTGCAAATCCAGGATGTGCACCACCAACGTGTCGCCCGGTTCCGCGCCATCAATGAAAAACGGCCCGGTCAGCGGATTGTCTATCTTTATCAGCGAAAATGGATCGCCCGGCTTCTGCAGCACGTTCCCAAAACAATCCAGCGAATTCGCCTCCAGCACTCCGCCCGCCTTCACGTGCGCCACAGGCTCCGCCGGCCCAAACGTAGCCTTGACGTTCTCCATCGTTCCCTTGAAGTGGACCACCTCTCCATCCGACGCCTGCGCCCAAATTCCCACCGGCCACAATCCCAACACCATCCCAGCCATAATCCCCAAAATCTTCACGCGTATCCTCCATTCCTGATCATCGAACTCCATCACACCCCTCACCCAAGGTCAACCCATTTGGAGTGCGACAGCGAAGCTGCCGCTCTTGGCAGTCAAACCAGCACGCCAAATCATTGCTGTTAACTGATCGCTGCTCGCCTTACACCGAAGGCTCGATCGCTCCTCATCACTTTGCATAGTTACGCTCTTACTTCTAAACTTAGTCCCCTCCATGCTCCACGTCGTCGCCGCCGTTATCGAACGCCCCGACCGCCGCATCCTCATCGGCCAGCGCCGCCGCGGAGACACCTCTCCCCTTAAATGGGAATTCCCCGGCGGCAAAGTCCGCTCCGCCGAAACGTTCGAGCAAGCCCTCGCCCGCGAACTCCGCGAGGAGCTCGGCGTCACTCTCACAAAATCCGTCGAAATCGCCAGCGTCCGCCACCAGTACGCCAACACCGCGGACGAACTCGAAATCCATTTCTTCGCCGCCCAATACGCCGAGCCCGACATCTCCCCCCACGTCTTCGAACAAATCACCTGGGCCCTCCCCCGCGAACTCTCCAATTACGATTTCCTCCTGGCAAATCGCGAACTCATCGCAAATCTCGCCACCGGCCGCATCAAACCCAACGAGCTCCTCGCCAAATCCGGATGACTCGTTCACTGTTCCAACTCCACAAAACCTACCCCCACGCGTTGTCATTCTGAGCCCATCCGACCAGGATAGGCGAAGAACCTCACCCTATCCGCCGCCACCAAAACAAAAAGAGGGCGCAATCCCTCGCGCCCCCTCCCGCTTCCAATTTCAATTTTCGAGTTTCTATTTTCGAACCGTCACGAAATCACCGGGTTCGGTTTCTCAGGATTAATCCCTAAATCCTTGATCGCGTTCTGCACTGTAGCCTCGCCTACCAACCCGTCCTGCGCGAGTTCATGCAGCGTAGCCAGCACCACAAAGCGCGAATCAACCTCAAAAAATTCGCG
>Ga0137415_10001869_pt1 | contig 20998 bp, 18 predicted proteins | sample CZODoug3_1_1_16f_FD_183082 | JGI IMG/M metagenome (GOLD analysis project Ga0137415, IMG submission 183082) | Vadose zone soil fungal communities from Angelo Coast Range Reserve, California, USA - CZODoug3_1_1_16fungal (Hybrid Assembly) | ecosystem: Environmental > Terrestrial > Soil > Vadose...
CGCGTGTTCCAGGCGTTCGGGGTGGGTTTCGTCTACAAGTTCCTGCAGGCGGGACTCAAGTTCTGGCCCGACGTTCCGGGCAGGGCGCTGAGCTTCTACCCCGGGGCCGCCGTCTTCACGGAGGCGTCCCCCGAGCTCTTGGGGGTGGGCTATATCATCGGTCCGCGGATTGCCGGCTACCTGTTCGCCGGCGGCTGCCTGGCCTACCTCGTGCTTGCTCCAGCGATCAAGCTCGTGGGATCCGGCCTCACCGAGCCGTTCGGCTTCCCGGCGGTGAAGCTGATCCGCGATATGAGTCCGGGCGAGATCCGCGCCAGCTTCGTCTTCTACATCGGGGCAGGAGCCGTCGCCTCGGCTGGAATCATCGCGCTGGCGCGGTCGCTCCCCACGATCATGAGCTCGTTCGCTTCGAGCCTCAAGGACCTGCGTGACTCCCGGATGGGCCAGGCCGTGGCGCGGCTGCGGACCGAAGACGACCTGCCGATCTCCGTCACCGTGGGCGGGTCGGTGGCCCTCGCCATCGTGCTCACGCTGCTCCCGCAGGTCGGGGTCAACCTGCTGGGCGCGATCCTGATCGTGCTGTTCGGGTTCTTCTTCGCCACCGTGTCCTCGCGCGTCACCGGCCAGATCGGCTCCTCGGCGAACCCGATCTCCGGCATGACGATCGCCGCGCTGCTGGGCACGTGCCTGATCTTCGTGGCCGTCGGCTGGACCGGCGTGGACCACCGGGTTCAGGCGATCTCGATCGCCGCCGTCGTCGCCGTGGCCACGGCCAACGCCGGCAATACATCGCAGGACCTGAAGACCGGGTTCCTGGTCGGCGCCACGCCGCGTCGCCAGCAGATCGCCATCCTGGTGGGCGCGCTCGGCTCGGCGCTGGTGGTGGGGTGGACCCTCACCCTGCTCAACCGCGCCTACACCTACCCGATCCCGGAAACCCATCCCGCGTTCAGCGCCCAGGCGCTGGCGCCGGCGACGGGCGGGGACCGCGCGGCGGTCGAGGTCCTGCCCGAAACGATGTCGCGCTTCCGCATCGCTGCCAGCGACTCGGTGGACCACGCGACGTATCAGGTCGTCCGCGTCTATGTCGTCACGGAAGGCGTGGCCGCGGGCAAGTACCTCATGGACCCGGCGACGCATGAGCTGCGCTATGTGGTCGATCCCGGCATCGGCGGGCGCATTCACGAGTATCACGGCAGGACCATTCCCCGCCTCGATTCTCCCAAGGCCACGATCATGGCGCTGATCGCCGACGGCATCCTCACCCACAAACTCCCGTGGGTACTGGTGCTGCTGGGCGTGTTCGTCACCATCGCCATCGAGCTGATGGGGGTGCAGGCCTTGCCGGTCGCGGTCGGCGTCTACCTCCCGATTTCGACCTCTTCCGCGATGTTCGCCGGCGGCGTCGTGCGCTGGCTCATCGAGCGTCGCGCGCACGCCCAGCAGCAGTCGATCGCGGAAGTCGAGTCGGGACCAGGCGTGCTGTTCGCGAGCGGTCTCATCGCGGGGGGCGCCATCTGCGGGATCGTGCTGGCGGCGATCGCGGGCGTGCTGGGCTCGGCGGACGCGCTCGCCGAGAAGGCGCCGCTGTTCCACGCGCTGGGCGGCCTCGCCCGCTCGAATCTGCTGGCGTTCGGTTTGTTCGCGGCGCTCGGCGTGCTGCTCTATCGTATCGGCCGGCAGCAGCAGTGACGACCGCGACGACCCTGTAGGGGCGCGGCATGCTGCGCCCCTACATTTCAGGATGCCCGCTTCCGAAGTCGCCTGATGCGCGTCGTGTCGCTGCTGCCCGCCGCCACCGAGATCGTGGCCGCGCTGGGCGCGCTCGGCCGGCTGGTGGGGGTGTCGCACGAGTGCGACTTCCCGCCCGAGGTGCGCTCGCTCCCCCGCGTCACCCGAACCCGTGTGGACCCCGCGATGCCGTCCGCCGCGATCGACCGCGCGATGGCGGAAGCGAGGCGCACCGGTATCTCGCCCGTGGAGGTGGACGTCGACCTGATGGCCCACCTGCGGCCCGACGTGCTGATAGGACAGTCGGTGTGCGATGTCTGCGCCGTGGGCGAAGGCGAACTGGCGCGCGTGGTCGCGACACTCATGCCCACACCCTGGGTCGTCACGCTGCACGCCCACACGCTGGACGAGGTGTTGTTGGACATCCGCAAAGTGGGCGAGGCCCTCGAGCTGCGCGACGAAGCCGAGGAGCTCGACGCGGGCCTGCGCTACCGGCTGCGGCGCGTGGCGGCCGGGGCCACGGGACAAAAGCCGCGCGTGTTGGTGCTCGAGTGGCTGGATCCGCCGTACGTCGCGGGGCACTGGGTCCCCGAGCTGGTGGAGCTCGCCGGGGGCCAGGACGTCGCTGGCACGGCGGGCGAGCCGTCGCGACCCCGTCCGTGGGAGAAGCTCGTCGCGCTCGCGCCCGACGTCGTCGTGCTGGCATTGTGTGGGTTCGACGTTCCCCGCGCCCAGACCGAGCTTGCGGCCGTCACTGACCCGCAGGCGCGGGCGCTGCTCGGGCGACGCGTCGAGTTTCTCGACGGCAATGCGTATACTTCGCGACCGGGACCCCGCCTCGTGGACGCGGCTGAGACGCTTGCCCGGTTGATACGCGGTTGACGGCTCCAACGAGGATTTTGTGATCGGGGTGCTGCTGCTGTCGATCAACGTCGCATCGTGCAACGTGCACCCGGGGCTGCGCCAGCAGCCCACCGACACGCTGCGTCTCTACGCCGTCGGGGACATCAATCTTGGCCGACGGCTCGCGAAGGAGCGGCTGATGGAGGGAGACACCCTCTATTCGTTCCTCGCGCTCCGCGATTCGCTGGCTGCGGCGGACATCACCTTCGGGAATCTCGAGAGCCCGATTGCGCCCGACCCAACGGCGGCGCCCGATTCAGGCGGCATATTCGCCGCGCCGCCGGCCGCCGCCGCCGCGCTCGCCCGCGCCGGCTTCGACGTGGTGAGCACGGCCAACAACCATGCCTGGGACGGTGGCTCCGACGCCCTGGAGGAGACGATGCGGCAGCTCACCCGCGCCGGCGTCCGGTTCGTGGGCTCTGGATTCGGGCGGGACATGGCGGAGCAGCCCGTGATCCTCGAGCGGCGCGGGTGGCGGGTGGCGTTCTTCGCGCTCACCCGCGCCTGGAACCCGGCGCCGTATACGTTCCACAACCACGCCGGGTCGCGCTACGTCGCCTGGGGCGATACCGGCCGGATTTACCCGGCGATACGCGAGCTCAAGGCGAAGGGCCGGGCCGACCTCGTGGTGGTCAGCATGCACGGCGGCACCGAATACGTCGATACGCCGCCCAAGCACATGCAAGACCTGGAGCGCGGTGCGGTGGACGCCGGGGCGGACCTGGTCCTGGCCCACCACCCCCATGTGCTGCAGCCGGTGGTTTGGTACCGGCACAAGCCGATCGTGCAGTCGCTTGGTAACTTCGTGTTCTTGCAGGACGACCCCTGGACCCGCCTGTCGGCGATTCTCCGGGTCGTGGTGACGCCCGACCGGCGGCTGCGACTCTCCGCCATTCCGGTCCACGTCGGCCCTCAGCCGACGCTCGCGACCGGGGCGGCCGCGGACAGCGTGCGGCGCCGGCTGCGCGTGCGTCTTTCGCCCACAACGGTTCGCAAACCATGACTCGAGACACCCTCGACTTTCTGAAGCGACTCCTCGACACACCCGGGCCGTCCGGCTTCGAGACGGCGCCGGCCCGTGTGTGGCGCGAGGAGGTGAAGGCCTTCGCCGATCAGGTGACGGCAGACGTGCACGGCAACTCGGTGGCGGCACTGAACGCCAAGGGCGCCCCGCGGCTCATGCTGGCCGGCCACATCGACGAGATCGGGCTGCAGATCACGCACGTGGACGACGAGGGCTACCTGTATTTCGCCGGCATCGGGGGGTGGGACTCCCAGGTCCTCGTGGGACAGCGCGTGCTGTTCAGCGGCTCGAAGGGTCCGGTCCGCGGCGTGATCGGGAAGCAGGCGGTGCACCTGATGAAGCGCGAGGACATGGACAAGGTCTCGAAGATCACGGACCTGTGGATCGACATCGGGGCAGCGGACAAGGCCCAAGCGCTCGAGCGCGTGCGCCTGGGAGACGCAGGCGTGCTGGACGCGAGCGTCCTGGAGTTTCCGAACGCGCGGATCGTGTCGCGCAGCATCGACAACCGCATCGGCGCGTACGTGGTGGCCGAAGCGCTACGGTTGCTCGCGCAGGACCGGCCCAAGCACGCCGGAGTGTTCGGCGTGGCGACGACACGCGAGGAGATCGCGTGGACGGGCGGCGGGGCCCGCACCAGCGCGGTGGGGCTCGAGCCGAACGTCGCGCTGGTGGTGGACGTCACGCACGCGACCGATTGGCCTGGCGCCGAAAAGAAGCGGGCGGGCGAGCACAAGCTCGGAGGCGGTCCCGTCCTGGCGCGAGGGTCGGCGGTGAGCCCGGTGGTGTTCGAACTGCTGGTAGAATGCGCCGAGCGGGAGAAGATCCCCTTCAGCATCCAGGCAGCGCCGCACGATACGGGCACCGACGCCGACGCCATCTATAACGCGTTGCGGGGCATCCCGACGGGGCTGGTCAGCGTGCCCAACCGCTACATGCACAGCCCGAACGAGATGGTGGCGCGGGACGATCTGGAGCGCGCGGCGCGGCTCCTGGCGGCATTCGCCCGGCGGCTCGACCCCAAGATCAGCTTCATTCCTGCTTGAGGTGAGCGTCGGGCGTTAGCGGCGCGACTTGCGCTTCAGCTCCGTCACGGCCCGGCTGGCCGCTTCGCGGACGGCGCGGTCGCCGTCGTCCGACAACCCTTCGAGCGTGCCGAGGGCGGCCGGAGTAGCCGCCAGCCGCAGCGCCTCGACGGCAGCCACGCGCAGCTCGCTGGGCTTTCGTCCGAAGAACCGACCAGTCGGCTGCGCCCACTTGATGAGTGCCTGCACCGCATCGGGACTCCCGATCCGGCCCAGCGCGAGGAGCAGCTCGCGCACCACCGCGTCGTCCTTCTCCTCTTCCATCGCGACCACGAGAGGCATCGCGAGGGCGCTCGACTTCCGCCCCCCGATTCCGACCGCGACCTGCATGCGCACTTCCTGCGAGCGGTCGCGCAGCGCGCGCCGCAGCGGCTCGGCAGCGCCCCGTGTGCCGATCTTGGCGAGGGCCAGCCCCACGGCCTTGCGCACGCGCTCGTCGGCATGGTCGAGCCGCTTCCCCAGTGCGGGGACGGCATCGTCCAGGCCCAGCTCGCCGATGAGCTCCGCCACGTTGCGCACCACGAACCACTCGGAATGGTCCAGCATGTGGACGAGCTGGTCGGTTCCCTCCGTCATGTGCTTCAATGCGTCGAACACGGCGCGCCGCTCGCCCACCGTCGGCGCTGCCGCCAGCACATCCATCAGAACCTCCACCCCGGCCGCTCCGCCGCGCTGCAACGCCGTCACCGCGGCCGCCCGATGCTTCGGCGCCGCCAGCAGGCGAGAGAGCCCCTCGAGCACGGGCTTGGTGTAGAAGCGGCGCATCGCAATGCCGTACTGCCGACGCACTCCGCTCGTCTCGGGGACTTTCTCCTCCACCCGAATGACACCAACGATCACGCCAAGCACCTGCTCGAAGCGGCCCAACTTGGCCGCCGCCGCCGCGTTGTCGATCAGCGCCGCCAGCAGGTCCCCCACGTTCGGCGCGCTGCTGTTGCGCTCGAGCTCGGCGAGTACGTCCGCTGCACCGGGCGGCAGCGGCACGGTAGCCGCGGGAGTCGCACGGGCAGCCCGAGCCCGAGCGGCCTCCGGCTTGGCGGCCGCGGGTGGGTCCGGCGCGGCTGGGGGAGGAGCAGGAGCGGCTGGAGGAGACTCCGGCGCGCGATGACGCCCGCTCGAAAGCGATAAGAGCTCCTCGTCGCTTTCCTTGCGTGGTGGATGGCGATCCACCACGCCCGGCAGCGCGTCCGCCGCTTTGGGGGGTGGGGGGTCGTGCGTGACCAGCGGAACGCCCTCGAGTGGGACGGACTTGATGTCGCGCATCGACTCGCCGCGCAGAATACCCGCCGTGCCGAGCGCACCGGACTTTCTGTCTACCGGCGTGTCCGGGTTGGGGATGACGGGCTCGCGTCCACCAAAGTCCTCGGGCGAGGCAACCGGGCCGCGTTGCGCCACCGAAGGAGATGGGGCCGGACCGGCGGGCGCGATACGGATGCGGTCGGCGCCCGCTGCGGCGAGTCGACTCGCGACGTCGTGCGCGCCGGGCTGGTCGGCAAGCGCCTGCAACAGCTCGAACAGCTGCGCGGGAGGCGGGTTCGCGGGTAGGGCGATCTCGCCTATTCCGTGGAGGTCGAGACGCTCCACGAGCGTAGCCAGACCCGCTGCTTCGCACGGCACACCGTTCAACTCAATTCCGGCCCCTCCAGGGGCCAGCCGCAGCGTAATGGCGGCGTCCTGGAGCAGGCCGAGCAGGGCGCGGAACTCCTTCTTTTGCTCGGTTTTAGCGCTCGGGTCGCGGAACAGGCTCACACACTGTGCGAACCGCGCGGCGAGGTTATCGAGCGTCGGCATGGGGGCCGGTCAATCTAGGGCGCCAGCCTACCCCGGGCAACGCGCGCCAGCTCTCGAGCCACCTCCGCCTCACGCACGGGCCGGCCGGGAAGGCCTAGGGCAGTCGAGAGGGCTGCCATTGGGGGCGGCACGAGTCCCAGGGGCTCGAGTCGCGTTGCATCGCCCAGCAGACTGACGAGCCGCTCGTCGCATGCCAGGGTGCCACGATCGAGCACCAGCCCGCGGTCGAACGTCTCGGCCGCGAACGTCAAGTCATGCGTGATCACGAGCAGCGCCACGCTCGCAGCGGATCGCTCGAGCAGGGCGCGCGTAACCCGTGCGCGGAGCGCCCGATCGAGCCCGATGATCGGCTCGTCGAGCACGAGCAACGCGGGCTCGAGCGCCAGCGCGCCCGCCAGCGCCGCGAGCTTTCGCAAGCCGGGAGGAAGGTCGTAGGGGTGCTGGTCGGCGTGCGCCGTCAGGTCTACGTCCTGCAGCGCACTGTCGGTCCGTCGCTGCACTTCTCGCTCCCCCACGCCGAGCGCGCGCGGTCCAAAGCTCACGTCGTCGCGGACGCTGGTGGCGAAGAGCTGCTGGTCCGCGTGCTGGAACACGGTCGCGACCCGCCACGCCAGCTGCTCGGGGACACAGTCGCGGGTGTCCCAGTCGCCCACCCACACGGTTCCCTGATCCGGCCGCTGGAGGCCGGCGATCAGGCGGACCAGGGTGGACTTGCCGGCGCCGTTCCGGCCCAAGAGCGCGACGCGCTCGCCCGAGGCAATGGAGAACGAAACGTTCGCGAGCACCGGCACCGTGCCGTAGGAAAAGCTCACGCCCTCGAGGCGGAGGGCCGGAATCACCGCCACCGCCTCACAGCGTCGATAATGGTCAGGGGAGCAGGCTCGGGCAGTTCGCTATCCCGCCACACGGTGGCCACGCTCGTGCCGAGCCCCGCCTCGCATGCGGCCGCCTCGGCGAGGAGGTCCGGTGTCCCGACGGCGCGCACCGCCCCTTGCTCGAGCCACACAACCCGGTCGGCCACCTCCGGTAGCGCGTCGAGCGCGCTCGTGGCGAGCAGGATCCCCTTCCCTTCCTTCGCGAGCACCCGGATGAGCCGCCACAACGTGCGGGCGCCCTCGGCATCGAGCTCGGCGGCCGGCTCGTCGAACAACACGAGCCCCGGGTCCATGGCGAGGATGGCGGCGATGATCACCCGCTGCAACTCGCCGCCGGACAGCGTGGCGGGGTCGCGCGACGCGAGTGGAACCAGCTCCAGCCGCTCGAGGGCACGATCCACCTGACGCGAGATTTCGTGAGCCGGCCACCCCAGATTCGCCGGACCGAAGGCCACCTCGTCCCACACGGTGAAGGCCATACCGGAGACCTGCGTCCAGGGTGTCGGGAGCACGATCCCGCTCCGGTCGCGGCGAGCCGCGGTACCCTCGAGCCGGCCTCCGGTCACCCGCGGCGCGAGATCCCCCGCCACGAGCAACAGGGTCGACGCTCCGGCCCCGAGGGCCCCGACGAGCGCCACGACTTCCCCTGGCGCCACTTCCAGCGACACGTCGCGCAACGCGGGCGACGCGGTGGCCGGATACCAAAAGCTCGCGTGGTCGAGCCTCAAAGACTTCATGGGGGGCTGGGAACGATGAGCCGCCGGACCAGCGCTGCGAGACACGCCAGGCACAGCGCCCAGCGGGTGGCCTGCTCCAGGGCGGGGTCGGGCGGCGGGGCGAGCGGCGTGCGACGGATCCCGGGCACCAGCCCGCGGGTCTCGAGCGCGAGCGCCCGCTCGTCCACCTCGTGCAGCGCCGACAGAATGAGCGGCAGCGCGAGGGCGCGGAGCGCCCGCAGCCGGGCCGCGATTCCGCCCCGGGGTGAGAGCCCCCGACAGCGCTGTGCTTCCACGATGCGCTGGGCACGGGTCTTCAGTACGGGCACGGCCGAGAGCGTGGCCGCGAGGAGATAGGCGACGCTCGCGCTCCAGCCGGCCGCGACCATCGCTTCCACCAGCCGGGCGGGTTCGAGCGCCGCGACGAGCCATACGAAGCTCGCGACCATCGTGGTGATCCGCAGGCCGATCGCGATGGTCGTGGGCACGTCGTGGAGCAAAAGGAGAAAGAGCCAGAACGGCGCGGCGGTGAGCAGGGCGGGCCATAGCCCGGGGCGTAAGCCCCGGGACGCCGCGAGCGTCAGCGCGATAGCTGCCGTCCACGCCCCCCCAACCGGTGCCGGCAGGATCCAGGCGAGCGCCGGCAGGGTCCCCGCGATCGCGAGAAGCGTGAAAGGATGCAGCCGCAGTCCGGTCACGCCGCGCCGATGGCGCGCAGCGCCCACGGGAAGCGCGCGGCGGTGCGGCGCGGCAACCCGTGCAGCACCGAAGTCACAAGCGCGAAGGTCACGGCCTTGTCGCCGAAATCCGACACGAAGCTCCCGAAGAAGCACGCCCCGAGCGGCGACAGGCCGATTGCCTTGCCGAGCGCCGTCGTCAGCGCGATGCCGCCGGTGGTCGTGCACCCGAAGACGAGGTAGGAGATGGGTGTCGACGTCACCGACGCGATCACGCCGAGCCCCAGGCCCGCGGGCACCGCAGTGCGGAAGCTCCGGAACAGTCCGGCGCGCGCCGCAACCCAGGCGTACAGCGCCACGACGATTTGCACCACGACGAAGGGCCAGAAGGTCGGGTTGCGGAGCGTGTTCACCGCGGACGTTACGACGCCGGTCGCGATCCCCACACCGGGGCCGGCGAGCGCGGTGGCGAGGATGGTTCCGGTCGTGTCGAGGAAGAGCGGCAGCGCTACCGCATCGACCGCGGCCGAGAGGGCGAGGCTGATCGCCGCGGCGACGGGGATGAGGGCGAGGAGACGGATCGACATCCACCGGCTTCCGTGAGGGTCGCGCCAAAGATAGATATAGCCGTATGCTGACGACCAGCCCGATCGTGCGCGCGCTGCGCGCCGCGCACCTGCACGACGCCTCGCGGGCGGAGCTGCTGCAGCTGGCGTGCGAGCGGCTGCGCGGCCTGGGTGCGCCGTTCACCTCCGTGTACGCGTACATGCTGCACGACGGGGAGCTGGTGCTCGAAGCGTTTTCGGGCCGGGAGACGGAGCACACCCGGATTGCGGTCGGCCAGGGCGTGTGCGGCACCGCGGTGGCGACGGGCGAGGATCAGAACGTGCCCGACGTGGCGGCGATCGGGAACTACCTCGCGTGCAACCTGGAAACGAAGTCCGAGCTGGTGGTGCTGATCCGTCGCGGCCAGACGACGCTCGGCCAGCTCGACATCGACTCCGACGTGCCGGCCGGATTCACACAGCCCCACCACCGCGCGGTGAAGGAAGTCGCGGACGCGCTCGCGGTGCTGCTATAGTCATTCGACGCGCGCGTCGGCGGCCCCCTCCCACCCCAGCAGCGTGAGCCGGCCCGCGTCGGCGTCGTGGTCCAGGAGCTCCGCGTAGCGCCCCCACTCCACCAGGGTGGCGAACAGCGACTCCGCGGGGATGAACGGGAAATAGATCGTCAGGTCGGCGAGCACCTCTTCATCCTCCACGGCCCCGTCGCTCTCTTTCAGCATGGCCACGAGGCGCGCGAACAGCGGCTGCTTGGCGAGCCGCGCCCGGGTGACGTCCTTGCGCGCCGCGTCGTCCATGGCCATGACCTCACGCCCCGCGGCCGTGAGTTGTACGATCTCGCCCGGCGTGGTCACCCAACCAAGCTGCTCGGCGGCCCGCACCACCGCCGACATGCGGTCGTAATCGACCCCGAGATCCTCCGCCAGCTCGAACACCGGTCCCTTGCCGTCGGGCCGCGTGAGCAGGTGGTCGAGGAGGCCGGTGGCCTCGGAGACGTGCACCCGGGGGAACGGCACGAGTCGCTGGGGTGTGGCCGGCGCCGGCTCGGGCAGCAGGGTCGCGGTGAGAATCGCGTGCAGCCGGTCCACCATCTCCTCGAACTCGGGGCTCCGCTCCTGCCGGGGATAGGGAAGCGGATTGGTCAACTCCTCGCGCACGTGTCCGGGGTTCGATCCGAAGACGACGATCCGGCCCGCCAGGAACACCGCTTCCTCGACACTGTGCGTCACAATGACCAACGTGTTCACGCCGGTCGCGGGATCGCGCCACAGGTCCACGACCTGGCTACGCAGGTTCTCCGCGGTGAGAGGATCGAGCGCGCCGAACGGCTCGTCCATGACTAGGATCTCGGGCGCCACGGCGAGGGCGCGCGCGAAGCCCACTCGCTGCTTCATGCCGCCGGACAGCTCCTTCGGGTACGCCTGCTCGAACCCGTCGAGCCCCACGAGGTTGACGGCCCGGGCCACCGCGTCACGCCGCGCCGCGCCATCCACGCCCCGTGCTTCCAGACCCATCGCCACATTCTCCGCCACCGTGAGCCAGGGGAGGAGCGCGAACGATTGGAACACCATGGCCGCGGCGCCCAGGACACCGTCCAGCACATGGCCGCGGTACAACACTTTCCCGTCCACCGGGCGGTCCAACCCCGCGAGCAGGCGGAGCAGCGTGCTCTTGCCGCACCCGGACGGCCCCACCAACGCCACCACTTCCTGCTCGCACACCGCGAGCGACACGTCTCGCAGGGCTTCGAGGTTCTGCCCGTTGGGGAGCCGGAACCGCTGCGTCACGTGCTGCGCCTCGAGCAATACGGGACCCGGCGTCACTGCGCGTACCCGAAGCGCGTCCGGGCCCACTCCATCAGCGAGCGCCACACGAGGCGGTTCCAACCCACGACGAGGAGACTCATCAAGGCGATCCCCCCCGCCAGCAGAGGGAAGTTGGCGTGCGCGGTGGCATCGCTGATCAGGCTGCCGAGTCCTTTGGTGATGCGCAACCCGCCTCCGGCCTGGATGTACTCCGCCACGATCGAGCCATTCCACGCGCCGCCCGCAGCCGTGACCCATCCCATGACGAGCGCGGGCGCCGCGGCCGGCAGGTACAACACCCGCCAGCGCGCCAACCGCGGCAGCCGGAACGCCGCGGCGGCGTCCTTGAGCTGGACCGGAATCGCGGCCACGGCGGATATCACGTTGAACAGGATATACCATTGGCCCGCGAGCACCATCAGCGCGACGGCGCCGATCCCCAGCCCGATGCCGATCCGTTCGAACAAGAGAATCACGAGCGGGAAGAGCATGGGCGCGGGGAACGAGGCCACCACCTGGATCACCGGCTGCAGCGCGCGCGCGATGCGCGGCGAGCGGCCGATCCATACGCCCGCGGGCAGGGTCCACGCCGTGGCCACGATCACGGACCCCATGACGCGTACAAACGTGAGCGCGGCGGAAGAGAGCAGCTCGCCCCACTCCCTCCACCCCAGCTGTGCGAGCAACAGCCACAGGCGCCACATGCCAAGCGCCGCGGCGGCGGCGAACGCCGCGATCGCGAGCACCGCGCCGGTCTTTCGCGCCATCGGGTGCTCGAGCGCGAGCCGTGGGCCCCTCAGAATGACGGGACCGACGGCGCGGAACGGCCGCTCGAGCGGGCGCGCGGCCCGGCGGGCCCGACGGTAGGCGCGCAGCTGCAAGACGGCGGCGCGGCGCGGCAGCCGCGCCCGACGCAGGAAGTCGAGCACCCACGACGACGGCTCGGCCTCCCCGGCGCTGCTTTCGTCCAGACGGAACTTCTCGACCCACACCACCAGGGGCCGCCACAAGAGCTGGTCCACGCACACGATCATGATGACCATGGCGGCGATCGCAAGCGCCATCGCCCGTACGTTGCCCTGGTCGAGGGCGACGCTCATGAACGATCCGATGCCCGGAAGGCGGTAGTCGTGATCGCCGAGCCGGAACGCCTCGTTGACCATGAGAAAGAACCAGCCCCCCGCCATGGACAGCATCCCGTTCCACACGAGACCCTGCGCCGCGGCGGGCACCTCGAGCTCCCGGAAGGTCCGTGCGGGGGGCCATCCCGCCACTTTGCACGCGTCGCGCAGCGGCTGCGGCAGCGCCTTGAGCGAGTTGTAGAACGAGAGCGCCAGGTTCCACGCCTGGGCGGTGAAGATCATCAGGATGGCGGCGAGCTCGAGCCCCACATTGCGGGTGGGGAACAGCGACATCAGGCCGAGCACGAGGCCGGGGAGGAAGCCCAGCACCGGGATGCTCTGAAGGATGTCGAGCAGCGGCAGCAGCAGCCGCTCGGCGGCGCGCGACTTCGCCGCCGCCCAGCCGAACGCCAGCGCGAAGAGGTAAGAGATCACGAGCGCCGTGACGCCGCGCGACAGCGAATACAGCGTGTAGCGCGGCAGCGCCGCGGGGCGCAGGTCGATCTGCACCGCCTGGGCGAAGGGCGCCTGGAATTCGCGCGCGAACGCGACCACGGTGGCGATGACGCCGCCCAGGAGGCAGAGAATCGCGATATCGGCGAGCCCGGGCTGGGCGGCTGGTAGGCGAAGCGGCTTCATCCTCGCGAACGGTTAAGTTGAGACGCGATGACAGAAGCGACCACGGAAACGACGGTCGAGCTGAACGGCGTCCGCCTCTACACGAGGCGTGTGGGGCTTGGCCCGCCCGTGGTCATCCTGCACGGCGGTCCCGGCGCCCACCACGACTACCTGCTCCCGCAGTACGACCATCTCGCGGAGGGGGGCCGCGCCCTCCTCTATTACGACCAGCGCGGCGGCGGTCGGTCACCGGTCCCGCGCGCCGTGCCGGTGGGCTGGCAGGAGCACGTGGCCGACCTCGAGGCGCTGCGCGGCTACTGGCAGCTCGACCACCTCACCGTCGTCGGCTATTCGTGGGGGGGCCTGCTCGCCCTGCTCTATGCCCTCGAGCATCCCGACCGGATCGCCCGGCTCGCGCTGGTCTCGTCCGCGCCGGTAACGGCTGCGTGGCGCGACGAATTCGAGCGCCGCTTTTCCGCCCGCATGGCCGAGCCGTGGATCGCGCGCAGCCGCGCCGAGCTCGCGGCATCCGGCCTGGCGCGGACCGATCCCGAAAAGTACCGCCGCATCGCGTTCGCGCTATCCGTCGCCGGCTACTTTCGCGACCCCAGCCACGCGCGGGAGATGACCCCGTTTCGCGTCACGGAGCGCACCCGTAAGGCGGTGTGGGAGAGTCTGGGGAGCTACGACCTGCGCCAGCGGATCCGGCAGACCTTTCCGAACGGCACCGCTCCCCGCTCCCTGCTGCTGCACGGCGTGTACGACCCCATGCCCCTCGAGGCCGCGCGCGAGACCGCGGCGCTGCTCTCCACGGGCGTGATCGAGCTGGCTACGGGGCATGCGCCGCACGTCGAGGCGACGGCGCAGTTCGAGCGGGCGCTGGACGGGTTCCTGCCTCACGATTGAGCCGTTAGGTTGATCGAACAGGCATGGACAAGCAAGCCGTCCGCCAGACCCTCGACCAGCTCGCCGCGTTCCTCGTGGTAAAAGGGGAGAACGCCGCTCGCGTCCGTGCCATGCAGCACGCCGCCCGCTCGGAGCTCCTGGCCACGGGCCGCTCGAGCGCGCTCGACGAGCTGCGCGAGCAGGTGCCGCCCGGCCTGGCAGAGATGCTCCGCATCCCCGGCCTCGGGGCCGCCAAGGTGCGCCGGATCCACGAGTCACTCGCGATCGAGTCTTTGGCCGAGCTGGAGGCGGCCGCGGGCGACGGCCGCCTGGCGGGGCTGCCGCGTTTCGGCGCCAAGACCGCGGAGAACGTGCGCCGCGGCATCGCGCACCTGCGCCAGGCAAGCACCCTGCGGCTGTTCCACCACGCGCAGGACGAGCTGGACGCCGTGCGGCGCGCGCTCGCGGGCCTAGCGGGAGCCGGTGTGCTGCGGGTCGAGAGCGCCGGGGCGGTGCGGCGCCGCTGCGAGGTGATCGGGGCCCTGGATCTCGTCGCGGTGCACGAGGGGCAGGCCGCGCGCCAGGCCCTGGTCCGCCGGCTGGGCGAGGCACCCGGTGTCACCGAAATGGTGGGGCGCGAGGGTAGTGTGACGCTGCGGTTCGCCTCCGGAACCGTCGTGGAAGTGCTCCTCACCACGCCCGAGCGATTCGGCCTCGACTGGATCCGGGCCACTGGCTCCGCCGCCCATGTGGCGGCGCTCGAGACCCGGGCCCGCCACGCGGGCGTTTCACTCTCCGGGGCGTTTCCCGACGAGCCGAGCGTGTACCGCGCCCTCGGCCTCGCTTGGGTGCCGCCCGAGCTGCGCGAGGGGACCGGCGAGCTGGAAGCGGCCGCCGGCGACCGGCTGCCACACCTGGTCGAGCAGGGCGAGCTGCGCGGCTTCCTGCATTGCCACTCGAACTACTCGGACGGCACGGTCACGATCGCCGACTGGGCGGCGGCGTGCAGCACCGCGGGTTACGAGTGGGTGGGCATCACCGATCACTCGAAGTCGGCCGCGTACTCGGGCGGGCTCGGCACCGAGGACGTGGCCCAGCAGCACGACGAAATCGACCGGGTGAATGCCCGGGTCTCCGGCATCCGCGTGCTCAAAGGCGTCGAGGCCGACATCCTGGCGGACGGCTCGCTCGACTACGGACCAGACGTGCTCGACCGGTTCGACTTCGTGATCGGATCGATCCACACGCGCTTCGGCATGTCCGAACGCGAAATGACGCGGCGCGTGCTCGCCGCCATGGACGACCCGCATCTCGCGATCCTCGGTCACCCCACGGGTCGGATGCTGCTGCAGCGCGAGCCGTACGCGATCGATCTGGATCAGGTGCTCGCCAAGGCCGCCGCCCGGGGCATCGCCGTCGAGGTGAACGCGGATCCCCATCGCCTCGATCTCGACTGGCGCATGGTGCGGCGGGCGCGCGAACTGGGTGTCACTTTCTCGATCGGCGCGGACGCCCACTCGACGAGCGGCATGAGCAATGTCGCGGTGGGCGTGGGGATCGCCCGCAAGGGCTGGCTCGAGCCCGACCAGGTCGTGAACACGCGCGACGTCGGTGCGTTTCTCGCGTTCGCGCGGGCGCGGCTGGTCGCGGCGGGGTGATGCCCACGAAGCCGAGCGCCCCGCCGAGAAGGCGCTCGGCCCGCGAGACTGAGGCCGAGCGACGGGCACGGGTCCGCAGGATCAGCGCGCGCCTCGAGAAGGCCTATCCCGACGCCTCGTGCGCGCTGCACCACAAGAGCGCGCTCGAGCTGCTCGTCGCCACGATTCTCTCCGCCCAATCGACCGATGCACGCGTCAACATCGTCACACCCGCCTTGTTCGCGAAATACAAGACGGCGGATGACTTCGCGCGCGCCGACCCGCGCGTGCTCGAGCAGGAGATCCACAGCACCGGATTCTTCCGCAGCAAGACCCGGTCGATCACCCGGATGGCGCAGGCCCTGGTGGAGCGACACGGCGGGCAGGTGCCCGACAGGATGGACGAGCTGGTGCAGCTGCCCGGTGTGGGGCGCAAGACCGCGAACGTCGTGCTGGGGTGCTGGTTCAAGAAGAACGAAGGGGTCGTGGTCGACACCCACGTGCAGCGAATCGCGACTCTGCTCGGCCTGACGACGGAAAGAGACCCGGTGAAGATCGAGCGGGACCTGATGGCGCTGGTGCCGCGCGAAAAGTGGACGTGGTTCTCGAACGCCCTGATTCAACACGGGCGGCGCGTGTGCATCGCGCGGCGGCCGAAGTGCGAGATATGTGTTATTAACCGGTACTGTCCGAGCTCGCGAGTATGAGCACCCTCCCCCCCATCGACCGCGCCCAGCTCGTCGCCACGCGGCGCGACCTGCACCAGCACCCCGAGCTGGGGTTCGAGGAGCGGCGCACGAGCGAGCTCGTGGCGGACCGGCTGCAACGGCTCGGCTATACCGTGCGGACCGGCGTCGGTAAGACGGGAGTGGTCGGCCTGCGGAACGGCGCTTCAGACGGCTCGGCCCGCTGCGTGCTGATCCGCGCCGACATGGACGCGCTGCCGATCGAGGAAGCGAACGACGTCTCGTACCGCTCGCAGGCCGCGGGGAAGATGCACGCCTGCGGGCATGACGGGCACGTAGCGATCGGGCTCGAGGTGGCGCGCCGGCTGCACGCCGCATTTCTCCCGGGCAGCGTGAAGCTCGCGTTCCAGCCCGCCGAGGAGACCTCGTATGGCGCGGAGGCGATGATTCGTGACGGCGTGCTCGACGCGCCCAAGGTGGACGCCGCGTTCGGTATCCATTTATGGAACGACATCCCGGTGGGGAGCATCGCGTTGATGCCCGGCCCCGTCATGGCCTCCGTAGACGAGTTCGACATCGCCATCCTGGGGCGCGGCGGTCACGCGGCGGCGCCGCATCAGGCGATCGACCCCGTGCTGATCGCGGCGCACGTCGTTACCGGGCTCCAGAGCCTCGTGTCCCGCCGGCGCAATCCGTTCGAGGAAGGCGTCGTCTCGGTCACACAGATGCACGCGGGGCACGCCTTCAACGTCATCCCCGGGCGCGCCGATCTGCGGGGGACCGTGCGGACGTTCGGCGGAAAATTCTTCGACGAAGCACCGCAGCTCATCGAGGAAACCGCACGCGGCATCGCCCGGGCGTTTGGGGCGGACGCCGAGGTGCGGTATCGGCGGCTGTCGAAACCTCTGGTGAACGACGAAAAAATGACTTCGCTCATGAGAGGCATAGCCCAGGACATCGTCGGGCAAGACCGCGTCATTAGCGGCGTCCGTACCATGGGTGGCGAGGACATGTCATATTTCCTCGCGAAGGTCCCGGGCGCGTTCGCCTTCGTGGGCTCCGCACCGCCCGACAAGAAAGGCTCGCCGCACCATAGCCCGACGTTCGATATCGACGAGGAAAGCCTGGTGATCGGAACGGAGCTCGTGACTAGGACGGTGGTGCGGTACTTGGAGCAGACTAGCTGACCCTGGACGCATGCCGAACCTCCTCGCCTCCGAACCCTCCGCCTACCTGAAATCCGCCGCCCACCAGCCGGTGCAGTGGCACCCGTGGGGCGATCCGGCGTTCGCGCGGGCCCGCGCCGAGGACAAGCCCATCCTCCTCGACATCGGCGCCGTGTGGTGCCACTGGTGCCACGTCATGGACGGCGAGTCGTACGAGGACGCGGGCGTCGCCGAGACCCTCAATCGCGACTTCGTGTGCATCAAGGTGGACCGCGACGAGCGGCCCGACGTGGATGCGCGCTACCAGCGCGCCGTGCAGGCGCTCACCGGTCAGGGAGGTTGGCCCCTCACGGCGTTTCTCACGCCCGAGGGCGAAGTCTTCTTCGGCGGCACGTACTTCCCGCCGGAGGACAATCACTACGGCCGGCCGGGCTTCCTCTCGGTCCTCAGGCAGGTGGCCCGCCTCTACCGGCAGCAGCGGGAAAAGGTGGCGGAGAACGCGACGGCGATCCGCCGCCACGTGGCTGAGTCGCTCGACGAAGCGAAGCTCGGGGAGATCACCCCGGCGACCCTGGAGCGGGCGGCGAGCGAGATGGCCCGCCTGTTTGACATTCGCTACGGCGGTTTCGGCACGGCGCCCAAGTTCCCGCACCCGGCGGCCGTGCAATTTCTGCTCGCCCGCTGGCACGACAGGCGCGAGGTCTGGATGCGCGAGGTGGTGGAGAAGACGCTGGCTGGGATGGCGAAAGGCGGAATCCGCGACCACGTGGGCGGTGGATTCCATCGTTATGCCGTGGACGAGCGCTGGATCGTGCCGCACTTCGAGAAGATGGCCTACGACAACTCGGAGCTGCTGCGCGCGTATCTGGACGGCTATGCGGCACTCGGACACCCGCTGTTCAAGGAAGTGGCCCAGGGCATCGTGAGCTGGGTGCTGGAAGTCCTGTCAGACCAGGGCAAGGGCGCCTTCTACACGTCGCAGGACGCGGACGTGCAGTTCGGCGACGATGGCGACTACTGGACGTGGACACTGGAAGAACTGCGTGAGGCACTGCCCGATAACGCGTTCCCCGTTGCACGTCGCACGTTTGACGTGGAGGAAGCCGGGGAAATGCACCACAACCCGCGCAAGAACGTGCTCTGGCAGAAGGCCGATCCAGGGGAAAGCGAGTGGCCGGTCCTCAAGGACGCGCTCGCGAAACTCAAGGCGGCCCGCGACAAGCGCAAAGCCCCCTACGTCGACACCACACCGTACGTGAACTGGAACGCCATGATGGCATCGGCGTTCCTGCACGCCGGTGCAGTGCTCGATCAGCCGGAATGCAACACGCTCGCCCTCAAGGTCCTCCATCGGATCTGGGTGGAAGCGTGGGATGAGCGACAGGGGATGAGCCACGTGATCGGGCGGGCCGAGCCGCGCGGGCTGCTGGAGGACAACGTCCACGCGGCGGCGGCGTTGCTCGACGCTTACGAGGCCACGGGTGAAGACCTCTGGCTCACCGGCGCGATCTCCGTGATGCAGTACTGCGGCCGCGCCCACTGGGACGACGCGCAGGGCGGTTTCTTCGACGTGGCGCGCGACCGCACCGGCGCGGCCTACCTCGCGACGCCCGCCAAGCCGGTGCAGGACGCGCCGACGCCCTCGGCAAACGGCGTCGCCGCGCTCGTCCTGGCCCGGCTCTGGGCGGTCACTGACGACAGAGAATGGCGCCGCCTGCTCGATCGTCAGCTCGCCACGTTCGGCGGTGCCGCGTCTCAGCTCTCGCTGTACGGTGCGACGCTGGTGCGCGCCGTTGATTGGGCGCTCAACCCCGTTACGCGGGTCGAGGTGCTGGGGCCTAGGGGTGAGGGAGCGGCCTGTGACATGCATCTCCTTGCCCTTCAGACCTACCGCCCTCGCAAGCTCGTGGTTCGCAAGACCGCCGAGCGACCGAGTGCTACCGTGTGCGTCAGCACCACATGCTCGCTCCCCGTGACCACACGCGAGGCGCTCGGGGACCTGTTGCGGTGAGACGTCGGGTGTTGGGCCGCACCGGCCTCGCGGTCAGCCCCATCGGTTTCGGCGGTTGGGGCATCGGCGGCAACCGGTTCGGCAACTCGTACGGTCCCACCGACGACGCCGAGTCGCTGCGCGCCGTCCAGCGCGCCTACGAGCTGGGTTGCAACTTCTTCGATACGGCGGACGTGTATGGGCACGGTCACTCGGAGGAGCTCCTGGGTCGGGCGCTCGCGGGGATTCGCCAACACGTGCTCGTCGCGACCAAGGTCGGCGGCAATTTCTACAACCGGGCCGTGAATCCGCTGCTGTTGGGCCGGATCGCCGAGGCGGCCGGCCGGCCCGTCGCCGAGCTCGCCCCCGATATTCCGCTGCCGGTGACCCACGACGCCAATTTCTCGCCCGACTATATCCGGTTCGCGGTCGAGCAATCGCTGCGGCGCCTCTCCACCGACTACATCGACCTGCTGCAGCTCCATAATCCCGCGCTCGGCCTGATCGCCGACCCGGACACCTACGTCGTGCTCGAGGACTTAAAGCGAGACGGGAAGATCCGCTTCTACGGCGTCTCCGTACACCCGCCCGAAGAGGGGCTTGCGGCCGTCGAGGTGACGCGACCCGACACGGTCCAAATCGTGTACAACATCGTGCGGCGCGAGGCCGAAGACCGCTTTTTTGCCGTCGCCCGCGCCGCCAACATCGGTGTGATCGCGCGCGAGCCGCTCGCCAACGGCCTGCTCGCCGGGACGTACGGGCGTGACAGCACGTGGGAACAAGGTGACATCCGCGCCCGCATGCCGCGCCCCTACGTGACGCAGCTCGCGACGGTGGCGGAGCGCGTGAAGGACCTGGCCGGGCAGGCGGGCGTGACGCCGGCGCAGCTGGCGCTCCGCTTCGTGCTGGACAACGAGGCGGTATCGGTCGTGATTGTGGGCATGAAGACCGCGGCGCAAGTGGAAGACAATCTCTCTCTGGAGTGATGATGCCGAACAAACAGGCCGTTTTCGACACCGCGAAGGGCACGATCAACGTGGAGCTGTTCGCCGATGAGGTGCCGGCCACCGTCGCCAATTTCGAGAAGCTCGCCAACTCGGGCTTCTACGACGGCACCAAGTTCCACCGCGTCATCCCCAACTTCATGGTTCAGGGGGGCGATCCCTATTCGAAGAGTGGGAAGGGGCGGGTCGGCACCGGCGGGCCCGGCTACACCATCAAATGCGAGACCCAGAAGAACGTCCACAAACACGCGGCGGGGACGCTGTCCATGGCTCATGCCGGAAAAGACACCGGCGGCAGCCAGTTCTTCATCTGCCATTCCGCCCAGCCGCACCTGGACGGCGTCCACACAGTTTTCGGACAGGTCACTAAGGGCCAGGACGTCGTCAACAAGATTGCGCAGAACGACGACGTGAAGTCAGTTCGGGTGACACCATGAGCGGCAGACGCCTGAGTCTCTTGGTCGCGGGGCTCGCCATTCCGGTCGCGCTCCCGGCCCAAACGGGCGAGTTCCTCGTCCGGCTGGGGCGCGACACGCTGGCCATCGAGCGCTACACCCGGACCGCCGACCGGCTCGAGGGCGAGCAGGTCGTGCGCAGCCCGCGCACCGTGCATCGCCTCTACACGGCGACCTTCGGTCCCGGCGGCGCGATCGAGCGCTTCGAGCTCGTCACCCACAATGTCTCGGGAGCCCCCGGCCCGCTGGAGCGCAAGGCCACCGCG
>Ga0137415_10001870_pt1 | contig 20989 bp, 18 predicted proteins | sample CZODoug3_1_1_16f_FD_183082 | JGI IMG/M metagenome (GOLD analysis project Ga0137415, IMG submission 183082) | Vadose zone soil fungal communities from Angelo Coast Range Reserve, California, USA - CZODoug3_1_1_16fungal (Hybrid Assembly) | ecosystem: Environmental > Terrestrial > Soil > Vadose...
GAACACCAGCGGGTTCAACTGCGCCCGCGCGGCATAGACAGCGGCCGTATATCCAGCCGGCCCCGATCCGATGATCAATACGCCATATACATCTTCCGCCATCTATCGAGCCCCGTTCCATCGTCAAGGGGGTCTGACTAGCCACGTGGCGAGTTCAGCCGACCGGCTTGGCACGCTTGTCCACCGATGATGTCTACATATGATGACTCCCGAGTCGGCTCAGGTCAACTCTCCCTCGTGATGAAACTCCGACGGCGCAGGCAGAACGAGGCAAGCAGAACGAGGCACAGCCATGCTCATGCCCGCGCTCGCTCAGGCGACTCTCCGACTGATCTCGACCCCTCCGCCCGTCGCTGCTCGGCGGCCGAGGTCCGGGCCTTGGCGCGACCCGGCATTCAGCCGTAGATCTCCGGGCGCTGTGGGCCGCCGGTGGTAAGCGCCTCGCGGATGCTGGACGGGAGGGCCACCGCGCCTGGCGATTCGTGGGAGGCCATCACCACCACCAGGTGGCCGGTGGCCACCACAACCTCCCCGTCGCGCACCGCGAACTCGTAGCGCACAGACTTGTCGCCGACCCGCTCCACCCTCAGCTCGATGTGCACGATCTGGCCGTAGTAGACCCTATGGTGGTAGTCGACGTCGTAGTGCACCCGCGGCGATCGCCCGTACAGCTCGGCGGCGGCCAGCCGCTCCAGCAGCACCGTCTCCGCTGACTCCACCCACCGCAGCACCGCGCCGTGATGGTGGTGACCGGCCGCGTCGGTGTCCTGCCATTCGACCCTCCGCTGCACGACCACGCTGGGCAACCCGCCGTCGGCCGGCAGCGTGGAACCAGTCATCAGATTCCTCCAATCGGAAAGAACCGGGGTGCCTGTCGGGCCCTGGGCCAACGCCCGGGTGATGCCACGGGCCGACACCGCCTCACGCAGGCCCAAGGCAGGCGGCGTGACCGACGCAATCTCGCATAGCCGTACGCCGACTCGAAGCTCACGGCCGGCGCCGCGCTCGAGCAGCCAATCCTGTTCCTCCCTGGGACACCAGACCTCGCTCGGAGGACGGCGGGACGCACGTGCAGCCTGACCCGGAACGAGGACCAGACCAAGAGTCATTCTCATTCAAGGAGAGCATCGCCCTCGCAAGCAGACGCGGCGCGCAGCCGTCCGCCGCACAGCCGTACGCCCAGGGGCGTTCGCTCGCCGAGATCAACCGCACCGGCCTCCGACCGCCGGTGGTAGGCCACTGAGGTTGAACTCGGCGGGGTTGGGGCGGTCGTTCGCTCGGTATCGCGCTGAGTCGTCCAGCCGGGGGCAGCCGTCCAGGCGCGGACACGTGACAGACGGCGGCGGTGAGCTTGCCACCACACGTCGCTCTCCTTGAATGAAAATCGCTCTTTGCCGGTATCGCAGCGCGGTCCACGCTGTTCCGAACGCAGTGATATCGGCCAATTCAGTCAAACAATCGAACCCTCCCCCGCGTGTTCCATCTCGACACATTGGGGGCGCATCCGCAGTGAACCGTACTGCCGCTTCCTCGGCCCATCCTCGCGCCGTTTCAGGCGCGTCGCAGAACATTGGGATCGACATGACCGTTCCGAACGAAGCTGCGCTGCAGGCAGCAGACTCCGCTGTGGCTGCTCCGGTGGTGGGCGACGTCGACGCCGTGTCGTCGCTCGACCCGGGTGTCCGGAGGCGCGCGGTTGTCGCCATGAGCGTCGGCAACATGCTGGAGTACTACGACTTCGCCGGGTACGCCGTGCTGGCGACGATCATCGGCAAACTCTTCTTCGCGGCGACCGATCCTGTCGCCCAGCTGAGCTCGGCGTTCTCGGTCTTCGCGGTGGCTTTCGTCTTCCGCCCGGTGGGCGCCGTCCTGTTCGGGTGGCTCGCCGACAAGGTCGGTCGACGCTCGACGCTCCTGATCGTCGTGACGATCATGGGGGTCGCGACCATCGTGATCGGACTGCTGCCGACCTATGCCGGCATCGGCGTTACCGCACCGATCCTGCTCGTCGTCGCGCGTGCCGCGCAGGGCCTCTCACTCGGGGGCGAGTTCAGCACCTCGGCGGCGTTCCTGGTGGAGTTCGCCCCGCGGCACCGCCGGGGCTTCTACGGCTCGTTCACCTACGGCAGTGCGATCTTGGGATCTGCCGTGGGCGTCGCACTCGTGTTCGGCCTCTCGTCGAGCCTGGGTTCCGGAGCAATGCTCTCCTACGGCTGGCGCATCCCGTTCCTGCTGAGCTTCCCGCTCCTGCTGGTCGGCTTCTACTTGCGTTACCGACTCTCCGAGACCCCGCACTTCCAGCAACTACGCCGGGCGCGCGCCCCGGTACCGGCCGGCGAGAACCTCTGGACGCACAGAAAGTCCATGTTCCAAGTCGTCGGAGTCATGGTGGCGATGGCCACGGGTAGCTACATCTTGTTGTCATTCATGACCAGCTATCTGCTCACGGTCCTGCGGTACTCGCCGACCACCGTCTACTGGTCGGTGATCGCCACCGCCGTCTTCGGCGCGATCGTCACGGTGGCCTTCGGGCGGATCTCCGATTCTGTCGGGCGGCGCCCCATTCTGGTCACCGCCTGCGTGCTCGTGCTGCTGTTCAGTTATCCGGCATTCCTGTTGCTGAGCAGCGGTCCGCTCGGTGCCTGGCTCGGACAGTTCGTGTTGTGGTTCATCATGGGGATGTTCTCCGGCGCCATTCCGGCTGCGTTCTCCGAGCTGTTCCCCACCAGGTACCGGGCCGCCGGCTTCGGTATCGCCTACGCCGTGGCCACAGCCGCACTGAGTGGCGTCGCCCCCCTCGCCGCCACAGCGCTCATCCGCGCGACGGGCAGCTCGGCCTCCCCTGGCTGGTACTTGACCGCGGCCGGCCTGATCAGCCTCCCGGTCGCGCTGTGGGTCAGGGAATCGGTGGGCAAGAGCCTCGACTGAGGACCCAGGTGACTGGCGAGCACCGAGAAGTTCCACCTCACTTCAATCCTGAGCCAGCGCTCCGCACAGTGCATCTGGAGATCTCCCGTGTCGAAAAACTACGATTGCAGCCCCGTACATGCCGGGGTCGCGCCGTGCTGACCTCGATAGCCGATTACCTGGACAACGGCGCGTCCCTCGGGCAGGACGAACCGTGCGTCACCTTCGGGAATCGCACCCGCTCCTACCGCGAGGTTCAGGAGATCAGCTATGGCGTTACGCGGGCCCTGTACCGCTCGGGGATCAGGGAGGGCGACAAGGTCGGCATCCTGTCGAGCAACGACCCGGTCGCGTACTCCTGCATCTTCGGGATCGCACGCCGGGGAGCGGTCTGGGCACCGATCAACCCCCGCAACGAGGCTGACGAGAACCGGGAGATCCTCGATCTCATCGACTGCGCCTGTCTGATCTTCCAGAACGCGTACGCGCCGTTGGTCGAGAAGATCGCCGCCAAGCTGCCGAAGCTGACCGTGCTGGTGTGCCTGGACGCGGACCTGCCGTGGGCCGGGAGCTTTGATGACTGGATTGCCGGCGCCGCCGACGACACGCTCGAAGACGCCCTGGGGCGTTCTCCCGACGACGTCGCGATGATCTTCGGAACCGGCGGGACGACTGGCCGCTCCAAAGGAGTCATGCTCACCAACCGCAACGTGGACATGCAGTCGGCGCTGACTTTGATCCCCTACCCGTACCGGGGTCGGCCGGTCTTCCTGGCCATGGCTCCACTGACCCACGCGGCCGCCATGATCTCGTTCCCGATGCTGGCCCTCGGCGGGCAGATCGTGATCATGCCGAAGCCGGACCTCACCCGGTTCCTCCAACTGATCCCGCAACACCGGGTCACACACTCGTTCCTGCCGCCGACACTGATCTACCTGCTCATGCAGCACGAGGACCTGCCAGCCGCAGACTTCTCCTCGATGCAGTGCCTGCTTTTCGGCTCCGCGCCCATCTCGGCCGCGCGACTCGGGGAAGCACTCGAGAAGATCGGACCGTTCATCGGACAGCTGTTCGGACAATCCGAAGCGCCGATGATCTCGATGATGCCCCCGGCCGACTACTTCAACGAGGACGGCTCGATCGCCACCCATCGGCTGGCCTCAGCGGGCAAGCCGTCTCCGCTGGTCACGCTGGCGATAATGGACGGCGACGGCAAGCTCGTGGAACGCGGCGAGCGCGGCGAGATCGCCCTGCGCAGCTCCGTGGTGATGGCGGGGTACTACAACAACCCCGAGGCCACGGCGGAGGCATGGCGACACGGCTGGCACCACACCGGCGACGTCGGCTACCTCGACGAGGACGGCTACCTCTACATCGTCGACCGCGCCAAAGACATGATCATCAGTGGCGGGTTCAACGTCTACTCGGCCGAGGTCGAGCAGGCTCTGATGGTCCACCCAGCCATCGGCGAGTGTGCCGTCGTCGGGCTCGCGGACGACAAGTGGGGCGAGCGAGTCACTGCCGTCGTCGTGCCGAGGCCCGGAACGGACGTGGACACCGGTGACGTGATCGCGTTCGTCAAGGCGAAGATCGGCAGCGTCAAGGCACCGAAGCAGGTCGAGGTCTGGTCCGACCTGCCGCGCTCCAAGCTCGGCAAGATCCTCAAAGCCGATGTCCGGGCACGGCTCAACGCCGCGCCGAGCTGACCAGAACGGTCCGGACATCTCGACATCCCGCCCGGTTCATGTCACATCCGGGCAGAACCCACGCCTCACCATGACAAGGAGGTCATGACGTGTCATTAGCCGACACTCGCATGATCGGTGTATCGATCAACAACTTGACCGGGATCACCGGTCATTCCTACGGGCTCGACGAAATGGTACGAGCCGCGCGCGAAGCGGAATCCCTGGGATTCGACGGAGTCTGGGTGCACGATGCGCCTTTCGGCCGGCGGACCATGGCCTCCTACGACAGTGTCTCCATTCTTGCCGCCATCGCCGGTTGCACCACCATACTCAAGCTCTGCACCGGGATCCTGCAGCCGCACCTGCGCAACCCGGTCGCGTTGGCATTGTCCTGGGCCACCCTGCACGGCCTGTCCGGCGGGCGGGCCATCATGGGGGTCGGCACCGGTGCGGGCAAGGGCACCCTGGTCAACCGCCAGTACGAGGCGCTGGCCGCGCTGCGCCACAAGACCGATCTCGACCCGTCCGCGATCTACCACGACCGGGGCCGGCTGTTCGTGGAGTGCCTCGAGATCATGAACCGGCTCTGGCGCGAGGACAAGATCTCCCACCACGGCGAATTCTTCCAGTTCGACGAGGTCACCCTCGGTGAGGCTCGGCCGGCCACCCCGCCGCCCACGCTGATGGGGTCGGGCATCTACGTACCGAAGGAGTACGGCGGGCCGGCCCACCACCTGTGGAGCAAGGAGAATGCCGGCCGATTCCTGCTGGGCCGCTACAAGCGCATCGTGAATCTCAGCGACGGGTGGCTCGCCAACCACACCACGCCGCAGGAGTACGACGACTCCTGGGCCAGGATCGAGGCCTACGCCGCGCAGCGCGCTCCCGGCAAAAAATACGCTAAGGCCTACAACTGCTTCGTGAACGTCAACGACGACCGCGATGTAGCACGGAACGAAGCCGCTGACTTCCTCAACAAATGGCACACCATGATCGCCGACGATGTCGTCGACCGATGGGTAGTTGCGGGTCCGGCCAACGAGGTCGCCGCACAACTGCGCGAGTACCAGGCCCGCGGAATCACCATCTTCCAGCTGGTTGTCGCCTCGCCCGACCAGTTCGGACAGATGCGGCGCATCGGAGAAGAAGTGCTACCGGTACTGACGTGAATGCGCCGCAACCGTTCCGCTGTCTTTAGTCCGTGGCTTAGCAACATCCGCACAGAGAACATGGAGAGTTCCGATGTCGGAGACATATGACTACATCATTGCCGGTGGCGGCACCGCCGGATGTGTTCTGGCCGCACGACTGTCCGAGCGTGCGGACGTCTCGGTCCTGCTGCTCGAGTCCGGTCCGCGCGACACGAAGCCCGAGCTCTCCATCCCCCCGGTCTGGGTCAATCTGTGGGACACCGAGGTCGACGAGCCGTATCAGACCGAACCGCAGACAGCCCAGGACGGCCTGGTCCACGACTGGCACCGCGGTCACACTCTCGGCGGCGGCAGCTCGATCAACGGCATGATCTTCCTGCGGGGCCACCGCAACGACTTCGACTCCTGGGGCGCGCTCGGCGCCGTGGGCTGGGCGTGGAACGACGTGCTGCCCTACTTCCAGCGGCTGGAGACCGTGCCCGGTGGCGATCCCACCGTCCGCGGCACCGACGGGCCGATGCGCCCGGCCCCCTCGGCCACGCCTAACGCACTGTCGCAGGTGTTCATCAACGCCGCGGCCTCGCTCGGCAACCCCATCACACCGAACTTCAACGGTCACCTTCAAGAGGGCGTCGGCTGGCACGAGCTGTCCATCACCGGCGGGTTCCGGCAGAGCGCGGCCGTCGCATACCTGCACCCCGCCGAGTCGCGGTCCAACCTCACCGTCTCCACCGACTCCCGGGCCACCCGGCTGCTGATGTCGGGCAACCGGGTCACGGGGGTGCAGTTCCGCCGGGACGGCGCCCAGGTCGAGGCACCCGCCCTGCGCGAGGTCATCGTCAGCTCCGGCTCCCTCGAGTCCCCGCGACTGCTGCTCCTGTCGGGCGTCGGGCCGGCCGACGGGCTACGCGGCGCCGGGATCGACGTCCGGCACGACCTACCCGGCGTCGGCCGCAACCTCCACGACCACCCGCTCACCAGCGTGGTATTCGAGGCGGAACGGCCCATCGCGGACGGGCTGACCAACCACGCCGAGTCCTCGATGCTCTGGCGCAGCGATCCCGGCCTTGCCGGCCCGGACATGCAACTACTCTTCGCCCACGTTCCCTACCACCTGCCGCACCTGCAGGCGCCGCCGAACAGCTTCACCTTGAGCGTCACCGTCACGCCGCGGAGCCGTGGGTCGGTCAGCCTGCGCGACGCCAGCCCGGACACGGCGCCGGTCGTCGACCCCCGCTACCTCAGCGACAGCAGTGACCTGGACCGTCTCGTCGAGGGCGTCAAGGTCGCACGCGAGGTCGCGGCGGCACGCCCCTTCGACGGGTGGCGCGGGAAGGAGGTCCTCCCGGGGGCGAACGACACGTCCAGGGCGGCTCTCGAGGCGTTCGTCCGACGCGGCACGGGCACCTACCACCACCCGGTCGGGACCTGCGCGATGGGCACCGGTGACCACTCCGTGGTGAGCCCGCAACTGCGGGTCCACGGGGTAGCGGGCCTGCGGGTTGTGGACGCCTCGATCATCCCGAAGATCGGCTGCGTCAACACCAACGCCACGGTCACGATGATCGCCGAAAGGGCGGCGGACATCATCACCGGAGCCTGACACCAGTTGCCCGGCACGCGGGCGTTCATCGCCGGCCGAGCAGGTCCAGCAGGAGTGGTAGCAGCTGTGGTGTGGTGGCCGCGGCGAGGTGCTCGAACGTCCCGGCATGGCGGCCGAGGATGACACCGATCAGCGCGGCGGTCAGCACTTCGGCCCGCAGCGCGGGTTCCGGGTCGCCTTCTCGGGCGAAGCGTTCGCGCAGTGGAGCGACCAAACGCTGGTGGAGTTCCGCGAGGGCGGCCTTCTGGGCCTCGGGATCGTCATAAGGCCGGATACCGGCTTGCAGGACCGGACCGGGCCCCCGCCGCCCGGTCCGGTCCAATAGCCAGGCCAGCCGATCGGGATCCAGCAGGTCGCTGAGCGTCTCGGTGGCTTCTTCCGCCTGCAGGACCTCGATGAACAGCTGTGCCTTCCCACCGAAGTACCTGGCGATCATCGCGGCATCGACGCCGGCGCGTTCGCCGATGTCGCGCGCGGTGGTCTGATCGAACCCGCGATCGGTGAATAGCTCGGTCGCGGCCTGTAACAGTCGGTCGCGGCTCGCCGGCGCATCTCGGCGACGGCGGGGCGATGGGGCCGTGGTCATGGGGCAATCCTCGCGCTTGGCGTCCGATCATCCTCATTCGCCCGTCCCCTGACGCATCGCTATGAGCTGCGCGGCACCGTCACCGCGTGGCCACGCCAGCCGAGCAGCGGCCCAGCTGGTCAGCGCTGGTATAGACGGACTGGTACTCAAGGTAGTTGGTCAAGCCCTCGGGCCCCATCTCACGTCCGATGCCGCTCTGTTTCATGCCGCCGAACGGCGCGCCGCGGTCGATTTCGAAGTAGTTGATCCCGAAGCTGCCGGTGCGGACACGGCGGGCGATATCGAGACCATGCTGTTCGTCGGCAGTCCAGACCGACCCCGCCAGGCCGTAGTTGCTGTCGTTGGCGATGGCCACCGCCTCGTCGTCACCGTCGTAGGGAATCACCGCCAGCACCGGCCCGAAAACCTCCTCCTGGGCCAGCCGGTCGGACCGCTGCACATCGGCGAACACGGTCGGCTCGACGAACCACCCTCGACTCTGATCGGCCGGCCGCCCACCGCCGGTGACCAGCCGCGCAGCGCTGTTGTGCGCAACGTCGATGTAGCCGAGGACCCGGTTCTGGTGCTCCTGGCTGGCCATCGGGCCGAGCGTCACCGCAGGGTCGAGCGGATTGCCGACCACAAGACCTTTCGCCACGGTGGCGACGGCTTCCACGACCTCCTCGTAGCGCGTGCGCGGCGCCAGGATCCGGGACTGGAGAATGCATGCTTGGCCATTCACCCGGAACGAGATAATGGGTAACGCCTTGATGAACGTGTCGATATCGCCGTCGTCGAGGAAGATCGCCGCGGACTTGCCCCCCAGTTCCAAGGTGCAGCGGCGGACCAGCCGACCGCACTCCGCCCCGATCGCCCGTCCTGCTCCCGTCGACCCGGTGAAGGCGATCTTGTCGACCCCGGGGTGGCTGACCAGCGAGGCACCGGTCGCCCGTCCACCCAGCACGATGTTCAACACCCCGGGCGGCAGACCGGCCTCTTGCGCCGCGTCGGCGAAGACGTAGGAATCCAGCGCGGTCTCCGGTGACGGCTTGAGCACTACCGTGCATCCCGCGGCCAGCGCCGGTGCAATCTTGATCATCGCCAGTACCTGGGGGGTGTTCCACGGAGTGATCGCTCCGACCACCCCGACTGGCGTACGACGCACGATCGTCGAGCCGTGCTGACTCGGCCGGGCCGACTCCAGTGGGAAGTTCTTGATGATGTTCGCGTACATGCGTAGCAAACCCGCCGGCGCCGCACCGTTGTAGTCGGCGGACAGCCAGATGGGCATGCCGTTCTCCCGGGTGACCAGGACGCTGGTCGCCTCCGCGCGATGAGCGAGCCGGTCGGCGAATCGCAGCATCACCTCGGCTCGTTCGGCCGCGGTGCTCCGCCCCCACGGGCCGCTGTCCAAGGCCGCGCGCGCGGCGGTCACCGCTGCGTCGATGTCGACCTCGGTGCCCAGCGCGGCGGTGCCCAACGGCTCACCGGTCGCGGCCTCCAACGCCTGATGTGTCTCGGTACCCCGTGGTTGGGCCCACGCTCCGTCGATGAAGAAATGACCGCGGTCCAGATCGGATTTAGGAGTGCCGATCGCCGTCACGATGTTCCCTTCGCATTCGTCGAGAAGATTGGTACGTGCTGTGGTGGTCGGTTCAACTAATGGACAGCAGTGCCTCGGCCACGGCTACCGGTCGGGTCAGCATTGCTTGGTGACTGCCGTCGCAGTCCGCTACTCGGGGGTTGTGCAGTCGTGCCGCCATCCGTTGAAAGGTCTCCTTCGGAGCGGCCTTGTCGCGTCGCAGGAAGAGATAGCTCGCGGGCAGCCGCAGGGCGAAAAAACGTGGAAGCTCGATCCGCTGGTCGAACCAACCAAACGGAGTCGGCACGAGTCGCGGCGTGAACTCCTCGGCTTGTTCGGGCGTGGCATCCTGCATGAATGCTGAGAGCCACCGCTGGGGATCCATGGGGACCGTGTTGTCGTGGCTGTGCATCGCGAGTGCCCGCGATGCCGCAACCGAGTCGGGTGGCCGGACGTCGTTGATCGACTCTCCGTCCTCGAGAACCCAGGCGGACATGAACACGGTCCGGAGTACGCGATGGCCGAGCCGGTCGGCGACGAACTGAACAACAGGTCCACCGCCGCTGTGGCCGACCAGCACAAAGTCCCTGAGGTCCTGCTTCTCGATGTCCTCGAGGAGTCCGTTCGCCAGGTCGGTGAGCGTCAGGCCGGCCCGGTCGACATCACCTGGCTCGAGTCCGCGCAGGGTTGGCGCGAGGACCTGGTGCGCTCGGGATCTGAGTGCGGTTGCGACGCCGTCCCAGGCCCAGCCGCCCTGCCAACCACCGTGTACGAGAACGAATTTCATCGGTTCGTTCCGCCACTTTCATCGGTTCGTTCCGCCACCTGAGGGAGACCCAGCACGCCGGGGAAGGTCTGAGACCACCCCCCGCAGGCCCCGCCCGCCAGCACGGAGACGACGCCAAAGGTCATGGTCAACCCCTAAGTCATCATTCAATGTCTACATACGATGACAGATGGGCGACCTGCGGTCAATCACGGCGCGAGTCGCCTCTCAGTCGGCGCCGAGGAGGTCTCGCAGCAGCGCCACAAGCTGAGGGGTGGTGGCTTGGCCAAGGTGTTCGAACGTCCCCGCGCGACGGCCGAGCAAGACACCGAGGAACGCGGCGGTAATCAGCTCGGCACGCAGCTCGGGATCAACGTCACCGTCGCGGGAGAACCGTTCGCGCAGTGGAGCGACGACGCGGTCGTCGAGTTCATCCAGCGCGGCGGCCTGAGCCGCGGGGTCGTCGTAGGGTCGGATACCGGCCTGAAAGACCGGGCCAGGGCCTCGGCGTCCGGTGCGATCGAGCACCGATTCCAGCTTCCCGCGACCGAGCAGGTCACCGGCAACTTCCCCCGTCTCCTCGGCGCGAAGGACCGCAATGAAGAGCTGCGCCTTGCCACCGAAGTACCGAGCGATCAGCGTGGGGTCGACGCCAGCACGTTTACCGATGTCCCGGGCCGTGGCCTGATCGAACCCGCGATCGGCGAACAACTCACCGGCTGCCTTCAAGAGTCGTTCGCGACTGGCAGCCGCATCGCGGCGGCGGGGCAACGAAGCCTCGGCCATCGATGAACCTCCCGCCTGGTCTCCTCGTCACCAGGACGGTACTCACCCCGCCACGGCTGGCTCAGCTACCCGGTCGCGCCCGCCATCAGCCGTGCTCGCACATCGGTCTTGAGCACTTTGCCGATCACCGAACGAGGCAGCTCAGGCCAGATTTCCACCTGCTTTGGCGCCTTCACGCTGCCGATCCGCCGCTTGACGAACGCGATCACCTCGTCCGACCCCGGCTCCGCACCGGGGTTCACCACCACCACGGCGGTCACCCGCTCCCCCCACTTCTCATCAGGTAGCCCGACAACCGCGCAGTCCCGGACTGCCGGGTGGGCCATCAGCGCCTGCTCGACCTCCGCCGAGTAGACATTGAAGCCACCGGTGATGATCATGTCCTTCGCGCGGTCCACGATGAACAGGTAGCCGTCCTCATCCAGGTAGCCGATGTCCCCGGTGTGATGCCAGCCGAATCGCGAGACCGCCTCGGTAGCCTCGGGATTGCGGTAGTAGCCGTGCATCACCACCGCGCTACGGACGACGATTTCGCCGCGTTCGCCCTGATCCAGCAGCCGACCGTCGGCATCCATAATCGCCAGAGTGACCAGCGGCGCCGGCCTGCCCGCCGAGGCAAGTCGTTGCCTGGCCACCGTGCCATCCGCGTTGAAGTGATCACGCGGCGACAACACCGTCATCAATGGCGCCTCGGACTGGCCGAACATCTGCGCCATCACCGGGCCGATCGCGGTCAGCGCTTCCTCCAACCGAGCGGCGGAGATGGGCGCCGAGCCATACAGCAGGCATTGCAACGACGACAGGTCCGCGCCGGCGAGCCCTTCGTGGCGCAGCAGCAGGTAGATCAGCGTCGGCGGGAGGAACGAGTGGGTTACCCGATGATGCTCCACAAGCCGGAGGAACTCACTCAGATCCGGCTTCGCCATCACGATCATCCGTGCCCCGAGCGCCAGCAGCGGAAGACCGACCAACCCGGTGGCATGGGTGAGCGGCGACATCGCCAGGAAAACCGGTGACCCCTCGACGGGATAGGCCCACAGCGTCATCGCCGACCGCATCTCGATATTGCGCACCGTGAGCATCACGCCCTTCGGGCGCCCCGTGGTGCCGCTCGTCCCCACAATGACCGCGACATCATCCGGCGGCGCCGCCAGCGCGGGGCCATCTGGATCATCCGCCGCAACCGCCAGCCAGGCTTCGAATGACGGCACCCCCTCGAGTTCGGCGTCCAGGCACACCAACACGGTCAACTTGGGCAACTGCGCCGCGATCCGCCGCACCAACGGCTCGAAATCGCGCTGGAAGATCAAACACGAACAGTCGATGAGCTCGAGCAGGTCTCGATTCTCGTCCGCCTCGTTGCGCGGGTTGATCGGGCACCACACCGCGCCCCGGCGGGCGATTCCGAACAGCGATGCGTAGGCGACCGGATTGTTCGCCGAGAGAATCCCAACCTTGTCCCCCGGCCGCACTCCCGAACGATGCAGGGCGCGGGCCACCGAGAAGCTGAGATCCTGGGCCTCCCCGTAGGAGAGGGTCCGGTCCTCGAGAGTCAAACAGGGCCTGTCGCGCCCGAGCGAGGCGCCCTTGTCCAGATAATCCGCCAACGAGGTCCTCACGACACCACCACCTCCACCGGTCCGCCCCAGATCAACGCCACCACACACCGTTCAGTTCATCAGCGGAAGCACTTGCTCCCCGATACGCCGCATCTGCTCGCGCTGGTTCGGCGACGCGACAATGAGTTGGAAGATGTTGACGCCGGCGTCCTGGTAGGCGAGTAACTTCTCGGCGACTTCGGCCGCGGAGCCGGTTACCACCCAGCGGTCGGCCAGCTCATCAGTGATCATGGTGTGCCACTTGTTCAAGTAGCTCACGGCCGCCTCGCGGGCCTTGGCGCGATCGTCGTCCACATGGACGAAACAGTTGTAGGCGGCCGCATACTTTTTACCGGGATGTTGCTCGGCGGCGTACGCCTGTATCTTGGCCCAGCCATCGATGAACTCCCCGAGCGTGGTGTGGTTCGCGATCCACCCATCACTCAGGTTGGCGACACGTTTGTACCGCCCCAGCAAGAACTTCCCCGCGTTCTGTTCGCTCCACATGTGCGAAGCCGGTCCACCGTATTCCTTCGGCACATAAATGCCCGCGCCCATCAGCGTCGGCGGCGGCGTCTCCGGCCGCGCCTCCCCCAGCGTCACCTCGTCGAAATGGAAGAACTCGCCATGGTGAGAGATCTTGTCCTCGCGCCACAAGCGGTTCATCACCAGCATGCATTCCGCGAAGAGCCGGCCCCGATCGACATAGAGCTTCTCGGGGTCGAGATCGGTCTTGTGCCGCAGAGCAGCCAGAGCCGAATACTCACGCTTGACCAGCGTCCCCTTGCCCGCACCCGTGCCGACACCCATCACTACCCGACCCCCGGACAGCGCATGCAAGGTTCCCCACACGAGCGCCAACGACACCGGATTGCGCAGATGGGGTTGCAGGATCCCGGTACACAGCTTCAGCGTCTTGGTCTGAGCGGCAATAGCGGCGAGAATCGACGGGCTGTCGTACGACGCCATGGTGCGGCGACCCAGCGGTGCGTCATGGACCCAGATCCCGTCGAATCCCAGGGCTTCGGCATCCCGCGCGGCGCCCAACATCTCCTCGATGCCCCAACGATGGCCGGTGATGCCGGTCAGGTTGTTGATCGACACCCCGATCATGCGGTCATCCCAAAACGCCACGACAAACCTCCTCGTCCAGGGGCGCGCAGTAACCTGGGCGCGCCGCCGACTCGGCGCGGCACCACAACATGCGCTGGTCTATCCATCATGTCTACGTTAAATGTCTACACACGATGACATCGTGTTGCCCACCGGTCAAGCCCTGCCGACCGGCGAGCCGAGGGAGTCCGTCGGCCGGGTTGCGGGCGCGCGCGATCTCGCTGGATAGGTCGTGAGCGATTTCGCGCTAGGTGAGCGGTGGTGGGCGGCGCCACGGTACGGTCAGCCATGCTCGCCCGCGCCTGGGGTATCGGGCGATCCCTGGTCATGTACCACGGCGTGCCGGGCCGGCACCGCCGGATGGTGCGGTTCTACCGCGAGTTCCTCGGGCCGGGGGAAGTGGGCTTCGACATCGGCGCCCACGTGGGAAGCCGGGTGCGCGCATGGCTGAAGCTGGGGGCGCACGTGATCGCCGTCGAGCCGCAGCCCGACTGCCTGCGCATATTGCGCTTCTTCTTCGGCCGCGACGCTGGCGTCACCATCGCGGGGTTGGCCGTCGGGGCCCAGGCCGGCCGGGCGCGGTTGGGCCTATCCACCGCCACGCCGACGGTCTCGTCCATGTCGCCCGACTGGATCGAGTCGGTCACCGAGGACCGTAGCTTCGCCCGAGTGCGGTGGGACCGCTCGGTCGAGGTGGCCGTGGTGACCCTCGACGACCTCATCGGGGTGCACGGCGTGCCGGCGTTCTGCAAGATCGACGTCGAGGGCTTCGAGGTCGACGTGCTGGCCGGGCTCAGCCGACCACTGCGCGCGCTGTCCTTCGAGTATCTTCCGCCGGCACACGACTCCGCGCTCACCGCGCTGGGGCTGGTGGAGAAGCTCGGCGCCCCAGCGGGCGGCTACGAGTACAACTACTCGCCCATCGAGACGATGCGGTTCGCCAGCGACCGCTGGCTGGACGCGACTGACCTGGTGCGGCTGCTCGAGCGGTTCCGGCCGCTGGGCCGCTCCGGCGATGTATATGCGCGGCTGGCCAGACCGAAGTCAGGGCACTAGCCGGCCGCCGCCAGCTCAGTGGTGCACCCGGTCGCTTCCGTCGACGGTGCACGCGCCGTTGAAGGCGAGCAGCAGCGGCACCCGGCCACTGGTATCGATTCGGCACACCGCGGCGTCGGTCAGGAACATCCGCCAGCCCACCTCGTGGCCAACGCCCAACGCCCAGGTGACCGCGGCCTTGATCGGGGAGACGTGGCTGACCACCACGACATCGCCGCGCGCGGCGTCCTCGACCAGCTCGAGGCACGCCTCCTGTACCCGGGCACAGACCGCGGCGAGGGACTCGCCACCAGCGGGTACGTAGTGCGGGTCCTGCTTCCAGGTCCGCCATGCCCCCTCGTCCAGCGCGGTCGCCGGCCGGCCATCCAGGTCTCCGTAGTCCATCTCGATCCACCGCGCGTCCACCTCCACCCCGTCGGCTTCGGTGACGCCCGGGGGCGCGCCGGCGAGGACGGCGGCGGTGTGGCGGGCGCGGGTCAGCGGGCTGGACACGATGCGATCCGCGCGCGGCAGTGACTGAGCCAGGGCGCAGGCCTGGCGGTAGCCGGTCTCGTTCAGCGGCGGGTCGGCCCGACCGAGTAGCAGCCCTCGGGCGTTGGCGTCCGTCTGCCCATGCCGCACGAGGATCAGCACTGGGCCACCGTAGCCGCCGGCGGCGGGACAGGGCACCGGCTTATCGGGTGTCGCAACAGCAGTACGCCGAGGCCGGGAAGGCAAGAGATCAGGCTGAGCGTCCCGTACGCCACCGCCACGGTGAGCCCCTGCGCCGCGCCGAACCCCACCGCCCCGAAGGCAACCGTGGTGACCGCCTCCCGGGGTCCCCAGCCACCGACGTTGAGCGGCAGTCCCATCGCGAGCAGCCCCACTACCAGCAGCGGGAGCAGCTCGCCGAGCGCGGCGTGGGATCCGGAGGCCCGCGCGGCGACGACAAAGAGGGCGAGATACCCGGCCAGGGTGGCCAGGGACAGCAGGACCACTCCGGGCCAGGTCCCGACGGAGAACACGCCGGCGCGGACGTCCGCCAGACCGGTGCGCAACGCGTTGTGGAACCGTGACGCACGCTCTCCACGCACCGCCGCGGCCCAGAACACGAGGACGGCGACGAGGACCGCAAGCGCCCCGACCGCGGCCGCTGGGCCGGGGACGAAGTCGACGGCCGCGGCGGCGAGCAGGGTTGGCTGGGCAAGCAGCACACCCACCCCGACAACCACCAGGACCAGCAGACCGGCGACCCGTTCGAGCACCACCGCGCGGACGCCGCGTCCGACGTCGCCCGCCGCCCGACCGTGGTTCACCCCTCGATGCACGTCACCGAGCACGCCAGCGGGCAGCACCGAGTTGAGGAACACGGCCCGATAGCAGTCCGCCACCGCGGCCGTCAATGGCAACCGCAGGCCGAGGCCGCGCGCCACGAGGCACCACCGCCAGGCGCTGAACACCGTGGTCAGCAGGCCAATGCCTAGCGCGGCGAGCACCGACCCGATACCGATCGCCCGTAGCCCGTCGAGGACGGCGCCGGTGCCGAGGTGGGCCACCAGCGCGACCAGGATGCCGACGCCGACGAGCAAGCGCAGCAAAGGCGCGAGCCGCCCCATCACGACGCACCCGCCGGGAGCGCCAGCACATCGACGTGGCCGACCACGACCCTCAGCTCACCGGCCGAGCAGGCGTCGAGCCTTCGGCCCAGGTAGGCGGCGGCGTGCCGCTCGAGGTCCGGCCGCTGCACGCAGGCGGCGCCGATCCAGCCCCGCAGCCACTCCTGCGCCAGCTCGGCCTGGTCGGCACCGAGGAGCCACGAGCTGGGCCCGGTCCGCACCGCCGCGCCGCGCCGGGTGAACGCCTCGACGGCGGCTGGACCGGCGTCCGGCCCGAGCAGCCGCCGGGCGCCGGCGCTTCGGCGTTGGTGGGCGTCGAAGGCGGCGCCGAACTCCACATCCAGCTGTTCGAGCGGAGCGATCTCCACCCGCCCGGTGACCGTCAGGGTGAACAGCGCGGCGCATCCGGCCTGGACGCAGGTGGCGGCGAGCCCGTCCACCTCCTCGAAGGTGAGCAGGTCCAGCACGGCGGACGCGGTGACCAGCGACGTCCCGGCGAGCTCCTCGGCGCGCAGGCCGGTGAGGTCGCCCTCCCAGGTCCGTGCGGTGACCGGAGCGCCGTCGGCGGCCGCGCTCGGCATGCCGGCGCCAGCGCGGGCGAGCAGAACGGGGTCGCGGTCGCACAGGATCCAGCGCTGCGGGCCGGGCAGCCGTCCGGCGAGCCAGCGCCCCATCGAGCCCGAGCCGCAGCCGAGGTCCCTGATCACGGTCGGACCATCGGGCCGGGCGCCGGCCGCCACCTGGGCGCGGACCTCGTCGACCAGTTCAGTTGCCCGGGCAGCGGCGTCGGCGGCCTCCCGCAACGCCAGCCAATCCGGCGCGCAGACGGGCGATCCGGGCACGCTCAGGCGGGCGTCCCAGTCAGCCGTTCCAGCACTTCGGCCAGGCATCGTGACGTCACCCCCCAGCCGTCCAGCGTGTCGCGCCGCCGCCGCGCCGTGCCGCGCAGCCGGTCCCGCAACGCCGGGTCGCCGAACCAGCGGCGCAGCGCCTCGGCAAGTGCCGCGACCTCGGCCGGAGGCACCAGGATCCCCGGTACCCGACCGCCCGGGTCGTAGCCAAGGCTCTCCGGCACGCCACCGACAGCCGCCGCGAGCACCGGGATGCCACGGGCCAGCGCTTCGGTCACCACCATGCCGTAGGCCTCGATCCGGGACGGCAGCACCAGCAGGTCGGCCTCGGCATACGCCGCCGACAGCCGCTCACCCGTCTTCGGACCGGTGAGCCGCACCCGCTCACCGAGCCCATGGCGCTCGATCATGCTCCGAACGGTGGCCACGTGCACGGGATTACGGCTCAGTGGCCCGGTGAGGTCGCAGTTCCACGGCAGGTCGGCGGCGGCGTTCATCGTGGCGAGGGCCTCGACGAGCAGGTCCTGGCCCTTGGTCGGGGTGACCGAGCCGATGCAGAGCAGGCGGCTCGCCCCGTCCGTGCCGGCGGCGAGCGGCGCGGGATCGGCGCCCGGCGTGGCGACGTGGATCCGGTCGGCGTCCAGACCGTGGGTGGCGACGAGCCGGCGCGCCACCCATGAGCTGGTGGCCACCACCGCGCTCGCCGCGTGCAGGGTCTCCCGCTCGAGGGCGGCCAGCTCCGCCGCCGCTGACGGCGAAGCGCCCACCTCGTCGCCGAGCGGCAGGTGCACCAGAACGACGATCTTCAGCCGATGCGCCTGTGGGACGACGACGTCGGGAACGCCGCAGGCCACCAGCCCGTCGATGAGCACAACGGCGCCTTCGGGCAGCGTGGAGAGGGTGCGGGCCAGCGATTCGCGCGCCGCGGTGTTGGGTCGGGGCCACCCCCCGGCGACGGCGAGCTCGTGCACCGAACACCCGGTGTCCGACAGGCCGAGGCAGACGCGGCGGTCGTAGGCGTTGCCGCCGCTCGGCACGGCGACGTCGTCGATGTCAGCCGGCACGACGACATGCACCGAGCGGAGGCTGGTCGTTCTCACAGGGTGCGCTCGTAGCTGGCCCAGGCCACGTGCGACTCGTGCAGTGCGACGGTGATCCCGGCCAGGCCTCGGGCCCCCTCGCCGAGCGCGCCCGCGTGCACCTTGTCGGCAAGACGATCGGCGATGACCTTGGCGAGGAACTCGGTGGAGGTGTTGACGCCGGCGAAGTCGGGCTCGTCATCGAGGTTTCGATAGTTCAGGTCGGCCAGCACGGCGCCGAGCTCCTCGGTAGCCAGCCCGATGTCCACGACGATGTTGTCGGCATCGAGCTCGCCGCGGCGGAACGTCGCGTCCACCACGTAGGTGGCGCCGTGCAGCCGCTGCGCCGGACCGAAGACCTCGCCCCGGAAGCTGTGAGCGATCATGACGTGATCGCGAACGGTAATGCTGAACAATTCCGACCCTTTCTTGGCGTGGTTACCTCTCCGGGTAAGTGACACGGACGCAGAGCGCGGAAGGTTCACCCCCGGCGAGCCGGGGCATCAGCCGGGGCAGGTCCTCGAACGGGATCGCCTCGGTGATCAGCGCATCGAACGCAGGGTCGGCGAGCAGCCGCAGGGCCAGCGCCAGCCGGTCCCCGAAGCTGCGGCGCGCGCGCCGGGCCGGTGCCACCGCACCCACCTGGCTGCTGCGCACCACCAGGCGGCGGGAGTGGAAGAACTCGCCGAGCGGCACGCTCACCCGCCGGTCGCCGTACCAGCTCAGCTCGATGACCTCGCCCTCGACCGCAAGCAGCTCGAGTGATCGGGCCAGCCCCGCCTCGGTGGCGCTGGCGTGCACCACCAGGTCGCACTCCCCCGCCGCCTGCTCGGGCGTGGCGAACCCGACGCCGAGCGCCTTGGCGACGGCCGCCCGCGCGGGGTCGATGTCGACCAGCTCAACCCTGATGCCGGGGAAGCGGGCCAGCACCGCGGCGACGCTGCAGCCGACCATCCCGCCTCCGACGACGGCGATCCGGTCACCGACCAGCGGGGCAGCATCCCACAGCACGTTCACCGCGGTCTCCACCGTCCCGGCCAGCACCGCCCGCGCGGGTGGCACGTCGTCCGGGATCGGCGTCACCGCGGTGGCCGGCACCACGTAGCGGGTCTGGTGGGGATAGAGGCAGAACACCGCACGGCCGAGCAGCGCGGGTGGCCCGTGCTCGACCACCCCCACGTTGAGATAGCCGTACTTGACCGGCGCGGGGAACTCACCGTCCTGGAAGGGCGCCCGCATCGCGGTGAACTGGCTCTCCGGCACGCCGCCCCGGAAGACCAGGGTCTCGGTGCCTCGGCTGACCCCCGAATAGAGCGTGCGGACTTCGACCTCGTCCGGGCCGGGCGGGGATCCGGCAACCGGGCGTATCTCACCCTCACCCGGGGCGCGGAGCCAAAAGGCTCGCGCGGTGCGATCCACGTAATTCCTCCTGCTCGTGGTGAACCCCCGGCGCCTCGGATCCGTGCTGAGTGAGGTGGATAGAGGCTCGATGAGGACCGTAGTCTGGCCGAAGATCGCCCGCCGGCAAGCCTCCAGGGCAGACCGCCACCGGCCGGGGAGGCGCGCGGTCGCGGCCGGGGTGATCACCGCCTGCGCCGGCCTGCTCGTGTTCCTTGCCCTGGTCGCACCGGAAACGGTCGGTCAGCTCACGCCCGCCGCGCTGGTGCGCATTCCGGTGGAGGGGCTGCTCGGCGTGGCCCTCGTTCTCGTCCTGCCGGCCAGGGCGAGGCTGGTAGTGGCGGCGCTCGGCGGAGTTGTCCTCGGCCTGCTGACCATCCTGAAGATCCTCGACATGGGCTTCGGTCTGTTTCTCTCCCGCCCGTTCGACCCGGTGTTGGACTGGCCCCTGGCCGGCGACGCCGGGGCGTTTCTCACCGGCTCCATCGGCCGAGCGGGCGCGGTCGCCGTCGGGGTCGCGGCGGTGGGCCTGGTCGCCGGTGTGCTGATCGTGATGACCCGGTCGGTGCTGCGCCTGACCGGCCTCGTCGTCCGGCACCGGACTGGGGCGGTCCGGGCCCTGGCGGTGCTCACGCCCATCTGGATCGCCTGCGCCGTGCTCGGCGCGCAGATCGTCACCCCGGTACCCATCGCCGCCAGGAGCGTGGCCTCCCTCGCCTACTTCAAGGCGCGCCAGGTGCCGGTGAGCCTGCGGGATGAGCAGGTGTTCGCCAGCCAGGTGGCGGTCGACCCCTTCCAGGACACGCCGGGCGAGCAGCTGCTGACCGGGCTGCGCGGCAAGGACGTCATCTTCACCTTCGTGGAGAGCTACGGGCGCGACGCGGTGCAGGACCCGGAGTTCGCGCCGAAGGTCGGCGCGGTGCTCGACGACGGGAACCGCCGACTGAGCGCGGCCGGATACGCCTCCCGGAGTGCCTTCCTCACCTCACCGGTGGCCGGCGGCGGCAGCTGGCTGGCCCACGCCACATTCTTCTCCGGCCAGTGGATCGACACCATCCAGCGCCACCGCACCCTCGTCTCCACCGACCGGCTGACCCTGACCAGCGCCTTCCAGCGGGCGAACTGGCGGACGGTGAGCGTCATGCCGAACACCGGTGGGCCCTGGCCGGAGGGAAAGTTCTACGGCTACGACCAGGTCTACGAGTTCGAGAACCTCGGCTACCGCGGCCCCAAGTTCGGCTGGGCCACCAT
>Ga0137415_10001873_pt1 | contig 20969 bp, 18 predicted proteins | sample CZODoug3_1_1_16f_FD_183082 | JGI IMG/M metagenome (GOLD analysis project Ga0137415, IMG submission 183082) | Vadose zone soil fungal communities from Angelo Coast Range Reserve, California, USA - CZODoug3_1_1_16fungal (Hybrid Assembly) | ecosystem: Environmental > Terrestrial > Soil > Vadose...
CGGGGCCAGGTGTGGCTGACGTACAACGCGCCCGCGTACCTGGCGGAGCGCCATGGGGTCAGCGGATCGACCGAGGCACTCGAGGCCATGCGCAAGGGCCTCGAGCGGTTCACCGACGCCGCCACGCGCCCCTGACGGGGCGGTGAGCGGCGGGTGCCGCCTACGCGGCGCCGCGCAGCCGCGGGTCGAGCGCGTCGCGCAGCCCGTCGCCGACGAGGTTGAAGGCGAGCACCGCCAGCATGATGGCCAGGCCGGGGACCGTCGCCACGTGCGGCGCCACCAGGAGGACGTCGCGGCCGGTCGAGACCATGAGTCCCCACGACGCCGTCGGCGGCTGCACGCCGAGCCCGAGGAAGGACAGCGCCGCCTCCAGCAAGATCGCGTTGGCCATGAAGAGCGTGGCGTAGACGATCAGCCCCGGGATGATGTTCGGCAGGATGTGACGGCGCAAGAGCGCCCGGCCGGGCGCGCCCAGGGCGCGGGCCGCGCCGACGTACTCCGCCTCGCGCAGCGTCAGCACCGAGCCGCGCACGATGCGCGTGACGGCCGGCACGCCCCAGATACCGACGGCGATCGTCGTGTTGAGCACGCCGGGCCCGAGCATGGCCACGATCGCCAGCGCCAGCAGCAGATACGGGAAGGCGAGGAGGATCTCGACGCCGCGCATGAGCACGGCGTCGAGCCAGCCGCCCGTGAAGCCGGCGAGCGTGCCCAGCAGCAGGCCGCCCCCGAGCGCGATGAGCATCGAGAGCACGCTCACCAGCAGCGCCACGCGCGAGCCGTAGATCACGCGGGAGAGAATGTCGCGCCCGAACTCGTCGGCGCCGAGCAGGTATTTGCCGCCCGGCCTCGCGCGTTTTTCGATCAGGGTCTGCCGGGTCGGATCGAGCGGCGCCAGCCACGGCGCCAGCGCGGCGCTCAGCCCGAGCACGACGACGAGCGCCAGGCCCAGCAGCGCCAGCCGGTTTCGGCAGAAGCGGCTCCACGCGGTCATCGGACTTGCCGTCGGGGCGCCTGCGCAGGGGTCGGGCGGAGAACCCGCGCAGTCATCCCTGGCGCCCCACGCGTGGATCGAGCAGGCCGTAGGAGAGATCGACCAGGAGGTTGATGACGACGAAGGCGAGCGCGAAGACGAGGACGGCCCCCTGCAGCAGGACGTAGTCGCGCGCGAAGATCGCCTTCACCATCAGGCGGCCGAGCCCGGGCCAGGCGAACACCGTCTCTGTCAGCACGGCGCCGCCCATGAGCTGGCCGGACTGCAGCCCGAGCAGCGTGAGGATCGGGATGAAGGCGTTGCGCAGGGCGTGCTTGCCGAGCACCCACGGCTCGCCCACACCCTTGGCCCGCGCCGTTCGCACGTAGTCCTCGCCCAGCACGTCGAGCACCGCGGAGCGCGTCATGCGCGAGACCATCGCCACCGACGGCAGCGCCAGCGTCACCGCGGGCAGCACGAGATGGCTGAGGGAGCCGGCGCCGCCCACGGGCAGCCAGTTGAGCCAGAGGGAGAAGACCACGATCAGCACGAGCCCGGTCCAGAAGATCGGCATCGAGAGCCCGAACAGCGAGGCCAGGCGCGCGATCGCGTCGAAGACCGAGTTGGGCCAGACGGCCGAGACGATCCCGGCGACGATCCCGACGCCGGCGGCGATCAGGAGCGCGGCGATGGTCAGCTGCAGCGTGGCCGGCCACGCATCGGCCAGCTCGCGCGCGACCGGACGATTCTGCTGGATGGAGCGGCCGAGGTCGCCGCGCGCGAGGCGCGTGACGTAGTCGAGGTAGCGGACGGCGAACGGCTTGTCGAGGCCCAGGTGCTCGCGCAGCGCGGCGACGGCGTCCTTGGTCGCGTGCTCGCCCAGCATCAGCGTCACCGCGTCACCCGGCAGCAGATCGATCGTCAGCATGACGACGAACACCACGCCGAGCAGGACGGGCACCGCGAGCAGGAGGCGGCGGACGACGAACGTCAGCATTCGCGGGAATAGAGGAGCGCCACGGGTGTCCCGGGGCGCTCGGAACGTGGGCGGGAATAGAGGAGCGCCACGGGTGTCCCGGGGCGCTCCGAACGCTGGGGGGTATGGGGGCCATGTCGGGGCCCCCATGTTGAATAGAGGAGCGCCACGGGTGTCCCGGGGCGCTCGGAACGCTGGGGGGTATGGGGGGCCATGTCGGGGCTCCCCATGTTACTTCGTTACTTCTCGAGCCAGGTCTTCCAGAGCGCCAGGTTGTACTCGACGGGGTGGACCTGGAAGCCCTTCACGCCGGCCCGCGTGACGACGATCTCCTTCGTCGTGTAGACCGGGATCCACACCATCTCTTTGGCGATGATGTCCTGCACCTCGGCGTAGAGCTTCTCGCGCTCGGTCTGGTTCAGGCTGCGGCGCGCCTGCTCGACGAGCGTGTCGACCCGCGCGTTGGCGTAGCGCGACGTATTCCAGCCCGTCGGCGGCACCTGCTTGCTGTGGAACAGCGCATAGAGCGAGTAGTCCGCGTCGGCATTGGAGGTCACCCAGCCCAGCGTGAACATGTGGTGGTTGAGCGGGTTGGCGCGCACCTGCTGGAATACCGCCGCCCACTCGAGCACCTGCACGCGGGCCTCGACGCCGACCTCCTTGAACATCGCCTGGATGGCCTCGGTGATCTCGCCGTCCTTCGGATAGCGTCCGCGCGCGGCGAGCCACGAGAGCGAGAGCCGCTGCCCGCCTTTCTGCATGATCCCGTCCGGACCCGGTGCGAAGCCCGCCTGCGCGAGCAGCGCCTTGGCCTTCGCGCGATCGAACGGATAGAGGCGATCGAGCTGCATGTCCTTGTAGCCGAACACGCCGGGGGCGAGCACGCCGAGCGCCGGCCCCGCCGAGCCCTCCATGATGTTGTCGAGGATGGCCTTGCGATCGACGGCGTGCAGCAGCGCCTGCCGCACGCGCACGTCGTCGAGCGGCGGCATCCCCGCGTGCAGGCCCGCGAAGACCACCCGGATGCCCGTCGTCTCGTGCACCGTGAATTTCGGATCACGGCGCAGGGCGGGCAGCTGGGCGGGCGAGGGGAACAGCACCATGTCGGCGTCGCCGGTCTGGAGCGCGATCATCCGCGCGCCCTCCTCGGGCACGACCTTGAAGATCACGCGATCCACGAGCGCCTTGTCGCCCCAGTAATCGGGATTGCGCTCGATGATGACGTGCGTGTTGGTCTTCCACTCGACGAACCTGAACGGCCCCGTCCCCACGGGCGCGCGGCTGAAGTCGGGCCCCATCTTCGACACGGCCGTCGGCGACACGATGCCCATGCAGTACATGGCGAGCGTGCGGAGGATCGGCCCGTACGGCTCCTTGGTCACCACGTCGACGGTGAGGTTGTCCACGACCTCGGCGCCGCTGAGCGAGCCCGCGAGGCTGGCCCAGCGCGCCGGCGGCTTGCCGTTCAGCGCGCGGTCGAAGGTGAACTTCACGGCCTCGGCGTTGAACGGCGTGCCGTCGTGGAACTTCACGCCGGGGCGCAGCTTGAAGCGGACCTTCGTCGGCGACATGACTTCGTACGACGTCGCGAGCGCCGGCTTGACCTGCATCTTGTCGTCCAGCGTCAGCAGCCCCTCGAGCATGTTGAAGTAGACCCACGCGCCCGGCGCGGTGGTCTCGAGGTTCGGATCGAGCGAGACGGGATCCGTCGGCCGCACGATCGTCAGCGTGCCGCCGCGCTTCTGGGCGTCGGCCGAGGGAACGAGCGTCGCGGCGAGGCCGAGCACCAGCAGCCCGATCAGCAGCCGGGAGGGAAACGCACGCATGAGGTTATCTCCTGTCTTCGAGCAGATCGTCGGTGACGGACAAGGCGGAGTCGAGCGCGTGCACGACGCGATTGCGCTCGCGGACGAGCGCCACCCGCGCGAACTTGAAGGCGTCGCCGCCGGGATCGAGCGCGGCCAGCTCCCGCGCCCGCTGCAGACCGGCCAGCGGTGCGAGGGGCAGTGCGAGGTCGTGGGCGAAGCGATCGCCGCTCGTGTAGGTCAGCGGCACCAGGATGCGTGACAGGCGCATCAATCCGCGGTTGACGCCCTCGACCCGCGCCGGCTCGACCCGGTCGAGCGCGGCCGCGACGCCCTCGAGCCGCTGGGCCAGCGCCCGCGCCGCGTCGAGAGCCGGCGTCAGATCGAACCGCGCGCCCGCCGCCGCCTGGAGCGCCTCGAGCTCGGTCAGCACGCTGCGCGCCGCACGGCGGTGATCGAGCGGCAGCACCGGCGCGTTCAGCCAGCGCAGCGCCGTCGTGAGGTAGACCTTCGTGTCGAGCGCCAGCACGTCGGCGTCGATCTTGTCGACCGTGTCGTCCTTCGTGTGCCACCACCACGGGAAGCCCGCGCTGCCCACCAGCCGCTCCATCGCGCGCGAGAGCTCCGTGTCCTGCTTCGGCAGGCCGGAGAGCGACATGAACGCCGACGGCACGCCGGCGCCCCAGAACGACTGGTCACCGGCGCGCGAGAAGCGGCGCGCGCGCCCGCGCTGGCCGGTGACGTCGGCGACGGCCGCCTCGGCCAGGCTCTGCGCGTCCTCCGTCGCGTGCAGGACGGAATAGTCGGTCGCGCCGCGCGCGCCCGTGCTGTCCACGTTGAGGTGCAGCACGCAGCGCGCGTGCAGCTCGCGCCACGCGTGGTCCGCGTACCACGCCGAGCCCGCGTAGCGGCCGTGGGAGTGCCCCGACCAGAACGCGAAGCGGATCCCGCGGGCACGCGCGTCGCGCCGCGTGGCGAGCAGGCGCGCGATCTCGAGCATGGTGGCGTTCGCGGTGCCGTTGTCCATCGCGCCGTGATGCCAGGCGTCGACGTGGCCGGAGAACAGGACGAACCGGTCCTCGGCGCGGCCGGCCAGCGCGCCGACGAGGTGGGGGATCGGCGTCCAGCCCGTCCGCACCCGCGTGGTCAGCGTCACCCGCAGGGGCCCGCGCGTGAGACGCTCGCGAAGCCGTTCGCCGTCGGCGCCGAGGACCGAGAGGCACGGCGTGGCCGGGATGCGCCACGCCGTCTCCGGCGTCGGCGCGCCCCAGATCGTCGTCACGATCATGTTGTGCAGGTGATCCATCGCCACGAAGATCTGCGCGAGCGTGCCCGCCTGCTGCGCCGCCCAGGCCTTGCCGGGCGTCGCCAGCCCGCGGACAAGCGCGATCTTGCCGGCGGCCCGTGCGAGCTCGGCGGGGGTGCCGTCGCCGACGTCGACGACGTCTCCCTCCAGGGCCTCGACCGACGGAGAAAACGAATGGGTCAGCCCCTCGATGGCGGTGCCGTCGTCCAGACGGACCCGTCCCTCGAGGGGCAGGCTGATGTAGGCCTCGATCTCGCGGCGCTCGACCTCGAGTCCGTAGGATTTCAGCGTGCGCTCGATGTAGTCGAAGGCCTGCGCCTCGCCCGGGCTGCCGGACTCGCGCTCCCAGGCGCCGATGGTGCGGACGTGCTCCATCAGCGTTGGCGCCGACACCTCGGCGGCGAGCTTGGCCTCCAGTGGATCGCGATACTCCCAGGGCGCCGTCACGCGGTCACCTCGTGCGAGAGATGCCGCGCATGATGCGGCGAACTCCAGAGGGTGTCAAACGGCAGGGAGAACCTGCCTGTTCGATCAGCACGTCGTGCCGGAGTGCCCGCCAGAACCCCGGCCGGATGCCCCCGTTCCTGAGCCAACTTCGCGCCAGCAAAGGACTCCGCCATTCGGCACGCGCTTTGCCATTGCAAGTGTCGCGATGACGGACTACACGCGGGACACGCCAGCACTCGGCCGGACGTACTGCCCCGGTTGCGAGCCCGAGACCGATCCGACGTTGGAGATCCTCGACGTGCGCTGGTGCGATGCGCATGCGCTGCAGCACGGCGGGGCCGACGACAGCCTCGTCAGCGCCACCGCCTATCTGCTGGGCAGCGTCGAGGCCGGCGGGGACGACAACCGGCGCTGGTGCGAGATCCTTCACCGGCGCAGGGTCGAGCCGCACGCGCCGGCCAGCCGAGGATAGCCGACCGAAGTCGCCCTCGGTTCGCGCGTCAGCGATGGCGCACGAGCTCGTCGACGTTGTCCCAGGTCATCACGCGGCGCCCCGCCTCCAGATCGGCGATCATCGCGATGAGCCGCTCGGTCAGGGGCATGACGAGGCCGAGGCGCGTGGCCTTCGTCACGGTGGCGCCCAGCAGTGCGCCGACCTCGGTCTTGCGCCGGCGCACGGCGAGGTCCCGCCAGATCCCGGTCTTGGTCTTGGTGTGGGCGCGATAGTGGCCGGCGATGACGGTCATCGCGCGCTCGTGCGCCGCGACGTCGCCGCGCGCCGCCGCGCGGTAGTCGGCGGGGTCGTACTCGTCGAACGGCTCCAGCCGGATGCCGGCCGCCTCGGCGACGGCCATGCTCTCCATCACCAGCGCCATCAGCATCCGCTGGACCTCGGGGGAGCGCTCGACGACCTCGTACACGTGCGCGTCCACCACGGCCGTGGCCACCAGCAGGGCACCGTACACGTGCTTGGCCCACGTGTAGCCCAGGATGTTGTCGCTCACGCGCGTGGGCGCCACGACCTCGAGCAGCTTGGCCAGGGCGTCGACGCGCGCGCTCCGGCGCCCGTCCAGCTCGCCGAGCACGAGGGCGCCCTCACCGCCGTGCACGATCCGCCCGGGCGCCGTCCAGTCGGCCGCCCAGTTGACGAGGCAGCCAACGGTGCGGCGCTCGCCCACCGCGGCCGCGATCAGCTCCTCGTTCAGGCCGTTCTGCATCGACACGATCGCGCCCGGCTCCGCCAGGCGCGGCACGAGCACCTGCAGCGCGGCCGGCGTGTCCTGTGACTTGACGGCCAGCAGCACCAGGTCGAGGCCCGGCCCGAGCTTGTCGGGCGTGATGGCGCGCACGGGCACGGTGAAGGCGCCGTCCCGCCGCTCGATGGTGAGGCCGCCGGCGTTGACGGCCGCGACGTGATCTTCGGCCTTGTCCACCAGCAGCACGTCGTGACCGGCGCGGGCGAGCGCCGCGCCCGTGATGCCACCGATCGCGCCGGCGCCGAACACTGTGATCGTCACGCGCGTCGCCGCGGCTCAGCCCAGGAAGCGGACCAGGGCGTCCACGAACGCTTCGGGCTCCTCGTACGGCAGCATGTGACCGGCGCCCTCGATCGTCTGCACGCGCGCGGCCGGGATCAGCGCCTTCCACGCTGCCGCGTAGGCGGGCGCGATCAGCCGATCGGCGGCGCCCCAGAGCACGAGCGTCTCGGCGGTCAGGCGATACAGCCGCTTGGACAGCCGGCGGTTCGGGATCGGGAAGAGGATCTTGCCCGCCATGGCCAGCCGGCGCTGCGTCACGATGTAGAAGTCCTTCAGCGCCTCGATGTCCGCCAGGTCGGCGCCGCCCGTGAGCAGCGCCGCTCCCCGGGCCGGATCGACGAAGAGCACCTCGGCGATCTCCTGGGGCAGCATCGCGAAGATATCGGGGATCGGATGGTCGTCCAGCCACACGCCCGCGGCCGCCACCAGCGCCAGCCGGTCGAGATCGCGCGGCGCCAGGCACGCCATCTCGGCGGCGATCATGCCGCCCATCGAGTGGCCGATCAGGTGCGGCCGGCGCAGCGCGAGCGCGTCGACGAGGTCCCAGCCGTGCAGCGCGAAGTCGAGCATGTCCTCGAGGAGCTCTTCGCCGGTGGACTCGCCGTAGCCCGGCCACTCGGGGGCGAACACGTGGTAGCGCTGCGCGAGCCGGTCGAGGAACGGGTTGTCGGCGAGCAGGCCGCCCGCGCCGTGGAAGAAGACGACCGGGGCGCCGCTGCCGCCCTCGAGCACGCGGCAGCGCGTTCCCTTTTTCGTGTCCAGCGTCTGCCACTTCATCGCGGCCACTCCGCGCGCGCCTTCGGAGCGCCGGGCCGCTGCTCCTCGGGGCGGATCCGGTCGTCCATGGGGTGCACCCACCAGCGCTCATCGTGCTTCCACTCGGGCCAGAGGTTACGCAGGTGCGGCATGACCTTTTCGGCGAAGAGCTTGGACGAATGGCGGGTCTTCCAGTCCGGCATGTTGCCGTTGTGGAGCAGGCAGAAGAGGTGGCCGATGCGCAGCCCCTTGATGCATTCCTCGAGCTGCTGCCGCACCGTCTCGGGGCTGCCCGCGATGATGAAGCGCTCGTCCACGAGCTGCTTCCAGGTGAGGTTCTCGAGGATCTTCTGGCGCGCCCGCGTCAGCTGCGACAGCGCGCCGTACTTTACGGTGGCCATCGTGCGATAGCCCGGCGGGTCGGCGAAGGGCGGGAAGACGTGCAGGCAGCGGTTGAAGAAGTACAGGCAGTGCTCGGCGTAGAGCTGCTCGGCCTCCGCGTCGGTGTCCGCGACACAGATGATCTGGGCGAACGCCGCCCGGTAGGGTGAGTCGTCCTTGCCGCGCTGGGCCACCCGCTCCCAGTAGCCGTCGAGCAGCGACTTGCCGCGCAGGTAGCCGTAGAACGAGAGGTAGGAGTAGTTGTAGTCGTGGTCGAGGCAGAAGTCCCACGTCTCGATGGAGCCCCCGCCGGGAATGTAGATCGGCGGGTGCGGCTTCTGGATCGGCTTGGGCCAGCAGTTCACCCAGCGCAGCTGGTTGTACTTGCCGTCGAAGGCGAAGGGCTCGTCGCTGGCCCAGGCCTTCATGATCATCTCGTGCGCCTCGCGATACTTGTCGCGCGTGAGCGCCGGGATCTGGCCGTAGCAGAAATTCGTGTCCATCGAGGTGCCGACCGGGAACCCGGCCACCAGCCGGCCGCCCGACATGACGTCGAGCATCGCGAACTCCTCGGCGACGCGGATCGGCGGGTTGTAGCCCGCGATGGAGTTGCCGATGACGCAGATGGCGGCCCGCGAGGTCCGGCGGGCGAGCGTGGCGGCGATGAGGTTCGGGGAGGGCATCAGCCCGTACCCGTTCTGGTGGTGCTCGTTGCAGCCGATGCCGTCGAAGCCGAGCGTCTCGGCGTACTCGAGCTGGTCGAGATACGTATGGTAGACGTGATGGCCCTTGCGGGGGTCGTAGAGGGTGTTCGGGATGTCCACCCACACGGAGCGATGCGTCTCCCGGAAGTCGTCCGGCAGGTACGGCCACGGCATGAGGTTGAACCAGGTGAACTTCATCGCCGCCGCCCGCTTACGGCAGCACGCCGAGCTGCTTGAGCAGGTGGCCGGTGTCCCAGTACACCCAGCTGTGGGTCAGCTTGCCGTGCTTGATCTCGGCGACCGTGCACCCGCGCGTCACCGTGCGGCGCTGCGTCGGCGGGATGCCCATCAGCTCGCCGCGGTGCGTGCCGGTCGCCGTCCAGCGGGTGACGACGAAGTCGCCGTCGGCCAGCATCTGGTCGACCTCGAGATGGAGATCCGGGAAGCCCGTGAGATAGACGGCCATGAACTGGCGGCCCGCGTCGCGACCCACCATCGCGGCCGGGATCGTGTCGCTCTCGAAGACGTGCTTCTCGTCGAGCAGCTTGGCGTGCCGCTCCAGGTCGTGCTTGTTCCACGCCTCGATGTCTTCGCGTACAGTCTTGAGATTGTCCTGGGTCGCCATGGTCCGCCCTCCGGGCTGTCGCACCGGTTTCGAACTTCGACCTCTCGCTGCGGTGCCGCGACGGTAGATCAGCGAGCATGCGCCGTCAATGGGCCCCGGGCCGCCGCCGCGGCGACCGGGGCCGGTTGGCGAATTTTCATGGCCGTGACGGGCTCTTCGAGAATAATGGTCGTAGGCGTCAGTGAACTCTTGCCCAATGGGAGGGGCTCGATGACCAAAGCGCAACGCAGGCTGCGGACGAGGAAGCGGAAGGCGGATATGGGCGTCGCGAAGGCCAAACGCATGGTCCAGGCGCTGACCAAGAAGCTCCGGGGCGCGACCAAGACGCTGACGAAGCGCCAGGCCACGCGCAAAAAGATCGGGTAGCGGCAGGATCGCGTCAGCCGTCGCGCAGGTAGAGCCGCGCGACGTGGTGGTCGACGACTTCGCCGCCGGCGCTCACGGCGAAGTTGGACGTGATGAGTCCCTGGGCGCCGGCGAAGAGCCCGTCGCCGCCGGTCACGGTCCACATGACGGCGCCGAGCGTCCGGCCGGCGACTGGGCTCGGCGCCACCGTGCCGCGGCCCACGGTGACGAACGAGACCGAGCCGGCGCCTCCGTACGTGATCGTGCCGTCCTCCACGAACGTCCCGTCCTCGAAGCGCTCCACGCGCGACTCCAGTACTGCGCGCTCGCCGGCGATCTCCTCCACCCGGGTCCGGACGCCATCGGCGCCGAGCACCGTGGTCAGGGTCTGGCTCGGCGCCGCCGAGGTGGCCCGGCGCTTCGTCGGGCTGCCCGCCACCGGCCCTGCGCTGCCGCGGAACTCGAGAGCGAAGACGATCTCGCGCATCAGAAGACGATGAGGCCGCGCGCCAGCTCGCCGGCGGCCAGCGCCCGGAACGCCTCGTTGGCCTCGTCCAACCCGTAGCGGCGCGTGATCAGCTCATCGATCTTGAGCCGGCCGCCGCGGTACAGCTCGACCAGCCGCGGCAGGTCCTCGCGGGTGCGCGCGCTGCCGTAGCTCGAGCCGCGGATCACGCGCTCGCCGGTCACGAGGGGTCGTACGTCGAGGGGCACCGTCGCCCCCGTGGCCGGCACGCCGATCACGACGCACGTGCCGCCCGGCGCCAGCGCGTCGGCGGCCTGTGCGACGGCGCGCGCGTCCCCCACGGCCACGAAGGTGAAGTCGGCGCCGCGCCGCGTGATGCGCCGGATCTCCGCGACCGGGTCCTCCTTCGAGGCGTCGATGGCGTGCGTGGCCCCGAGCTGCCGCGCCGACTCGAGCTTGCCGGCCACGACGTCGACGGCGATGATCGGCTGGGCCGCCACCATCGCGCCGCCCTGCACGGCGTTCAGGCCCACGCCGCCCACCCCGAAGACGGCCATGCTCGCTCCCGGCGGCACGGCGGCGGTGTTGATCACGGCGCCCACACCCGTCATCACCGAGCAGCCGATGAGCGCCGCACGGTCGAGGGGCATGTTCTTGTCGATGGCAATCGCCGACGATTCGGCGACGACGGTCACCGACGCGTACGTCGCCACGTGGCCGTACTGGTAGACCGGCCGGCCGCCGAGCGACATGCGCGAGGTGCCCTCGGGGAGCACACCCTGTCCCGGGCGCCGCTGGTCGCAGAGATTCGGCCGGCCGATGACGCAGTAGTGGCAGCGCCCGCACGTCGGCGCCCACGACAGGATCACGTGGTCGCCGACCCTCAGCGTCTGCACGCCGGGGCCCACGGCCTCGACCACGCCCGCGCCCTCGTCGCCGAGCACGATCGGCACCGGCACGCCCGTCCACGAGCCGTCGGCGGCGTGCAGGCAGGAGTGGCAGACGCCGCTGGCGGCCATGCGCACGCGGACCTCGCCCGCGCGCGGCGCCTCCAGCTCGACGTCCTCGACCTTCAGCGGCGTGCGCTGCTCGAACAGCACGGAGGCTCGCATCGTGTGTCCTCCTAAATGGGGGCCCCGACATGGCCCCCAAGCCCCCAAACGCTCGGAGCGCCCCGGCGGAGCCGTGGCGCTCCTCGATTAGTAACGAACACGCGGGTCGAGGTATGCGTACAGGAGATCCACGGCGAGGTTCACGGACATGAACATGACGGCCACGAACAGGATCGTGCTCTGGGTCAGCGGATAATCGCGCTGGTAGATCGACCACAGCACCAGACGTCCGACGCCCGGCAGCGTGAACACCTCCTCGACGACGACGGTGCCGCCGAGCAGGATGCCGATCTGCAGCCCGACCACGGTGACGATCGGGATCAGCGCGTTGCGCAGCGCGTGCTTGAGCACGATCAGACGGGGTCGCAAGCCCTTGGCCGCCGCCGTGCGGATGTACTCCGAGCCCAGCACGTCCAGCATGCAGGCGCGCGTCGTCCGCGCGATGTTGGCCGCGCTGGCGGTGCCGAGGCAGAGCGCGGGCAGCAGCATGATGGTCAGGTTGCGCAACGGATCGGTGAAGAAGTCCACCCAGACCACGGGCGGCATCCAGCGCAGATAGATCGACAGGAACAGGATGAGCATCGTGCCCTGCCAGAACACGGGCACGGAGAGCCCGAGCAGGGCACCGACGCGCGTGACATTGTCGATGGCCCGGTCGCGGCGCACCGACGACACGACGCCCGCCACCATGCCGATCACGACGGCCACGGCCGTCGCGAAGGCCGTCAGCTCGAGCGTCACCGGCAGCCGCTCGGCGATGAGCTGCACGACCGGCTTGCCGGTGCGCCAGGAGGTGCCGAGGTCACCGTGCAGCATCCCGCCGATCCAGCGGCCGTACTGCACGTACCACGGCTGGTCGAGGCCGAAGAACGCCTTGAGCTGCGCGACCATGGCGGCGCTGACGACGGCGTCGGCCCCGATCATCTGCTCGACCACCGTGCCCGGGATCAGCCGCAGCATCAGGAACGTCAGCACGGTGAGGCCGGCCAGCGTCACGGCCATCGAGTAGAGGCGGACGGCGAGATACCGCGCCATCTAGCCGAGCCAGGTCCCCTCGAAGCCGTAGAGCAGCGTGGTCGGGTGCTGCCGGAAGCCCTTGACGGCGTTCTGCGTGAAGTCGATGGTGTCGGCCGAGAAGAGCCACAGGTGCGGCACGTTCTCGAGGATCATGAGCTGCACGCGGTCGTAGATCTCCTTGCGCTTCTTGGGATCCAGCGTGCGCCGGCCTTCTTCCATCAGGGCGTCGAGGTCGGGCACGCTCCAGGAGTTCCAGTTCTGGCCCTTCGTGGAGTGCAGCGCGCGGAAGAACGCGGTGTCGGGGTCGGCGTAGCCCGGCGTCGTGTTCATCGTGAGGTCGAAGTCCTTCGCCTGCCAGCGCTTGATCCACACCGCGTACTCCACGTTCTCGATCTCGGCGGTGATGCCGATGCGCTTGAGCTGCGCGGCGATGACCGGCGCGCCGGAGACCATGGTGGGGAACGTCGGGATCACGCACAGCTTCACCGAGAAGCCGCCCGACTGGCCGGCGTCGGCCATCAGCTTCCTGGCGCGCTCGACGTCGGGCTTGTAGTAACGCATCCACTGCTCCTCGGGCAGCTGCCACTGCTTCATCGGCGCGGTGGCGGGCGCGGTGAGGCGCCCGAAGCCCGAGGCCGCCACCCGCAGCACCTGGGCGCGGTCCACTGCCCACGAGATCGCCTGCCGCACGCGCACGTCCTTGAGGGGGCCGCGGCTGGCGTTGATGTTGAGGAAGTCGTAGCCGAGCCGCGAGGAGCGATAGCCGGTCAGCGTCTTTTCGTCCTTGAGGAGGTTGTAGTTCTTGTTGTCCTCGATGAACGCGTGCTGGATCTGGCCGGTGCGCAGCGCCGCGACGATGTTGGCCTCGTCGGGGATGGTGCGCAGCACGAGCTGGTCCACGTAGGGCCGGCCCTTCTTGAAGTAGTGCGGGTTCTTCTTCAGCACCATCTGCTGCTCGACCTTCCAGTCCTCGAGCACGAAGGGGCCGGTGCCGAGCGCGGCCTTGTTGAGGTCGCCGTGCTTCTTGATGCCGGCCTCGCTGATGATGAAGCCCCAGAAGCCGCCCAGCGCGGCGAGGAGCCCGGCGAACGGCTCCTTGGTCACGAACTTCACCGTGTGCTTGCCCGCGGGCTCGACCTTGTCCACCGCGATGAAATCCGATTTGCCCGGCGACTTCTCGAAGAGCCGGTCGAAGGTGAACTTCACGTCGGCGGAGGTCAGCTCCTGGCCGTCGTGGAACTTCACGCCCTCGCGCAGCTTGAAGGTCCAGGTCAGGCCGTCGGGACTCGTCTGCCACGCCTCGGCCAGCTCGGGCACCGGCGTCATGTCGGGCTCGAAGCGGACGAGCTGGTTGTAGGTGAGCGGCGAGCGGCGGCTGCGCGAGAATGCCGGGACGAGCTGCGGGTCGAGCCCGGTGGCCTCGGTCGTCTGCGCCGAGACGAGCGTGCCTCCCGCTTTCGGTGTCTGCCCGAGGGCGGCCGTGCTGCCGAGGCCGATTGCGCCGAGGGCGAGGCCGGTGGTGGTGAGGAAGTCGCGGCGGTTGAGGTCCCGGGACATGGCGGTCTCCTTGTTCAGCTGCTGGGGTCGAGGACGTCGCGCAGGCCGTCGCCGATCAGGTTGAAGGCGAGCACGGTCAGCATGATGGCGAGGCCGGGAAAGACGGAGATCCAGGGCGCGGTCTCGAGATACGTGCGGCCCTCGTTGAGCATGTTGCCCCACGACGGCGTCGGCGGCTGCGCCGACAGCCCGAGGTAGGAGAGCGAGGCTTCGATGAGGATCGCCTGCGAGAGCGCCACCGTGCCCTGCACGACGAACGGCGAGATCACGTTGGGCAGGATGTGCTTGAGCGCCACCGCCAGGCGGGTGGCGCCGAGCGCGCGCACGGCCTCCACGTAGTCCTTGGCGCGCTCGGCCAGCACCGGACCGCGCATGACGCGCGCGAAGATCGGCGTGTACACGATGGCGATGGCCAGCACCGCGCTGTTCACGCCGGGGCCCCTCAGCGCCGCGATGCCCACGGCCAGGAGCAGGCCGGGGATGCTGAAGAAGACGTCGAGCACGCGGTTGATGGCGTTGTCGGTCGAGCCGCCGAGGTAGCCGGCGGTGAGCCCGAGCGCGCCGCCGACCGCCATCGAGACGGCGATCGAGGTGATGGCCACGTAGAGCGAGATCCGCGCGCCGTGGATCACCCGGCTCAGCACGTCGCGGCCGAAGCGGTCGGTGCCGAACACGGCGACCACACTGGGGCGCGACTCGATGAGGTCGAAGTTCTGCTCGTCGGGCGCGCGCGGCGCCAGCGCGTTGGCGAAGATCGCCATGCCCACGACGAGCAGCGCGCCGAGCAGGCCCAGCACGACGAGCGTGTTGCGGGTCGCGCGGCGCAGCGAGCGGCCCCAGCGCGCGCGCGACGGCGCCGCGCGCCGCGCGCCGAGCGCGCCGTCGGCGGCGGTGTCGGCGAGCAGCCCGGGCGGCGCCGGCGCGGTCATGGCAGGTTCGGCGGCCGCCGTGCGGCCCACGGCCGGGCCGTCTCGAAGGCGGCCGACGCCTGCAGCACCGTCAGGTCGTCGAAGCGCCGCCCGACGATCTGCAGGCCGACGGGCAGGCCGCTCGCCGTGAGGCCGGCGGGGACCGTCGCCGCCGGCTGGCCCGTGAAGTTGAACGGGTAGCTGAACGACGCCCACGGAAACCAGTCCCACGCGTGCTGCGGGAAGTGCGTGGGATTGAGCCGGTTCACCTCGAAGGCGGGCACCGACACGCTGGGCGTGAGCAGCAGCGTGTGGGTCTCGAAGAGCGGCCGCACGGAGTCCCAGAACGCCATCTTGCGGTCGCGCATCTGGATGTAGTCCACGAGGCTCACGCGCAGCCCGTCCTCGATGCACGCCACGAGTCCGGGATCCATCCGGGCGCGCCACTGCGAAACGAAGGGCCCATAAATCCCCGCCTCGTGCGCGCTCCACATCACGCGGATCATCTCGTGCGTGTCGGCGAAGCCCGGCTTGATCTCCTCCACGACGCAGCCGAGCTCCTCGAAGGCGCTCACGCCGTTGCGCACCAGCGCGGCGACCTCCGGATCGACGCGCAGCCCGCCGAGATCGGGGCTGTAGGCGACGCGCAGGCCCTTGAGGTCGCGCTTCAGCTTGCCGACGTAATCCTCCGGCGCGCCCTCGAGCGAGGTGCGGTCGCGGTCATCGGGGCCGGCCATGACCGAGAGCATCAGCGCCGCGTCGGCGACCGTCCGCGTCATCGGGCCGTTGTGCGATGAATAATCGTTGTTGGAGACCGGCCACATCGGTACCCGCCCGTACGACGGCTTGAGGCCGTAGATGCCGCAGAAGCTCGACGGGATCCGGATCGAGCCGGCGCCGTCGGAGCCCTGGTGCAACGGGCCGAGGCCCGCCGCGACCGCGGCCGCCGCCCCGGCGCTCGAGCCGCCCGTCGTCGTGGCCGTGTTCCACGGGTTGCGCGTGATCCCGGTCAGCGGGCTGTCGCCGAGCGCCTTCCAGCCGAACTCGGGGCTGGTCGTCTTGCCGACGAAGATGCCGCCGGCCTTCCGCAGTCGTGGGATGAACGCGGCGTCGGCCTCGGGCACACGGTGCTCGAAGATGAACGAGCCGCCCATCGTGCGCACGCCCTTGGTGAAGTTCAGGTCCTTGATCGAGTACGGCACGCCGTGCAGCGGGCCGAGCGCCGCGCCGGAGGTCACCGCGTGCTCCGCCTCGCGCGCGGCGGCGAGCGCCTGCTCGGCGGTCAGCGTGCAGAACGCGTTGACGATCGGGTTCACGCGCTCGATCCGCTCCAGCATCGCGCGCATCAGCTCGACGGGCGAGAGCGCCTTCGTCCGGATCAGGCGGGTCAGCTCGGTGGCGGGGGTGAAGCCGAGCTCGGTGGAGCTCATATGGGGTCCTCCGGGTCGAGAGTGCGGCGCCCACGTTAACATAGCGGGGCACAGACGGGGAACCGCGGCAGGGAGGGAGACGTCATGATCGGCCAATCACCGAAGAGCAAGGATGCTGCCCGCTTCCTCGGCGGCCACGGCCGCTACGTCGACGACCTCACGCGGCCGGGTCTCGCCCATCTCGGCGTCGTGCGCAGCACCCACGCCCACGCGCGCATCGTCCGGGTCGACGGCAAAGCGGCCCGGACGATCCGCGGCGTGCTGGCGGTGTGGACGGCCGCCGACGTGCCGATGCTCGGGCAGCCGCTGACGACCGGCGGCTCGAAGGACCGGGGCTTCGTCGTGCCGCTGCTGGCCGGCGAGCGCGCGCGTTACGTCGGCGAGCCCGTCGCCGTCGTCTTGGCCGAGAGCCCGGCGCTCGTCGCCGACGCGCTGGCCGCGGTGAGCGTCGACTACGCGCCGCTGCCGCCCCTGGTCGGCGCGGACACCGCGCGCGCCGCGGCCACGCGTGTGCATGCGGACTGGCCCGACAACGTGGCCATCCAGGTGCGCGGCAACGTCGGCGACGCCGGTCCCGCCTTTGCGCAACCCGGACTCACCGTGGTGCGCGAGCGCTTCCGGCATCAGCGGCTGGCCGCGATGCCGATCGAGTGCCGGGGCGCGCTCGCGCAGTACGACGCGGAGAGCGGCGTGCTGACCGTGTGGGCGTCGATCCAGAGCCCGTACAGCCAGCGCGACGTCATCGCGCGCGTGCTCGGCCTGCCGGCCGCGCGGGTGCGCGTGATCGTGCCCGACGTCGGCGGCGCCTTCGGCCCCAAGGGCCAGGTCTACGCCGACGAGGTGCTGGTGGCGACGGCGGCGTTCCACCTCGGCCGGCCGGTGAAGTGGTCGGAGGGACGGCGCGAGCATCTGCAGGCCGTGGGCCACGACCGCGAGCAGCTGCACGAGGCGAGCATCGCCTTCACGTCCGACGGGACGATCGCCGCGCTCGAGGACCGCTTCCTCGCCGACGTCGGCGCCTATCCGGTGATGGGCAACGGCCTCACCGCCAACACCGTGAACCACCTGCCGGGACCGTACCGCGTGCCGCACTACCGCGGCCGCGGCGAGAGCATCGTCACCACCACGATGTTCAACGCCGCGTATCGCGCGGCCGGTCGTCCCGAGGCCAATTTCGTCATGGAGCGCCTCATGGACCTCGGCGCCCGACGGCTGGGGCTGGACCCGGCGGATCTGCGCCGGCGCAACCTGATCCGCGCCGCCGAGATGCCGTACCGCCCCGGCCTCACTTATAAGGACGGCGTTCCCGTCACCTACGACCCCGGCGACTATCCGGCGGCCTTCGAGCGGATGCTGGGCGCGTTCGGCTACGACGAGTGGCGCAAGCGGCAGATGGCGACGGCCGGGTCGGCGCGGCCCGTCGGGGTCGGCATCGCGTGTTATGCGCAGGGCACCGGGCTGGGCCCGTTCGAGGGCGCCACCGTTCGCGTCGATCCGCAGGGCACGGTCTATGTGCTGATCGGCGTCGCCGCGCAGGGGCAGGGGCACACGACCACGCTCGCGCAGATCGCGGCGGGGGAGCTCGGTGCGAGCCTCGACGACGTCGTCGTGCTTGGCGGCGACACGACGCTCATGCCCTACGGCATGGGCACCGGCGGCAGCCGCGTGATGGTCAACGCCGGCCCCGCCGTCGCCCGCACGGCCGCCCAGGTGCGCGAGCGCGCGGCCGTCGTCGCCGCCGAGATCTTCGAGTGCGCGCCGGCGGACGTGCGCTTCGAGGCGAGTCGCGCGTTCGTGGCCGGTGTTCCCGATCGCACGCTGCCGCTCGGCCGGCTTGCGCAGGCCGCCATTCGCTCCAAGACGCTCGGCGCGTCCAGCGGCGAGCCCGGCCTCAACGCGTGCACGTGGTTCTATCCCGACACGGTGACGTGGGCGTTCGGGGGGCAGGCGTGCGCGGTGGAGGTGGACGTCGAGACGTGCCGTGTCCGGCTGCTGCGCCACGTCGTGCTGCACGATCCCGGCCGCGCCGTCAATCCCGCCATCGTCGAGGGCCAGCTGCAGGGCGGCGCCGCGCAGGCGATCGGCACCGCGCTGATGGAGGAGGTCGTGTACGACGCGCAGGGCCAGCTGCTGAGCGGCAGCCTGATGGACTACGCGATCCCGAAGGCGGACGACCTGCCGTGGCTGGACGTGACGCTCGACGAGCACCCCTCGATCGTCAACCCGCTCGGCGTCAAGGGCGTGGGCGAGAGCGGCTGCATCGCCGGCGCCAGCGCCGTCGCCAACGCGGTGGAGGACGCGCTCGCCGACCGCGGCGTGATCGTGCGGGAGCTGCCGATCACGCCCGCGCGGCTGTTCGCGCTCCTGCACCGCCGCGCTTGATCGCGCGCGCTAGGCTAGCTCTGATGCTTCGGAAGCTGACCGACGAGCGCCGAGAGCGACGCCGCCGAGGATCAGCGCCACCGCCAGCAGCAGCGACGCGCTCGGACGCTCGCCGAGCCACAGCGTGGCCACCACGATGCTGATCACGGGCGTCGCGAGCAAGCCGAGCGAGGTCGTCACCGCGGGCAGGCCGCGCCCGGCCATCGCGATGGCCCAGTACGCGAGCGCCGTGCCTGGAAGGCCCGCGTAGAGCAGCATCGCGGCCACCGGCACGCTCCACGGAAACGCGGGCGGTCCCGCGCCGAGCCACGCCAGCGGCACGAGGATCACCGTCGCGAGCAGCGTCTCCCAGGGCAGCAGGTCGAACGGCGTCGAGCGCCAGCGGTGGCCGCGGATGTGCAGGATGCTCGCGGCCCACAGCAGGGCGGCGGCGAGGATGGCGGCGTTGCCGAGCACGGCCGCGCGTCGCGTCCAGTCGAAGGCCAGCGGATTGAACAGCACGACGAGGCCGGTGAGACCGACGATCACGCCGACGAGGCGGCGCGGCGTGAGGCGCTCGCCGAGGAACAGGCTCGCCCCCGGCGCGACCCAGAGCGGGGTGGTGTAGGCGAGCACCGCCGAGCGGCCTGCGGGCACGAGCTCCAGGCCGACGCTCGACAGCACGCCGAAGCCGATCATGTGCAGCAGCGTGATGCTGAGCAGCACGGGCAGATCGGCGCGCGGCGGCGGCGCCAGGCGGCGCGTGGCGAGCGCCAGCGCGAACAGCGCGACGCCGCCGATGGCCGTGCGCAGCGCGACGGCCCACAGCGGCGGGACGGTCACGAGCAGCAGCTTGTTGATGGGCCAGGTGAGTCCCCACGCGAACACGACGGTCACGAGGAGGACGACGGCGAGGCGGTGGGACGTCGCGGACGCCGCGCGCGTCAGGACGCCCAGGGGTTCGGCTCCGCCGCGGACGCGGCGATCGCCTCGCGCTCCAGCCAGCTCGCGGCGAGCGGCAGGACGAGCATCGCCGCGCCGAGCATATTCAGGATGCCGAACCCCCAGGCGCCGAGGACCATGCCGCCGAGCGCGCTGCCGACGGCGCCCATCAACCCCATGACAAGATCGGCCAGCCCCTGGATCGAGGCGCGCTCGACGGGCGAGAGCGCGTCGGTGAGCAGCGCGCTCGCGGAGACGAAGGCGAGGTTCCAGCCGACGCCGTTCAGGAACAGGCCCGCGATGACGAGGCCGCCCGCGTGCCCGGGCGCGAAGCCGGCGAGCGCGAGCGCCAGCAGCAGCACGATGCCGCCGGCGCCGATCATGGGCAGCCGGCCGAAGCGGTCGCAGAGCCAGCCCGACAGCGGCGAGGCGACGTACATCCCGCCCAGGTGCAGCGACACCGCGAGGCCGATCGTGCTCACGCCGTGCCCCTGGTCGTGCAGGTAGAGAGGCGAGGTCGAGGTGGTGCCGATCATCACGAGCTGGCTCACCATCAGCGTGCCGTAGGCCACCACCACGCGCGGCTCGCGCAGGATCGCGCCGGTCGCGCGAGCCCGTCCGCCCCCGGCCGTCGCGGACGCCGGCTCGAGCCGCCGGGCGATCGCCAGCGGGTCGGGCCGCAGGAATGCCTGCACGAGGATCGCCGCCAGCGCGTAGCCGGTGATGGAGATCAGGAACGCGCTGGCCACCGACGACACCCCGAGCGCCGCGCCGACGCGAATCGCCGGGTCCATGAGGATCGGCCCGACGATCGAGCCGACGGCGGAGCCCCAGACGATCAGGCCCATCGCGCGGCCGCGCTGCGCGCCGGGGCTGATGTCGGCCGCCGCGTACCGCGCCAGGAGATTTGAGGTGTTAGCGGTGCCGAACAGCGCCATGCCCGTGAGGAACAGCGCGAAGCTCTGCTGCACGACGCCGAGCATGCCGAGCGCCGCGCCCACGACGGCGAGCGAGTAGCCGACGGTGAGCCCCGGCCGCCGGCCGAAGCGCGCCATCAGTCGCGACAGCGGCCAGCTGGCGAGCGCGGTGCCGAGCGAGCCGACGCCGACGGGCAGGCCCGACCACGTGTTGCTGCCCGTGATGGCGGCCGCCATGATCGCGCCGACGGCCATGCTCATCGAGAATCCGGTGCTGCCGCAGACCTGCGCGGCGAAGAGCGTCGCCATCAGCACGCCGCGCCGGCGCAGCGGCGAGCCGGCGAAGGGGAGCGAAGTCACCAGGCCATAGTACGACGCGGCGCAACGGAGAGAAGCGCGCCAG
>Ga0137415_10001875_pt1 | contig 20962 bp, 19 predicted proteins | sample CZODoug3_1_1_16f_FD_183082 | JGI IMG/M metagenome (GOLD analysis project Ga0137415, IMG submission 183082) | Vadose zone soil fungal communities from Angelo Coast Range Reserve, California, USA - CZODoug3_1_1_16fungal (Hybrid Assembly) | ecosystem: Environmental > Terrestrial > Soil > Vadose...
GGATGGTCGGCTGGGTAAGCGCCAGGAGGCGCTGTGGGCGGAGCTGGCCAGTAACGCGGTGGCGCTGGAGACCGCATCGCACGAGCGGGCAATGCTGCTGCGGGAGCGCGCCCGACTGTGGGACGAGCTCGCGTCGGTGAGCACGCCGGCCTGCGGCCAGGCATATCGCGGCGCTGCCGCTAAGTGCCGGGCGGAAGCGGACAGCGATGGCCTCGAAGCGGACGGCGACGGCCTCGACGCGGACAGCGATCGCCTCGACTCCCGGCGCACCGGCTAACCCGCTCGACCCAGGCAGGCCATGGCCGAGCCGAGCCGCGCCCGGGTAGCCGAGCTGGGCCGCGCCCGGGTAGCCGAGCTGGGCCGCGCCCGGGCGGCCGAGCTGGGCGGCCGCGCCGCGCCGCGCTCAGGCGGGTGCGTGTCGTGCTCTTGACCTCAACTATGGTTGATGTTCCACACTCGGCGGTGGGCGCCGGAGACTCCGCGCCGCCCGGGAGTGGGGTCTCGATATGCGTGCGGTGCTGGTGAAGGCGTTCGGCGGTCCGGAGGTGCTGGAGGCGGCGGAGCTGCCCGACCCGGTGGCCGGCCCCGGTGAAGCGGTGATCGCGGTGTCCGTCATCGACACCCTGTTCGTGGAGACGTGGGTCCGGGCCGGCCGGGGCCCGTTCCCGATTGAGCCGCCCTACGTGCCGGGCGGTGGCGTGGCCGGCACGGTGGCCTCGGTGGGCGACGGGGTGGACCGGTCCTGGATCGGCCACCGGGTGGTCGCGATCCTCGGTCAGCGTGGGGGATACGCCGAGCGGGCGCTGGCTCCGGTCGACACCTTGGTGCCGATCCCGGACGGTGTGGGGTTCCGGGACGCCGCCGCGCTGGTGCACGACGCCACTACCGGGATGGGCCTGTACGAGGCTCTGGCCCCCCGGCCCGGCGAGACGGTGCTGGTGCTGGGCGCGACCGGGGGCATGGGCGTCCTGCTCGTCCAGCTGGCCCGGGCGGCCGGCGCTCGGGTGCTGGCCGGCGCTCGCGGGGACCGGAAGCTCCGGCTGGTCGAGCAGTTGGGCGCCGAGGCCGTCGACGTGTCCGACCCGGACTGGACGACCTCGGTGGTCGGTGGGGTCGACGTGGTGCTGGACGGCGTCGGCGGGAAGCTCGGCCTGGCCGCGTTCGAGCTCACCAGGGATGGCGGCCGGTTCTCCGCGCACGGCGCCCCCACCGGCGGGTTCGCCCCGGTGGACCCCGTCGAGGCCGGTCGGCGGGGAATCGTGCTGCGCGGCATCGCCGACCTGCGGTACAGCCCGGCGGAGCGGGTGCGGCTGACCGCCCTCGGGCTGGCCGCCGCCGCCGAAGGGCGCATCCGCCCGGTGATCGGCCAGACGTTCCCCCTGGAGCGGGCCGCCGACGCGCACGCCGCCATCGAGGCGCGCACCGTCATCGGCAAGACCCTGCTGCTGGTCTGACTCTCGGCTGGTGGTCCAGGCGACGGCGACGGCACACACCGTGAAGTCGCCGCACACACCGCCCAACCTGTGTGCCGCGACGCGACGCTGTGTGCGGTCAGCGCGGGTGACGGTGCCGCCAGTGCCGGCTGTGCCGCCAGTGCCGAGGGCTATTCCTCGGGGACTTCTCGGTGGAGCTCGTCGAGCCAGGCGCGGGCGGACATGTCCGACGGCGCCCGCCAGTCGCCGCGCGGGGACAGCGAGCCGCCGGCCGAGACCTTGGGGCCGTTGGGCAGCGCCGAGCGCTTGAACTGGCTGAAGCTGTAGAACCGCTGGACGAACACCTCCAGCCAATGCCGGATCTCGGCCAGCGAGTAGCTCGGCCGCTTGTCCTCGGGGTACCCGGGCGGCCAGTCGCCGGCCTTCGGGTCGTGCCAGGCGTGCCAGGCCAGGAAGGCCACCTTGGAGGGGCGGAATCCGTAGCGCAGCACGTGGAACAGCGAGAAGTCCTGCAGCGCGTACGGCCCGACCTTCGCCTCGCTGCTCTGCACCGGCGCGTCCGCCGAGGACGGCACCAGCTCCGGGGTGATCTCGGTGTCCAGTACCGCCTGGAGCACCTCGCCGACCTCGCTGTCTGCTGGCGAGTCGAACTGGGCCGACGAGATCACCCAGCGGATCAGGTGCTGGATCAGCGTCTTCGGCACCCCACCGTTGACGTTGTAGTGCGACATCTGGTCGCCGACGCCGTAGGTGGACCAGCCCAGCGCCAGCTCGGACAGGTCCCCGGTGCCCAGCACGATGCCGCCGCGCTGGTTCGCCGCCCGGAACAGGTAGTCGGTGCGCAGGCCGGCCTGCACGTTCTCGAAGGTCACGTCGTAGACCGGCTCGCCCTCGGCGAACGGGTGGCCCAGCTCGCTGAGCATGAGCCGCGCCGTCGTGGTGATGTCGATCTCCTCGAACGTCACCCCCAAGGCCCGGGCCAGCCGGATCGCGTTGCCCTTGGTGTGCTCTCCGGTGGCGAACCCGGGCAGGGTGAACGCCAGGATGTCGGTGCGCGGGCGGTCCTGCCGGTCCATGGCTCGGGCGGCCACGATCAACGCGTGGGTGGAGTCCAGCCCGCCGGACACCCCGATGACGATCTTGGGCTGGCCGATGGCGCGCAGCCGCTGCTCCAAGCCGGCGACCTGGATGCTGTACGCCTCGTAGCAGTCCTGCTCCAACCGGGCGGGGTCCGCCGGGACGAACGGGAACCGCTCGACCTCGCGGAGCAGCCCAAGGTCCCCGTCCGGCGGGTCCAACCGGAAGTCCACCTGGCGGAAGGCCTCGGTGCGGTCGGCGTGGTGGCGGCGGTTGTCGTCGAACGTGCCCATTCGCAGCCGCTCGGCGCGCAGCAGCTCCAGGTCCACGTCGGCCACCGAGCGCCGCTCGCCCTTCGGGAACCGCTCGGTCTCGGCCAGCGGCACGCCGTTCTCGTAGATCATCGTCTGGCCGTCCCAGGCCAGGTCGGTCGACGACTCACCCTCGCCGGCCGCCGCGTAGAGGTACGCGGCCAGGCAGCGGGAGGAGGCCGACCGGCACATCAGCTTGCGGTCCTCCGCGCGCCCCACGGTGATCGGGCTGCCGGACAGGTTCGCCAGCACCGTCGCCCCGGCCAGCGCGGCCTCGGCGCTCGGCGGCACCGGCACCCACATGTCCTCGCAGATCTCCACATGCAGCACGAACCCGGGCAGGTCCTCGGCGGTGAACAGCAGGTCCGGGCCGAACGGCACATCCACTCCGGCGACCCGCACCGAGCCGCGCACGTCGTCGCCGACGGCCACCTGGCGGCGCTCGTAGAACTCCCGGTAGGTCGGCAGGTACGACTTCGGCACCACCCCGAGCACCCGGCCCCGGTGGATCACCACCGCGGTGTTGTAGATCCGGTGCCGGTGACGCAGTGGGGCGCCGACGACCAGCACGGGCAGCAGCTCGGCCGACCCGGCGAGGACGTCGCGCAGCGCCCGCTCGACCGCCTCCAGCAGCGTGTCCTGCAGCAGGATGTCCTCGATGGAGTAGCCGGACAGGGTCAGCTCGGGGAACACCGCGAGGCCCACGCCGTCCTGATGGCAGGCGCGGGCCGCGCGCAGCACCGCCTCCGCGTTCGCCGCCGGATCGGCGATCGAGGTACGGAGCGTGCACGCGGCGGCCCGCAGGAAACCGTGGCGGTAGGCGGAGCGGAAGTCCATGGTCGGCGGGCCTTGCCTCTCGGATCGGGGCGACTGCGGTGATCCTCCTCCGCAAGTCTCCCCGATGCGCCCCGGGAGCGCCGAGGCCTACCCGACCTCGACCGGTTCGGCGCCCTCGCTGCTGGGGGCCTTGCCGTTGCGCAGGAACAGCGCCAGCACCACGCCGGCCAGGGTGACGATGCCCGCCACCAGGAACACGTTGCTGTAGGCCTGCGCCTCCACCTCGATCTGCAGTTGCTGCCAGTAGGGGAGGAGCCCGGCCTGCCCGTTCTGGAGCATTGCGCCGATCTGGGGATTGATGTCCGCTCCGCTGGGCTGCAGCAAGGTGGAGCGGTCGGCCATGAACTGGGCCTGCTGGGCGGTGGCCAGCGCGGTGAGCACGGCCAGCCCGAGCGCGGAGCTGACCCGCTGGGAGAGGGTGTTGAACGCGCTGCCGCTGCTGACGATGCTCGCCGGGAGCGCCGAGATGCCACCGGTCATGATCGGCATCATGGCCAGCCCCAGGCCGGCGGCCCTGATCATCATCCAGCCGATCAGCTCGGGGCGGGTCATGTCGATGTTGATGCCGGTGAGCAACAGGGTGCCCACGCCGGTCAGGGTCAGTCCGATCACCGCCGGCCAGCGCGGCCCGAACTTGTCGTAGATCCGGCCGGCTATGGGCATCATCACGGCCATCACGATGGCCTGGGGCAGCACGGTCAGACCGGTGTTCATCGGGGTCAGGTCCTGGCCCTCCTGCAGGTACAGCGGCACGTAGAACAACACCGCGAACAGCCCGACGGACAAGATGCTGATCAGCAGCAGCGAGTTCACGAACGGCCAGTGGCGGAACACCCGCACGTTGAGCAGCGGTTCCTTGGACTGAAGTTCGATCACCACGAACAGGGCCAGCAAGTTGACGCTGGCGCCCGCCAGGATCAGCGTGGCGTAGCTGGTCCAGCCCCAGGTCTGGCCCTCGGACAGCGCCAGCAGCAGCGAGAACAGGCCCAGCGCGATGCAGACGAACCCGGGCAGGTCGAAATGCCTGCCCTTGCTACCCGGGTAGCTGGGCAGGATCGCCATCGCCAGTGCCGCGCCGATCAGGCCGATCGGCACGTTGATGTAGAAGATCAGCCGCCAGTCCACGTACTCGACCAGGTAGCCGCCCAGGGTCGGGCCGACGCCGGGGGCGACGATGATGCCCAGGCCGTAGAGCCCCATCGCGGCACCCAGCTTCTCCTTGGGCACCATGCGGTAGAGGATCGTCAGGCAGGTCACCGGCAGCATGCCGCCGGGGATCGCCTGCAGGATCCGGAAGAAGATCATGCTGTTCAGGCCGGTGGCCATCCCGCACAGTGCGGAGAACAACGAGAAGAACAGCAGCGACAGCAGGTACATCCGCTTGAGGCCGAGCCGTTCACCCAGCCAGGCGCTGGTCGGCACGACCACACCCAGGCACAGGGTGTACGCGGTGCTGATCCACTGAATCTGGTCGGTGGTGACGCTGAACTGCTTCTGGATGGTCGGGATCGCGACGTTCACGATGCTGGTGTCCAGCACCGACATGAACATCCCGATGACCACCACGGTGAGGGGCAGGCCCCACTTGGCGGCCTGCCCTGGCGCGCTGGGCGCGGGCGGCCGGGATCGCGGGGCGGTCGTGGGCGGGAGGTTCCGAGGTGGCGGGGTGGCCTGCCCGGTCCGGCTCCTGGCCTCGACTCCGGCCCTGGTTCCGTTCTCGGACCCGGCGTCGGCGTGCGGTCTGGCGTCGGTCCGGGGGCCAGCTGATGTGGTGAGACCCGAACTTGACATGTCTCCGACGTTAACCGTTCGCTCAGGTAATTAGCAATGCGAACATGGGTCTTGTGATGTCTGGCTCCTCACAGGGAAACCGGGCATACCGGAGAGGTAGCGTTCGTTTGCAGTACTAAACAGTTGTTCCGGGCACCCCGCGCCCGGGCGTTCACCAGGGGAGGTCGGAGTGAAAGGCCCAGTCGCCACACCCGCCACCACAGTCGAGGCCGAGCCACCGCCCGCCCCGATCCGTCGACCGCGCCCGCCGCGGATGAGGCGCTCCATCAAGATCGCGCTGGCGGTGATCGCGGTGGTGTCCCTGCTGGAGGCCGCGGCATTTGCCGGCACCTACTTCCTCTACACCAGACACTACGTGTCCACCGACAACGCTCAGGTGGACGGCGACAAGGTGGACATCAACGCCCCCATGTCCGGGACCTTGGTCAGCTGGACCGGTAGCCAGGGCTCCACGGTGACCCCCAACCAGATCGTCGGGCGGATCCAGGCGCCGGGTAGCGGGGCGCGGACCCAGCAGATCATCAAGTCGCCCGGCCGGGGCACCATCGCGGTCGACAACGCGGTGGACGGCCAGTACGTCACCGCCGGAACCGAGCTGGCCACCGCGTACAACTTCGACGACATCTACGTCACCGCCCGGGTGAAAGAGGCCGACATCAGAGATGTGCAGCTGGGCAAGCAGGTGGACATCTCGGTCGACGCGTTCCCGAATGTCCCGATCACCGGCGTGGTGGAGGAGATCCAGGCCTCGTCCGCCGGCTCCTTCTCCTTCTTCCCCGGGCCGGACACCGATCCGAGCAACCCGCAGAAGGTCGACCAGTACATCCCGGTGAAGATCGCGTTCACCAACACCGGCGGCGTCGCGGTCACCCCCGGGATGAGCGTGACCGTGCACATCCACAAGCAGTAGTTCTCGGCGGGCGAGATGAATTCGTGAGTACCCTCGACGAAGTGCGGCCCCAGGCGGATACCGGCTCCGACCTCGCTGGTCAGGTGCGGTTGACGGTCGTGCGGCTGTACCGGCGACTGCGCGCCGAGCATGGCCCCGGCGCGCTCACCGGGGTGCAGAGCTCCGCGCTGGACACCCTGAGTCGGCACGGCCCGCTCACCCCGCGCGAGCTCGCCGCATGTGAGCGGATCCAGCCCCCGACCATGACCCGGCTGATCGCCTCGCTCGAAAAGGCCGGCCTGATCTCGCGGGAGTCGCACCCCGGCGACCGCCGCCAGCATCTGCTGCGGCTGACCCCGCTCGGCACGAAGGTGTTTGCTGAGGCGGCCTACACCACCACGCACTGGTTCGACCTGCGGCTGGCCGAGCTGGCTCCGGAGGAGCGGGCCACCCTGGCCGCCGCGGTGGAGGTCATCAACAAGGTGGCCGCCGGCTGAATCACCCGTCGGGTTGCGGGGATCGGCACGACCGGGTCGGTCGCTGACCCGGGAGGGCGGTGTCCGAGAGGAACTTGCACAACGAGACTGTAAGTTGTTTACTGAGCTCGGCATCGAAGATTTCCCGCCCAAGTCGAACGCCGTCCCAACGAGGTGGCCGTGATCGTCGACAAGGACGCCGCGCCGCGGACGGCGCGTATGGCGGGAATTGCTGCCTTTGTTGGAACAACCATCGAGTGGTACGACTTCTTCATCTTCACGACCGCGTCCGGATTGATCTTCGGGAAGCTGTTCTTTCCTGATCTCAGTCCGGCTGCCGGTGTGCTCGCATCTTTTGCGACATTGTGGGTGGGATATGTGGGGCGGCCGGTCGGCGGGCTGATCTTCGGCCATATCGGCGACCGGGTCGGGCGCAAACCCGCGTTGATCATCACGCTGCTGCTCATGGGTGCCGGCACCGCGGCGATCGGGTTCCTGCCGACGTTCCAGCAGATCGGGATCGCGGCGCCGGCGCTGCTGGTCCTGCTACGACTGGTCCAAGGCGTGGCGCTGGGCGGTGAGTGGGGAGGCGCGGTCCTGATCGCATCGGAAAGCGCCCCGGCGGGTCGAAGGGTCTCGTTCGGAAACTTCGCCCAGCAGGGCACTCCGGCCGGAGCGATGTTGTCGACGCTGGCGTTCATCCCGGTCGCGGCGTTGTCGGGGAGCAGCTTCGCCAGCTGGGGGTGGCGGTTGCCGTTCCTGTTCAGCGCGGTGCTGGTGGTGGTCGGGCTGATCGTCCGACTGAAGATCGAGGACCCGCCCGAGTTCGAGCGGGCCCGCCGGCGCAAGGAACTGGCGAGGGTGCCGGCGGCCGAGGTGTTCCGGGTCTCTGCGGGAGTGGTGTTCCTCGGTATCGGTGCCTGTGCGGTCGGCATCGGGATGAGCGGGATCAAGAACCCCTTTGTGCTCGCCTGGGCGACCGTCGACCTGGGCATCGCCCGGTCGACCATGCTGAACATCCTGCTGGTGACGACCGTGGTGCAGTTCGTCACGCAGCCGTTCGCCGCGCATTACTCCCGGCGGTTCGGGGCGCTACGGGTGATGGTCGGATCGTTGCTGGCCACGCTGGTGGTACTCGTGCCCACCTTCGCGCTGATGGGGACGGCGGTTCCGGTGCTGGTCGGGGTGGGGCTGTGCGTCTTGCTGATGACGCAGTCGGGGTACTACGCCGTCCTCGCCGGGTTTCTCGCCGAGATGTTCCCGGTGCGCGTGCGCTACACCGGCATCTCGCTGTCCTACCAGCTCGCGGGGACTGTCTTCGGCGCCATCCCGGTTGCCGCGCAGCTGCTGCTGACCGCGACCGGTCAGGTGTGGGCCTCGGTTGCCTTCTACGCGGCGATCGTCGTGCTCACCACCATGAGCGTGGTTGCGCTCGCGCGCCGTCAGCGCGGGGCGACGGCCGAGTCACCGGTGCCGCGCCCGGGTGCCTTGGGCCCCGCGGCGGTGTGATCCCCGCGGCGGAGGAACAACGGAGGGAATGTCTTGACGAGGAGTGACATGCCACCGAGGGCTGAACCCGCGAAGGACATCGCCATCATCGGTTACGGCGAGACGATGGTTGACCTGCGCACGGGCCGGAGCTCGTACGATCTGGCCGCCGAGGTGCTCGAGGAGATCCTGGAGTCGACCGGTCTGGGGCTGGCGGACATCGACGGGCTCTCGGTCGGCGAGACGATGAGCGAGACCGCGAACCCGTTCTGGGCGGTGTACGTCTGCGAGCAGCTGGGCCTGACGCCGTCCTGGCTGCAGCTCAACGGTCTCGGCGGCGCCTCGACGATCGGGGGCGTGGCGCGCGCGGCGGCGGCGATCCGCGACGGGATGTGCGAGACCGTCCTCGTGCTCGCCGCCGACGCACAGTCGTCGAACCCGCCCACCGAGTACGGCGCACACCGGCCGGAGTTCCAGTACCCGACCGGTCTGAAGGGGCCGGTCGGCGCGTTCGGGCTGCTCACCCGCAGATATGCCCACCAGTACGGAAACCCGGACGCGGCGCTGGCCAAGCTCGCGGTCACCCAACGCAACCACGCACTGCTCAACCCGAAGGGTTGCCCGAAGCTCCGCAAACCGATCACCGAAAATGACTACCTGCGGTCGAAGGTGGTCTCGGACCCCCTGCGGATGCTCGATTCGGTGATGGTGTGCGACGGCGCCAACGGCCTGTTGGTCACATCGACGGAGCGGGCCAAAAAAATGGGTGTGAAGATCATCGCGCATCCCACCGGATACGGTGAGATCACGAATTTCAACGGTCGTGAGCGGCTACCGGACATTACCGAGACCGGATTCAGTGTGGCTGGCCCGAAGGCAATGAAACAGGCGGGTCTGACGCCGGACGGAGTTCGCATGCTGCAGTTGTACGACGATTTTCTGATCGCGCTGCTGCTCACCCTGGAGCAGGTCGGGTTCTGCCCACCGGGCAAAGGGGCCCAGTTTGTACTGGACACGGATTTCGGCTTTGCGGGAGAACTGCCGCTCAATACCTCGGGAGGCCAGATCTCGGCCGGTCAGCCCGGCCTCGCCGGTGGCGGACTGAACGCGGTCGAGGCGGTGCGGCAACTCGCCGGCGAGGCAGGCGACCGCCAGGTCGACGACCCCCGCAACGCGCTGGTGACCGGTATCGGCGCCATCCCGTACGGCCGGAATTGGGCCGTGTCGAACGCACTGGTCCTGGAGCGGGCATGAACGCCGACGCCGGGCGCGCACCGAGGCCCAACAACTACACCGACACCACGCCGTTCTGGGCGGCCGCCCGAGAGGGACGGTTCCTCGTGCAGTTCGACCGCCGGACCGGGGAGCCGCAGTGGTTCCCCCGCTCGCTGAGCATGTCGACGGGGCGGCGCGAACTCGAGTGGCGGGAGGTCAGCGGCCGGGGCGTGCTCTACAGCTGGACCGTCACGCACAGCCCCTGGCCCGGCCATGAGCACCGGGTGCCCTATGTCTGCGCCCTGGTCGACCTCGAGGAAGGTGTTCGGGTACTGGCGAACCTGCTGCACGTGGACGCGGGCTCGCTCACCGTCGGCCAGCCGTGCCAACTGGTGTGGGAAGACCTTGGTGGCGGTGTCCGCTATCCGGCGTTCGAGCTCCGGTGAAACTGCCCGAGTATCTGCGGGCGCGGGCGGTACGGGATCCGGACCGGGACGCCGTGGTGTGCGGGGACGAGCGGGTCACCTTCGCCGAGCTGGCCTCCTCGGTGCACAGGCTGGCCTCTGGCCTGCATGAACTCGGCCCGCGGGCCGGTGATCGGATCGCCGTCTGCCTGCCCAACAGCGTCGACTTCGTCCGGTGTTTCCTGGCCGCCTGCCGCCTCGGCGCGCTCACCGTGCCGGTGAACATTCGGCTCACCGACTTCGAGATCGAGTACCTGCTCTCCGACAGCCAACCGAAGGTTCTCATCACCACGGCGGAGCGGTGGCGATCTCTGCGCGGTGCGCTCACCCGCCGGGTCTCGCATGTTCTGGTGACCGGCGGACCGGGGGAGCAGGGTGCACGGCGGCTGGAGGATCTGCTCCTCAGCGAGGTTCGGCCGCTGCCGGAGCTGTCGGTCGACGCCGACGACTGCGCGATCTGCTACACCTCGGGCACCACCGGACGCCCGAAGGGCGCGGTGCTCACCCAGTCCAACTACATCACCGCCCACGGCTTCCTGAACGCCGTCATGTGGGGGCTGAGCTCGTCGGACCGCACGCTGGTCACCACGCCGATGGCGCATCGCACCGGGCTGGCCCGAATCGTGAACATGGCCTGCCACGGGAGCTGCGTGGTGATCATGCCGAAATTCGACGCGCGGGAGGCCGCTCGGCTCATCGAGGCCGAACGGATCACCGTGCTCGGCATGGTCCCGACGATCGGCCGGCTGTTGATCGAGGCGGTGGAGGCGGAGCCCGCCCGGTTCGCCAGCCTGCGGACCGTGCTCGGCACCGGCGAGTCCTTCCCGGTGTCGCTCGCGGAGCGGTTCGAGGCGGCCCTGCCCGGCGTCCGGGTGCTCGCGTTCTTCGCGATGACCGAGGTGGGCCAGATCGCCGGGCTGGAGCCCGAGGACCGGGCCGGCCACCCCGACTCGGTCGGTCGGCCGGTACCGGGTATCGAGATCAAACTGGTCGGCCCGACCGGAGCAGGTGTGCCGGTCGGCGAGACCGGGGAGATCCTGGTCCGCAGCGGGCGCCCGGGTCAGTTCCTGGTCATGCGCGGGTACTACAACCGGCCGGAGGCCACCGAGGAGGTGCTGCGGGACGGCTGGCTGGCCACCGGCGATCTCGGCCGGTTCGACGCCGAGGGCTTCCTCTACATCGTCGACCGCAAGAAGGACATGGTGGTCACCGGCGGCTACAACGTCTACTCCCGCGAGGTCGAGGACGTCATCCGGGAGCTGCCGGCGGTCGCGGACGTGGGCGTGGTCGGCCGGCCGGACCCCAGGTACGGCGAGTCGGTCGCGGCGTTCGTGGAGCTGCGCCCCGGTCGGGAGCTCAGTGAGTCGGATGTGATCGAGCACTGCCGGCTGCGGCTGGCCGGATACAAGAAACCGCGGCACATCAGGTTCCTGCCGCAACTTCCCCGCAGCCCCGTCGGCAAGTTGCTCAAACGAGAGCTTCGGGCGCTGTGAGCCGGAGCGGACCTGGCGGAGCGGGTCAGACCCGGGCGTGCGGCGTGCGGCGCCACAGCACCAGGTCGGACCGATGCACCTCGGCGCGACAGGCCGCGCAGCAGACGACCGGGTTCAGGCTCTGCCCGCAGGGGATGTGCCGCAGCCGCGGGTCGTCGGGGCCCACGTCCGTCCAGCGGGAGCCCCAGGCGAGCATGGCCAGGTACATCGGGTAGAGGTCCAGGCCCTTGGTGCTGAGCCGGTACTCGTGGCGCAGGGGCCGTTCGGCGTACTGCGCCCTGCGCAGGACGCCGAGTTCGACCAGCCGGGTGAGCCGCTGGGACAGGATGTTGGGTGCGATGCCGAGCGACTGCTCGAACTGGTCGAAGCGGCGCAGACCGAAGAACGCGCCGCGCAGCACCAGGCTGCTCCAGCGGTCCCCGGTCACCTTGAGCGTGCGCGCGATGGAGCACGGCCCGTTCCGTTCCAGCAACTCCAGATCTGGCATCCGGACGCGGGCCTGCCCCATCGGGAACGGCGGGACCTCGGAGAACTCGACCTCCCGAGCCTGGGCCTCCCACATGCACACCGCGCAGTGCACCCGAATGCCCGCCGTCGAGCCACAGGTGACGTGCTCGACCAGCAACGGCGGCCCCTCGGGTGCCGGCAGCCACCGGTCGGCCCAGTTCATGGCCATCAGGAGACACGGGGTGAACGCCTCGCCCGAGGAGGTCAGCCGGTACTCCGGCTTGGCCGCCGCCGCTCGGTTCGCCTTGACCAGCAGCCCGGCCGAACACAGCGACTCGAGCCGAGCGGCCAGGGTTGACCGAGCAATGCCCAGATGCTGGTGGAAGCTGTCAAAGCGGGTGATCCCACACACCGTGGCCTCACGGAGAACGAGCCAGGACCATGCGTCACCAGCGGCCTCGATCGCGGCCGCCACGCTATCCAACGAGCTCGGGGACCCGGATCGTGCGGCCGACCTGACCGCAACGGCTGACATGCGGTCAGCTTAGGCCCAGGCACCTCACCCCAGGTGACCGCACCGATAGAACTGGATCACCGCTCGCGACGAGCGGCATCGCTCAGGACCCTCCTGGTCTCCCCGCTCCAGCGAGGCGTGGCGGGGTGTGAGAGGCGTAGTTGGTCGAGTGCGCGGCCGACCGTCTGGCTGATCATTTCCTCGAGTGAGGAGGGCCGGGTGTAGAAGGCGGGGACCGGCGGCATGATCGTCGCGCCCGCTTCGCTGGCCAGCGTCATGAGCCGAAGATGCCCGGTGTGCAGGGGGGTCTCGCGCAGTAGCAGCACCAGGGGCCGGCGCTCCTTGAGCGTGACGTCGGCGGCGCGCACCAGGAGGTTGTCGTCGTAGCTGTTGGCGATCCCGGACAGACTCTTGATGCTGCACGGAGCCACCAGCATGCCGTGCACCGGGAATGACCCGCTCGAGATCGGGGCCCCGAGGTCGTGCTCAGGATGGGCGTAACTTGCCAGCTCGCGCACCTGATGCACGGTCAGGTCGGTCTCCTGGGCCAGGGTGGCTTTCGCGGCCCTGGTGAGCACCAGATGTGTCTCGACCCCCAGCTGCGCCAGCATCTCCAGCGCCCGGACGCCGTACACCACGCCCGAGGCACCGCAGATCCCCACAACGACTCGCGGCGCGAATCCATCCGGTGACATGATCATCGCTCCAGCTCGGTCAGATAGGCGTCCGGTGCGGCGGGTTGGGACCGGATACGCGCGAACCTGTCCCGCTCGCCCGGCGGCACGGTCGCGTCGATGCCGAGCTTGGCGGACGTTCCCTGCTCCGAGGACGGGTCCAGGCTGCTGCCGACGGTCCGCGGCACGACGAAGAGATCGCGGTCGGCCTGCATCCTGGTGGCGACGGCCCACTCGATCTGTTCGTCGTCGAACACGTCGACGTCGTCGTCGACGATCACGGCGAGCTTCACGGTGACCACCGAGGTGAACGCGACCATCGCGGCGTGGCGCGCGGTGCCCGGGTTGGGCGAGCGCACCGCGATGACGGCGTGCATCCGGCAGGAGCCGCCCTCGGTGAGCCGGACCGCGGCGACGTCCACCCCGGCGGCGCGCAGCGCGCGCAGCAGCCGTCCTTCCCGGGGCAGGCCGCCGAGCCAGAAGTGCTCGCGCCCGCCGGAGAGGATGGTCTGCAGCACCGGATCCGGGCGGGACCAGCGCTCGGACAGCTCGAGCACCGGAGCCGGGCCACTCGGGCCGTAGGTGAGTGGGTACTCCCCGAACGGCCCCTCCGGCGCGCGGATCCCGGCCCTGAACTTCCCGGTCAACATCATTTCCGCGCGGGCCGGAACCGGCACCGCCACACCGCCCACCGACACCACTTCCAGGGGCCGAGGGTGCAGCGCGCTGGCCACCTCGAGATCGTCGAGTTCGGCTGAGGCGGGCGACTGGGATGCCAGCGTGAGCAACGGATCGACGCCCACGCACAGCGCCACCGGCAGGTCCTCCCCGCGCTTCTCGTGTTCGGCGAAGATCGCGCGCAGCCGGCCAGGCAGCATCAGCGCCCTTACCTCGCGGGGGCCGGTCGCCTGGAGCCGGTTGATCGACAGGTTCGCCTTGCCGCTTCTCGGGTCGCGCACCACGACCAGCGCCGAGGTGAGGTACCGACCCGCGTCGAGTTCGTGCTGTACCGGGATCGGTAGGTCACCAAGGAGATCGTCCCCGGCGTGCCGGCGGGCGAGTACCGGCGCGTTCGCGGCGTCGACGAGCGCGTACGGCTGTGGCCGCGCCACCGCGTCGGTGAGGCGGTCCACGATCTCGGCCTCCGGGCAACCCAGCGCGAGGCTGAAATGGTGGCGGGCCGGGATCGTGTTGCCGACCAGCGGGAACGCTGCTCCGCGTACGTTCTCGAACTCCACCGCGTACCGGCCGTCGGCGTGCTCCAGCACGCTGGCCACCTGCTGGTCCGGGTCGATCTCGAGGGTCACCCGGCGCAACTCGCCGCGTTGCTCGAGCAACGTCAGCCAGCCGCGCAGATCTGGCGATTGTGGCCACGTGCCGCCCGCTGTGCTCATCCGAACCGCCGCGCTCATCCGAACACTCCACCGCCATCGATGATCAAGGTCTGCCCGGTGACGAACTCGCTGGCCGGGCTGAGCAGCCAGAGCACCGCGCCGACCAGGTCGCTGGGGACCATGTCCCGGGCCATGGATCGAGCCTGCGCCATCGTGGCGAGGTATCCCGGGTCGTTGATCGCCCGCGATGCGGCGTCGTCCACCAGGCCGGGAGACACCGCGTTGACGCCGATCCGGTAGCGGCCAAGCTCGCGGGCCGCCGCCCTGGTCAGCCCCTCCACAGCCGCCTTGGACGCGACGTAGTGTGCGAACCCGGCCGCGCCGGTGCGCGAGACCACCGAGGCGATGTTGACGATCCGCCCACCGCCGCGCTCCCGCAGTGCCGGCACCGCGGCCCGGATTACTTGCCACGTGCCGCGAACGTTGACGCGGAGCACCGTGTCCCAGTCCAGCACGGTCAGTTCGGTGAGTGGGCGCTTGGCGCCGAGCGCTCGGTAGACGGCGGCGTTGTTCACCAGCCCGTCCAGGCCGCCGAACCGTTCGGTGGCCAGCGCGATCGCCGCGGTCACGTCGTGCTCAGAGGTGACGTCGCACTCGGTGAAGACCGCGCTGCCCGGCCCCGCCGCGGTGGCCTTCGCGGCCAAGCGCGCGCCGACCGCGGCCACGCCCGGCAGATCCGCGGCGATCACGTTGGCGCCGGCGCAGGTGAGGGCGAGCGTGTACGCGGCGCCGAGATCACCGGTCGCGCCGGTGATCAGCACGACCCGGTCTCGAAGTGTCGGCGACGTCATCGCGGCCCCTCGTCAGGCCTGCGCGGGCTGGGTCAGCTGATCGCCGGTCGGCTCGTTCTCCATACCGCCCCGGGTCTCCGGGCTGATCACATTGGCCACCAGGTACACGGCAACGACCGCGATCAGGAAGCCGATGAGTCGGCCGGGCACGTCGGACAGCCTCGGGCTGGCCAGGTTGAGGAACGTCGGCATCAGCCCGCCGATCATGAACCCGGTGTTCCAGCAGACCGCGGTGCCCCGCGAGCGCAGCGCCGTCGGATACCGCTCGTTGAGGAACACCACGACCGGTGCGTAGGCCGCGTTGGCGAGCAGGGCGAGGGCAGCCGCGTACAGCATGATCAGTCCGGTGTGCGCCGGATCGGTCCGGGCGAGCAGCCACACCAGCAGCGGGAGCAGTACGAGGTTGGCCGCGCCGATCGACAGCATGGTGCGACGCCGGCCGAGGTGCTCGCTGAGCTCGCCCACCCCCAGGGCCGCCACGAGCACACCCAGGCTCGACACCAGCAGGATGGGGCCCTGGGCGGGCTGGGGCACTCCGAGCACCTTGCCCAGCAGCGTTGGGAGGTATCCCGAGGTCAGGTAGTACTGCGACCCCGCGCCGGCAACGAGCGCGATGTTCAGCGCAAACCCCCGGCCCCGGCGGCCCCGGACCAGGTCACTGAGCCGGGCGCTGCTAGCCGGCATCGAGCGCGACCGGGCCGCCCACAGCGGCGACTCCTGGACGCCCCGCAGCACCAGGTAACTCAGGACGGCGCCGAGCAGGCCGGCGAAGAACATGACCCGCCAGCCCCACGTGTTGAACCGCTCCCCGGGGAACAGGTGCCCGACCACGAGGTACAGGCCGCTGGCCAGCGCGCCGCCGATGCTGGCTCCGCCGCCGCCGATCAGCCCGGACATCAGCCCGCGCCAGCGTGGGCTCACAGATTCCGTGCCGAGCGTGTGGGTCGCGGCGACCACACCGCCGACGAAGATCCCCTGGACGAAGCGGAGCGCCAGGAACAACCCCGGGGCGAGCAGGCCGGCCACCGCGTAGCTGGGCACCGCCCCCATCGCGGCGGTCGACAGGCCCACTCCGCCCAGTACGACGACCATGGTCCTCTTGCGGCCGTGCTGGTCGGCGATCCCGCCGAAGATCGCCGCACCGGCCGGACGCAGCAGCACGCTGACCGCGAACGAGGCATAGACGGCCGCCAGGCTCAGCGTCGCGCTGTGGGTGGGGAAGATGACCTCGCCAACGGTGCCGGCGACGTAGAGCAGGATGAACAGGTCGAACAGGTCGAATGCCCATCCGATCACCGAGGCGAAGCACGCGTAACCGGTGGCTCGCCGGGACAGGCCGGTCACGGGAGCTCCGGACATGCTCACCTCCCTGTGAGACCCGTGCCCAGTAGAGACGCGAACTCACCGGCGAGCCATGCCCAGCTGCCTAGCACTGCCATAGGCAGCGCCTATGGATTCAGCGGGCGTCGCCGCGCTGCCCGGCGGCGGCCACCAGCAGGGCGAGGAAGGCTCGTGGCGCGGGAGCGAGCTCACCGGCATCCCGCCACACCACGGCGAGCTCGCGATAGGCGTCCGGGTCATCGAGCGGAATCACCGTGGGGTAGCGCGACGTCGCCAGGAGCGGCAGTACCGACACCCCGACCCCGCTGCCGACCATGCCGCAGAGCACCGACAACTGGCTGGTCTCGACCGTGACCCGAGGTCGGAAACCGGCACGCAGGCACACTTGGTCCATCAGTTCCCGCAGGCCGTAGCCCGGATGCATGCCGACGAACTCGGCACCGTCCAAGCACCCGAGATCCAGGGTCTCGCGGTCGGCGAAGCGGTGATCCGGTGGCAGCATGGCGACCATCGGCTCGCGTAGCAGGATCTGTCCGGTCACGCCCGGCCGGCTCCACGGGGCACGGATCACCGCGAGGTCCAGCACCCCGGTCTGCACCATGCGTTCGAACTCGGCCGACACGTTGTGCTCGGTGAGCCGAACGTCGATTTGTGGATGCGCGCCCCGGTACTCGGCCAGTACCCCGGGCAGCAGGGTGGCGCCCACGCTGGGCAGGACCCCGATGGCCACCCGCCCACTGGTCAGGTTCCGGACCGCGATGGCCTGCGCCCGAGCCTGTTCGAGATGGAACAGCGCCGGCTCCACGTGCTCCAGGAACGCCTCCCCGGCCGTGGTCAGGGCCACCCTGCGGCCCAGCCGCTCGAACAGCGCGACGCCCAGCTCCCGCTCCAGCTTGCGAATCTGGACCGACAGGGAGGGCTGGGCCAGGAACAACTCTTCGGCGGCACGCGTGAAACTCCCCGCCAGCGCGACCGCCTGCACATAGCGAAGCTGATGCAGCTCCATGAACCATTCGAACACGCCGACCTGGCCCGTGTCCCCGGGTAGCTCAGACGAGGCGCTGACCCTGCTGCGCGCCGGCGATTGGGTGGAGGCCTCGCTCACCGTGTTCGTGGTGGACCGGACGGGCTGACCGTGTTGTGGACCGCATGGGCTGACGGGTCACTCGGCCCGGCCGGTAAAGTGCTTCGCTGTCGCTTTGCTCTGCGCACATATACGCAACACCCCCCGCTGTGTGCCCCTGGAGCGACGCGACCCGCCCGAGGCCCGTTGCGTATAGGTGCGCAGAGCAAAGCGATGCCGAGAGGGATCAGAAGAGGGGCATGTGCGTCTGCCTCCCCTATGCCGCGAGGGCTCGCGCGGAGCGGCGCGGCGCCGAACAGCAACAGGGGGGCGGCCCTCACCGGACCACCGGCGATCAGCGGGCCGAGTGCAGCGCGCCGCTCCGAACGTGCTGTGCCCGATCGCGCCGAGCCAGACCAGGTAGTAGACGGGTCTCTGGCAGGTGTAACCGGGCTGGTCAGCCCACCCGTCCCGGCAACTCCTGGAGCGGGACCGGCTCCGGTCGTTCCCCGGTGCTGTGTACCGGCAGGCGGCTGCCGCCGTGCGCGGACTCGAGCAGCCGCTCCATCACCTCCAGCACGTGGTAGGCCAGCCGCGCGCTCGCCCTCGGTGGGCGGCCCGGCCCGGCGGCAACTAGATCGGCGATGCCGCAGCCGCGCGCCGCGCCGCGATAGCCGGCTGAGACCGGCATCGTCTCCCAGCCGGTGCCGCCGAGCCTGCGCAGTTGCACGTCACCGTCGAAGAGATTGGGGTCCGGGACCGCCAGGCTGCCTCGCTCCCCGTGCACCTCGATCCGGGACGCGTGCGAGCCCACCACGTCGAAGCTCATCAGGATCGTGGAGAGCGTCCCGTTCTGGTGCTCGAGCACGCCAGTGACGTGGGTGTCCACCTGCACCGCGATCACCTCGCCACGCCGAGGGCCGGAGCCGATGACCCGTTCGGCGCGGACGCGGCTCGCCGCGCCGCTGACCCGCACGACCGGCCCCAGCATGGTGACCAGCGCACTGAGGTAGTACGGCCCCATGTCCAGGAGTGGGCCGCCCCCGGGCTGGTAGTAGAAGTCCGGGTCTGGGTGCCACGCCTCGTGACCCGGCGTCACCATGGTGGCGGTGGCCGAGATGGGGGTGCCGATCTCCCCGTCGTCGATGGCCTTGCGCGCGGTCTGGATGCCCGTGCCCAGCACGGTGTCCGGTGCGCAGCCGAGCGTGACGCCGGCGCGCTCGGCGGCGGAGAGAACCTCGGCGGCGTCGGCGGCGGTGGCGGCCAGCGGCTTCTCGCCGTAGACCATCTTTCCCTGGGCGATCGCCCGCAGCGCGACCGACGCATGCGCCCTCGGGACGGTCAAGTTGAGCACCAGCTGCACGTCACGGGCGGCGAGCAACTCGTCGACCTCCAGCGCCTGGGCGGTCGGTACCCGTTCCAGCACCGCCCGCGCGCGGGCCGGGACCAGGTCGGCCACCGCGACCAGCTCCAGGCTGTCCAGCGTGGTCAGCGTGTCCAGATAGGCCCCGCTGATCGCACCGGCGCCGACCAGACCGATCCTCAACGGCTGGCCCACAGCAGGCCCCTCTCGATGATGGTCTTCACGTTGCTGTCCCGGAGCACGTCCAGGCTGTGTCCCGGCGTGCAGACGAAGATCCGGCCCTGCCCCCAGTCACGGGTCCAGATGGCGGGGTGGACGACCTCGCGGTGCCAGGGGTCGAAGTCCCGCCGCCGCTGGGTGGTCGTGGCCAGCACGGTGACGTACTCGTCGGCGAGCACCCAGTACTGCTCGGTGACCAGGTCGAAGTCCTCGATTCCGCGGGTGATCGGGTGGGCGCGACCGGCGTCGTTGATGGTCACGGTGTACGGGACGAAGTTGTCCGCCTCGCCCTCGACCTGGCCGTAGGGGTGCTTGCCCGGATGGCAGGCGAACTGACCGCCGACCAGGTGCAGGTAGTCGCTGGTGTTGCGGAAGGAGTCGGCGATCCCGCCGTGCCAGCCGGCGAACCCGGTGCCCCTCTCGACGGCCGCCCGCAGGCCGCGGAACTCGGCCTTCTCGATCGTGCTCATGGTCACGCACTGCAGGACGAGGTCCACCCCGGCCATGAACTCCGGGTCGGCGTAGATCGCCGTCGACCCCTCGACCCGGACGTCGAAACCGTGGGCCCGCAGGTGCGGGATGAACAGCTCGGTGGCCTGGACCGGGCGATGGCCGTCCCAGCCGCCCCGCACGACCAGGGCGCTCTTGTTCGCTGGCACAGATGTCCTTTCCCTACCTGGTGAATCCCGCGGTCATGCCGCTGACCAGTTGCCTGCGTGCCACCACGTAGATCACCAGCAGCGGCAGGCTGGCCAGCACCACCGAGGCCAGCACCGCGGGGATGTTGAGCTGGAATTCGCCCTGGAACGTCCACAGCGACAGCGGCAGCACCCGCAGCTCCGGGCTCTGCGTGAGGATCAGCGGGAAGAGAAAGGCGTTCCAGACGTTCAGCGCGTTGTAGACGCCCGCGGTGACCACGGCGGGTCGGGTCAGCGGCAACGCCAGCCGCCACAGCATGCCCCAGTCCGTGCAGCCGTCCAGGCGCATCGACTCGAAGAGTTCCCGAGGCACGTCGCGCAGGAAGTTGGTCAGGATCAGCACCGAGATCGGGATCGAGAAGGCGATCGAGGGCAGGATCAACGCCAGCAACGTGTCGTAGAGATGCGCGCGGGTGATCATCCAGTAGATCGGGATGATCGTGGCGTGCAGCGGGATGGCCAGGCCGAGCAGGAAGATCTGGTTGCTCAGCGCGAGGAACCGGCCCTGCCCCCGGGCAATCGCGTAGGCCGCCATGAACGAGACCAGCACCGCCGGGACCACCGATCCCACGGTGACCAGCACACTGTTGAGGAAGTAGCGCGGGAAACCGGCCCGCAGCACGAGGCCGTAGTTGTCCAGCGTGGGAGCCGACGGCGGCAGTAGCGGATTCGAGGTGAAGAACGCGGACTGGTCCTTCAGGCTGGTCAGCACGATGTAGTAGATCGGCAGGATGATCAGGGCCAGCCACAGCCAGCCGCCCGCGCCGCCCAACACGTTGGGTCGGACCCGGCCGCCCGTCACAGTCCCTCCAGCTGGCTCGCGGAGCGGTCCCTGCCACCGACCCGTTGCAGCAGCAGGGCCAGCAGCAGCCCGACGACGACCAGGATCACCGCGAGCGCGCTGGCGGCGCCCATGTCGTTCGCCTTGAAGCCGGTCAGGTACATGTGCAGCGGCAGCAGCCGGGTGCTGTAGCCGGGACCGCC
>Ga0137415_10001876_pt1 | contig 20960 bp, 18 predicted proteins | sample CZODoug3_1_1_16f_FD_183082 | JGI IMG/M metagenome (GOLD analysis project Ga0137415, IMG submission 183082) | Vadose zone soil fungal communities from Angelo Coast Range Reserve, California, USA - CZODoug3_1_1_16fungal (Hybrid Assembly) | ecosystem: Environmental > Terrestrial > Soil > Vadose...
CGGCGATTCCTTTCTTGCTCAGGCGCGCAAGACCCTCGGAAAGTTGGCGAACCCATTCCACGTCGAATGAACCACCGCCTGCCGCAGCGAGCGCCGCGCGAATCTCATCGGCAGCGACCGGATCACTTTCAATGAGGAGTATTTTGGGGGGCGGGATAGGCACAGGCATTGGATCATCTCATCGCTGCACAATTGTTTGCGGTCTCAGCTTGAACCATTCTTGCAGCGCAGGAACAGCGCGAAACGTCTTCGAATTAACCTTGCCCGGAACGGCCATCCAATAGACGGTTACGCTATTTGTCAGGCTGTCGATGCACATGCGCTGATGAGCCTCCCTGACGGAATCCGGCGCGCTTTTCTTGAGCCACAGCACAGTTCCTTGTTCGGATTCCGTGACCACGACGAAGCCGCCTTCGCGCGCGGCAGTCTGAAACGATTGAAGTCTGTCCATGATCCCTCCTCCTATCCTTGCATCTGCTGAGTTTGCCAATAGAAAAACTCGACGCCAACTCCCGGCCTTCCGCTGGGAACGTCTTTCCATTGGACGTCTGAGACCCGGCCGGTGAAGACTCTTTCGCTTGGTAGTGTTCTTGGGGGCCGCGTTGCCATCCGCAGAAGTACTTGAACCGGCAGCCCTACAAATACGGGATGGTCAGTCACGAAGTAAACTCCTCGGGACGAGATGTTTATGGATTTCGCCTGGTGACCATTTGTTTTTGTGAAGGGAGGATGTATGGGACAAAAGACTGATGGAGCCTTTAACCCGTAGCTGTGTGTATAACGGCGTTGGGGTGTGGTCATGGCCGCCGGCTCTCTGCAGGTGCAAGCCTGGGCTGGCCCTCGGGACTGACCGAAATTGAGCGCTATTGGGTTCGTGTGAACGTCGCCCAACATCTGCCAAGCAACGGTGAATAAAAAGGGTTGGTGCAGGACCTCGTCTGGGCCCCTCGGTGTCCAAGTCAAATGGTTCTCCAGTTCCGTCAATCGTTATTACTTCGGAGGCGGTCAAAAACGTAGTTCGATGGGTGCCAGTTCGTTGTGGGTCGAGCACCGGCCGCACACCGTCTTAACTAAAAGAAAGAATATCTCGGGAGCTGGCTTATTTCTGTCTCCTATGGTACACTTAGTACTAACTTAGTACTACAGATAACAGGTCTCGAGAGTGCCCCAATCTGGAACAGTCATGATGCGGAACGTTTATAAATGGATGCGGTCGAGAGCGGTTCAGCGGAATGCGTGATCAACGGGGCCGGCGAAGAAGCGAAAGTGACCGACCACGAAGATGTGATTGGCTTGACAGGAATTCGGTGGGGACTGCATGCTAGTAAGGCAAGTCACGCAGTGGCGCTATGGTGCAACGGTTAGCACGTAGCCCTTTCAAGGCTAAAATACGGGTTCGATTCCCGTTAGCGCTACCATTCCTCTGGTTTTGATTCTCCGGTTTGTACTTATCTCCACTTCGGCTGTCGTATGCGATTTGCGGCGCGATTTTCGCGAGTATAAACTGGGTGTGTAGAGTCTGTGCGGGCACCCAACGCGAGGCCCTCAAAAGATGAAGAGAGATTCCTCGCTGCGCGGCCCGGCGCACAAAAACCGTGCGCAAGAAAAAGCCGTGTCGCTTCGGTCGGAATGACGGGGCGCAGGGTTCGCGGCACGGCTGAAGCCGTGCCCTGACGAAAGATAGGTTGCTGCACAGACTACTGCATAGGCGAGATAGGCGAGGGGATCAAATATGGCTAATCCTTTGCGTACTTCCAATCCTGCACTGAATGAGAAGGCATTTCGCGGCGAGGTCGCTGTCGGCGGCGAGGCGATGACCTTGCAGGGCACGGTGAATAAGACGGGCGTGTTGCTGCTGTGCGTGGTGGCCACGTCGGCTTGGACGTGGGGTCTGGCGCACTCGGAAACGCCGGGTGCGGCTATGCCGTGGATGATCGGCGGGTTGCTGGGCGGGATGGTGACCGCGCTGGTGACTATTTTCAAGCGAAGCTGGGCGCCGATTACCGCGCCGCTGTATGCGCTGCTGGAAGGACTGGTGCTTGGCGGAATTTCGGCGCAGTTTGAGAAGTCGTATCACGGCATCGCCATCCAGGCTGTGGGCCTGACGTTTGGCGTGCTCTTTGTGATGCTAATCGCCTACAAGACTGGAGTCATTCGCGCCACCGAGCGGTTTAAGCTCGGGGTGATCGCGGCAACGGGCGGGATCGCGGTCTTTTATTTGGTCGTGATGGTGCTGGGCCTGTTTCACGTAAACGTCGGCATGGGAATACTATACGGCGGCGGCCCGTGGGCAATCGCTTTCAGCCTGTTCGTGGTAGCGATCGCGGCGCTGAACCTGGTGCTGGATTTCGACATGATCGAGACGGGCGTGCGCATGGGGGCTCCGAGGTACATGGAGTGGTATGGGGCGTTCGGGCTGATGGTTACGTTGATTTGGCTGTATTTGGAGATTTTGCGGTTGCTGGCGAACGCGCGGCGGCGATAGCTGCTATGCATCCCTAAACGCTTCCTTGTGGTTGAAAATTCCGGACGAGCTTCCTGGCACATTTTGGGTCAGTCCGTCATCGAGCTAACGCTTCAGCTCGGTCACGGTCGTAAGAGCACAGGCAAATTGCCCGTGCCACAAACGGCTTTAACGGGTGCGGGTGGTGAAACTGGTGATGGCGGCGGGGACTACGCAGGCCTGCAGCGGCGGCCAGCCGGGGTCGGTGGTGGGGTTGCGGCATAGGGTGGTGATTGCGGGTGTGATTTGGGCGGGGGAGACTACTCCGTCGAGCGGCTCGGCGTAGACGGTGTAGCTGCGGCCGATGGGGAGATGGTCGAGCTCGTAGGTGCCGTCGAATTGGGCGGGGCCAGGGGCGGTGCAACTCCAGCCGGCGATGGTGGCGGAGATGACGCCGCCGGTGGATTGGTCGACCGCGACTACGTGAGCGCCGAAGATGCCGGTTGCGCCGGGAGGGGAGAGCGGCAAGGAGAGTGGATTGGCGGGGAGGATGCGGCCGGTGATCGTGCCGACGTTGATGGCGTCGGCGGGATCGGGGTAGAGAATGCGGAGGCCAGTGCGGTCGTCGTTGCCGAGGGGGGCGTCGGGTTGCTGGGCGCTGGGACGTGGGCCGTTGAAGGTGCCGGGCGCGGGGGCGTAGGGGTACATCATGGCGCTCCAGACGGCGGAATGGCTGAAGCCGAGAAAATGGCCGAGCTCGTGGGTGAGGACGGATGCGAGGTCGTAGGAATTGGGAGCGGTAGGCAGGGCGGCGGGCGTTGCGAAAGTGACTTGCGGGTTGGTGGGATCGAAATAAATGTCGGCGTCGAGGATTTGGCCGAGCTGCGTGGCGGCGGGGCTGCTGCCGAGCTGTTCGCCGAGGGCGTCGGAGGTGATGACGCGAGTGAAGGCCAGGACGCCGGGAGTGAAGGCTGCGTCAGCTTGATCGAAGCAGATGGAGTTGACGCCGTCGGAGCCGCAGGCGTTTTGGTTTGCGGTGCGCGCCAAGGGCGCTACGGTGGCGGGCAGCAGGGTGGCGCCGCTGACGGCGGTCCACACGGCGAGCGATTGGGAAATAACTTGTTCGACTTCGGTGAGACGCCCCGTGGTGGTTTGGTCTTGCGTGAGGATCGAAACTGGGCTGGTGCCGAGGGTGGTGCTCCAGCGGACGGCGATGCTGGAGGCCGCGGTTAGTTGATGGGCGCGGACGGGGCAGGCGGAGCCGCCTGACAGGCTTACGGGTTGGCGCACATCGGGGACGAGCTGGTTGAAGGCGTAGCCTGCGGCGGCCTGGGCGGTCCAGGCGGCGTAGATAATCGCAAGCATTGCCGACAGAATTTTTCTTCGCGCTGTGGCCTTTTGTTTTCGCATCGAGTCCTTCTCCAAGCTGCGATGCTGCTTTTGTGTGCTCGCGTTAATTCGTTTCCTCCAGGGCGCGGCGCAGCTTCAACTGAAAAATTCCTACGGGCAGATTGCGGATGCCTCCGTGACGGAAGGTGCGCGTGCGCGGGTCGAAGATGGGCGCCAGCGCGGAGTCTTGGGTGACGGTTTCGGTTCCAGTGTCGGCGTTGCGGGCGACGCGAAACGTGCCTTGGGCCCAGCCGAGCACGCGATAGGGCTCGCCGGGGCGCTCCCATAAAAATAGATATACCTCTTCGCCCGGGCGGAATACGGGGACGCCGTCGACGTGCGAATGGAGATGGCCGGAGGTGCCGCCGATGGTGCGCACAGTGACGATGCCGGAAAGCAGGCCTTTGTTACGCTCGAGGACTTCGAAGCGCGTTTCGGTCCAAAGCTCGCCGCGGTCCCAGCGAAATTCGGAGCCGAGGCAGCGCAGCCGGGCTACGGCGGTGGATTGCCGCGCCAGATCCTCGAAGCGCAAGCGGGCAAACGTGGTGGCGTTGGTGAAGGCGGCGGTCAGACCCAGGAGCAGCAAGCCGACCAAGAAACAGATCCAGAGAAATTTTCTGCGTTGGGCGAAACTCATTACTGCACCTCCAAAGCGCCGGTGGCGGCGGTTTTGTCGAGATTTGTGTTTTGAATGAAGAGCGTGCGCGCGCCCGGAATCGCGGCGGCGGAGATTTGCAGAGTCAGATGGATGATGCCGAGGCCGGCGGGCTGTTGGGCGATTACGGTGACGTCGCCGGATCCGGTGACGGTGTAGGTCATACTAGCGTCGAGGCCGCTGGCGGAGAAAAGGCAAATGTCCGCGACGGCAACTCCGGTGGCGGGCCGCTGCAAGGCCACAGGATTTCCGGCGAGCGAGCAGGAATTGTTGGCGGTGGAGAACGCGCCGAGGGCGGCGACGTTCAGGTCGACATCGGCGTTGGGGAGGGAAACGCCGGCGGTTGAGGGGTCGACGACGACGATGTCCTTGGATGTGGCGGAGGGCGCGGCGCTGGTGAGGGAGATGATTTCGTCAGACGGATTGCGCGCGGCAACGATGAGGGAGACGCTGTTGGAGGTGGAGTTGTCGGGATTGCGAACCTGGACGGAGCGATTGCCCGCGGTGGAGACATCGGCGGCGGTGACCGGTGCGGTGCATTCCGTGACGGAGTTGCACGTGGTGGTGCGCGCCGTGCCGGCAATCAACAAGACGGAGCCGGGGCCGGGAGTGGAAGCGATGAAATTGCCTCCGTCGACGCGGAGGATGAAGCCGTTGGCTGCGCCCGCATAGACGCTGGCGGGATGCAGCGCGAGGATGTTTGCGCCGGTGGCGATGGTGAGGTTGGCGAAGCCGGATTGCGACGGATCGTCGTTGCTGATGGCCACGATGGTGAAGGCGTCTGGCGACGGAGCGGAGCCTGGAGCGGTGTAGGCGCCGTTTGCGTCGATCGCGCCGCACGCGCCCGCCACCAAGCACGGTGTACCTTGAATTTGCCAGACCACGCTCTGATTGCTGGTGCCGAGGACGGTGGCGGAAAATTGCTGTACCGCCAGCGGGGCAAGCGTCACGGTGGACGGCAGAACGGTTACGACATCGTGATTGATGACCGTGATTTGTGCGGTGGCGCTGCGCGTGGAGTCGGCGAGGCTGGTGGCGCGCACGGTGACGGGATTAGGAGTGGGGATTGCGCCCGGAGCTTGATAGTCGACCTGGAGATTGTTGCCGGCGGTTAGCGGCTGGCAGGGGATGCTGGCGACGACGCAAATCTGGCCGACCGTGCCGGTTCCGTTGGTGAAGGCGTTCACGGTCCAGGCCACGGCGCTGTTGGCGCTGCCGAAGACCTGGGCGGTCAGCATGATGCGGTGATTGGCGGCGAGCGTGGCGGTGCCGGGCGAGAGAGTCACGCCGACGCCGGGCTGAATTGTCACGTTGGCTTGCGCTTTTTTCGAGGGGTCGGCCTGCGGCGTCACCGTGATGGTGACGGTGTTGGGGCTTGGCGACGTTACCGGCGCGGTGTACGTCGCGGAGGTCGACACTGCGCCAGCACCCAGGGCTTGCGTCGTTGCTACCACCAGCAGTCCACAAGTTGTTCCGCTGCATCCCGCGCCGGAAAGTGTCCAGGACAGCGTGGTGCTGGGATTCGAGCCGGGGACCGGAGTGAGCGTGGCGGCGATGACGCTGGAGCCGCTGGAGGCGATGCTCGAGGGCGCGGAAAGCTGCAGGGAAAAATTACTGGTGATGGTGACTGCGGCGGAAGCTTGCTTGGAAGGGTCGGCCACGCTTTGCGCGGTGACAGTGATCGTTGCGGGGGCGGGCAGGATTTGCGGCGCGGTGTAGTTGCCGTTGGCGTCGAGCGAGCCGCAGGCAGTGGGGCAGACCGCGCCGGAGATGCTCCAGCGAATCGCGCTGTCCGGACGTCCGCCGCTGCTGATTGCGGCGCGAAACGGTTGGATGGCGCCGAGTTCGACGCCAACGGCGCTGGGCGCGAGCGCTATGGCTACGTCGCTGGCGATGGTCAGCGTGGCGATGGCTGATTTCGTTGGGTTGCTGTTGCTGGTGGCGGTGATTTGTACTGTGGGGGCGAGCGGAAAGTCAGCTGGGGCAGTGTAGACGCCAGCGGAGGTGATTCTCCCGGTGACCGGACTGCCTCCAGCGATGCCGTTGACGCTCCAGGAGACGGTGGTGTCGGTGGCGCCGGTGACGGTCGCGGCGAAGGTTTGCGTATTGCCCAAGAGGAGCGAGACGGTGGCGGGCGTTATGGTGACGGTGATCGAAGAGGGGGTCGGCGGCGGTGATGGCGGCGGGACTACCGCCGAGCCTGCGCCTCCGCTGCTTCCGGCGCAGCCCACGGAGCATGCGGCCGTGGCGAGAAGAGCGAGAATTGGCAGCGCGGCAAAAAGCGGCTGCGCTGCGCCGTGAGATTCGGTGCGAGCGTTTTGCGGGAGGGGCCGCATGGTGCGGCGAAATGCAGGCGAAGGGCCACGGGAGAGAGCGTGGGGCGGTGCGGGGGTTGGTTTGCCAGCGCGAAGGGGACGACGCTGTAAGCTGCTCGATTTGGGAGTGTTAGTTTAGGTGTTGGCACAAACTCGGAGGGCGGCAGCGGTAGTTCTCAGATTTGAACTCCCGACGAGAACGCAGATGGGCTCCCGTTTTGGGACTGGGCCAAACGGGATCTGTTCCATTCGGGAACTGCGCGCCTTAGCAAACTTTGGGTTGAGCGTGGCGATTTGTGTTAAAGGCCTGGTACAAGCGAACCGTGGAAGGTACCGCGGCGTCTAGTAGGTGAAGCGGGAAAGCGAGCTTTCAGCTCGCGCGTGAGAAACGAATGCAGGAGCTGGTTCTGATCCAGCCAATTCGCGCCGCAGAGGAGCAGTGGACGCGAGAGGCGGCGCACGCGGCTAGGCGACGGGACTTCGAGGAGCGGCTGGCGGAGTGTGGGCCGCTCGCCTATCGCGTGGCGCGCGGCGTGTTGCGCAACGATGCCGATGCTGAGGACGTCGCGCAGGAAGCGTTGCTGCGGGCGTACCGACGGTTTGATCGCTTGCGCGATCCGCAGCGATTTCGAGGTTGGCTGGTGCGCATCGTGTTCCGGCTGGCGCTGGACCGGTCCCGCTCGGCGAAACGGCGCGAGGTGCGCGAAACGGAGTGGGCGCAACCAGTAAGGCGTCCTGCTTCGCGTACGGCCGAGGAACTGGCGGCTTCCAGCGAATTTCAGGCGCACTTCGATCGTGCGCTGGACGCGCTGCCGGAAAAGCTCCGGCTGGTGCTGCTGCTGTCGGCGATGGATGGGTACACGGTGGAAGAAGTTGCAGCGATGCTGGGCTTGCCGGTCGGCACGGTGAAGTCGAGGCTGTTCGCGGGCAGAAAGAAATTAGCGGAGAAGTTGCAATGCTATGTGACAAATACAAAGAAGCGTTGACGGAAGCCGCCGCGAGCGGCACTGCGCTGCCGAGGTCCCTGCTCGCCCACCTTGGCGCGTGCGCGGCGTGTCACGCGTTCCTGGCTACTCAACAAGCGCTGTTTACATTCGTGGACAATGGGCTTCGCTCCCGAGCTAACGTCGCAATGCCGTCTAAATTTGATCATCGAATCCGTGCCGCCTTGCAAATTCAGGTTTCTCCACCGCGCAGAGGTCAGTCTTGGGCTTTCGCTTTCGGCTCCATCGCGGTGGCCGCGGCGGTGCTGCTGGCAATTTTGTTGACGCAGAACCTGAAGCAGGACCAGCGAGCGATGCCGACAAGCTCCGCAATAAAGAGTAAATTCGTAGGTGCGGAGCAGCATCCTGCAGTCGTCAGCCGCGACACCAAGAGCCTCGGGCCAAGCTCACCAGGAACGCCGTATTCGCGCAAGAGTGCTTTGATGTCACAACGGTCGAAGACTCCGGTCCTCGGAAAGGCTGAGGTAGAAGTCTTGGTTCCACGGGGGCAGGAAGAATTGCTCGTGAAATATATGGAAGGAATCGCCGCCCGGAGATCGCGAGTAACGTTCAGCGCGAACCTGCAACACGAGCCGTACATGAAACCGGCAGAGATCTCATCGATTGAGATTTCACAAGCGGTTGTCAGGCCTCTGCCTGATCTGAGTTCTGACTGATCTTCGCATGCTCCAATCTGGGAGGGTAGGATGAAAACGGTGATAGCTGTTTTCGCGTTTCTTTCATTGTCTGTATTGGTTCCGCTTGGGCACGGGCAGGAGAAGTCCAGCACCGAGAAGCCAAGGACAATCACGCCTGTAAGGCTCCAGGTAGTCTTGAGCGAGTATGATGGCGAGAAGAAGGTTTCGAGCCTTCCTTACTCATTTTTGGTCAAGTCGGAACACGGCGGCCCCGAAGGAGCCTATTCGTATTTCACGCGTGTCGGAGTTCGTGTCCCGGTTCCTGGTGCCGGCAAGGACGGGCAGACGTCATTTGTCGATGTCGGGTCGAACATCGACTGCGGGATAAGATCTGAAGAGGATGGGCGCTTCACGGTACGGCTGAACTTCGAACGATCGTCGCTTTACTTTCAAGGCCGAGGCGACGACAAAGGCAGCATAAAAACAATCGAAGGCGGCCAGCCATATCTTCCAACAATACGTGCGCAGACATTGATTTTGCTGAGGGATGGGCAAACGTTAGAGGCTTTGATGGCTGCGGATCCCTTGAACGGCCATGTTTTTCGGATCGACATCACGTTAAACGTTCAGAAATAGAACAAATCGTCAGGACTCGCGTTTCGCTATGTTGATCAAATGGAAGCGCGGGAGCGGCTGGCCACTGCTGCGTGACGCTGCCAACTCCCGCGCGAACAGCGTTTGATTTGGCTACGCCGCTTATCTGCCTTTGCGGTCGTGGCGCAGGTCTTTGCGGTCCTTGCGCAGGTCGCGCTTGTCCTTGTTGATGTCACGCTGGTCCTGGTTGCGATCCTTGCGGTCGGCGGTCAAGTCTCGTCTGTCTTTGTTGATGTCGCGCTGATCCTTGTTGCGGTCGACACGATCGGTGTGCAAGTCCTTGCGGTCGGCTTGGGCCTGAGCGCTGTTGACGCCATATTTCGCGTCATCCTTGCGCAGGTCGAGCTTGTCTTTGTTGATGTCGCGCTGATCTTTATTGCGGTCGACGCGGTCCTTGTTCAAATCACGGCGATCCTGATTGACATTGTGCTGATCAGCGTTGCGGTCCGCGCGATCCTTCGCCAGGTCTTGCTTGTCCTGGCGAATGTCTTTCTTGTCGCTGAGGATGTCCTGCTGCTGCGGGGTCGGATCCGTGCTCTGCGCATAGGCACCGCCGGCAAGCAATCCGGCAATGCCGAGCACGAGCACACTTCGTCTCAGTAATGATTGAGTGTTCATCATCTCTCTCCTTTGAGAACTCTCCGAGACCTGTTTCGGATTCTTCCGGAAAAACACAGGGGCACCGAGAAAGTTTCGGTGCAGATGCCGAGTGGTTTAAGGGGCGCTAAACTACTGTTTAATCATAGACTTATGGAAGGCATCGAGGATGCCGTTTACGAACGAGCCGGAATCCTCGCCGGAGAATTTCTTGGCGAGGTCGACCGCTTCGTTGAGGACGACCTTGGGCGGCGTGTCGGCGGAGCGCAGCTCGTGCATGGCGAGGCGCAGGATGGCGCGATCGATAGCGGCGAGGCGGTCGAAGCGCCAGTTTTCCGCGTGCTTGACGATGATTTCATCCAGCAAGGTCACTTCTTTTGCGGCGCCCTCGAATAAGCGGTTAGCGAAGTCGCGCGTCGTGTCGGCGGCTTTTGCGCTACGCCAAAATTTTGCTTCCAGCTTGGCGGGATCCTGCTGGCTCATGTCCCACTGGAAGAGCATCTGCATGGCAAACTCGCGGGATTTCCTACGGAGCGACATGTTACCTGCGGCGCGGCTTTCGGGAAGAAGTAGTTCTCGATGCCGCGGAAGAAGATTTTCCGCTGGCGAGCTTTCGCGAAAGACGGGCCATTTCAATGGCGGCGAGACCGGCTTCAAAGCCTTTGTTGCCGCCCTTGAGGCCGGCGCGGTCGATGGCTTGCTCGAGAGTGTCGCAGGTCAACACGCAAAAGATGACGGGGAGGCCGGTGTCCATTTGCGCGAGCTGCAATCCGCGCGAGGTTTCAGAGCAAACGTAATCGTAATGCGCGGTCTCGCCTCGGAGAATGCAGCCAATGGCGATGAGCGAATCGTAACGGCCGGTGGCGGCTAGTTTTTTCGCTGCGAGGGGCAACTCGAATGCACCCGGGACACGAACTACGTCGACGTTTTCGCTTGCGGCTCCCGAGCGCTCGAGGGCATCGAGGGCTGCGGTCAGCAGGCGGTCAGTAATAAAGCTGTTGAAACGGCTCACGACTATGCCAAAGCGTAAACCGGACGCGGTCAGTTCGCCGTTGATTGAGCGGGGCTGGAGTTTGTCGGCCATCACGACTTTCGCTACTTACCCTTAAAGTCCGCTTTCCTTTTTTCAAGAAAAGCCTTTGTGCCCTCGCGCATGTCTTCGGTTGCGCAAGAAAGGCCGAACAAAGTGGCTTCGAGGAACAGGCCTTCTTCCTGAGGCATCTCGACGCCGCGCTCGATGGCTTCCATGGTGTACTTCACGGCGAGCGGGGCGTTGGCGATGATTTTCTTTGCTATGGCCTCTGCCGCGGGCAGAAGTTCCGCCGGATCGTAAATGTGATTGACCAGGCCGATGCGCTGCGCCTCTTCGGCGGTGATCATTTCGCCGGTCAGGCAGAGCTCGTGGGCGGCACCTTTTCCGCAGAGGCGCGCGAGGCGTTGCGAGCCGCCGTAACCGGGAATGATGCCGAGTTTGACCTCCGGCTGGCCGAGCTTGGCGGTCTTGCTGGCGAGGCGGATGGTGCAGGAAAGCGCGAGCTCGCAACCGCCGCCCAGGGCGAATCCATTGATGGCGCAGATCGAAGGCTTTCCAAGAGTTTCGAGGAGGTGGAAGACACCTTGGCCGAAGAGCGAAAAATCCTTGCCGTCGACCGGAGTGCGCTGCGCCAGTTCGCCGATGTCGGCGCCGGCTACGAAAGATTTTTCTCCCGCGCCGGTGAGAATTACTACACGGACAGAAGAATCGTCACGCGCATCGAGCAGCGCGTCGCGCAACTCTTCCAAGGTTTTGCGGTTCAGCGCATTCAGCACCTTCGGGCGATTGAAGGTGATGTGGGCGATGCCGTCTTTCTTCTCAAACAGAATGTTTTCGTAAGCCATGTTCTCGTCACAATCTCAAAATTTCATTGCTTTTGGCTTTTGCGGATCGGAATAGTCGTAGAAGCCGCGCCCGGCTTTGCGACCATTCCAGCCGGCGAGCACCATGCGCTTGAGCAGCGGCGGCGAGGCAAAGCGGCGCTCGCGGAATTCATCGAACATAATATTCGCAATGTAGTAGGTAGTGTCCAGGCCGACGAAATCGAGAAGGGTCAGCGGCCCCATGGGATGTCCGCAGCCGAGCTTCATGGAGTTGTCAATGTCTTCGATGGAGCCGACGCCTTCTTCGAGCGCGCGAATAGCGTCAAGCAGATAGGGTACGAGAAGGCGATTGACGATGAATCCGGTGCTGTCGTGGGCGCGCACCGGGGTTTTGCCGAGCTTCGCGCCGAATGCCACCATCTCCTCGTACACGGCCGGATCGGTGGAAATGGTTTTTACAACTTCGACTAGCTTCATCACCGGAACGGGATTGAAAAAATGGAGGCCGACAAAACGCTGCGGCCGCTTGGTGGCCGTGGCGATTTCCGTGACGGTCAGCGAAGAAGTGTTACTGGCAAAAATCGTGGAGGCGGGGCAAAGGACATCGAGCGCGCCGAAAAGCTCACGCTTGGCCGGAAGCTGCTCGATGATGGCCTCGACGATTACATCGCAATCCTTCAGGTCCTGCAGCGCGGTCGTACCCGTCAGCCGGCTGCGAATCTCATTCTTTTGCGCTTCGGTGATGCTGCCTTTTTCCACCAGGCGGGCGAGATTTTTCTCGATGCTCTTCAATCCTTTGTCGACAATCTCCGGGCTGACCTCACGGACGATGGTGGGGAAGCCGGCTTGCGCCGAGACTTGCGCGATTCCCGAACCCATCAAGCCACACCCGACGACGCCCACTTTTTGAATCGCCATTCTGTTCCTCTGTAGGAAATGCCGCGGACAGTCGCCAAGGAGCGGCAAAACACCCGCAAGAATACTATTTGTCAGCAGGCAAAAGTGTAGCAGAAACGCTGCGAACTAGTTGTAAAGGGCCTCGACGACCATGGCGATGCCCTGGCCGCCGCCGATGCACGCTGTTGCCAGTCCGTAGCGCAGATTATTGCGGCGCAGTTCATTCAGGATGGTGATGACCAAACGCGTTCCTGACGCGCCGAGTGGGTGGCCGAGCGCGATGGCGCCGCCGTTTACGTTGGTTTTGTCGCGATTCAATCCCAGGACTTTTTCGACTGCAAGGTACTGCGCAGCAAACGCCTCGTTGACCTCGACGCGGTCCATCTGATCGAGCGTGAGGCCCGCGAGCTTCAGCGCTTTTTGCGATGAGGGCACCGGCCCGATGCCCATGATGCTGGGGTCGACGCCGGCGACGGCCCAGGAAATAATTCGGCCGACAGGTTTCAGGCCTTGTTCTTTCGCCGTTTTCTCCCGCGTTACGACCACCGCCGCAGCGCCATCGACGATGCCGCTGGCATTTCCCGCGGTGACGATTCCGTCCTTCTTGAACGACGTCGGCAATTTTTCGAGGATCTCCATGGTGGTGTCCGGCCGGCGATGATCATCTTCGCTGACCACGATGGTTTTTTTGCCCTGCTTCACTTCGACGGGAACCAACTCTTCTCGGATGCGGCACGCTTTGTACGCAGCCTCCGCTGCTTGCTGGCTGCGTAGGGCGTAGGCGTCTGCATCTTTGCGCGTAATTCCTTGCTGCTCCGCCAACTTTTCTGCGGTTAGCGCCATGGGCAATCCGCAGTAGGAATCCGTCAGGCCGGCCATTAGTGAATCCTCCAGCGCGCCGCCGCCGAGCTTCAATCCGGTGCGCGCGCCGCGGATTACGAAGGGCGCCTGCGTCATGTTCTCCATACCGCCGGCGAGGACCATATTTGCTTCGCCGAGCAGCAGCCTCTGCGCGCCTTGCGCGATGGCTTCGATGCCGGAGCCGCACAGCCGATTCACAGTCACCGCGGGAGTTTCCATTCTTAGACCGGCTTTCAGTCCCACGTGCCGCGCGCCATAGAGCGCGTCCGCGCTAGTCTGCATGACGTTGCCGAAAATCGCGTGATCGATCTCCGCAGGGTCGGCCCCGGAGCGGCGAATCGCTTCTTTCGACGCGTGCGCGGCCAAATCGATCGCGGAAACATCCGAAAATGAGCCGGTGTAGCGCACCATGGGCGTGCGTGCTCCGGCAACAATTACCACATCGGTCGGAAACATAATTTTCCTCTCTTATTCGCCGCTAGACTTTGGGGCTTTCCAGCGCCACGACGGTGTCGCCGCCGCGTTTGCGCGCCTCTTCGACGCTCAGCTCGGCGCGATTGATCAGATCCGTAACAATATCCTCGCTCTCGTAATCCGACTTCGCGACGGCCTCGACGATTCCGGCGCTGAGCGTGACTTGCGTGGAATCCCAGGGCGGTTTCAAACCAGACGCCGCCCGCCGCAGCTTATCCGCCAGGTTCTGCGCGCCGGCCAGGCTGGTATCCGGCAGGATGAACGCCAGGGACCACGAGGTATATTTTACCGCGACATCGTTCTGGCGCACGATAGGTTGCAGGGAGCGCGCCAACTGCTCCAGAAAACGCTCGACCGGCGATTCGCCTTGCTGGCGCAGGATTTCCGCGCCACGGTCAATTTGCAGAATGGCCAGAGACAGCGGCGTGCCTTGCGTGCGCGAGCGATCCGCTTCGGTTAAGAGGCAACTCTGGTACGAACTGCGGCTGAGCAATCCGGTGCGCTCATCGGAGACGCCCATGCGCCGCACCAGGGAGCGCAGGCGCGTGTGGCTGACGCTCATGAGCATCTGATCGCCGATGGCTTGCAGGAAGTAGGCTTCGTTTGGCTTCCACTTGTGCGCTTCGGCGTGTGCAACGATCAGCATGCCGGCGGGGCTTTGCGTCTCTTTGTCGCTAAGGCTGACTCCGAGAGCGGTGTTGACGCCCATCTCTTTCAGAATCGAGCTGCCGGCGGCGTTCAGGGTCAAGCCGCCTAATTCATCGGGCTGCGCTTTTTCCATCTGCGCAAGCAACAGAACTACTTGCGCGCCGGGAGTGGCACGCACGCCCGCGGCGCAGAATTCCGCGGCCATCTCCGGCGGGCGCCCCGGCGCGCCAAACACGGCAAGCGCGCGAGAACAATGCAAATAGGCGCCGACTTCGTTGACGGCGGTGTTCAACATGGCGCGCGGTGTCTGTTGGCGGAAAATCTTTTGATTGATCTCGGAGATTTTCGCGAGGTCGCGGAGCGTCTCCGCCGTGTAGATTCCGGTCTTCTGGGTGAGACCTGCGCCTAGCGATTCCGGTACGGCGTCGACCTGGCGGGGAGGCGCGGTAGGTTCTGCTTTGGGACGCGAAGAGCCAGGCGGCCACCAATTCGCGGTCTGATAGAGGCTCCGCAGACGCGTATTGCGTTCTTCTTCGCCGGGGAACGTGGCGGCGATTTTTTGCAGGCGCTCCAGCGCTTTGTTCTGGAGCGAATACTGCAAGAAAATCTCCGTCTGGACGATGAGATCTTCGAGCGCCTGCGCGTGCCGCGCGTCTCCGCCGACCGATGCCGATGTGCTCACGGTGTCCGCGGTCGAGGACTGGGTGTGCACGGAGCGCGGCGGCCCGGCGGTTCCGGACTTGCTCAGGCGGGCGCCGAGGCGTTTCAAAGTTGAATCGTCGACGCGCCCATGCAACTTCTGCAGGCGTTCCTGGTTGCGGTGATCGTAGGGATCGATGTCGAGCAGCTTCTCGAGCGCGTCGGAGGCTTTGTCAACGTTGCCGGCCTTCAGATACAAATCAAAAAGTTTAATCAGAATTTCAAAGTACTGCGTCTCGCGATTCGCCTCGATGTAGAACTTTGCGCAGTACTCCAGGATCGCTTGCGAGTTGGAGTGCTTTCCGCCGACGCTATCCAGTTGCGCGATAAAGTCATTCTGTTTGTCGTCCGCATACATCCGGTTCTTGATCACTTGCAGGACTTCCACCGACTTGGAATCTTGCCCGGCTTTGCCGTAGACATCGACCAGGTCGAAAAAGCGCGAGAATCCTTGATTTTTATCCTTCAGCAGCCGCTCCAAAATTTCCCGCGCGCGGTCCAGTTTGCCGCTGCGCATCAAAGCGTCCGCAAAGGTGTCCAAAAAAGTTGCGTCGCTGTCCGTCGCGGCAAATTGCTCCAGCAGCGCGGCTGCCTGCTTGGCATCGCCGGCTCGCAAGGTCGCCTCGGCGTAGAGCAGCGCGACGCTACGCTCCTGCGGCGCCAGTTTGTGCGCGCGTCCAAACAGCCGCATTGCCTCCTCCGGCGTGCCGCCGGCCGTCGCCAATTGCCCTGCGCGCAGAAATGCTTTCGCCGCCAGCGCGTTCTTGCCTAACCGCTCTGCCGTTTCCGCCACGCGTAGCTGGCGGGTTAAATTCTCCGGATCGAGTTGCGCGGTGCGCTCCAGGCAAAACAGCGCATCTTCTTGCCGGCCGGCCTCCGCAAACAAGTCCGCAGCCTTGGAGTACTGCTCCATGGCTTCGTCGTTGTGGTTTAGCTTTTGCTGCAGGAAGGCATAGCGCGCGATGCGCTCGGGAGGCTGCGGGGAAGCAGCGCTGCGCAGGAAGCGGTTGTATATCGCCAGGGCCTTGCTCTCATCGCGGGGCTCGACGAGCATGTCGAACAGCAATCCGTAGTATTCGCAGGCACGATCCGGCTGATCCGCGCGCGCGTACAGATCCCCTAATGCTTGAGTCGCTTCCTGGTGCTGCGGCGCTTCGTCGAGCACGGCTTTATAAGCCGCAATCGCATCCTCGACGCGGTTCCTCTCCAGGAATCGCTTGGCGCGATCCAGATGCTTGCTGACGTCTGCGGCCATGCGTTGCGGTTGCCTTTGTGGTTTTCTTGAAAGCGAAGCGGGTCGCCGCACATTTTCCTGCGCTAGCGAACCCATTGTCACTATATACCGCTGGGGCGAGGCGGGGCAAAATGCATGCAATCCTCGATGTAGTATGCAGCAAGTCCCGGTTATGCTCCCGGTTCGCCGTCTTCCTTTTCCCTTGACAGAACCCTTCCGTGATATATATATCGTTCAGTAAATATTCTATGTTTATTAAACGATTATAGAGTCGCCCGGATTGCTGAGAAATCGGCGCTCGGGAAATCCAGTTCCCCGTGAGGCCAATACGGTTCTTCGTCGCCAATTTGTGGCGGTTGCCGCGGCGTCTTTGCTGGTTGGAGGACCATCACCTGCCAAAGTCGTGCCCCTGGGCATGATCACGCACGCCGAGCGCGCGCACGTGGGTGAAGCCGCGGCTTCCATAGGAAGCACAGTATACGATGGCGATCAGGTCTCTACGGAAGCAGGGGGCGTCCTGCGTATTACTGGGCCCGCCCTCACGCTGCAGCTCGACGCGCTGTCGATCCTCATTCTCCAGCATCCTGCCAGTACGGAGGACGGGATTGAGGCTGACCTCGGCTGCGGCACCCTGGTCTTCTCAGTGACGCGGAACGGCAGCATCAATGTTGTGGCAAACGATGCCTCGATCCGCCCGGCAGCCGCTGCTGCCACCATGGCGCACGTCCGAGTTGTGAATTCGAAAGAGCTACGCATTTACGCACAGCGGGGAGCTGTGGAATTTTCTTACCACGGTGAAAGCGAAGCGATAGCGGAAGGCGCAGCGTACCGTGTACTGCTCGATCCCTCCGAAAAAGAGGCCGCGGCAGCGGAATCTGATCCGGACAACAGAAAGCCCGCGAAGGTGCACCCGAAGTTCCTTTTGATGGCGATTGGCATTGCGGCGGGGATTGCGATTCCGGTGTTGATGCACCAGCAAGAGAGCCCTTATAAACCGGGACCGGCATCGCCCAATTCGGGCAAAAAACCGTAACCTAACCGTTGGGTGCGTTCGTAAACCTCTTTAGATCGGCGAGCTTTTCTCCCGCAGCGCTGGAGGAGAGTGCTCTTGCCGCCGCCTCCGCGCCCTCCATGAAATTGCCCGCCACGCCCGCCGCCACGAGAGCCGCTGCCGCGTTGATCACCACGATGTCGCGACGCGGCCCCAGTTGCCCGCCAAAAATATTCTGCAAGATTGCAGCGTTTTCCCCCGGTGAGCCGCCACGGATGGCCTCCAGCGAGGCACGTGGCACGCCAAAATCTTCGGGCGCCACAGTGTAGCGCGTGATGTCTCCGTCACGCACTTCCGCGACCAGCGTTTCGCCGGCCAGCGAAATCTCATCGAGCCCGCCCGCGCCGTGGACCACGAAAGCGCGATTGATACCCAATTCCGCGAGCGTTGCGGCCATGAGATCGATCACCTCCGCGGAAAAGACCCCGAGCACTTGCGCGTGCGCTCCCGCGGGGTTGGTCAGCGGCCCCAGCAGATTAAAAACTGTTCGTGAAGCAATCAATTTCCGCGCCGGAGCCGCATGGCGCGCCGCCGTGTGTGCGGCCTGCGCAAACAGAAACCCGATTCCGACTTCACGAATGGCCACCCCTACTCGCACGCAAGGCAGATCCACCCGCACACCGAGCGCTTCCAGCACGTCCGCCGACCCGCTACGAGAACTAGCCGCGCGGTTGCCGTGCTTCGCCACGTGCGCGCCGGCGGCCGCCGCCACAACTGCCGCCGCCGTCGAAATGTTAAACGCATCGAAACCGTCGCCGCCGGTCCCGCAGGTATCGATCATGCGTTCCGGGCGCGGCTCCCCATCCGCAAATACGCAAGCGGCATGACGCCGCATCACCGAAGCAAATCCCGCAAGCTCCGAGACGAGGACCGGTCTGGCGTTCAGCGCTCGCAACAGGCGCACAATCTCTGCCGTATCCATTCGGCCGGAAAGCAGTTCCTCCATCACGGCTTCGGCTTCGGCACGTGAAAGAAGCTGGCCGGCTTCCAATTGCTCGATCAACGAAATTGGCGTGCTTGCGGCCATTTTGTCGCGTTCTTGCTCCTCTTGCGCCTTCCGAGTAAACTTCTTTGTTTTGCGGATGCACAAATTCTAGCACTGATGGAAGCGTGATGAAGATTCACGAGTATCAGGCCAAGGCCATTCTTGCACGCTACGGGGTGACCACGCCGCGCGGCGAGGTCGCTTATACCAAGGAAGAAGCGCGTGAGGCCGCCCAGCGCCTAAAGGCGAACGTGGTTGTGGTGAAAGCGCAGATTCACGCCGGGGGCCGCGGCAAGGGCGGAGGCGTAAAGCTGGCGCGCTCTGGCGATGAAGCTGAGGACATCGCCGGGCACATTTTGGGCATGACACTGGTCACTCCGCAAACGGGACCTGCGGGACGCGTCGTCAAGCGCGTGCTGATCGAGGAAGCGCTGGACATCAAGCGTGAGCTGTATCTTGGCTTGCTGGTTGATCGTGCCAGCGGACTTCCTGTTTTCATGGCCAGCGCCGCGGGAGGCATGGAAATCGAGGAAGTGGCCAAAGAAAATCCGGAAGCCATTCTGCGCGAGGCCATCCATCCAGTCGTGGGATTGCAACCTTATCAAGCGCGCAAAATCGCCTTCGGCCTGGGACTTCCCGGCGAAGTCGCTACGCACGCGACGCCTTTTTTTCAGGCGCTCTATCGCGCCTTCATCGACACCGATGCCTCGCTGCTGGAGATAAATCCGTGCGTGTTCACAGGCGACGGCAAACTCGTTGCGCTGGACGCCAAGATGACCTTTGACGACAACGCACTCTTCCGTCATCCGAATCTTCGCGAATTGCGCGATCTGGACGAAGAAGACCCGCTTGAAGTGGAAGCCTCCAAGTATGGTCTGAATTACATCAAACTCGACGGCAGCGTGGCATGCATGGTCAACGGTGCTGGTCTGGCCATGGCCACCATGGACATCATCAAGTACGCCGGCGGATCACCCGCGAATTTTCTGGACGTCGGCGGCGGCGCCTCTTCGGAGCAAGTCAAGAATGCTTTCCGCATCCTGATGAGCGATCCGAGTGTGCGCGCCGTCTTTATTAACATCTTCGGTGGCATTTTGCGTTGCGACGTCCTCGCTACGGGCGTGGTCGCCGCGGCGAAAGATTTGCAACTCAAGGTTCCCGTGGTGGTGCGCATGGAAGGAACCAACGTCGAGTTGGGCCAAAGGATCCTCCGCGAATCCGGCCTCAATTTCACGATTGCCGACGGCATGAAAGACGGAGCGGAAAAAGTGGTCGCTCTCGCGGGCGGTGCGCGATGAGCGTTTTGGTGGACGAAAAGACCAAATTGATTGTGCAGGGTTTCACCGGGCGCGAAGGCACTTTTCACGCGCAGCAGATGCTCGAGTACGGAACCAACGTTGTCGGTGGCGTGACTCCCGGGAAGGGCGGCACAAAACATCTCGAGCGCCCTGTCTTTAATACCGTGGCCGACGCAGCAAAGGGAACCGGCGCGACCGCATCCGTTATTTTTGTTCCTCCGCCGTTTGCGGCGGACGCGATTCTAGAAGCTGCGGAAGCGGAAATTCCACTTGTGATTTGCATCACCGAAGGCATTCCTGTTCTCGACATGATTCGCGTTTCGCTCGCCGTGGACCGGAAGAAAACGCGCCTCATCGGACCGAATTGTCCGGGCGTCATCTCACCCGGCAAATGCAAGATTGGCATCATGCCCGGCCGCATCCACAAGCAGGGCAACGTCGGCGTCGTGAGCCGCAGCGGCACGCTCACCTATGAGGCGGTCGACCAGCTCACTCGCCTGGGTGTCGGGCAATCCACCTGCATTGGCATTGGCGGAGACCCCATCATTGGCACGTCGTTCCTTGATGCGATCAAAATGTTCAACGAGGATCGCGAAACGCACGCGATCGTCCTGATCGGCGAAATCGGGGGCAATGCCGAAGAAACTGCGGCTGCATTCATCAAGTCTAACGTGAAGAAGCCGGTGATTGGCTTCATCGCCGGTCAGACGGCTCCTCCCGGCCGCCGCATGGGCCACGCCGGCGCGATCATCAGTGGCGGCCAAGGCACGGCTAAAGACAAATATGCGGCTATGAGCGCCGCCGGCATCCGCTGCGTGGAAACTCCGGCAGATTTAGGATCCACGGTAGCCGCGGCTTTGAAATAGCGTAGCGCCGGCGTCTCGCTGGCAAGCATTCATCTTCTGGAGGAAATCAATTTTGGCTCTCGAACGCACCTTCGCAATCATCAAGCCGGATGCCGTTGGCCGTGGACTGCAAGGCGAAATTCTAGGCCGCATCTACAAGGCCGGCTTCCGGATTGTAGCGATCAAATCCATGCGCCTGACCAAGGATGAAGCCCGCGGCTTTTACGCCGTGCATCGCGAACGGCCATTTTTTGGCGAGCTGACGGATTTCATGAGCTCCGGCAAAATTTTCGCGATGGTTCTTGAGGCGGAAGGCGCCATCGCAAAGTGGCGCGACGCCATGGGCGCCACCGACCCCAAGAAAGCCGCGCCCGGGACCATTCGCCGCGATCTTGGCACCAGCATCGGCAACACTTGCACGCACGGCTCCGATGCGC
>Ga0137415_10001877_pt1 | contig 20953 bp, 13 predicted proteins | sample CZODoug3_1_1_16f_FD_183082 | JGI IMG/M metagenome (GOLD analysis project Ga0137415, IMG submission 183082) | Vadose zone soil fungal communities from Angelo Coast Range Reserve, California, USA - CZODoug3_1_1_16fungal (Hybrid Assembly) | ecosystem: Environmental > Terrestrial > Soil > Vadose...
GCTCGCGCCCGTCGGTACGGATCCTCATTCCCGAGCAATTCGGCTGCCGCTTTGGCCCACTCGGCCGTTTTCGCCCAGTCCTGGAGATCAAAGTACTCGACTCCTGCCAGGGCGAGCGCCGTCTGGCCGCGCAGCGCACGGTCCGCAGGTGCCGCGAGTGCACGCTCGGCGGACAGATATCCCTGCGCTGCCCGTAAGAACGCATCGCGTGCGCTCGCGGTCCCGGGAGTCGAGCGGCCTCTCGCGATCTCCTCGCCCGCCGCATAGTCGGCATCGGCCTCGGCGAGAGTCTTGACGATCGCAGCGCAGTCAGGTCGTGGCTGGAGAGCGGCAAGGTCGAAGACGCGAACGGTTGCCGTCCCTACGACGTTTGAGTGTTCCTTACCGGTCGCCCGGACGACGAGGAAGGGCCGGTCCGGCGCCGTCACCACAGCACGCCGGGTTCCTGTCCGTCGCTCGGGGTGGTCGGCCCGGACAATGACCTCGTTCATCGGGTCGAGAATCTCCACACGCGCGTCGTTGTTGCGCTGCCCGACCTCGATCAGGTACGCGTGGCCCGGCACGACGGCAAAGTCTGCTGCGGCGGGCTCCGTTCCGAGGGTCTTCACAGGGCCTGCGGTTACCGCGGGAGCTCCCAGAGCACGGGTGCACGAGATATTCTCCGCGGCGCCTGGCACGGCCCACCCCGCCAGAACAATCGCGACAAAAAGACCTCGACCGGCCGGGCGACGATTCAACCCCGGCTGCGGTGGCTCGTGATTGCGGCTTATACTCGCCTTATGATTGGTGTTGACGACCAAGCAGCACTCGCAGCGATGCTCCCTCCGAAATCGGACGTCCCCGCGCCGGTAACGGACCCCGTTTCGCACCTGACCGCAGTCTATCGCGACTATCCCGGCCTACGCGCGCTGATCTTGAGGCGCGTTCGCGATCCGGAGGTCGCCGCGGACATTCTTCAGGACGCCGCAGTCACGACGCTCGAGAAACTGCGCAGCGGAGAAATCGCCCACCCGGAGAACATGGGCGGGTATCTGTATCGCGTGGCGCTGAATCATCTGCGCAATCACCGTAGGAAGGACCGAACGGGAGTCTCGAGCGCCGACGCCTTGAATGAACTTCGGGGTACCGAGGACGACCCCGAGTGGGAGCGGGTCGGGCGACCCCAATGGGCCGAGGCGGCGCGGCGGATGCTCGAGGAGCTGCCGGCTGAGCGGGACCGGGAACTCCTGGAGCGCTTCTATCTGAATGACGAGGAGAAGGAGCAGATCTGCCAGGAGCTTAAGCTATCGCGGGAGCACTTCAATCGAGTGATCTTTCGCGCCCGGAATCGGTTCAGAGAGCTCCTGGAACACCGCGGCTTCTGGAAAGCCGATCTGCTGACGCTGGTCGCGATTGGACTGATCCTGGGTCAGACGGGTCAAGCCATGGACACGCGGAATTCAGGGACGGCTCCCGCCAGTCTTTCTATCCAGGGAGGTGTGAGGTGATAGACGCCGGCCGCGATGTCGAGCGGATGCAGGACTACATGGTCGGACGACTGTCCGACGATGAGCACCGGGCGTTTGAAGATCGCCTGGTGCGGGATCCCGGGCTCGTGCGTGAGTTCGAGCAGTCGTTGCGGCTGAGTGAAGGCCTGCATCAATTACGGGCGCAGGGGCATTTTGACAAGGCCGCATCCCGAGCCAGAGGCTCTCGGATCTGGTTGCCCATCCTGGCAGCGGCCGCGATCGCCGGACTTGCACTATTCCTGTGGCTGCAACCGCGCAACCGACCCTCACCGGTTCTGACAGCGTCCCTGGAGTCGCGCACCGCTGGTGTTACGCCGTCGGTCGCAGCGCACTTCACATTTGTCGCAGTGCGTGAAAGTTCGACACCCGACCTGGAGCTGCCTTCTGGTGGCGTGATCGAGTTTCGCGCGGCGCCGGCAACGCACCTGACGGCTTCCCGGTACCGGATGACGCTCGTTCAACAGGATGAGGGAGAGTCTTCGAAGCCCGTCGGCGCCGCGGCGGGTCTTGCTTTGAGCGCGGACGGGTACGTTCACGGCTATGCCGACGCCTCCCGCCTCGGACCGGGTCGTTATGTGCTGCGCATCGAGCCTGAGGCTGAGACCCCTGCCACGGCGGAGACGTTCCCGTTCAATCTCCGTGGCCGCGGAGCCCGGCCAGCACCGTGATGTAGAGGCCCGTCTCACTCGCGGAACGCTTATTGTGAAGCTGAAGAAGCTCTCAGCGCGCGGCGTCGAAGCGCGGTCGCGAGCACGTCAATCACCAATGTAACAAGGCAACCTGCCAATAGCAGCGGTGCGCGCCATGCGGGTTCGACTCCGATGGCAGGGAGGCCCAGTATCGCAAGACAGCACCACGCCACTAAAGCGCAAGCGAGCATGCCGTCGTCGACGAACAGTCCCCACAGCTCGGCAACGGCCGCGAGGACCACGCGAGTAATCCCGCGCCGGGGCTGCGCGCCTTCATTCATTGCGGGACACCGGGTATGCCAGCCTCTTGATGGGATCAACGATACGGCGCGCAATCGGAACCGTCAGGACCGAAGCTAAAAGCACAATCACGGCAATTCCAATTATTGCCAAGTCTCTGCCTACCCAGTCAAAACCAGCTCCTTCCCCAACCCAAAAAACTCCAAAAGAGGAAATAAGTATTCCGACAACAAACTTAAGGCTGTTTTCCGGAACTCTCGCCAGCGGTCGATGGACAATAAAGCCGAGAAGAATCACCACAACACCCGCTGCCGCGGCCCCTAAGCTGGCTGGAATCAACATTCCGCCAGTGGCCCCCAGAGCTACCACGATGAACACTACCTCCAATCCCTCAAGCACGACGGCATTGAACGTTGCCCCCGCGCCCCCCAGATCAATTCCAAGCGTAACCGACGCGCGAGAGCCGGCAAGCGCAGCCGTTTCCTTTGCAAATTCCCCCCTCTCGTCATGGAGTGCAAGGATTCCAGCTGAGCGAAGGATTGCTTTGCGCAGCCAGCGCATGCCAAATAGCAGTAGCAACACACCCACCGCAACCCGCAGAGTGTCGAGGGGAACAAAGCGGAGCAGCGGTCCCAGGGCAAAAACGAGTATCACGAGCAATACACAGCCAGCCGCCGCACCTGCCAGGGCGGAACGCGCACCACGGACGGTCCATACCGCCAGGACAATCGTGAGAGCTTCAACAAACTCGACGAATGACGCCAGGAACGATGCGAGTACTGTTGGTCCGAGTTCTTTCCAGAGATTCATATCTGCCGAGCGACAATTATCTTTGTTCCCCGTCGGTCCGCCGCTTTACGTCTCCCAGCCGATCCGTCGCATCAGATCCGAAAACCTCGGCTCGCCGCGCAAGCCGTCGAAAATTGGCTCGGAGTTGAGCTCGATGAGGTCAGGATTTCCTCCCTCGTAGGCCCTCTCCAGCCACTCGAATGCCTTGTCGCTGTCGGCCCCGGCCGCGTGGATCTTCGCTACGTTATAAGGCAGGACGTAGCGCTTGCCTGCGAGCTGCTGCAGCTTGGCGAGGATTTGCTGGGCCGGTTTCTTTTTCCCCGCGGCGGCGTACGCCATCGCGAGCGCGGCCAGAGTCTCCGTGCTCTGGTCGGCCAGACTCACTGCCGTCTTCAACTCCAGGATCGCCTCGTCGTACTTGCGTTGCTGTATGCGTATCAGGCCCATCCGCAGGTGGGGTAAGAAATGATCAGGGTTGAGCTCGCGCGTGCGCTCCAACACGACGGCGGCCTGATCGTACCTGCGGGCGAGGTACAAGATCATCGCCAGCGATGAGCCGATCACCGGCGACAGCGGATCCGTCTGCTGCGCCTTCTGTGTGACGGCGATTGCCTCCTCCGGCCTTCCCCTGGACATCAGGAATTCGCCGTACCAGTAATAGACGATGGCCTGCGCGGGGTTGAGATCGATGGCGCGCTCAAAGTCCGCTTCCAGCCCCTCCCAATCCCAGTCGTGCAGCCGGACATGTGCGAGGGAGCCATGAGCCTCTCCGAGCTCACTGTCCAGATCGATAGCCTTCCTGGCGGCTTCCTTCGCTTTTCGGAACGTGTCCTTCGCAGGCACCATGCCTCGGCATGCGAGCATCACGTACGAATCAGCCACGCCGGCGTAAGCCATTGCATATTGTGGGTACAGCCGAATGGCCTGTTCGTAGTGTGCGATGCTTTTTCGCATGCCGTCTTCGGTGCGCCTGTTCCACAGGTGGCGGCCCTTCAAATAGGCCTCGTAGGCCTGTGGTGAGACTGCGCTGCTCGCGGCGAGCCGCCGCTCCTCCCGCGGTGTCAGCTTGACGCGGATTTCGCGGGCTATTGCGCGCGCCACCTCGCTCTGCAGCTTCAGGATGTCTATGACGCTGCGTTCATAGGTCTGCGCCCACAGGTGCGTTTCATCGCGGACCTGGATCAGCTGCGCCGCAATCCGCACTCGTCCAAGAGCCCGCCGCACGCTGCCTTCCAAGACGTACGCAACACCGAGCTCTGCGCCGATCTCCTTGATGCTTTTCTTCGTCCCCTTGTACTTCATCGCCGATGTTCGAGCGATCACTCCCAGGCGCTCTGGATTCAGCCTGCTCAACTGAGTGATCATTTCCTCGGTAAGTCCGTCATTGAAGTACTCCTGCGTCCGGTCCTCGCTCAGATTCTCAAAAGGCAGAACCGCGAGCATCAGCTTTCCCGGGATCGAAGCCCGCGGTTGCGGTCCGGCTTGCGTCACCTGCGCTGCGAACCGGTAACCGCGCCGCGATACGGTGGCGATGTATTGCCGCCCGTTGCGGCCTTCTCCCAGTATCCTGCGCAGGACGGAGATGGTTCGCGTCAGACTGCCGTCTTCCACAAAGGCGTCGTGCCAGACTTGTTTCAGCAGCTCGTCTTTTGCAACGACATCACCGGCTCTCTGCAGTAGCAATACCAGGACATCGCCGGCCTTGGGTGGCAGCGGAACCGCTTGCGCGCCTCTAAAGAGCACACGGCCGCTGGGGTCCAGACGGAACGGACCGAATTCATAGAAGCACCGATCCGTCACTTGCGGGCGCCTCGGTAAGAAATCGGTAGGAAAAATATCAGCTTCAGCGAAGGACTTCCAACCGCCTGAAAGCTATACCTGCCGACCGTGGGAGGTGCGCTGGCAGCGCGCCGGCTCAAGTCCAGCGCGCCTCGAGCAGGAGAGAACGATGATGCCATTCTACAGATCTCTGAGCATCCGGACCCAGAGCGTGCTGCTGATCGCGGCCGTGGGCTTTTTCGCCTCTTCAACACCTTGCGTCGCCGCGGTCGACGACTCCGGAAAGTATCTCTTCATTTGCACTGGAGACCAGGCGCGGAAGTCGCCGGACTTCCTCGCGGTGGTGAATTTTGACGAGGGCTCGTCACAGTACGGTCATGTGATAGGGAAGGCAGACGTAGAGGGGGCCAGTGCGACTGGGAATGAGTTCCACCACATAGGCATGTCGGCGGACGGCACGACCGTGGTATGCGGCGGTCTGCTGAGTGTCTTGAAGAGTCAGGACGAGATTTTCTTCTTCGACGTGTCGAATCCGCGCGCACCGAAGTTCCACTCCTCGGCAAACCCGCCGCTATCCGCGATCACGGACGACTTTCAATCACTGCCGCAGGGTGGATTCCTGGTGACCATGATGGGCGGGGCGCAGGGTCACTCACCCGGAAGGGTGGCGGAGTTCAACGGGCAACTCGAGCTCGTGAAGGAGTACCCCGAGACTCCGCCGGCCGAAGGCTTCAATCCGCACGGCATTTCGCTCAGGCCGGAAGTCGACCTGATGGTGACGAGCGATTTCATATGCCCATCCACGACGCTCGATGCGGTCGCAGGCGGATTGGACTTCCGCGGGAGCGTGCGCGTGTGGAATCTGCGGCATAGGACCATCCTGCGAACGATAGAGATTCCCGGTGCTGGTGGGACGATCGACGTCAAGTTGATCCCGGGCGATCGGTCTGAACGCGGGTACACGGCGGGTATGCTGGACGAGCACCTGTATTTGTTGGATACGAGGCGTGGGACCGCCAAGGCAGTGTTCGACTTCGCAACCATTTCCAAAGGCGGTTGGCCGCAGTTGCTGCGACTCACACGGGACGGCAGGCGGCTGTTCATATCCATGAACCAGGCTGGCAAGGTCGCGATGCTGGACATTTCCAGGCCGGATGAGCCGCGGTTGCTGAAGATCCTGGACCTGGGGGCCAACTCCGGGCCGCACTACATCGCGTTGACGCGCGACGAGAAGCGGCTAATTATCAGTGATTACTTCCTGAATCAGGACGGTTTCGGCAAGGTCCACGCGGAGGGCGACCACAAAATTCATGTCGCCGTCGTGACCAGCAGCGACTTGAGGTTGGATCAACGGTTCCAACTGGACTTCAACACGGCGTTCGCGCAGGGACCGGCACGCCCGCACGGCGTGGCAGTGCTCGAACGGACCTACGCTCATGATTGATGCGTTCTCAGGGTCGGTAGACGTTGGAACTTTTCCCAACTCCGCGACGACCGGTCAGAACTACATCTGACCTCGGCACATCATGCCGGCCCTGGCGAACACCAGCGCCGAACGCAACCCCGATGCTTGCAGCAGTTTGCCGAAGACTCTGTAAGAAACCACTGCATTCACATCTTGCGGAAGTGTGCTCCCGTTGCTCGCAACTATAACGGACGCTTCGGCGCCCGACGCGTGCGGTGGCGTACAGGCCAAAGCCAGAGCCCAAGCTGAATGCGTATAATGACCTGATGATTGAGAGGGGGCCCCGCACAACAGAAACCTGGAGGCCACCGAGGCCTTCCAGGCCGCGGCCGTGAGAGCGCTCTACGAAAAAACCATCGTCTTCATTCTGCAGTACATCGATGAGAACAGGCTGCAGGAGGGAGACCAGCTACCGACCGAGACCAAGCTTGCCGTGCAGGCGGGAGTCAGTCTCGTCACGGTACGACGTGCGTTGGCCGAACTGGCGGCGCAAGGGGTGGTCAGACGGGAGCAGGGACGCGGCACGTTCGTCGCCCGGCCCCGCGTGCGAGCCGAGACGACCAAGATCGGAGGTCTGCGCAACAGCCTGCACCTGGATGTGCGATCCAAGCTGCAGTCCCGCACCCTGGGCTGCTTCCCAAGGCGGGCCAATCCGGACGAGAACAAGGCGCTGAGTCTGCAGGAAGGTGCGGTAGTGTGGGAGATCTCCCGGCTGCGGCTCCTCGATCAGCGACCGGTGATCTGGGAGCTGTCCACGATCCCGAAGCTGCTCGCGCCTGACCTGGGCTCGTACTTCGAGGCTCGCGATCGGCGCTCGCTGTACGATCTGCTCGATGAGGTCTACGGGCTGAAGGAGGCGCGCGAGGAGCAGACGCTGCTGTGCCGGCCGGCGCAGCCGCGCGAGCAGGAACTCCTGGAGCTGCTGCACTTCGAGTGGGTCGTGGAGCTGAGCGGGATCAGTTACTCGACCCGTCATACGCCGATCGACGTCTTCCGCATGATGTTTGTCGCGAAGTCGTTCGCGTTCCGGTTGGCCACGGCGCCGGAATTTGCCGTCGAGGCCGTCGAGCTCGCCCAGGCAAGTGGCTGAAACGGGCCTGCGGAGCTGATTTCACTGTCGTAAGCGCCCGCGACCCTTGCGAGCCCCTCGCTCAGCGCGCACCGAATCCTGCCACCCGCGCCAACACATCGCGCGCCAGCGGCAGCGGCTCGGCCTGGGCGAGATTCGCGAGCACCACAACCGTGAACCCGCTCGCCGGATCGCGCTCGATCGCGGTGCGAAATCCCTGCCAGGAGCCGTCGAACTCGAGCACCTCGTGCCCGACCAGCCTGACATGGTCCCAGCAGAAGCCGTGCTCGGTGAGCTCGCCGTCGCGGGTCCTGCCGCGATCCCACAATGCGGCCCATGACTTGGGCGTCAGCAAGGCGTCGCGGTCCATCGCCGCAATCCACGCACTCCAGTCATCGAGCGATAGGTACAGGCTCCCGTCCGCGGTCGCGTTCAGCGACGCTGACACGAAGTCCTGGTTGCGAATGCCGGACGCCGTGCGGATATAGCCAGCGGCGCGATTCGGGACGATCTCCGTGTCGCTGATGACGCGCGCGGTGCGCATGCCGAGCGGTCGGAAGACCTCGCGGGTCAGAAACTCGCCGTAGAACATCCCCGCCACGCGCGTCACGATGATGCCGCTGAGGATGTAGCCCATGTTGTTGTACTTCCAACGACTGCCAGGCGCGAAGTCGAGCGGGTACGACTGCGCGACCCTGATGATCTCGTCGTCGCTGTATTCGCGGTGCAGGTCGAACACCCCGCCGTCTTCCTCGGAGTCATGAATTCCGGACGTGTGATCGAGGAGCTCCCGCACCGTGATCGGGGCCCAGTCCGGCGGACCCGCCGGCAGGTACTTGCTGATCGGATCGTCGAGCGAGACCCGCCCCCGCTCCGCGAGCATCAGCACCGCGGTAGCCGTGAATTGTTTGCCGAGCGATGCCGACTGAAACATGGTGTCGTGCCTGACCGGCACCTGATGCTCGACATTCGCGAGGCCGTATGTCGAAAGGCGCGCACGACTTCCCGACCGCATCACGAGCAGCCCGATCCCCGGAATCCGGTCCCGTTGCAGGGTTGCGCTCACGAGGGCGTCCACCGCATCGGCGAACGCCGGACGGACGAACGCCCCTCCCAGCGCCAGCAGGAGGACGAGTATGGCGGCCCGCACGCTCACCCGACTGTCACACCGGCGAGGACGGCCATATCCTGCGGTCAAAGCCAGCCCCAAAGAATAGGTTATTGCAATGATATCGGAACCCCCCTACATTTGTTCCTCGCGATATAAGCGGAGGCGACGCATGGGGGAGTCTCGCGGCGAGACGGCGCGCGGTGGCGTGGCTCTGGCGATCGCGTTGGCACTCTTTCTGAGCAATTGGCCAGGCTCTGTTCGGGCGAGCGACGCTGCCTCCACCCCCGACGATCAGGCGGCGGGAGCGACGCGCGGCAAGAGCGCCAGCGGCGAGGAGCTGACCACGGTCGTCGTGACGGGATCTTACATTCGCCGCACCGATACCGAGACTCCGTCGCCGCTGCAGGTCATCAGCACCGAGGAGATCGAGAAGAGCGGCAGGCTCACGATCGCGGACGTCATTCGCGCCGTTTCCGCCGACAACAGCGGTTCGCTGACGCAGAACTTCAGCGGAGCGCTCGCCGGTGGGGCGAGCGGCATTGCCTTGCGGGGCCTGACTCTCGATGCCACGCTGGTGCTGGTTGACGGTCACCGCATGGCACCGTATCCGCTCGCCGACGACGGCGAGCGTCCGTTCGTCGATCTGTCATCGCTCCCGCTGTCGATCGTCGAGCGCGTCGAAGTGCTCAAAGACGGCGCCTCCGCCATCTACGGCTCGGACGCCATCGCAGGTGTCGTCAACATCATCCTCAAGCCCGAGTTCAAAGGTCTGCAGCTGGACACGAACCTCGGCGGATCCTACCGCGCGGATGGTCTCACGCAACGCGTCTCGGCGCTGTACGGTTTCGGGGATCTCGCGCAGGACGGCCACAACGTCTACTTCAACCTCGAATACCGCCACCAGGCGTCCATCAGCCAGACGAACCGCGGCTCTTATCTCAGCAACCTCGACCTCACCCCCTACGGCGGTCCCGACCGGCGCGGGGGCGTCGTGCAGCAGGCGTTCCCGAACAACGGCACGTTCACGGTGCCCGGGATGGTCGCACCGCAGAACGCGGTGCAGGCGGGCGATCCCAATGCAGGGTACTTCCTGCTCCCGGGTTGCGCCCCGCAGAACCTGGACCCCTCGGGTGGCTGCATCTGGGACATCAACAAGTACAACAAGATCCAGCCGCGCACCGCCGGACTGAATCTCTCGGGGCGCTGGACGCAGAACCTCGGCGACGGCTGGCGCAACGCGCTCACGACGTCGTGGTTCAACTCGCAGGCCGAGCAGTACCGCCAGTCAGATTCTTACAGCACCGGTCCGGTGACCATTCCCTACACCTGGGTCGGCTCGGGCGGCATCCTGGTCGACCAAACCGATCCCAACACTACGACGATGGTGCTGCCGGCAAACCACCCGGACAATCCGTTCAACCCGGCAAGTCGCTATTTTGCCGCCGCGCAGGCTTTCTACGGCGCGAACTTCGCCTCGTACATCGGCCAGCCGGCGCTCCTGTACGCGGTGCTCACGGACTTCCCGGATCAGCAGATCCGCTTCAACACCGACGTGCTGCGCATCGTCAACGACGTCACCGGCCGCGCCGGTGGCTGGGATCTCAACTTCAGCGCCGGCTACGTTCGCGCTGCGACGCGTGCGACCTACACCGGCTTCATCCGCAACAGTCTTCTGAGCGCTGCGCTGGCCAACGGCACTTATCGCGTCGGCGCCAGTGCCTCTCTGAATCCGCCGTCCTTGTATGCGGCACTCGCCCCGGAAACGCACGACACGGCAACCTCGGAGCTCGCCTCTGTGGCTGCCAGCGGCAGTCGCACGCTCCTCACCCTACCGGGCGGTCCGCTCTCCCTGGCAGCCGGTGCCGAGGCGCGCACGCTCAGGGCCAACAATCCTGGCGAGCCGTTCGCGCCCGCGGGCGACACCATCATGGACGGCAGCTTCTACGCCCGCGGCTCGCAGACTGTTTCGGCGGCGTTCGTCGAGTTGTCCGCGTTGGTCTTGCCCGGGCTGGAGATCGATGCCGCGGGGCGCGTCGATCATTACAACTCGCCCAGCACCTCGTTTACGCCAAAGTTTGGACTCAAGTGGACGCTGCTGCCGCAAGTAGCGCTGCGCGGCACCTACGCACGCGGCTTCCGCGCGCCTGGAATCCCCGAAGCGGGCCAGAGCGGCACGGGCTCCGCCACGACCGCGCCGGTGGATCCGCTGCGCTGCCCCTTTACCAACAAGCCCTCGGATTGCGGCCTGGGCTTCGCGGCGACCCTGAGTGTCGCCAACCCCAACCTCAAGCCGGAAAAGTCGCGCAGCTATACTGTGGGCGTGGTGCTCGAACCGGTAAAGCGCATCACCTTCACGTTCGACTATTACAACATCCGTCGCGACGACGAGATAGTGCCGGCGCCGCTCGGCCTCCTGGCGCCGGTGCGCGGCGTGCAGCAGCCCGGGACCACCTATCCCGGGCCGATCATTTACTACCCGCAGCCGTACGTGAACGCCGCCAACTCGCAAACCTCGGGCTACGATGGCGCCATGCACGCTGAGCTTGCGCTCGGTGCGTGGGGGCGCCTGATGCTGGGCCTGGATGCGAACTACATCATCGCCTCCGACCAGACGTTCTTCGATCCCATCAACGGCAACCAGACCTTTCACTACGCCGGTACTGCCGGACCGACCGCGGTCGGCGGGGCCGTCGGCACGCCGCGAGCGCGCGGCTCGTTCACGGCCGACTGGACCCGCGGCGCCCTATCGCTGGGCACCATAGTCAACCATCGTGGCATCATGAAGGGGATCGATGAGTCCGTTTCCGGCGATCAGTGCCTGCACTTGTCGATGAACAATCCCCATTGCTACATTGCCTCCTTCACTTACGCCGATGTCTATGGCCAGTACCAGTTCAGTGACCGCGTGCAGCTCACCGGCATCGTTACCAACGTGACCAACCGCATCGCTCCCCTCAACACGGTCACCTATGGCGGCTTCAACTACAACCCCTCTCTCGATCAGGCCGGCGCGGTCGGCCGCTTCTACGAACTCGGGCTGCGCTACCGCTACTGAGCGCGTCGCGAAAGCCCACGGCGCGCGCCCGTTGGTCGGACTCGCGCTGCTGCTCGTGCTTGCCGCCGGGCGGGACGCCGCGGCCGGCAGCGCACCGGCCACCGAGGTACCGGGGCCCGCGCCCTCCTCTGCGCCCGCGGCCGGCTCCGGCACCGCGCGCGTGGAAGTCGACGCGCGTGAGGCACCGCGCGGGATCCTGAGAGTCCACCTGCTCTTGCCGGTGAGCGCCGGCCCACTGACGCTCGTGTACCCGAAATGGCTGCCGGGGCGACACGGCCCCGCTGGTCCCATCACCAACCTCGCAGGCCCGACGTTCGGCGCTGCCGGCGCGTCCGTCACATGGCGCCGCGACGACGTCGACATGTACGCGTTTCACCTGCAGATTCCGCCCGGGGTAACCTCGCTCGCTGCCGACTTCGAAGTGCTGACCGCGCTGCGCCCCGACGGGCTGGTGAACGGGCTCGAGGCGCCGCGCACCGCCACCGAGTCACTCGCGATCCTCGAGTGGAATCAGGTAGTGCTTTATCCGGCCGACAACAATACCGATGAGCTGCGCTACCAGGCTCAGGTGCGCCTGCCGGCGGGCTGGAAGTACGCCACCGCGCTGCGCGCGCAGCAGACGCTGCCGGAGAGCGTGCGATTCGAGCCGACTTCGCTCACCACGCTGGTGGATTCGACGCTGATCGCTGGCCGCTACTTCGAGTCATTCGAGCTGGGGGGCGAGCCTGCCGTGCGACTGCACGTCGCGGCCGATGGTCCCGCGGCACTGCATCTCACACCGACGGTCCTCGAGCACTACCGACGCCTGGTCGGCGAGGCCCAGGCGCTGTTCGGCGCGACGCACTACCGGCACTACGACTTTTTGTACGTGTTGACCGACCAGATCATGCCCGATGGACTCGAGCATCACGAGTCGAGCGATAATCGCTCGCCGTATCGCACGTTCCTCGACGATGACGTGCGCCGCGCGGAAGCGAACCTACTCGCCCACGAATACGCGCACTCCTGGAACGGCAAGTACCGGCGGCCCGTGGGGCTCGCAACACGCAACTACCAGGAGCCGATGCGCGGCGAGCTCCTGTGGGTGTACGAGGGTCTCACGGAGTATCTGGGCGACGTTCTCGCCGTACGCAGCGGATTGCTCACGACGGAAGAGTTCCAGAGCGAGTTGGCGCGCAATCTGGCCGGCATGCAAAGCCACAGCGCGCGCCGTTGGCGCAATCTTCAGGACACGGTGCTTGCGGCCCAGCTCCTGTACGTGCAACCGCGCGACTGGGCTGCGCGGCTGCGCCGCCAGGAGGACTTCTACCACGAATCGGCGCTGTTGTGGCTGGAGGCGGACAACCTGATACGCCGACTCTCCAGTGGCCACCGCAGCCTCGATGAGTTCTGCCGGCGCTTCTTTGGCGGCGCGAACAGCCCGCCGGAGGTGCGCCCGTATGACTTCAGCGCGCTGGTGGAGGTGCTTAACGCCGTGCAGCCATACGATTGGCGGCAGTTCTGGGAAGAGCGGCTCAGTCGTCACGGCGCAGACGCCCCGAGTGAGGGGTTGCTGCAGAGCGGCTGGAGACTGCAGCTCGACAGCACGCCGTCGCTGATGCATCGCGCGCACGAGGCCGACGATCATGACCTCGATCTGCGTTTCTCGCTCGGGTTCTACGTGAACGATGATGCCACGCTGAGCGATGTGATTCCTGGCTCGCCCGCGGACACCGCGGGGCTCTCACCCGGGGACCGCCTCGTCGCCGTCAACGGGCGCAAGTGGTCCAGGGATGAATTGCGTGATGCGCTGGCGGCCACCGCCCACGGTGCCTCCAGACTCACGCTGCTGATCGAAAGGGGCGATCTCTACCAGAGCGCGGAGCTGTCCTACTCCGGTGGACAGCGCGAGCCGCACCTCGTGCGGGTAGCGGGAACGCCCGACCTGCTGGCTCAGATCGCCCGGTCGCGCGTGCCCGCGAAGCGCTGATCCGCGTTCGCCCGGTTGGTGAGCCCCGGGTGGTTCGCGAGATACCTCGCATAGAGACCCTGATAGACGTGGGACTGATCGCCGGGCAGCACTTTCGGGGGCCAGGTAGCGTCGGCGCGCGGGGGTGTCGAGGCGAGGACCTGGAGGGCGCCAAGGGCGGCCCCGAGTGCGGCAGGCGAGACGGGCGGAAACGGCCGCACGGGCCGGTGCAAAATGTCGGCGAGCATTTGCAGGCTCGTCTGGTGCTCCGTGAAGTGCCCTGCTACGACCACTGCATGCATCGGCGTCGTTTCCGCGAGCACGTCGATGCACCGACGGATCTCGAACGCGACGCCTTCCAGGAAGGCGCGCGCGATGTCGCTCGATGCATGCCGCAGCGTCAACCCGCTGAGCATGCCGCGCAACGTGGGATCCCACAGCGCGCCTTGCTCGCCGCCGCCAAGATACGGCGCAAAGATCAGGTCACGTGCCCCGGGCGGGGATTCGGCGGCGCGCTCGTCCAACTTCCCTTCCGGCAAGGCGAGCAGGCCGCTCAACCAGCGGTAGCCCGTCCCGGTGGCGAGCAAATCCATCTCTCGAGCGTACCAACCGGACTCAACGTGGGGAGTCAGCAGATAACGCGTGGCGGGATCGAGTCGCGCATCGCGAACCGCGTCGATGATGATCGCGCTCGAGCCCATGATGATGCAGGCAATCCCTTCCTCGAGGCCCGCCATCGCGAAGGCGCTCGACACGGAATCCGCAGCTCCCACCGTCACCGGGATGCCCGCGCGAACACCAACAATGCGGGCGCCGGCCGTGGTCAGCGGGCCTGCTCGCGAGTGGGCCGAACGCACGGCTGGCAGTGCCCCGGCCGGCATCCCCCACATTTCGCGCAGCGCCTCCGAGAACGCGCCGCTCTCCAAGTCGAACGCACCATACCCTGCGGCCGTGGAGGGATCAGTCATGCGCTGCCCCGTCAGCACGGACAGCAGGTAGTCCTTGGCCGAGAGGATGGATTGGATTTCCGCGCTGCGATTGAGCCAGTGATGACGGAACATCGGGCCGAGGTAGCGGCCGTCGATCGGCATCCCGGTGCGCTCGTAGAGCGCACGTCGCTGCGTCGAGTCGATCGTCGCAGACGTCGGCCTATCCGCGCGAGCATCTTTCCAGGTGATCGCCCGGCCGAGGGGACCCTGTGCGCCGCTGCAAACGAGTGTCGGGAGTTGCCCGGTGAGCCCGATAGCCGCGACACGGGCGCGCCAGTCACGGCACTGTTGACGGAGCTCCAGATCGAGACTCACGGCCGCCTCTGCGGCCGCCGCGACCCAGGCGTCCGGGTCCTGCTCCGCCTGGTCCGGCAGATCGCAGATGGTGGGGAATGGCGCGGACCCGGCGGCGACAAAGGCTCCATCGCTTGCCACCGCGACGATCTTTACGGCGGACGTCCCGAGGTCGATTCCCAACACCAGCAGTTGGGAGCCCGGATTGGTCGGGCTGGGATCAGCCATGGGCGCGGATGTCTTTCACGACCGCGCCGGCAGCCTCCAGCGTTTGATCGATATCGTCGTCCGAATGCGCGAAGGAGACGAACAGGTTTTCGAAAGGATGGGGATGAAACAACACGCCGCGGTCCAACATTCCCTCCCACCACCGCCGGAAGTGTTCATGGCTTGCGTGACGGGCGGCGTCGCGGTAGTTGCGGATGGGATGCCCGGCGAACCACACCTGCAGCACCGGGCCGATTCCCACGACGTACGCGTCGAGCCTGGCATCGTGCAGGACTCGCTCGAGGCCGGTGAACAGTCGCCCGCAACGTCGGTACAGCCGCTCGTACACGCCGGGCTCGGTCAACTCGTCCAGCGCCGCGTGCGCTGCCGCCACGGCAATCGTATTGGCCGCATACGTGCCGGCCATCGACACTGTGCCGTCAGCCACCAGATCCATGATGTCTTTGCGACCACCCAGGGCAGCGACCGGGAAACCCCCGCCCAGACCCTTGGCGAATACGGACAAGTCGGGCCGAATACCGTAATGCCCCTGGGCCCCGGCAATGTTCAGGCGAAAGCCCGTGATGACCTCGTCGTAGATGAGGAGGATTCCGCATGCTGCCGTGATCGCCCGCATCGCCTCCAGGTAGCCCGGCTCGGGCAGAATGCATCCGGTGTTGCACATCACCGGCTCGGTCAAGACCGCTGCGATATTCTCACCTTCCCGGTTCACGGCCTCACGCAGCGCGTCAATGTCGTTCCAGGGAAGGACGATGAGCTGTTCCGCCAGCCCGGGCGGCAGGCCCGGACCTTGAGCCACGGGAATCGGGTGGGCCGGCGGGCCTGCCTCATCCAGAGGCGGGTGCTTGCTCCAGTACACGCCATCCGAGAAACCGTGATACATGCCTTCGAAGCGAATGACCTTGGTGCGTCCCGTGAAAGTGCGCGCGAGCCGTAACGCGTAAAGAACGGCCTCGGTGCCCGTGTTGCACAGGCGTATCTGCTCAATGCTCGGAACCAGGTCGATGATCCGCCGCGCGAGCGTGATCTCATCGGCGGTGGGGAGCGCGAACATCGTGCCGCGCTCCTGAATCGCCTTGACGACGGCGGCAGTGACCCTGGGCGGACGATGCCCGAGAATCATCGGACCCAGGCCCAGCAGATAGTCGATGTATCGGTTGCCGTCGACGTCGAACAGATGGGCGCCGGTGCCGTGATGCGCGAACAGGGGGTAAGGATCCCAGCCGGCGAAGCGTGCTCGCGCCGTGCTGTTGACGCCCGCCGGTATCAGCTCGCAGGCCTGCGGGTAAAGTGCAGCGCTGCGCGGGGTGCGGGCGGGATTTCGGTAGCTTGGGCTCACAGCGGTTGCTTCCTCGGAACAGAGGTCTCATCGAAGGTCGAATGGCGGCGGGGGCGGAAGAACGCCGAGTCGCCGAAGCGGTGCAGCAACACGGCGACGACCGCACCCAGCGCGACCGAGCCGATCCCATAGGCGAGGATCGCGCCGGAAGTGGCCCCGGAGCGCACCGACTCGACCGCGACCCACGCCATGAAGAGGGCGCCGACGCCCGGAAGCAGCCCACCCATCATGAAATCCGCGGGGGAGCGCACGAGCGCGCGGCGGTTCTGCCAGACGGCCGCGGCGCCAGTCAGGCCGTAGAAGAGAATGGAGATGAGACCGAGGCTGCTGACGACGTTGCCGAGCGCACGGCCGATACCGTTGGTTGCCAGCGCGAGGCTCAGCAGGCCGAGATTGATGGCGCTCATCACGAGAGTTGCGGCCCAAGGGTTGCCTGTGCGTGGATCGACGCGCCGGAAGATCGCCGGCATGACCCCGTCGCGCGACATCGCGAAGCCGACGCGCGCCGCGGAAATGACCGCGGCCTGCAGGGTCGCGAGCGTCCCAGTCAGTACCACGAGACTCATGACCGCACCCCAGGGGCCCGGCAGCAGCCGGGTAGCGATGACGGCCAAGGCGTTGCCGGCGTGGCTCTGCAACTCATCCGGCGTCAGCACCGCCTGAAGACCGAAGACGGTTACTGAGTAGAAGATCGCGAGAATGATGACGCTCGCGATAGCCGCCCGACCCGGACTGTCGATTTTGTCCGTGGACTCTTCGTTGACGTAAACGGCCGCGTCCCATCCGGAATACATGAAGCACGCAATCAGAATGCCGCTCATCAGGCCACGCATCCCGCCCATGCCGCGAAGCGTGAACCAGTCCCAGGAGAACGGAGCACTGGTCGTGGCGTATAACAGCGTGGCGATTCCGGCAGTCGCGATCAACAGCAGGACCACGTACTGGAACAGGACGATCCCCCACTCGAATCGCGCCGCTACGTTGAGGCCTTTCAATGCGAGCAGCGTGACAATGACATTCCAGGCGCCGCCCGCGACCACGATGGCGAGATGACTCTCACCGAGCCCGGGAGCGAGCAGCTCGAGCGTGTAGGTGCCCGCCGGTATGGTCAGACTGATCGTACCGAGCGTGTAGTAGAGCAGGATCATCCAACCCGCCAGGAATCCCAGATAAGGGTGAAAGACCTTCGCCACCCAGGTGTAAGTCGCCCCGGCGCTCTGGTCCCAGCGGTTGAGCCGCTGATAGCCGATGGCGATGCCAACCATGGGCACGAAGCAGACGAGCAGGGGCACCACTCCGCCGTAGTGGCACACGGCAACCAGACTGGCGAGGCTGACCGCCAGCGTCTGGGCGGGCCCGGAGCTGGACAGGCCTAGAACGATCGCATCGCCCAACCCGAAATGACCCGGGGCGGCTCCCGAGGCTGCCGCGCCGGTGCTCTTGCCGGACACAGTTTCCCTAGTCAATATGTCATTATAATGAGTAGCCGATCGCAGTGAAAGCGCAGGTGCCGGACACTCGCGCGCTACATGTCAGAAACGCTCAGTCAACTGAGGACGGTGGCGCGCGGGTAGGTTGTGATTTCCGGCACTTCGCCGTCCTTGAGTTTCCGCTGTATATCCTGCCAATAGTCCACTGACAGGAGGTCGGCGTTTTCCTTCCGGAACGAGCGACGCGCCAGCTCACTCTTCAATTGCATGCCGTACTCAAGCTCTTCGGGAAGAAACACCACGCCATCTTCGAAGAACCAATCTGGCACGGTTTCCTCGCCCGGCTCGCGGTCTGAATTAGTGCGAACCTTTACATCCGTGAGCCTTTCGACGGCATCGTAGTCGAACAGATGCACCCGCCCGTAGCGACCGACACCGTAATTGCGCCCGTCCAGATCCTTGTTAAAGATGTTGGTCGCGGCATTGTTGCGAATGCAGTGTCCGAGGCTGCGGATGGCGGCGCGGGTCTGGTCTTCGTCCGCGCTCTCGAGGTAAACCGGCAGCGGCACGATCTTCAGTTGCACAATCAGTGAGCGTATCAAAAGGCCCTCGCCGTCTAACTGAACGCTACCCGCAGCCTCGCGACAGACTTCATCCAGCAGTGTGGGATCGAACATGTCGCGATCGAGCTTCACGTTGAAATACATAACATTGTCCAGCATGCTCCCGGCGCGGTTGATTTCGTGGATCAGCCGGTACTTCTCCAACACGGCCGCGACACCGGGAAACGCGCCCCACTTATAGGATTCACTGGGACGGTCGCGAATAACCTTAAGATGATATGAGCACGCATCGAATGTGAAGCCCAACGCCACGGTGCCGGGAGCGCCAGGGGAGCGTCGCAACTTATCACCGCTCTGTCGCAATTGATCGGAAATCTCATTCAGAATGGCGATCTTCCCGACGTGATTAAAGCCGATCGTTGAGTAGTGGTGTCCGAGTGGACGCCGAGGCATCAGACTGAACAAGAAAGTGCACGTCTGGTAGTACAGTCGGGTGGTCACGTGGAAATTCGCGAGTGCCGAGCTAAATAGATTGTGGATGTCGGACACCCGGTGCAGTACGGCGTCGGCGTAGATACCCAAGGGACTGTTGCGCAGCGCCACCACAAACGGCACGAAGGTCCCGTCAGTTAGCACCCAACGGGCAACCACGAAAGCGGTGCGGTCACGAAAGAATCCTGCCTCTACAACGTCCAATGCCAGCGGCAGAGCGCTGCCGGTGTCCGCGCTGTTCAGCACCTCTTCCACGCGTAGACGAATCCGTTCGACATCGCCAGGCAGATCCCTGAATGGAACGGCGAAGTCAGGGATTTTCAGGGCGCTGGTCAGAAGTACGGCGTCGATTCGTCCTTGAATGGGTAGCCGGCGGTGGACGGCCGACATCGAGTCGATGCGGCGTTTGCTCGGAGGCGGAAAGGAATACGCGACTGGGCGCCAGATTCCATGGTCGATATTTCGGCGGAGCGAATTGGCAAAAATGAACGCGATATCGGCCTCGTAGCGCTCGGCAATCATCGCTACGAACACGTGGTCGAGCTTTTCCCAGCAGCGTTGGTTATCGGCCAGCTCCGGGAAGGCTTGCAGGATCTTTGGACCGTGCTCTGCAATGTATTGGCTGTACAGTCCCAGACGCTCCCGGCTAATGCGAAGCGAGGTGTGCGGATCCATCGCCTCGAAGGCGCGCTTCGCGCGATACGGATATTCACACAGCTGCCTGTAGAACTGATCAAAGATCGCCAATATCAGGTCCGCCGTCGCCGCCACGCGTCCGTCCTCATTGCCGCAGGCGGCGAGCCGGGCATGGGCCTTTGTGAGCACCTCGTCCGGTTGGGTCACTTCGCACGCTGACGGTTCCATGTACGGCACGACGCAACGGTTCCTGCTGCTACTCAAGTATTCGCACGCTGAGAGCGGCGCAGGCCGCTACGATTCCCAGCGATGACCCTCACAAGGGGATGCCGGTCAGCCGGTCGCTCAGCCTGGAACATATCGTTACACCCAGGGGTGTGCTTTGATAGACACACTCTATCGAGTACATCTGATCAATCAATTTCCTCTACAGGCAGTGAGAGCCTACGGTGCACTCTCACACCCGCGAGGAGAGCACGCAATGAGCACGACCGACAACTCGTCGAAACCATCGGGCGATCGACTCACCACCAGCGCCGGCAATCCGCTCGCCGACAACCAGAATTCGCTCAGCGCCGGCCCCCGCGGCCCATTGCTGCTGCAGGACTACCCATTGATTGAGAAGCTCGCACACCAGAACCGCGAGCGCATTCCGGAACGTCCGGTGCACGCCAAGGGCTGGGGTGCGTACGGCACGCTGACGATCAGCGGCGATATCTCGAAGTACACCAAGGCCAAGGTGCTGCAACCCGGCGCCACGACCCCCCTGCTCCTGCGTTTCTCGACCGTTGCCGGCGAGCTCGGTGCGGCCGATGCCGAACGCGACGTGCGTGGCTTCGCGATCAAGTTCTACACCGAGGAAGGCAACTGGGATCTGGTCGGCAACAATACGCCGGTGTTCTTCGTGCGCGACCCCTACAAGTTCCCCGACTTCATCCATACCCAGAAGCGCCATCCCAAGACCAATTTGCGCTCGCCAACCGCGATGTGGGATTTCTGGTCGCTGTCACCCGAGAGCCTGCACCAGGTGACGATCCTGATGTCCGACCGCGGTCTGCCGACCAGCGTGCGCCACGTCAACGGCTATGGCTCGCACACGTATAGCCTGATCAATGCTGCCGGCGAACGCGTGTGGGTGAAATTCCACTTCAAGACCCAGCAGGGTCACAAGCACTGGACCAACGCCCAGGCTTCCGAAGTAGTCGGACGCACCCGGGAATCGACGCAGGAAGATCTGTTCGGCGCGATCGAGAAGGGCGACTTCCCGAAGTGGAAGATGCAGGTGCAGATCATGACTGACGCGCAGGCGCAGGCATGGTCCCGGCGCAC
>Ga0137415_10001880_pt1 | contig 20944 bp, 20 predicted proteins | sample CZODoug3_1_1_16f_FD_183082 | JGI IMG/M metagenome (GOLD analysis project Ga0137415, IMG submission 183082) | Vadose zone soil fungal communities from Angelo Coast Range Reserve, California, USA - CZODoug3_1_1_16fungal (Hybrid Assembly) | ecosystem: Environmental > Terrestrial > Soil > Vadose...
CAGGCACCCCCACCGAAGTTGTCACCGAGCATCGGCGCCCGCTCCACCATTCCGTCGATGAACTCGTCCGGCATGCGCCCCAGCGTGCGGATTGGAATGCCGAGCGCGAGCAGGCCATACCACGAGAAGGCGATGTTGACGGCGACCAGCGGTCGGGTCGCCGTGACGGTGCCCGGCTTGGCCGGAGCGCGCTCCGAGGGCCAACGCAGTGCGGTCGTGATTCCAGGCAGCAAGGCGTTGACGAATTTGCGCCCCGCTCCGGCGTCGTCAATGTGCAACGTGATGCAGCGGCCTTTCGGAAAGCCCAGCTTTCCGTAGGCACTGAGGACATTGCCCTGAATATCCGCAAGGTCGAGTGCGATCGCCATGATGAGCCTCAAATTCCGACCACGCCAGGTGGTTGCGTGGGTGCGACGATATCCGTGGGTTTATTGGTGGCGACGAAGGCCTTGAAGTCGTCGTAGAGCTTCTTCGCCGAAGCTTCGTCCGTGCCGGCTGCATCCATTTGACTATCGATTGCGAAACGCGTGAATTTCCGTTGCAGATAGAGCGCCTTGAGCACGGTCGGAAGATTGGAATCGGGCGCTGCCGGAAACGGCTTGCCGCCCGCCGCCATGACGCTCATGTAGGCCGCCAGAAGGACGAGACCGAGCGCCACCGCGCCCACCAGCGACAGCCCGAATGCGTAGGGCAGCCACAACAGCCAGGAGCGCGCGAACAACGCCGCGACCAGCAGCAAGAGCGTGGCGACCAAGCCCACCACGAAGGCGGCGGCGCTCACAATGGCGCCCCACTTGTACGCATCGCTTTGCCAGACCGGAAGGTTGATCGGATCGACGTAATAGTCATTGAAGGACATCGTCGTCTCGAGCTGGCAACTCGCCATATATGCGGCGAAGCTGCGCGCATCTTTCACTTTCGAATCGAAGCCCTCGCAAAACGCGAAAATCTCGCGCAGATCCTTTTCCATCGTGCCCCAAAGCTCTTCCAGATAGGAATTGCGTTCGTGGTCGGCGCCGCTCTTCGCGTCGAAATCAACCGCGAAGAACAGGAAGGGACAGGACAAGTGATCCTGGGATTGGGCAAGCGTGAGGTTCTCGCCAGTAATGGCGTTCAAAAGCGTATTGCGCCCCAGACGTCCGGGATAGGCCACGTCGTCGATAATCACGAGGCGCGCGAAATGGTTGCGCCTGTTGCGCGCGAACGGGCTCTGTCCGCCACCGCGTGATGGCGTCTCGGCGGCGGTCGGTATCATGCTGAGTTGCTTGCGCAACGCATGAACCGGCGAGGTCACGGCGCGGCCGTCGTTCATCACGTCGGTCCGAACCGGGATCAGCGCCGTCAGGAAATAATGTCCGCCATCGAATGTCGGCATCGGGATTCCTCGGTCGCGCTTGGTGGCTTTACACGAGCGCCTTGGCGGCCTCGCGCTGGGTTTCAGTGTAGCCTACGCGGTTGCGTTCCGCGCGATCGGTGTCGACACTGGCGATCGGGGCGTAGCCCTGCGAGCCGAGATCGTTCTGCACGCCGACCAGGGTGGCGATGTAGAGCTTGCGGAAATCCGCCGGCGACAGCGACGCCTGTTTTTCCATCAGGGCCAGAATGGCGCGCCGGATGCGCAGCGCCGCCTTGACGTCGCGTTGGGCAGCGCCCGGCACCGAATTGTAATAGTAGTCCGTATCGATCTGGTTCACCCGGATGTAGCCCTTGAACGGGCTGATCGGAACCGAGTGCGGATACCGCGTGCTGGAAATCCACAGCAGATCGAGCCCATCGGGAATGCCATCCGAGAAGGCGTCGATATATTGGTCCCAGGTCCCGTTGAAATTGCTGCAGAACAGCATGTAGTCGTTCTTCAGTTCCTGCTTGCCCTGGCCGAGATCGGGCCATTGATTGCGCCTGATGATGATCCAGCGCGCGAAATGAATGATGGAAAGGCCGAGCAGGCCCCCGAGCGAGCTTGGGATCGCGCGCGACGCCATGAATGTCGCGCGGTTGATCCAGGTGCGCCAGGGCTGCATCGGCGTCAACACATTCATGGCGTAGGCCTTGCCGGCGACATTCGACATGGCAATCTCTCCTACCCGAGCGCACCGCGCGAAGACCGCTTGGTGGCGTCATACCCACATCAGGCGTGTGCGCCCGATATGCGCGAGATGTTCGATCCCGGATTTTCCATCCTGCCACTTTCCGGTTGTGAAAGACAAGCCTGCCCGATAGCCTTGCATTTCGTGAATGCGTGATGTTGGCGCAGGCTCGGCCGGATGAGCGAAAAGGACGGTCCATGATTGAACCGCATGATGCCGCCGCGCCGGCGGCGCCGGGCAAAGCCAAGGTCATCACGTTTCCGCCCAGCCTCGACTGCGAGCTCAGCCGATTCCTGCTCGGCCATTACGGCGTGCCGTACGAGGAGCAGCGTCACACAGTTCTCTTTTCCTTCTTCCACACGCTGTTGCACGGCGCCACGCTTTACTTCCCGCTCCTGTATGGCGGCGGCTACCAGCCGCTCAAGAACGTGCGCCAGATGATCGACTTCTTCGACGCGCGCTGCCCCGCGGGTCGCAACCTTCTGCTCAGCGGACGCGAGCGCGACAACGTGGAGGCCGACTGGACGCAGTTCAACGCGACGTTGGGCGGCGCAACGGCGGCCTTCGCCTATTTCCACTTCCTGCCGCACCGCGCGATCATGATCCGTCCGTTGAGCGAAGGAACCCCCGCCTACGAGGCCGACGCGGTGCGTTGGGCCTACCCGTTATTCGCCGGTTTCCTGCGCATGGCCCTGAAGCTGTCGGCCGGCCGCGCCCAGGAGGCGCTTGGCCAAATCCGGCAAGTCGTGCAATCCGTCGATGCGCGCCTGGCGGACGGTCGCCGCTACCTGGTCGGCGGTCGATTCTCGCTGTCGGACATGGCCTTCGCGAATGCCTTGGCGCCGCTGGTTCTGCCGCCCGGATACGGCGGCCCGCTGCCGAGTTTCGCCGAGATGCCGCCCGAGGTGCAGTCCGTGGTCACCGAGATGCAGGGACACCCGGCCGGCCAGTTCGCGCTCCGGATTTATCGCGACCACCGCGGGGCCACGCCGCGCGCGGCGGCCTCGCCGGCGTGAAGCTGTGAGACGATCGTCGCGACACATGCGGCGCGCCAGCGATAGGGCGTCGGCGGATTGACCCGTCTCTGCCGCCCCTCGCCACCGCTCAGTCGTTGCTTCCCCAGTCCGGCCTGATCGCACCGGACACACCTTCGAACGCGCCCGGGACGAGCTCGGCGACCAGCAGGCGATCCGGATCGACCGGACCCGGCATGACGGCGCGGCCTTTGGGCACGCGCTTGAATCCGGCCCGGCCGTAATAGGGCTCGTCACCGACCAGCGCGACCAGCCGGTGGCCCTGCGCGCGCGCATCGGCGAGCGCCCGCTCCATCAAGGCGAGACCGACGCCGCGGCTGCGGAACGGCGGCTCGACCGTCAGCGGCCCGAGAAGCAGCGCCGGCGTCTCCCCGATGCGGACCGGCGTGAGCCGCACCGAGCCGACCAGAAGCGTGCCGATCCGCGCCGTGAACGACAGGCCAAGCGCGTGCGGCCCGCCCTCGCGCAACCGATAGGCGGTCTTGGCGTAGCGCCCGGGGCCGAAGGTACGCTCGTGCAGCCGCTCGATGGCGTCCGCGTCGGTGGCGGTCTCCGGCCGAATGGTCAATGAAGGATCGCTCATGGCCCTGCCCGGCAGCGCGCTTACCATTTGGGCGGCACAACGTCCATTGCGGCGCGGAAGAAATGCACCGGCCGGGCTGGTGCGCCGGGGCCGGTGACATAGATTCATCGCGAAAAACCGGAGAAGCTCATGGGTCTGCTCGTCGACGGCACCTGGCAGGATCGGTGGTACGACACCGCGAAAACCGGCGGACGGTTCGAGCGTCAGGCATCGAGCTTCCGCCATTGGGTCACGCCCGACGGCAGCCCGGGACCGACGGGCGCCGGCGGATTCAAGGCCGCGCGCGGCCGTTATCACCTCTACGTGTCGCTCGCCTGCCCGTGGGCCCATCGCACGCTCATCTTCCGCAAGCTCAAGCGGCTCAAGGACGCCATCTCGGTCTCGGTCGTCTCCTATCACATGGGCCCCGAGGGCTGGACCTTCGATCCGCAGACCGGCTCGACCGGCGACACGGTCAATCAGAAGGCGAGACTATCGGAGGTCTATGTCGCCGCGGACGCGCACTATACCGGACGCGTCACGGTGCCGGTGCTGTGGGACAAGGAGCGCGGCACCATCGTCAACAACGAATCGTCGGAAATCATCCGCATGCTCAACTCGGCCTTCGACGCCTTGACCGACGTGAAGGCCGATTACTATCCGGCGCCGCTGCGCCAGGAGATCGACCGCATCAACGCGCTCGTGTATCCGGACATCAACAACGGCGTCTACCGAACCGGCTTCGCCACCACCCAGGCCGCCTACGAGGAGGCGTTCCGCGCGCTGTTTGCGGCCCTCGACCAGGTCGAGCGGCGGCTGGCGGCGAGCCGCTATCTGGTCGGCAACGTCACGACCGAAGCGGACTGGCGGCTGTTCACAACGCTGGTGCGTTTCGACGCCGTCTATGTCGGCCATTTCAAATGCAACCTGCGCCGGATCGCCGACTATCCGAACCTATCGAACTATCTGCGCGATCTCTACCAGGTGGCGGGCGTGGCCGAGACCGTGAACATGGATCACATCAAGCGGCACTATTACGGCAGCCACAAACAGATCAATCCCAGCGGCATCGTGCCGCTCGGACCGCAGCTCGATTTTTCCGCGCCGCATGATCGGGGAAGGCTGGCGGCGTGATGCCGCCGGCCACGCTTTCCACGAAGAAATCACCACCTCTCGCTCACGGGTGCGCCGAGCAGAACCTCGGCGATGCGCGCGCGCGTGCCGGCGGTCGTGTCGCCGGGCAGCTCGTCCAGACTGAAGAACCGGGATGCCGCGATCTCGCTGTTGGGCAGGGGCGGCGCGCTCTGGCGGAATGCCTGGATGACGTAGCAGGCGACGTGATCGCGCCGCGATATGCGGCCATTGAAGAACATCCCGTGCAGTCCCGGCGGCGCCGTCAGCTCGATATTGCCTTCCTCGGCCAGCTCGCGCGCGAGCGCCGCGAGCAGCGTCTCGCCCGGCTCGACACCGCCGCCGGGCAGATGCCAGCCGCGCACATAGGTGTGCTGAACCAGGAAGACCCGGCGGTCGTCGTCGATCACGAGACCGCGTACGCCGAGCGTGAGGCCGCGGGTGAGACGCCAGTAGAGATGCATGCAGCGCCGCATCGCCGATTCAATCGACTCTCGCATGCCGCTCAGCGCCCCCGCCATCGCTTCGCGAAATGCACAATCTGCATCATTGACGCACCCGTAAGCCTCGCATGGCTGCGTTGTCATCCTGCCTTTTGTCATCCCGCCGCGCTTGCGTTATTTGCGTCGGCACGGGCTCGCCGACAAGAAGGCTCGCAAGGTTTCTGGCAAGCGGCCGGGGCGCATCCCCCCACGAGTGTCCCCGGTCCCTACGGCGCCCCTGGTTCGTTCCAGGGGCGCCGTTATTCTATGTGCAGACGGCTCGCATTTTTGTTTCCGGCACTGCACTATAGAGCTTCCGACCCACCTGGATACCTCGATGAAACGTTTTGCAGACCTGAGCGAACAGGAAATTCTCGCTCTCGCCATCACCAATGAGGAGGAGGATTCCCGCATCTATCGCGGGTTCGCCGACGGGCTGCGCGAGCAGTATCCGAGCTCGGCCCAGATGTTCGAAGAGATGGCTCAGGAGGAGGTCAAGCATCGCGGCATGCTGTTCGATCTCTATCGTCTCAAGTTCGGCGAATACATGCCGCTGATTCGGCGGCAGGACGTGAAAGGATTCGTGCGCCACCGTCCGCTGTGGCTGGTCCGCCCGCTCGGCCTTGACGAGGTGCGCAAATACGCGGCCGAAATGGAATTCGAGACCGCGCGTTTCTACCGCAAGGCGGCGGCGACGGCCCGCGACGCGTCGGTGCGCGAGCTGTTGATCGAGCTCGCCGAGGCCGAGGACAAGCACGAGCATCTGGCCGACCGGCTGGGCGAGAAGATCCTCACGCCGGGCGCACGCGCCAAGGAGGACGAGACCGCGCGGCGCATCTTCGTGCTGCAATACGTGCAGCCGGGCCTCGCCGGCCTGATGGACGGCTCGGTGTCGACGCTCGCGCCGCTGTTCGCAGCCGCCTTCGCAACCCACCATACCTGGGAGACCTTCCTGGTCGGGATGGCGGCCGCGGTCGGCGCCGGCATCTCGATGGGCTTTGCGGAGGCTCTTTCCGACGACGGCTCCCTCACGGGCCGCGGCTCGCCCTGGCTGCGCGGCGCGGTGTGCGGCTCGATGACCGCGGTCGGCGGGCTCGGACACACGCTGCCTTACCTGATTCCGGATTTCATGACCGCGACCGTTCTCGCCATCGTGGTCGTGATGATCGAGCTGGCGGCGATTTCCTATATCCGCTTCCGTTACATGGATACGCCGTTCCTGCAGGCCGCGTTCCAGGTCATGGTCGGCGGCGCCCTGGTGTTCGCGGCGGGAATCCTGATCGGCAGCTCGTAAGGGGCGAACGGCGAATGGGGAATAGCGACCAGGCAAATACCAGGCTCTATTCGCTATTCCCCATTCGCCACTCGCAATGATCACTCATGTTCGTCCTGGCCCATCTCTCGGACCCGCACCTTGCGCCCCTTCCGACCCCGCGCCCGCGCGAGCTCGCGGGCAAGCGTCTGCTGGGCTATGTCAACTGGCGGCGCAATCGGCACAAGGTCCACCGCACCGAGCAGGTCGACATGCTGGTGCGCGATCTCAAGTCGCGGGCGCCCGATCACGTGGCCGTCACCGGCGACCTCGTCAACATTGCGCTCGAGGCCGAGTTCGCCCAGGCGCGCGCGTGGCTGCATGGGCTCGGGTCGCCGCATGACGTGACCTTGGTGCCCGGAAACCATGATGCCTATGTGCGCCCGGCACTCGCCGCCCAGGCGACCTATTGGCACGAATTCATGCGCGACGACGGGGCGACGACTCCGGCGCTGCGATTTCCCTTCGTGCGCCGGCGCGGGTCGCTCGCGCTGATCGGACTCTCCAGCGCGGTACCGACCGCGCCGTTCATGGCGACCGGCCGGCTCGGCGGCAGGCAGATCGAGCGCCTCGAGGATATTCTCGGACGGCTCACCGGCCTTTGTCGCGTGGTGCTCATCCATCACCCGCCGTTCGGCGAGCCCGGCGACCGCTTCAAGCGGCTGGTCGACGCCGCCGACCTGGCGGTCGTGCTGCGGCGATTCGGCGCCGAGATGGTGTTGCACGGCCACGCTCACGTCCATGCGCTCAACTGGCTGGAGGGGCCGAGCGGGCCGATCCCGGCGCTCGGCGTGCCCTCGGCCTCGGCGACGGTCACGGACCGCAAGGGGAGCGATTGCGCCGCCTACAATCTGTATCGGATCGGCGGGACCGCACGTGCCTATAGCTGCGAGGCGGTGACGCGCGGATTTCGCGCCGGCGCCGACCGCATCGTCGAGCTTGGGCGAAGCGAAGTGAAATTAGCCGCGCAAATGTGAAACCAGCAGCGCGAGCGTTCCCACCACGGCCGCGATCCCGAGCACAAGTCCGACCAGGAAGGCGCGGAAGGTGCGCCAGCGCGCGCGGCGGCGGGCGCGCGCATGGCGCAGCGAGCCCTGCTGCAACTGGTCCTCGTCGGCGGCGAGCGCGCGCTCGCGCTCGACGATGCGGCGGGCGACGTAACTGGTCACCGCCTCGACGATCTCGTGGATTTCGGGCGATTCGGCCAATATCGTGCGGCCGTAGCGGCTGTCCTGCATGAAGCGGTAGGTGCGCTTGTCGCGGCCCATGTCGACATGGGCGATGACGTCGACCCACAGCCGCGGGGTATCGCCATGGGCGATGCCGCGGTCGAACATCTCGATGGTGTCGGGAACCTCGGCAAACAGCGGATCGAGCGCCTCGTTGAGAAGCTCGAGGCGGGCGACCTCGGCGTCGCGCAGGTCGACGATGACCCCGGTGCGCTCGGCAGATTCGATCCGGGCCTGGCGCAACGCGTCGCGCAGCCGCTGCGGATCCTCCGGCTTCGGCTCGGCCTTACGCTTCTTACGACCCCACATCGCGACTCCTGCGTATGTCCATATTCTATATGGGTTTCAGGCCAAGTGAAATGCGAATTCGCCGGAAATACCCTATGGGCAGGCCAATGGGCCGCGCCGGGGATCGCCACATTTCATCCCCGGCCGAATTCGATTCCGCGGTCGCCTTTCCCAAGGCGAACCGGCCCCCGCCCCGAATCGAGTCCGGGCCGGCTTTCGCCCAAAAAGGCTTCAGCCGCCCGTGGCGAGGGCCTCCGGGAAGAACATGTCGCGCCAATCCGCCGGCGGGGTCTTGAGGGTGCCGGTCCTGGCCATGAAATCCACGAAGGCGCTGATGCCCATCACCTTGGTGGTGTACTGGATCGCCGGGTCGTTGAGGATCTCGACCAGATCGTCGACCGGCATCTTGTCGCCGCTCGCCTTCAGATAGATTTCCGCCGCCCGCTTCTTGTCGGCATTGATGAAGTCGGTCGCGTCCTTGAGGCCCGCCAGGAACGCCGCGTAGAGCTTCGGGTTCTGGGTGCGGAATTTGTTCGTCGACGCAATCACGTTGAACGACAGCCCGCCATCGAAATAATCGGTGCTGGTCAGCAGACGCCGGATGTTCGGGCTTTTCATCTGGCGGTACTGGAACGGCGCCGAGGAGAAATTCGCGACGACCTCGTTCGGACCGCCGAGCATGGCCGCGGTCGCGTCGGGATGCGCCATCGAGACCGTGAGGTGATCGAGCGCGTCGAATTTCGCCATGCCGAATTCCTTTGCGGCCGCCATCTGCAGGATGATCGCCTGCATCGAGACCTTGACGGCCGGCATCGCGATCTTCTGGCTGTCCTTGAAATCCTTGAGCGACTTGATCGCCGGGTCGCGCACCAACAGCATCAGGGGGGAGACGTTGAGGCCGGTCGCGGCCTTGACCTCGATCGGCGTTCCCTTGGTCTTCGACCAGACCGTGATGATGCCGGGGATGCCGAGGCAGACGAAATCGACGCTGCCGGAGATCAAGGCATCGTTCATGACGTCGCTGGAGCGGAACGTCGCCCAATCGACCGAGACGTCGCCGAGGCCCGCCGCCTGGGCGCGCTTCTCGACCATCTTCTGGTCTTGCATGACGAAAAATTGCATATAGGCGATGCCGAACTGCTTGGCGACGCGCAGCTCGGTCGCCTCGGCGCGGACCTCTCCCGGCAGCGCCAGCAGGCCCAACAATGCAGCAACCGCAACGAGACCGCGAACCATATGACCCTCCCGGGCGCCGCCCGGCCATCCCCGGCGGCGCATCGTTCTAGTTGAGCGGACGATACTACAATGGGTAGGCTGTTCGAAAGCGGGCGGCGGCGGCGTACCGACGGACCGAAACCAGGACATGTTCCGGCGAATCCACCATCGGAACGCGCCGCAAGGGGATTGAGGACTCGCAGGATGGCGCAGACACAAGGCGTGCAGACGCTCGGGGGCAAGGCTAGCCCGCTGCTGGTCGCCGACGGCGTGACCCTGCAGTACAAGACCACCGATCACCTTGTCACCGCGACGTGGCGGGTGAGCTTCGAGGTCTTCACCGGCGAGCGTTTCGTGCTGCTGGGCCCGTCCGGCTGCGGCAAGTCGACGCTGCTCAAGGCGATCGCCGGCTTCATGCAGCCGGTCGAGGGCGCATTCCGGCTCGCCGGCAAGCCGATCACCAAGCCCGGCTCCGACCGCATGATGGTGTTCCAGGAGTTCGACCAGCTGCTGCCGTGGAAGACGGTGCTCGGCAACGTCATGTTTCCGCTCCTGGTGAACCATCGCATGTCGCGCAACGACGCCCGCGAGCATGCCCGCCAGCTGCTCGCCAAGGTCAACCTCACCCGCTTCGAGGACGTGCATCCCCACATGCTGTCGGGCGGCATGAAGCAGCGCACCGCGATCGCGCGCGCGCTCGCCATGGAGCCGAAGGTGCTGCTGATGGACGAGCCCTTCGCCGCGCTCGACGCCCTCACGCGCCGCAAGATGCAGGAAGAGCTGGTGGCGCTGTGGGAGGAGGTCGGCTTCACGGTGATCTTCGTCACCCATTCGATCGAGGAGGCGCTGCTCGTCGGCAGCCGGATCCTGGTGCTCTCGCCGCATCCCGGCCGGGTGAAGGCCGAGCTCAACGCGCACAATCTCGGCTTCTCCTCGATCGGCACGCCCGAATTCGAGGCGCTGCACCGCCGCATTCACGACCTGCTTTTCACCGACAAGATCGAAACCGACCTTGCCCCGGAGGCCGCTCATGGCTGAGCTTGCGATCCATCGTTCCTCGCCGCGGCCCCAGCCGCCGGCGCGCCCCGAGCGCATCATCTCCCTCGACACCCTCGGCACGGTCGGCGACGCCGCCCGCCCGCTCGGGCCGATCGAGCGGCTCGCCAACATCACCATGGTGCGCCGGCTGGTGGTGCTCGCGCTGCTCGCCGTGTTCTGGGAAGCCTATGCGCGCTACAACGGCAATTCGCTGTTATTCCCGAGCCTCAGCGAGACCCTCGCGGCATTCTGGGACGCCGCCACGCGCGGCCCGCTGATCGACCGCACCCTCAACTCGCTCAGCGTGCTCGCCATGGGATACGGCATCGGGCTGCTCACCGCCGCCGTCTTCACGACGCTCGCGGTGTCGACGCGCGCCGGCACCGACCTGCTCTCGACCCTCACCGCCATGTTCAATCCCCTGCCCGCGATCGCGCTGTTGCCGCTCGCGCTGCTGTGGTTCGGGCTCGGCGCCAAAAGCCTCGTCTTCGTCATCGTGCATTCGGTGCTGTGGGCGGTCGCGCTCAATACCCATTCGGGCTTCACGTCGGTGTCGCCGACCTTGCGCATGGCCGGGCAGAATTGCGGCCTCAAGGGCATTTCATTCGTGATGCTGCTGCTGGTGCCGGCCGCCTTCCCGTCGATTCTCACCGGCCTCAAGATCGGCTGGGCCTTCGCGTGGCGCACCCTGATCGCGGCCGAGCTGGTGTTCGGCGCGAGCTCGCGCTCGGGCGGGCTCGGCTGGTTCATCTTCGAGAACCGCAACCAGCTCGAGACCCCCTCGGTATTCGCCGGCCTGCTGACCGTGATCCTGATCGGCCTCGTGGTCGAGAGCGTCATCTTCCGCACGCTGGAGAACATGACGGTGCGGCGCTGGGGGATGCAGAGCTGAGGCCGGAGGCGCGCGGCGAGATCGCAAATCGTCTTTACGGCGGCGCGCTGGTCACCACGCTCATTTGACCCACAACCACGGCGTCCATGTCGCGGCCTTCCAGCGGGTGTCGCTGCTGTATTTGCCGGTGCTGCCGCCGTCTTCCTTGACGATGCGCTGCTCACGACGCCGGCGTCTGAGCAAGGCGCGGAAGAAGGTCAGCTCGGAGAGGCGATCCGATCGCCCCCACAGAAAGCGCTTATGTGGCGTGCTCAACATATGCCCATCCGTCGATGGCCGTTGCACGAAAGTGCAATCGCATCACGCAACGTCATGATGATGGGGTCGCAAACCTTAATGATTGCTCAACGACGCCGATCCATTGCGAATGCGGCGCGCCAGTGACGGTATCCAGTAACCGTCGGCGTAAGCGGGTCGGCGCCTGAGCCGGGGGCTTGCTGGCGCTTCCCGCCCCGCGCGCTCCGCCACATTTGCACGGCCGGGCGCGGCCGTGCTGACTGGAGCGTGTCCTGATTCGTTCTCACCGGCGCCGATGACCAATCCCTCGCTCGCCACGCTCAATGCCGAGCAACGCCGCGCCGTCGAGCATGGCGACGGGGAGGCGCGACCGCTGCTGATCATCGCAGGCGCCGGCTCCGGCAAGACCAACACGCTCGCTCACCGCGTCGCCCACCTGGTGGTGCAAGGCGCCGATCCGCGCCGCATCCTGCTCCTCACCTTCTCGCGCCGGGCGGCCGCCGAGATGACCCGCCGGGTCGAGCGCATCGCGGCGCATGCCTTGCGGGATCGCGCCGGGGTGATGGCCGGGGGCCTCACCTGGTCGGGCACATTCCATGCGGTCGGCGCCCGCATCCTGCGGGAATATGCCCAGGCGATCGGCCTCGACCGTGCGTTCACGATTCACGATCGCCAGGATTCCGCCGACCTGATCAATCTGATCCGCCACGACATCGGTTTCTCCAAGACCGAGAAGCGGTTTCCTTCCAAGGGAACCTGCCTGGCGATCTATTCGCGCGCGGTGAACACGGAGACGTCGCTCGACGACGTGCTGGGCGCGTCCTTCCCATGGTGCGCGAACTGGGAAAACGAATTGCGGGCGCTGTTCGCCGCCTATGTCGAGGCCAAGCAACGCCAGAACGTGCTGGATTACGACGACCTGCTGCTCTATTGGGCCCACATGATGCTCGATGCGGCGATCGCCGCCGAGCTCGCGGCCCGCTTCGATCATGTGCTGGTCGACGAATATCAGGACACCAACCGCCTCCAGGCCTCCATCCTGCTGGCGCTCAAGCCGAGCGGCAAGGGCCTGACCGTCGTGGGCGACGACGCCCAGTCGATCTATTCCTTCCGGGCCGCGACGGTGCGCAACATTCTCGACTTTCCGCACCATTTCGCGCCGCCCGCCGAGGTCATCACGCTGGAGCGCAATTACCGCTCGACCCAGCCAATCCTGGCGGCCGCGAATGCGGTCATCGATCTGGCCAGCGAGCGCTTCACCAAGAATCTCTGGTCGGAGCGCGCCTCGGCCGAGCGTCCGCAGCTGGTCAGCGTCCGCGACGAGGGCGATCAGGCGCGCTACGTGGTCGCCAAGGTGCTGGAGCAGCGCGAAGCCGGTCTCGCCCTCAAGGCCCAGGCCGTGCTGTTCCGGGCCTCGCACCACAGCGGCCCGCTCGAGATCGAGCTCGCACGGCGCAACATCCCGTTCGTCAAATTCGGCGGTCTCAAGTTCCTGGAGGCCGCCCATATCAAGGATGTGCTGGCCTTTCTGCGCTGGGTCGAGAACCCGCGCGACCGGGTGGCGGGATTCCGCGTGATCCATCTGCTGCCGGGCGCGGGTCCGGTCACCGCCGCGCGCCTGCTCGACCGGATCGCGCAGGCGGCCGACCCGCTCGACGCGCTCGGCGAGTTCAAGCCGCCGGCGGCCTGCGCCGCGGATTGGCCCGCCTTCACGCAGACGATCGAGCTCGCGCGCCGCAGGGCCGCCGGCTGGCCGGCCGAGCTCGAGCTCGTGTGCCGCTGGTACGTCCCCCATCTGGAGCGGATCCACGAGGACGCCGCGGTGCGCGAGAGCGACCTCGCCCAGCTCGTCCAGATCGCATCGACCTATCCGAGCCGCGAGCGCTTCCTGACCGAGCTCACCCTCGACCCGCCCGGCGCCACCAGCGACGAGGCCGGCGTGCCGCTGCTCGACGAGGACTACCTCATTCTGTCCACCATCCATTCGGCCAAGGGCCAGGAGTGGAAATCGGTTTTCGTGCTCAATTGCGTCGATGGATGCATTCCCTCGGACCTTGCCACCGGGGCCGCGCAGGAGATCGAGGAGGAGCGTCGTCTGCTCTACGTGGCGATGACCCGCGCCAAGGATCACCTCCATCTCGTCGTGCCGCAGCGCTTCTTCGCCCACCAGCAGCGCGGCGGCGGCGACCGCCACATGTATGCGGCCTGCACGCGGTTCATCCCGGCCGCGATCCGGCAGCATTTCGAGAGCCGCGCCTGGCCGCTTGCCGGCGCCACCGACGCCCGCGCCGCCATGCCGCGCGAGCCCGTCGATATCGGGGCGCGGTTGCGACGCATGTGGCGGTAGGCCCAGCCCGCGAACTCTCCCGTCTTGTATTTGCGCATGATCTTGTCCGAAAAGTCTGCAACTTTTCGGGATCATGCGCTAATTCAGCCGCTGCGAGCGCGGCGCGCTTTCCTCGACCATGGCGATCGGGCTGGCCTGATGGTGGATCATCCGCCACGCACCCTCGACCCGCCGATACCAGTTGGTCGCCGCGAGCGCCGCCCCTTCCACGATCTCCACGCACAGCACCCGGCCCTCGTCGCCCGCTACGATCGCGGTATCGTCGTGATGCGCGATCCGCACCCGGTTCTGGCTGTGCAAAATGTTGCGGTAGGATTCGAGGATGTCCGCGCGCCCGATCAGCGCCGGCCAGCCCGGGTGGACGCACGAGACGCCGTCATCCGCCCAGACGCGGCTCATCTCGGCAAAATTGCCGGTCGCGAATGCCTGATAGTAGGCTGCGTTCGCAGCCAGGATCGCGTCGTCGTCGGTCATCTTTCGGTCGATCCCGGTGTTAGCCGCCGTCAACAGGGCGCTCCGCTCGGCGGCGCGCGCCGGGCAACTCGCCGAACCGCAGCCATTATACGCACCTTCCGCCATCCACCTCGACGATATTGCCCGTGATGAACGCTGCTTCCTCGGAGCAGAGGAAGAGCGCCGCATTGGCGATGTCCTGCGGCTGGGCGAGCCGGCCGAGGGGCACGGTCGCCTCGAATTTCTGCCGCATGCCGGCCGCCGGCCCCAGGAAGGTCGGCAGCAGCGGCGTCTCGGTCGCGACCGGCGCGATCGCGCAGACCCGGATCTTGTCGGGCGCCAACTCCACGGCGAGCGTCCGGGTCAATGTATGCACGGCGCCCTTGGTGGCGTTGTAGGCGGAAAGTCCCGGCCGCGGCCGCAAGCCGGCGGTCGACCCGATATTGATCATCACGCCGCCGCCCTGGCGGCGAAACACCGGCACCATCGCCTGGCTGAACAGAAACAGGCCTTTGACGTTGACTGCGAACACGCGATCGAATTCCGCCTCGGCGAGGTCTGTGACCGGCTTGTTGACATGCGCGATACCCGCATTGTTGACCAGGATGTCCAGCCGGCCGAAGCCCGCGAGGGCCGTCTGGATGGCAGCGTCGATGTCCTCCTTGCGGACGACGTCGCAGCGCACCGCAAGCGCGCTGTTGCCGATCCGGGACACGGTTGCGTTGGCGGCGTCCTCGTCGACGTCGAGCACCGCCACCCGCGCGCCCTCGCGTGCGAAGGTCTCGGCGATGCAGCGTCCGATACCGGAGCCCGCGCCGGTGACGATCGCGGTTTTATCGGCAAGGCGCATGGGCAATCTCGGGTCGCGGGTTGGAGGCGGGCGGGTTATCTGACTTCTTCAAGTCTCGATATTCAATGCCCACTGATGCTCCTGCGCCGGAGTCGGCGGGACGTGTGCGTCCTCGGCCCACAAATCCATGAATGCCATGACGTCGCGGCGAAATTGGACCAGCGCCGCGTTGCAGGCATCGGCCGTGGCGCCGGTGAAGGACAGGTCCGCTTTCACGCCTCCCAGCGGAATGAACGACTCGTAGGGGGTCGAGTAAATGAAGGTGAAAAGGAAAGTCGCCATCGCGCCGATCGTTCCGGTCTTGGGCAGGAAGGCGAGCAGGCGGGCGGTATCCATCTCGGTGTCCGGCCGCGGGATGTTCGGATCCTGCAGGCAGGGCGGAAAATTCGCCACGAAGGTCAAGCCCGGATTTGCCGCCTGGTTCAGGCGGGCCGCGCCGTGCGCCGTGATGCGGAAGATCAGGCTGGTCAGCACGCCCTTGAGCGCATCCTTGGTATCCATCAGCGGCAGGCCGGCGACGTTGCCTTGCGCGGGGTCGCCGGACGCCCTGATCCACGTCTGCACTTCCGCGTCGCGCCGGACGGCGTCGTCGCTCGCATAGTTCGCGTCGACCACGGTCCCGACGTAACGTTCGACGGCGGCCCAAATGGCCAACAGATAACGGACCACCGGATACTGATCCCAATCGTCGTGCAGCGTGAAATCTTCCTTGCGGAGGCCAAGCGCGGCGATGGTCTTCTTCGGATCGTCGGCACAAAACGGCCGGCCGGCCGCGAACCCATCTATCATTTGCAGAAACTGCGCGCTGGTGCCGACGGAGGTCGGCGGCGATATTCCCCAGACCAGAAGGAGGAACTGGTCGAAAGCGATCAGGTAGTTCGATTGCCGCCCGAGCAATTGCCGCACGATGTGGCGCGCGCCGAAGGTCTGGAACATCGTCATCTGCATCGCGGCGGTGACGATATGCCAATGATAGACGTGGCCGAGCCAGATGCCCCACACCGTGATGGAGGTCTTCGCCGCCTGCAGCGCGTAGAGCCAGGCCGGATCGGACTTGACGAAATGCTGCATTCCGCCGCCGTTGAACCCCGCCACCCGGATGGCGAAGGGCACGATCGCTCCGGATTCACGTTTGAGGAAAGTCAGCGTCGCCGGCGTGAAGCGCGGGAATCCGTCGACGGTCGAAACGGGAAACTGGCTGAAAAAAGTCATGTCGATGACGTAGAGCGCGCCCGCCGCCTGCAGCGCCTGCATCTCGTCGGTCCAGGCACTGCCGAGCGCGGCTTTGAGGCCTACGCCGCGCGCCTCCGACACGTTCTCCAGGATGATGAGGTTGAGGACCAGTCCGTAGCTGGCGATGGTCGGCCAGAACTGCGCCGTCGCCGCCTCTTTGTCGCGTAACGTGCCCGCGAAAATCGGCAGCAAGGGCGCCGAGTCGTGCTGAACGTCGCCAAAAGTCGTCCACGCCATCGAGAACTGTTCGGGGGCGTCGAGCGACAGCTTGGTGGAGGAGCTGTCGGACGCCGTACCGTACATGAAGGTGTAGGCGTCGGTCGTTCGCCCGGCGATCGTGAACTCGGTGGACAGGCCCTCCTTCGCCTGCCCGGCCTGCTTGCTCCGCAAGCCCAGCCTGACAACGGTCCCCGGCAGCTCGGACAGGATGAAAGGGACTGCCGGGATATGGGTGAGGTTGCCCAGGCCCACCAGGAACAGCGGCAGGCGATGCACCACGAAGATGAACCAATACAGCAGCGCCAGGGCCGCAAGCACGAGCAGCAGCACCACGACGGCGAGAATGGAGCCGGCCAGGGCCCAGCCGACGAACGCGACGATACAGGCGATCAGCTTCAGGCCGATCCACACCAGGGCGGCGATCAAGCCGAGGACGACCGCGACCGTCAAAACGAGGCCAACGATGATCAGGGCCAAGATGAGAGAAGGTGATCCCATGGCCTGCTCCGTGCTCGACGCGGATCGAAAAGCCCGCCGCTCCCTGTGCCAAGGCGAAGCATATCAGACCATTCGCGAAAGTTGCAGCGGCCGGTTTTGCGCTCAGCGCCCGAGCCCGAAGCGCCTGCCCCAGCCCAAGCCGTCCTCGGTGCGCCCGCGCGGCTTGTACTCGCAGCCGACCCACCCCTTGTAGCCGAGCCGGTCGAGCGCATCGAAGACCGCCGGATAGTTGACCTCGCCCTCGTCCGGCTCGGCGCGCGACGGCACCGCCGCGACCTGCACGTGCCCGGTCAGCGGCAAGAACTTCTCGAAACGCCGCAAGAGGTCGCCGCCGATGATCTGGACGTGATAGAAATCGAACTGGATGCGCACATTCGGGCGGTCGATCCTGGCGATCAGGTCCGCCGCCTGCTCGACCCGAGCGACGAAATAGTCCGGCCGGTCGCGCGCATTGAGCGGCTCGATCAACAACACGATGTCCTTTTGCGCCGCGAGGTCGGCGGCGCGTGCGAGATTGGCCACGAACACCCGCTCGGCCGCCGGGCGCTGCTCGGGCGGCACCATCCCGGCCATGGTGTGGATCGCCGAGCCGCCGATCGCGACGACGTAGTCGAGCGCCTGCTTGAAGACCTCCGCGAACTCGCGTTCGCGCCCGAGCACGGCGCCCAGCCCGCTCTCCCCGCCATTCTGCCGCGGTTGCGTGTTGATGCCGAGCTGCACGAGGCCGTGGCGCTCGAGCTCGGCACGGATCGCCGCCGGCGCGACCTCGTAGGGAAATTGCAGCTCGACGGCCTTGAAGCCGGCCGCCTTGGCGGCGCCGAAACGCTCGATCAGCGGCCGCTCGGTGAACATGTAGGCGAGATTGGCGGCAAAGCGGGGCATCGGGGTTCTCGCGCCGGGGATGCTTGCGTAACGATGGCACTACGTATTGATTACCGCCCACCCGCCCGCAAGACCCCTCTGACCGGATCATCCGCATGCTCGCCAACGACAGCTTCCATATCGCGGTGATTCCGGGCGATGGCATCGGCATCGAGGTGATGCGGCCCGCGCTCGATGTCCTGCGCCACATCGAGGCGACCACCCCCGGATTGAAGTTCCGCTTCACCGAAGCGCCGGCCGGCGCGACGCATTACAAGGAAACCGGCGTCGCGCTGCCGGAGGCGACCGTGAAGCTGTGCGACGAGGCCGATGCCATCCTGCTCGGCGCCTGCGGGATGCCGAACATCCGCTATCCGGACGGCACCGAGATCGCGCCGCAGGTCGAGCTGCGCTTCATCTTCGACCTTTATGCGGGCGTGCGTCCGGCCCGCCTCATCCCGGGCGTGCCGAGCCCGATCGTCGGCGCGGCCGAACGCGGCATCGACCTGGTGGTCATCCGCGAGTCGACCGAGGGCCTGTTCTGGTCCATGGGGAAGGGTGTGGTGACGCATGACGAGGCGCGCGAGACGCTGGTGATCACCCGCAAGACCTCCGAGCGGCTGTTCGACTTCGCGTTCCGGCTCGCCGCGCGCCGCAAGTCGCGCGGCGGCAAGAACCTGGTGCATTGCGTCGACAAGGCGAACGTGTTTCGCGCCTTCGCGTTCTTCCGCGAGATTTTTTACGAGCGCGCGGCGCTGCACAAGGACGTTCGCGCCGATCACGTCTATGTCGACGCGGTCTCGGTCGCCCTGGTGCGCCGGCCGTGGGATTTCGACGTGCTGGTGACCGAGAACATGTTCGGCGACATCCTGTCCGATCTCACCGCCGGGCTGATCGGCGGCATGGGCATGGCGCCCTCGGCCGACATCGGCGACAAGCACGCGGTGTTCCAGCCCTGCCACGGCACCGCGCCCGACATCATGGGCAAGGGGCTCGCCAACCCGACCGCCATGATCCTGAGCGCCGGCCTGATGCTCGACTGGCTCGCCGACAAGTTCGACCACAAGCCGGCGGCGGAGGCGGGGGAGAGCATCGAGCGCGCGGTCGATCGCGCCTATGCGGCCGGAATCAAGCCGTGCGAGTTCGGCGGCCGCGACGGGACCGACGCGGTGGCGAAGGCCGTGATGGCGGGGTTGGACGAAAAATGAGTGGGGCCTTGCCCGCGCCGCGATGGGCCGCAGCACGCCTCCCCGTCGAATAGCGTATTGTCCTGAAGGGTGCCCCTTAGGCATATGATTTATCTCATCTATTTATGATGGGCAATTGCCCATAAGAGTTGCCCACCATATTGATGGGCCGTTTTGTGGTTGACCCTGCCCCAAAACAGAGTTCGATATTGTGGCTCCCGGATGCGACCGAGCGCCAAGACTTAGGGAACGAGCATCGGGATCGGCGAGGACGCGACCGATGAACGCCCAGCAGCTGCTGCAGGAAATCTCCGACTATTGCCGCCAGACCGGATTGGCCGAATCCACCTTCGGCCGCCGCGCCGTCAACGACGGCAAGCTCGCGAGCCGCCTGCGCAATGGCGGGCGCATCACCACCGATACGCTCGACCGCATCCGCACCTTCATGGTGGAGAACCGCGCCGACATGGTGGGCCGCCCCGCCCTGATCCCGCGCGCCCAGGACGCGCGGCCTGTGTCGGTGCCGCCCATGCCGGCGCCGCGGGCCGTCGGCAAGCCGGGCGAGCCCGACCATCAGCGCAATTTCCGTTTCTTCGACAACCGGCAGAAATATCTGCTGTTCGTCAACACCTGCAGCGAGAAATGGGTGGTGGCCCACCGGGTCTCGCTCGAACTCGCCAATGTGCATCCGCGCCCGCCGGCGGTGCGCGTCTTCGATGCCGGGGTCGGGGACGGCAGCGTGCTCGCCCGGGTGATGCGTGCGATGCACGACCGCTTTGCGACCATGCCGTTCTACGTGGTCGGCAAGGAGATCAGCCTCGAGGACATCCGCCTCACGTTGCAGAAGATGGCGGACCGCTTCGTCGAGCATCCGGCGACGGCGCTGGTGCTGACCAACCTGGCCTATGCGGACGCGCCGTGGCTCGCCGTGAAGTCGCTCTCGGCGGCGTCGAGCATGGTGTGGCACGAGGTGGCGCTGACCGGATCGAGCGCCCACCGCTTCGAGTCGCAGATCATGGAGCTCGAGCCCTTCCTGGCCGACAACTGGAAGGCCGGCGTGAGCCCCAAGACCGGCAATCCGGTCTACGAGCGGCCGGTGGTGCTGGTGATCTACCGCGACGACCACAAGTTCCTGCTCGACCCCATCCTGCCGCGCCCGGGCGGCACCATGGCGAGCTACGACCTCGTGATCGCGTCGCAGCCCTATCGGGCCCGCGCGCCGCTCGAGTTCAAATCCAAACGGGTGATCGCGCCGCTCGCGCGCGCGCTCGGGCCGGGCGGACGCCTGATCGCCATCCATTCGCATGGCAACGATCCCGGTCAGGAGATCATCCAGAAGGTCTGGCCCGGCGACAATCCGTTCATCCACGACCGCCACCAGATCATGAAGGCGGTGAAGCAGGAGCTCGGGCCCGCCGGGCGCGAGCTCAATTTCAACGCCTATGCCGACAACCGCTCGCTGTTTCGCTACGACATGCACACGCTGCCCTCCGAAGTCTCGGAATCGATCGGCACCTCGACCCTGTTCGCGGCCTGGAACGCGGCGATCTACGTGTCCCAGGTGGAGGACGACCGGCTCGAAAGCGTGGTCGGCGCGCAGCGCTATCTCGATGCCACCCGCGAGGTGCTGCGCCGGCACGGCGGCCTCTGGTTTTACGACGAGTCCTATGTGATCTCGCGGCGGCGCGAGTGAGCAGGCTCACCGCGGATCAGGCTGTCATTCGGCCGGACCGGCGAACAGCAGCAGGTTGCCGTCCAGGTCTTTGACGATGAAATCCCGCGCGCCCCA
>Ga0137415_10001881_pt1 | contig 20943 bp, 17 predicted proteins | sample CZODoug3_1_1_16f_FD_183082 | JGI IMG/M metagenome (GOLD analysis project Ga0137415, IMG submission 183082) | Vadose zone soil fungal communities from Angelo Coast Range Reserve, California, USA - CZODoug3_1_1_16fungal (Hybrid Assembly) | ecosystem: Environmental > Terrestrial > Soil > Vadose...
TCGGTGCTGATGTCGATGGGCATGATGATGCTGCCGCCGGTCGTGGTGTCGCTGCCGTTCAAGCTGATCTTCTTCGTGCTGGTCGACGGCTGGTCGCTGGTGGCGGGAAGTCTGGTGCAGAGTTACGGGGGGTAGGTAAGCAGTCATTCCGGGGGCCATGCCGAAATCGTGGAAGCGCCACTGTAAAGGCGAAGGTGATGTGCTATATTTTAGTTTATGACCGCGAAAAAACTTCAAGACGCACTGCGACGTGTCGAGGCATGGCCTGAGTCCGCTCAGGTCGAGCTTGCCGAGCTTGCGCTGGAAATCGACGAGGGGTTTTCCGGGGGAGTCTATCGCGCTACTTCGGAAGAACTCGCAGGGATTGAGCGTGGCCTAAAGGACGCTCGCGAAGGACGGCTTGCAACCGACGAACAAGTCGAGGCGGCGTTCGACAAATTTCGGCGTGTATGAAAGTCGTCTACGCCGAGGAAGCGCTCCGGCTGCCCTGAAAGCATTCAAAACAAACGGGAGAAGCCATGCAGAGCCGCCGCTCTCATTTACAGAGCCTGCTGGGCATGGCGGCACTCGCCGGGATGCCGCGCGCGGCCCACGCCGAGGACCCGCCGATACCATCGGAGGGGATTGGTCACCGGATCAAACATGTTTCCTACAGCGACATTGGCGGGCGTCCGGACAGCATCCAGATCATGTCCAACCGCAACCACCTCTATGTCGGCCACATGTTCAGCGATGGGGTGACCATTCTGGATGCCAGCGACCCACGCCGTCTCAAGCCGGTGAGTTTTTTCACCGCCGGGCAGTACACAAGGACCCATCATCTGCAATCATCGGACGATCTGCTTCTGGTCGCCAACGGCGCCAATATCGTCGCCATGCAGTCCTATAGCGACCAGCGCGGTTATTTCGAGAACAGCCTCGCCGAAAGCATCACCCGGCGCAAGAATTTCCGCAGCGGTCTTTCGATCCACGACATCTCCAAGCCTGGCGAAATGCGAGAGATCGCATTTCTGGAAATGCCGGGACTTGGCATCAACCGCCTGTCCTGGATGGGCGGGCGTTATGCCTATGTTTCGGCACACTTCGACGGCTTTACCGATCATTGCCTTTGTATCGTCGACCTCCAGGAAATCACCAAGCCCGTCATCGTCTCGAAATGGTGGCTGCCGGGCATGAACCGCGCGGCCGGCGAAGTGTCTGATACCCCCAAGGGGAAGCGCTATGCGCTGCATCACATGATCGTCGCCGGCAAGCTTGGTTACGGCGCTTGGCGCGATGGCGGCTTCACCATCCACGATGTCTCGGATGCCGCCCAGCCGAAATTATTGTCGCACATCAATTGGTCGCCGCCATTTCCCGGCGGCACGCACACGCCGCTGCCGTTGCCGGGGCGCAACCTCGCGGTCGTGGCGGATGAGGCGAACGCGGAGAAGTGCGCAAAGGGGCTGTTCCAGATCTTCGTGATCGATGTGCGGATACCGGAAAATCCCGTCACCATCGCAACCATGCCGGTACCGCATGATCGTGACTATTGCGCTGCTCCGGGCACCTTCGGTCCACACAATCTGCATGAGAACCGGCCTGGTTCGTTCCAGAGCGAGGAAACCATTTTCGCCACCTACAATGCCGGCGGCGTCCGCGTCTTCGACCTCAAAAATCAGTTTGCGCCAAAGGAACTGGCGTTCTGGCTGCCGCCGCCGCCGGCCAAAATGATCGATCCGAGGCCCAACGTCGCGCTCGCCGCCAAAACGGCCGATATCTATGTCACCCGGGATGGGCTGATCTATGCGAGCGACTGGAACGCCGGCCTGCACGTACTCGAATATCAAGGCTGAACCGACAAAGTGGGCCGCCCGCCTGGGCAAGTGCACTGGCCACCCGCTGGGTTTCGTGACCGAACGCCATTTGTGTTGTCGGTAGCGATTGAACCATTGCGCAGCTTCCCGTTAGAGGCAAAGAATACGTCTACGCTTGAGAGAACTTCATCAGATGCCGCCAAGACCAGAAAAGGCGTTGCTGTTCGACATCGACGGCACGCTGGCCGACACCGATGCGCTGCATGTGCAAGCGTTCAATCAGATCTTCGGCCCGCGCGGCCATATCTTCGACCGCGCTCGCGCCAGCAAAGAGCTTCTGGGTTTTTCCAATACTTCGATCAGCGCGCGGTTTCTGCCCGATGAACCGCCGCAGCGTCAGGCGGCCATCATGGCAGAAAAGGAAGCAGCCTTCCGCAAGCTCGCTTCCGGGCAAGTTCGGCCGTTGCCGGGATTAATGACGCTGCTTGCGCGCGCAGATCGTGCCGGTATCCCCATGGTCGCGGTGACCAACGCTCCCCGCCCAAATGCGGAAATGATGCTTTCCGGACTTGGGATCACGCATCGGTTCAAGGCCGTCGTGATCGGCGACGAACTTGCCTACGGCAAGCCGCATCCGATGCCTTACCTGGAAGGCCTGCGCGCGGTGAAAGCTGCGCCCCATCTGTCGCTCGCCTTCGAGGATTCCCGGTCCGGCATTCAGTCGGCTTCCGCTGCGGGCATTCCGACCATTGGAATAAGAACGAGTCTTGGCCATGCCGATATGGTCAAAGCCGGCGCGCTCATGACGGCCAGCAGCTTTGACGACCCGGAATTGATCAAATGGGTCGCGGCGACCATGAATTGGTGACGCGGATCGCTTTGCTGATCGAATCTTCCCGATCTGCGGACGCGTTCAAGCATCTGGTCAAACAATTCTGTTCTGTCTGCACTCCCCATACCGACTGGCGCCCGTATGGCTGGCGCGGCCGAGATGGGTTATCACTCGCTATCGCACCAGAGAGACCCAAATGCTTGCCCCGCAGCGCGACCTGTTCGAGATACCGCGCCATATCTGCTACCTGAATTCGGCATCGTACAGCCCGCTGCCGCTCAAAACCCAGCAAACCGGCCGCGCCGCGGTAGGCCGCAAGGCGACGCCCTGGACCCTCGACGCCGGCTTCGCCAATCGCCAGCACGAGCGCGCGCGGGCCGCCGCCGCTCGCCTGATCAACGCCGATCCTGCCGACATCGCGCTGATCCCCTCGATCAGCTACGGCGTCGCGACCGCGGCGAAGGTGCTGACGATCGCCCGCGGCACGCGAATCATCGTTCTGGAAAACGATCATTCCTCGCCGGTGCTGGAATGGCGGACGCGCGTCGACGCGCAAGGCTGTAGCGTCGAGACGGTCCGCCAGCCGGATGATGGCGATTGGAGCGCGGCGGTCCTCGCGACAATCGAACGATCGGGTGCGCCGCCGGTCGGGCTGGCGTCGATCTCGTCGGTGCACTGGTCGGACGGCGGGCTGATCGACCTCGATAAGGTTGCTGCGGCGCTGCGGCGGCAAGGCGCGGTCTTTCTCATCGACGCGACGCAAAGTGCCGGCGTGCTGGCGATGGACGTGAAGCGCCTCGATCCCGATTTTGTGATCTTCCCGACCTATAAATGGCTGCTCGGCCCCTATGGGCGAGCTTTTCTCTACGTTGCCAGGCGCCATCAGGGCGGTACTCCGCTGGAGCAGACGGCGGCCGGCCGCCGTGACGTGCGCGCCGAGAATGCCATCTATTTCGCAGACACTCGTTACGTTACCGATGCGCGTCGCTTCGACATGGGCGAGCGCGATCATTTTATTTCGATGGAGATGGCCGCGATCGGCATGGAAATGATGGCGGAATGGGGCGCGTCGGCGGTTGCGCAACGCCTCGCCATGCTGACGGACCGGATCGCAGACGGCGTGCGCGGTCTCGGCGTCACGATGCCCGAGCAGCACGTGCGGGCGCCGCATATCCTCAGCCTTGGCTTTAGGGATGGAATGCCGAACGGCCTCATCGAAGGACTCGCGAGCGAAGGCATCTACGTCGCGGCGCGTCTCGGCCGCATGCGTATCTCGCCCCACGTCTTCAACGACGAGCAAGATGCCGACCGCTTCGTGGCGAGCTTGGCGCAGCGGCTGCGGGGCTAGATCGTAAGCGGAGACCTTCATAAGCGAAGCCTTGGGGCGCCGTACTCATGAATCGTGCTTCACGTTGGGAAACCTAAGGTGACTTCGCGCACGTGCCGGCAAGTTTCTGTTGCATCAACCGAGGCATGTAGAAACTGAAAAACCTGTCGGAATCGGAACCAAGACAGACAAAGCTGTTCGGCGGTCCGGATACCGGGCGCGTAAACCCTTTGCCATCCACCTCGATCCTCATCGGCGAAACCGGACACTGAGCGGGATCAATCGCAAAGGCCACCGCCACATCGTCGTACAAGGTCGGCGTCTGCTGATGGAAGCCCGCGACCCATTGCAGGTACAGCAGCGACAGGTCGTCAGTGAGGTTCGTGCTCTCCGTAAAAAGCAGCTGCCGCTTTACCTCATCCAGTTTATGTTGCGTGGCGTCGAGCGGCATGACGTAGAGCGGCACACCGGAATCAAAGACTTTTTTGGCCGCCGCGATGTCCATGGCGATATTGTATTCCGCATCGGGACCGTGGTTGGGCGCATAATTATCACCGTAGCCGCGGTGGATCGAGCCGCCCATGATCACGATCCGCTTCAACTTCTTGAAGCTGACCGGGTCGCGTTCAATCGCGGCGCCGAGATTGGTCAAGGGAGCGATGCCGATCAAGGTGATTTCTCCGGGATATCGCCTGATCTCCGCCAGCAGAAATTCGATCGCGGCGGGATGCGTCTTGGCCGGTTGGCGCGCAGCCCAGCGGGCCTGGGTGAACGCGGCCTGGCCCGGGCCGTGCTTTTCTATTCCGACCGCCACGGGAATATCGCTGCGTCCGGTATCGCAGAGCAGGCGGTCGAGCAGCCGGGCGCGCAATGCCGTGTCGCCCCAGGCCGAAATGATGCCGAGAATCTTCAGCTCCGGACTCGCTAGCGCCAGTCCAACGGCCAACGCATCATCGAAATCGTCGCCGATGTCGGTGTCGATGATGACCAGCTGTTGGGCCGGGGCGGCGGCCCCGATCGCCGCGGCCGCTGCTGCCACGAGGCCGAGCAGCGACAGCATGATCGAGCCCAGCCAACGACTTTGAATCAACCGGATTGCCACGCTGATGTCCTCCGGGGGAAATCGGGCCTCTGTCGATCGCCGGACGCCGCGATTCATTCACCGAACTGTCACAAACACCGAACTGTCACAAAAGAAATGATCCGTAACAAATCATGAGCCGTCACAAATTTTTCGTTTGGCTGTGACCCTCCTCTGAAACGTTCGGCGTGGCACCTCTCTGGTCGCCGTTCGCCATTCTTATCTTTCCACTCAACTCTGTCTACGGAGGCAATGCCGATGCGTTTGCCAGCAACCTTGGGTTTGGTTTCCGCTCTGGCGCTTGCGGTCGCGGGTGCGAGCGCCCTCGCTGAGGATCGCGACCGCGATTCCGACGATTTCCGCCGCGTCCCCACCGCCACGCCGATCAAGCATGTCGTTGTGATCTTCCAGGAAAATGTCTCGTTCGACCATTATTTCGGCACCTATCCGAACGCCCTCAATTTGTCCGGCGAGACGCCGTTCAAGGCGAAGCCGCGCACGCCGAAGGTCAACAACCTCGCCAACCCGCTCGACGTGGAACATGATTTCAAGCCGCTCACCGGTCTCGACCTCCTCACCAACAATCCCAACAGCGTCGCAACCAATCCGGTCAATCCCGTTCCCCCGACGAACAACGGCGTGGCCAACAAGAACGGGAGCAACGCGTCGAATCCTTTCCGGCTGTCGCCGGCACAGGCACTGACCTCGGACCAGGGCCATAATGAAAGCCCCGAGCAGAGCGCTTACGACAACGGCCATATGGACGGCTTCCCGGTCTTCGTCGGAAGCGGCGGAACGCCGACCGGCACCGGCAAGTCGCTGGTGATGGGCTACTACGACGGCAACACCGTCACCGCGCTGTGGAATTACGCCCAGCATTTCGCCTTGAACGACAACAACTACACCACGCAGTTCGGCCCCTCGACGCCCGGCGCCATCAACCTGATCTCGGGCCAGACCAACGGCTTTTCCGCCACCAAGAACGTCTTCGATCCCGCCGATCCGACCGGCAAGACGCTGCTGCACGGTACCCACGAAGCGTTCGGCGATGCCAACAAGACCGCCGACAACATCACCGAGATCGGCGACGGCGATCCGCTGCAGGACGTCTGCTCGAATCCGGCCATCGACCAGGTCACGATGTCCGGCAAAAATATCGGCGATCTGCTCAATGCCAGGGGCATCAGTTGGGGCTCGTTCATGGGCGGTTTCGACCTCACCGTCGTCAACGCCGACGGATCAACCGGCTGCCAGCGGCATACCAACCCGACCGCGCCGGGCACGCCCCAGTTCACGTCGGTCGATTACATTCCGCACCACGCCTGGTTCCAGTACTACGCGTCGACGCGCAATCCGACCCACGCCCGTCCGAGTTCGGTCGCGGCGATCGGCCACAGCCTGATCCCCCATACCAACACGCCGGAGCCGGCCAACCACAACTATGACATCAACGACTTCTTCGCCGCGCTCAAAGCGCACAAGCTGCCGGCGGTCAGCTTCCTGAAGGCGGCGGCATTCGAGGACGGTCATGCCGGATATTCCGACCCGATCGACGAGCAGCATTTCCTGGTGCGGGTCATCAACGCCGTGCAGAACAGCCCGGAATGGTCGGACACCGCGGTCGTCATTCTCTATGACGATTCCGACGGCTGGTACGACCATCAGATGCCTCCGATCGCCAATCCCTCGTTCAGCCCGGCGGTGGATACGCTCAACGGCGCCGGTGTCTGCCAGACCAGCAACGGCTTCCAGCAGGACGAGCCGATCTCCACCACACCGCTCAAGGGCACTTCCGGCAAGCCGGCCTGGGGGCGTTGCGGCTACGGCACACGGATGCCGCTCCTGGTGGTGTCGCCGTTCGCGAAACGAAACCACGTCGATCACACGCTGACCGACCAGACCTCCGTGCTCCGGCTGATCGAGGACAACTGGCTTTCCGGCGAGCGCATTCAACGTGGCGGCTCGTTCGATGCCATCGCCGGATCGCTCAACGACATGTTCGACTTCGACGATCGTGACGAGGGCGGCCCGCGCAAGCTCCTGCTCGACGAAAAGACCGGCGTAGTGGTCTCGGCGTCCAGAGGCGACGACGACGATCATCACCGGCATTAGAGAGTAAACGAAGAGTACTGCGTCCGGCGAAGCGGATTTCCGCCTCGCCGGACGGCGGCGCATGCGGCTCGGATGCGGCTCGCTCCAGACGCACCGTGTCATACCTTGGGGTTGGCAAGCAGACGGGCCTTCGGCTTTTTCAAGCCGGATCGTCATCTGATTTCCTTAAGCCCCTCACCGCTCGACATCATATTGCTTGCTGAGATGGTCGCTCTAGCTGATCGTCGTCGTCTCAAGATGAGCAAGCAGCTTGCGTGTGGCCTGCACCAGCTGTTGGCGTTCGCGCGAGGTCAACACGGCCAGCAGGGCATGTTCGCGTGCGAGGTGTTCGCCAACGACCGCGTCGACCAGTTGCAAGCCGTTTGGCGTGAGCTCAATTCGCAGACCGCGACGGTCTTCAGGATCAGGTAGCCGCCGAACGAGGCCGCGAGTCTCGAGTTGATCGAGGCGATTGGTCATCGTGCCGGTCGCGACCAGCAGCGATGACGCAAGCTGCGTCGGCGAGAGTACGTTGGGCGGTCCCGCGCGCCGCAGGGTAAACAGCACGTCGGCCTCACCGACGCCGAGGTCATGCTCGGCCGCGTGTGCCGCAAGACGCTCGCCGATCAGGCGCGACACGTGCAGCAGGCGCGCCACCACCGCCATGGCCTCGACATCATCGAGGTCCGGGCGAACAACGCGCCACTGGGCGACCAGCCCATCGAGATGATCTTTTTCGGCCATTTTCATGAAATCGGTGGTGCTCGACATACGGAAGGTGCCGCCATATAAATACCATAAAGTAACTTTGTCATAAATTACTTTTTATAGAACTACTCGATATCTAAGAGGAATGGCCATGTCGCAGCAGCTCAGGCTTACGCCGCAGGAGTCCGTGACGATTCGCGAACACACTTCCGATCGTCTGGTTGTCGAGGCCGTCTACGCTCCGGGGGGACAGCCACCGCCGGCGCATTTCCACCCCGAGCAGGAGGAGCACTTCGAGATCGTCAGTGGCCGCCTCCGCGTCAGCCTGTCCGGACAAGAGCGCGAGCTTGGTCCCGGCGATGCGTTTGATGTGCCGCGCGGCGTCGCGCACCGGATGTGGAATGCAGCCGGCGAACCGGTTCGTGCGATCTGGGTCACCACGCCCGCGGGCCGAACCCATGAGTGGTTCGCCGTGCTCGACGGATTGCAGCGCCAGGGGCGCGTCGGGCGTGACGGAATGCCGGGACCGCTCGCATTCGGCGTCTACCTGACGGCCTATCGCGACGTTTTTCGTCTCGCCGGTCCGCAATGGCTGCTCCGCGCCGGGCTTGCGGCGCTGGCTATGCTCGGGCGATTACGTGGCTATGAGGTCCCGCCGCGCACCTGAGATGCGCTAGGTCGTGTCGACTCCAAGGATTCCCATTTAGAGGGAAGCATAATTCAAGGCTGCACAAGCGATGTAGCTGAAACGTACGAAAGAGGCCGAGCACACCGCACGATTTGGTTGGCGTGATTTGACCGCGGTCGGCATAAGCCCCCTCACCCCTCGACATCATATTGCTTGCTAAGGTGGTCGCCGACCTGCACCAGCATCGCGACGCATTCGGGATAGCCGGGCTTTGCCACCGTCGCCTCATCGGCCGCGGCGCGGAATTCCCAGCTGTCGCCGTCGCGGATCACCGAGATGACGATGCCGTCGGGGCAATCGGCATGAACCTTCAACTCGACTTTCGCCATCGCAATGAGTTCGGCTGCGGCTTTGACGGGCTTGCTCATGGTGACGGCTTTCCTCCCGGAGATTTTCTTGATCGCCGCAGGTTGCCGCGTTGGTGAGCTGATGTCGAGGGGACGCGTTACCGCGCCGCACGCGGCTGCTTCGATCCGACAATCACCGGCAAGGAACCGGCCCCGGCCAGATCGACCTCGGCCATGTCCGGCAAGGAGCCGGTCGACACCGGGTCGGGCAATGGCGCACGCGCGGTGGCGTCCGGGAAACGGGTCTTCATCTCGCGGATGAAGCCGTCGAGCGTATCGACGCTCGCCGCCATCTTGGCGATCGCGGCAAACTCGGTGCTGCTCGAAGCAGCCGGCTTGCTCGCGGTATCGAACGCCAGCCGGTCGGCGTCACCCGACATCAGCGGCACGTATTTCTCGCGGAAGCGCGACAGGCCGATCGCGTCTTCGGCCAGCGCGTAGCCGACCACCGCGCGGATGACGTCGGCCTTCTCCGCCGAATTCAGCGGTTTGAAGTCGCGCCAGCGGTCGGCATAATACAATTCGATCTGCTCGGAGGCCTCGCGCCACTGCCGCTGCGCCCAGTAGATGTCGGCGCGCAGCCGGATCGCCTCGCGGCCGCTGAGGTTGGAGATGATGTCGAGTGCGAGATCGTGGCGTCCGACGTCGCTCTGCGCCCGCGCCTCCAGCAATAGCCGCTGCTGGCGCAACTCGCCGGAGAGATCGGCGATGCGGGTCGAGCGCAGCGCGCCGATGGCGCGGTCCGGCTTGCGGTTGGTCAGATAGACCATGGCCAGCTTTGCTGCCACCTGGGCGCGCGCCGCGCCCTCCAGCCGCTTGTCGACCTGGTACTGCAACAGCTCGGCCGCCTGATCGAGCAGATCGACCCCGACCAGCCGTTCCGCCAGCCGCCGGATCATCTCGTCGCCGCGCCGTCCGATCGGCGTCAGCTCGCGATACTCGTAGAACACGCCGAGCGCTTCGACCGGCGGCATCTCGTCGCCCTTGGGGCCGAGAAACAGTTGCGTGAACAGCGCGGAGGCGTCGTCCTGGGCAGCCCGCGATTCCGGAGAATTGGGCTGCAGCCGGGTCGCTGCCCGGGTCGCGGCGAAGGCGTCCGCATAGCGCCCGGTCTCGGAATAGATCTTCGCCAGCGCCGCCAGCGTCTTCAGCTCGATCGCGTCGCCGCGCCACATCATCGAGAGCAATTCCAGCTCGCGCAGGACGTCGGCCTGGCCGAGTTCGCCGCGCTTCTGCCGCAGCAGGATCTCGAGCAGCTTGGCTTCGGCCGCGGCCTGCCGGTCGCCAGAGTTCACCGCAAGCCGGTAGGCGTCGAGCGCATCCTTGTCGTGCCCGAGCGCTTCGGCGAGCCGTCCGCGCAGCACCGCGGTCGCCGGCTTGATCTCGTTTGGCGTACCGATCACGTCGAGTTCGCTGTTGCGCCGCGCCGCGCCGGCATAATCCTTGACCTCGAGCGAAGCCTTCATCGATTCCATCGTCACGATCCGCTGCAGATCGGCCGGCAGCGTTGCGACCGAGAATTCGGCGTTCTTGAACTTTTCCCGCGCATCCGCCCATTTGCCCTGGCGGGCAAAGGCGAGCGCCTTCCACAATTGGGAATCGTAGCCGTTGCCGATCGCCGGATTGGCGAGATCCTTCAATCCCCGCGCGGGATGGCCGACCAGGATGCTGGCGACCGCGTGCACCATCATCACGGGCGCTTCCTCGTTGCTCCGCTTGGTATCTGAAAGAATGAGATTGGTGACGCCGTGGGCTTCCGGGTACATCCCGCGCGCCATGTAGAAATTGGCAAGGTCGAGCCGCGCCTGCGCGCTCTGCTCGGGCGTTGAGGCCGCGTCGGCCGCGACCAGCGCGTCGAGCCGGGTGAGGAAATTCTCCGCCTGGTTCTTGCGCCATTCGTCGGCGTCGAACAGCGGCCGGACCGCGGCGGTGGCGCGTTCGGCCGCGACGTCGGCCGACGACAGCGTCAAGCCGCCGGGCCGTCCGATCATCACCTTGTCGGGCCCGACCTCGGCCTTGACGTCGTCGGAGTTCGGATGAACCACGAGGCCGTGGACGGTTTCGAGCAGCGACATCTCGACGAAATCCTGCCGCTTGATGAAGCCGCGGGTCGGCGGCGGCGCGGTGACCACGAGCAGCGTGTCGCCGGCGTCGGGATCGACCAGCCGGTGCAGCCGGCCCGGATTGGCCAAGGGCACGCTGACATTGGCGAGCGCGGGATCGGTGATATTGCGGACCACCATCAGCGGCAGCGGCGGCTTCTGCACCCGGTCGGCAAAGGTGAGCGTCCAGCTCACGCCGCTCGATCGCTCGTCACTTTCGAACGAGGGCATCTGCGGGCGGTTGAGGCGGATGCGGATCGCCTGGCCATTGTCCAGCGGCAGCCGGCTGACATCGCCGACGATGGCGCCACCCTTGGCACGGATCGGATCGACGTCGATCGGCGCGCTGGAATCGAACACCATCCACACCGTGTCGGCGCGGCGGAACAGCGCCGCGGGCGTTGCGGTCGCAAACGAGAACGTCACGCGCAGCCCGTCGCTGTCGCGCTGCGCCTCGACCGATGCGGCCTTGTCGACGGCAGCAGCGTTGCCGCCGGGGCGGCTTTGCACCGGCGGCGCGGACACCGCGGGCGGCATCTTCGGCGCCTCGGCTGCGGCAGCGACCTGCTTCTCCTCCAAAGGCAACTCCGCCTTCGCTGTCTCCGGCGCCGGCGCCATCTGTTCGGGTGTGGGCGAACTGGTTTCTGCTGCCGCTGGCGCTTGTTCTGCTGCTGGCAGCGGCGACTGCTCTGCCGATGGCGCCGGGTCGGGCTTGATCTCGATCCTGGCCTGCTCGGCGACCCCTTCCGACGTCACCGGCGCGATCTGCGGCAGCGTCTGCTCCCTTTGAGTGGTACGCGTGGCCGACAAAGCGGCCATTGACCTCGCCGCCGCCGGCGCCGCACTGGAGTCGCGCCCGTCCGGCGCGGCCGGCTTGTCCGCTTGCTGGAACGCGACGTCGACGATGTAGTTCTTTTCATCGCGGAACGAGTGCACGTCGACATCGCCGATCAGCGCGATATCGATCGCCGAATTATCGGCGTCGGCGCGCTGACCGATCGAGGCGATATTCGGCGGCGCCGCGATCTTGGCGTCGGCCAGATCGAACGTCAGCACGCTGTTGAAGGACAGCGTGAGCTTCTGGTCGTTCAGCACCGACGAAACCCCGACGCCATCCGGCATCTCGAACACGAAACGGACGAAGGTCGGCTGTACCAGAGCGCGGACGCGGATCGGCGGCTTCTTTTTGGCGGCCTCGGCCGCGCGCTGCACGCGCAGCAGGCGTTCGGCGGCACGCGCCCGTTCGGACAATTCGCGAATAACTTCGGAGGGAAGCGAAGGCGGCGGCCCGGTCCAGCTATCCGGCAGGAAGTCGACAAAAATCCGTTCGCCGGCGGTCATGGTGTTGACCGTCACCCGGCGCGCCAGCGACAGGCGGATCGCCGAGCCGTCGGGATCGCGCCGTGCCGAGCCGACATAATCGGGCACCGCGTCCGACAATTTCTCGACGGGAATGTCGACCGGACGCTTGAAGCGGATCACGATGATGGAGCCGGCGGTCGCCACTTCCGACTCGACGTCCTCGGCAAGCTTCAGCACCAGCCGCGCGTAGCCGCCGGAGGCCTGGAACGTCGCCTCGCCCTTGACCGGATTGACCGGGTTGACCTGGTCTTGGGCCCGGCACGGCGTCGAAAGCGTCAGGCCGACCAGCACCAGGGCGCGTGACAGCGGTGCAGGCCCGCCAAAGAAAATCTCAAGACAAGTCCGGGCCGTCCGCGCCAACGCGCGGCCTCGCGACCAAATTCGATTGGCAGCCGATCGCCCCATTCCAAAACACGTCTTTCAGCCTCAGCGACGCCCCCCGCGGCGAAGCGGTGCGCCCACGCGCCGGAATCTTGAAGTGGGCGGCTTAAGGACTTGTTAAATATCCGCGTTAGAGAGGCTTTGATTTTGTTGGAATTCGTTCCCCGCAGCATGTTTGGGCCAACCGGGTCGATGAGCCGTCCGTTTCCCGGGTGACTTTTTGGCGCCCACTTATTGCTTGGCGCCCACTTATTGCGCTTCAAAAATTATACGTATACTATACGTATAATTTGCTATCAAGAGTCGGCTCATGAAAACCAAGCTAAAGCAATTCCGCGTCGCCGCTCACATGACGCAAGCGAAGGTCGCCGAAGCGGTGGGCGTCACGCAACCAAATTACCACCGATGGGAATCCGGCTCGGCACCCATTCCGGATGAAAAGCTCAAAAAACTAGCCAAGGCTCTCAAGACAACACCTGAGACAATCTTAGGCAGGCACCCACCTGTTAAAGCGGCATTTTATGACAACGAGGCTCCCGAGAACCTCCAGTACTACGGTGAAGTAGCTATCCATTTCCTCGAAGGCGGTACACCGTTGCTGCTTTCAATCTCTGAAGAAGCGCACAGCCGCCTTTATCGAGACCTGCAAGGTGACGCTAAGTTTGTCATTGTGCAGAGTCTGGGAAATCAGACTGTCGCTATCAGAACCAAAGCTATCTCCGACCTATACTTTTCCAGCGAGGCATACGACGATTTCGGGCCGGAACACGAAACCTACGAGGACGGCACCCCGCTGCATCTGCCAGATCCGCGCGATTGGGAGATCATCGAGAGCCTTGCGACTGATGAAGTTGGCATCGAGGACTTCAACCCGGCTGACGTGGAGCGCGTCCGCAAGTCAGTTATGATCACTGACGAACAATACAAAGAGCTTGTGGCCGACGGTCTTATCAAACCTGAGAATCTTGAAGCGGAGCGCGCAAAAAATAATGGGCTAACAAACCGGATTTTCGAGCAGGCGACCAATACAATATACCAACTATCCTGCGGGCAACGGCGAAGTGTGATGGTGGACGGCCCCAAGATAATCTATGAAGCCTTTTGGGAGTTGATTGATTTCGACGGCGATACCGATGATGGGATGATTCGCTTGCCCGCCGAAGGCTACCACCGGACCATTTTCATAAACAAGGATGCGTTAGATTACGTCTCGATTCCAACCCATCAGTTCGAGGAAGGGAGCATCGATACAGCTGCAGAAGAAATCGACGCAACTTAGTTATAGCCGAACCAGCATTTGAAAGCTGTTGGTGGCTTCGAGGTCGAAGAACCAGAGCCATAAAACTCGACCGCCGCTTCCGCTAAGGCGAACGCTGTGAGCATACTCATGAGGTGCCTCGGCCTCAGCAACACTTCAGTCGAGCCGCCGGGCTCGGTGACGTCGGACCTGTTGGATCATGATAGCTGCCCGCGAATTTTACAAAGAGCTGACTAGGTTTGGCACAACGCCTTCGGGCGAAGCCCAGAACGAATGGCTCCAAAACGCGGAGCGTGATAGTCTTGAGCTTCTTACGTCCACTGACAATGATCTCACGATCTTATACGCAAGCTTTCGTTACTTATGGATCGTGTCCGTGCTCACATCCGCGTCGAACCTTAGAAGCCCGAACAAGGACGAACTGTACAACGCCAGAATTGATGCGGAAGAGGCTTGGTGCATTCAGAGAGGTTGGGGCGGCGGCGAAGGACACAGGATGTATTTGGAGCCGCCTTTGGATTTTCAGGCGGGTCATCCTCTGAACGATGCAGAACCCATTGTATTTCGACGTTCATTCATGGGAATGGCGAATTTCGTCCCACCTATCGAAGTTAGCCAGAAGCTTGTGCATTCGCTAGATTTGCATTTCCTCCCAGAGAGACATGCATTTTGTCGCCTGAACGATGAAGGCAACATGGAGGAGGTAATCTATGTGTTTCAAGATGAGGGAACGGGTAACTACGATAGTCGGGCTTGTGTTCTAATCAATGCAAAAGCCTTGGCCCAATACATGGCAGTTGGCGGGTATGGGCTCTTTCGCAAGTTTGATATCACTCGCTTCCGCTTCGATGGCTCCTTTTCGCACTGGGACGATGCCAAACGCCGCTTTGATTCTCCGGACATCTTCTACAACTCAGGAGTATCAGGTACTGATGCCAGCTATGTGCACGGTGGGCAAATTCTCCGTCCTACTCTTACGGTTGAGCAGCTAATCGAAAAATGGAAACAAGACGAAAATCCGAATGCTCGCAAATATGAGGCATTCCTAATTCACGACTGGAAAAACAATCGCATTGTTGAATGGTCGAGCGCGCCGGGCGAACTGAGCAATTATTTCGAGAAGTCGGAGAAACCGTTCGAGATTTCACCGGCCTACTTTAGCCCTGAAGTTTTGACCAAATACAAGGCCGATCCCGAAAAATATGATTTAAGAGATCGGTCAATCACTTGCCGCAATGCCTGGTACCTGAAAACGTACGACATTAACGATGCTGGCCAGGTCCACACGTACATCAGATATCTCCAAAACCTCCCGCACCGTGAGCAACAACATTGGAAGCTTTACAACGAGCGACCGAAAGCAGCTTTGTCCAAGCGCGCTATAGAGACCGATTTTAAAGGTGAGTGGTCGTCTGAAGAGGACCCGCTGCAAGCTCTCCGATACGCTGTCGAAACACTCGATAGTAATCCGTCCGCGTGGTGGACTGCCCGCGGCCCCGACCTAGTTCAGCGGGTTCATTACCCGGTCACTACGTCTTCAAAGGAGTGGGCCGACGAATTGCGATCTCTCGATCAGCTGCTGGTGGAAGGTTTTGTTGCGACTGAACTTAAAAAGATAGCGGTAGCGTCTGGGGTGAGGATCGATCCACACTGGCAAGGCCTAAAGATAATTCAAGAATTGCTACGTGCGCGCGGTCATCACAACGCGGACAAGATCGTCGAACCACTTCGCCGTCTCCATTATCTTAGAAGTAAAGTTTCTGGCCATCATACGAAAGAACGTGCAGAGCTCGAGAAAAAATCCTTCGCTGACCACGGTTCTTTCAGAGCGCATTTTTTCGCGTTGTGTCAGCAATGCAACGAGGCGTTCGCCACAATCATCGAAGCGCTACACAGCGTGCGCTAAGCCTTCGAGTTCGCACGACAGGCAGCGAATGGCTGCATCGTGTGGCCAAGCCGGGCGCCGCCGTACGGAGAAACAGGTCAACGCAACTCCAATTAATTCGGCTTCGGCGTCAGCATCCGGCCTTCGATTTTCGGAAGGTCGGCGGTGGAAGCCGATTTGTCGGAACCGGCCCGGCGCGCCAGCTCGACGGTCAGCCGCTCGGCCGCCTCCGGCTGCATCAGGCCCAGGATGTCGGACATCTTGCGCGGCGCGATCTGGGAGGCGATCTCGTACAGCACCGACATGTCGAGCCGGTCGAACACCTTGGCGGCATCCTTCGGCTTCATGCTCTCATACATGGTGACGATGCCCTTGAAGCGCGCGGCGTCGGCTTCGGTCTTTTGGCCGTTCGCGGCCGTGATCTTGGCCTCGGTGGCCTTGGACTCTGCAACCTTCGACTCGATGCGTTTCTCGGCCGCCTTGAGCAGGCTTTCGCGGATCTCGATCTCGCGGGCCCGTGCATCCAGCTCCTGCCGGCGGGCCTGCAGCCGTTCCAGGATCGCGCGTTCCGACGCCGATACTTGCGGGGCCTGGTCGGGGTAGACCACGACGCCATCGGCCTTCGGCGCCTCGGCGGCGGACGCGCCCGGCCTGGGTGCCTCGTCCTTTTTCTCTCCCTTGGGCTTTTCCTCGATCGAACCGGTGATGTCGGGATCGGCCTTGACCTTGTTGCCGCCCGGGAAGTTGAAGGTCTCCTGCGCCCACGACTGCGTGTTCGACTGCGGGTCGTAGTCGAACACGTATCCGCCGTCGAGGACGAGGCCTGCGACCTTCAGCACGACAAGGCTGAAGATCGCGACCAGTACGACCGGAATGACACGGATGTCGCGAAACGATTTCATGCAGCGAGGCCACTGGTCCTTCGGCGTTCGGAGAAGGCTTCCGCGGCGGCGGCGACCGCCTTGGCGGCCGATATCTTGGGCGGGATGGCTTGGGGCGGGATGGCTTGCGGTTCCGCCGGCCGCGCGGCGAGCGCGATCTTGGACAGGCGCCGGATCACATGATCGCCTTCGGCGAGCTGGCTTCTGAGAAGCGCCGACATCTGCGTCGCGGCGGTGAGCTGGCTGCCGAGATGTTCATTGACGTCGCGGACGGTGTGCTTGAGGCCGCCGATCGCGCGCTCGGCGATTTCGGTCGCCGTGATCAGCTCGCCGATGACGGCCTTCAGCGAGTGCTCGTCGGCCTTCAGTCGCTGCAGCCGCTTGTTCAGCAGCATGCAATAACAGATCGTGAGCATCAGCAGGACCGCCACCAGACTCTCGATCGCAATTCCAAGGGAATGACTCATTGTGCCTCCATCAACTTGGTCTGCTCATCGGCTTTCTCGAACATCGCGAAGGTGGTATTCGGCTTGCGCAGGTTCTTGGTGACGCGGATGGCGACGCGATCGCCGACCCGGCCCATGCGCCCTTCGGTCAAGGTGACGTTGCCGCAGCGGATCGAGACCAGCGCGTCGGCGCGCATATTGAGCGGCAGCGTGTCGCCGACCTTCAGCGTCATCAATTGCTTGAGCGGAATCTCGGCCTCATAGAGCACGGCGTCGACCGCGATCTCGGCCTGCGCCACTTCGGTGGCGAAATGGCCTTCCCAGATCGGGTCGCGGCCGAATTTCTCGCCCATGAACATCTGCAACAGCACGGGGCGGATCGGCTCGATGGTCGCATAGGGCAGCAATAGCTCGATATTGCCGCCGCGGTCTTCCATGTCGATCCGCAACCGCACCAGGATCGCGGCGTTGGCCGGACGGCTGATGGCGGCGAAGCGCGGATTGGTTTCCAGACGGTCGATCGAGAACGTCACCGGCGACAGCGGCCGGAACGCCTGCTCGGCATCTGATAGCACCACCTCGACCAGGCGCTTGACCAGATTGGTTTCGATGGTGGTGTAGGGCCGGCCCTCGATGCGCAGCGAGGTCTGGCCTCTCCTGCCGCCGAGCAGCACGTCGATGATCGAATAGATCAGGCTCGAATCCACCGTGGCGAGGCCGAAATTTTCCCATTCCTCGGCCTTGAACACGCTGAGCACCGCCGGCAGCGGGATCGAATTCATGTAGTCGCCGAAGCGGACCGAGGTGATGCGGTCGAGCGAGACTTCGACGTTGTCGGAAGTGAAATTGCGCAACGACGTGGTCATCAGCCGCACCAGGCGGTCGAACACGATTTCGAGCATCGGCAGACGCTCGTAGGACACCATCGCCGAATCGATGATGGCGCGGATGCCGGAATTGTCGTCGAGATTGACATCGCCGACGGTGAAACCGAGCAAATTGTCGATTTCCTCCTGCGACAGCACCCGCTCGCCGCCGGCCTTGCTGCCGAAGTCGCGGCTGCCGTCCTCGACCATGGCGGCCCATTGCAGCGCCATGGTTTCGGACAGTTCATTGGCAGCCGCCGCGGCCGCCGCCTCGTTGGGGTCCTCGGAATCCAGCGAGGCTTCCCATTGGGCGGCAATGGCGTCCTGGTCCATCTGGTCGTTGTTGCCAGCCATGATCTTAAGATCCGTCCCGCTATTGAACCACGATTTCCTTGAACAGCACGGCGTTCACCTGATTGGGCGAGACCGCCGAATTGACCCGCCTGGTCAGTTCTTCCTTGAGGCGAAACAGCCCCGCCGAACCATTGAGATCGCTCGGCCGCAATTCGCGCAAATAGGTCTGGAACAGATCGGTGACGCGCGGCAGCGCCGGCTTGATCAGCTCGACCTGCTTCTCTTCCTTGACCTCGAGCACGAGCTTCACTTTGAGATATTGCACCCGCTCTCCGGGCGCGCCGACCAGATTGACCAGCATGTCCGGGACTTCGACAAAGGACGGCGGCTTCGGCGGCAGCGCTTCGGCATGCGCCTCCTCGCCGTGACCGCGCATCAGGAAGAACCAGCCCCCGCCACCGCCGACGATGACCAGGAAACCGATCGCTGCGATGATCAGCTTGAGCCTGTTCTTTTTCGCCGGCCCGGCGTCTGCGCCGTCAGCGCCGCCTGCTGCCTGTTCTTTGTCCGCCATCGCCCGCCCGCCCCGAGAAAGAGGATGCGAACGCGATTTGCTCTAGCTGAAGCTTTCAGACGCGATACCAATGCCGCCAGCGCACGCGCGCTCATCTCATACGGCAACGCTAGGGTAATAATGGTTAACGGAACCTTTCCGTTTGGCTTCAACTAGGAAAAAACTGCCGGGCAAACATGGTCAACAAGACCTTTCTGCCGCCCTCATCGCATCCAGGAAAAACACCTAAGCCGTTCCAACATCAGCATTTTCCAACTTGGCACGACTTTCGCTGATAAGTCCGCGAACTTGGAAGGCTTGGGAGAGCCCAAAGGTTCACGGGATCCGACAACCTGCTTGGGAGAGCAGCGCGCGGATCGAGCTTAACGAGGGGAGCACCACCGATGCAGAATACGCTTCTGGTCGGACTATCGCGGCAGGTTGTGCTGGAACGGCAGATGGACGTCGTCGCCAACAACATCGCGAACATCAACACCACGGGCTACAAGGCCGACCGTTCGCTGTTTGAGGAATATCTGGCGTCGGGCGCGCACGAGGACAATTTCGCGAACAGCGACCGCCGCGTCTCGTTCGTGCAGGATCGCGCCACCTTCCACGACTTCGCGCCGGGGCCGACCCAGGAGACCAAGAACCCGCTCGACGTCGCGATCGACGGCAACGCCTTCCTGGTGGTGCAGACGCCGGCCGGCGAGCGCTACACCCGCGACGGCGGCCTGCAGATCAACAACCTGGGCCAGCTCGTGACCGTTTCGGGCTACCAGGTGCTCGGCAATTCCGGCCCGATCGTGTTCCAGCCGACCGACCATGACATCAGCATCGCCGCCGACGGCAACGTCACCGTGCTGGAAGGCACCGGCCGCATCGACTCGGTCCGCGGCAAGCTGCGGATGGTCTCCTTCGCGCAAGCGCAGCAACTCCTGAAAGAAGGCTCCAACCTCTATTCGGCCGGCGAAGGCAGCGCCGCGCAGCCGACCACCACTTCGCAGCTGCGCCAGGGTTTTGTCGAGAAATCCAACGTCAATTCCGTCACCGAAATGAGCCGCATGATCGAGATCACGCGCACCTACACCCAGATTTCGACGTTGCTGCAGTCGCAGAGCGACCTGCACAAATCAGCGATCGAGAAACTCGCCGACGTCCCGACCTAGAAAGGCTTTGAACCATGCGCGCACTTTACACCGCAGCGACCGGGATGGCGGCACAGGAACTCAACGTTCAGGTGATCTCCAACAACATCGCGAACCTGCGCACCACCGGCTACAAGAAGCAGCGGGCGGCGTTCCAGGACCTGATCTATGACCATGTGCGGCGGGTCGGCGCGCAGGCCTCCGACCAGGGCACCATCGTGCCCGTCGGTATCGACATCGGCGGCGGCGTCAAGACCGTCGGCACGCCGCGTTTGATGAGCCAGGGCACGCTGGCGGCGACCGGCAACGATCTCGACATCGCGATCCGCGGCGAAGGCTTCTTCAAGATCCTGATGCCCGACGGCACCTTTACCTATACCCGCGACGGCTCGTTCCAGATGGACGCCACCGGCCGCGTCGTCAACGCGCAGGGCAATCCGGTGCAGCCGACGATCACGATCCCGCAGAACGCCTCCGGCATCACCATCAACGCGCAGGGCCAGCTCACGGTGACGCTGCCGGGCTCGACCACGCCGACCTTGGTCGGCCAGATCGGGCTGACGCGCTTCATCAACAAGGCCGGCCTGCAGCCGATCGGCGACAATCTGTTCACGGAGACGCCGGCCTCCGGCGTGCCACAGGACGGCATCGCCAACACCGATGGTTACGGCGACATGCAGCAGTCGAACCTCGAACAGGCCAACGTCGAAGTGGTCTCGGAAATCTCCGACCTGATCGCCGCCCAGCGCGCCTACGAGATGAACGCCAAGGTGATCAGCGCGGTAGACCAGATGCTGCAGTCCACCTCCAACATGTTCCGCTGAGGACGCGCCATGATCGCCCGCTCGCTCCTCCTCGCCGCCGCCCTGCTCGCAACGTCCTTGACGACCGCGCTCG
>Ga0137415_10001882_pt1 | contig 20942 bp, 21 predicted proteins | sample CZODoug3_1_1_16f_FD_183082 | JGI IMG/M metagenome (GOLD analysis project Ga0137415, IMG submission 183082) | Vadose zone soil fungal communities from Angelo Coast Range Reserve, California, USA - CZODoug3_1_1_16fungal (Hybrid Assembly) | ecosystem: Environmental > Terrestrial > Soil > Vadose...
CCCTCGTGCAGCGCGATCATCCGCGCGGTCAGGTCGGCGAGGCTGATCTCGCCCTTCGCGAACTGGCCGACGACCGTTCCGCGATCGAGGATGACCAGGCGATCGGCCACCTCGTAGACGTGCGCGAGGTTGTGCTCGATGTAGATGCAGGCGCGGCCACCCGCCTTCACCCCTTCGACGAAGGCCAGCACCTTGCGGACCTCGCTCACCGCCAGCGCGGTGGTGGGCTCGTCGAGGACGATGAGGTCGGCCTCGAAGTACATGGCGCGGGCGATGGCGATGCCCTGGCGCTCTCCTCCCGAGAGATCGCGCACGGTCGAGTCCGCGGTGATGCCGTGACCGCGGAAGCCGATGGCGCGCCGCAGGAGCTGGTCGGCGATCTCCTTCTCCTTCTTCACGTCGATGAAGCCGAACCGGCCGGTGATCTGCCTGCCGACGAAGAGGTTTCGCCAGAGGGGCTGCTTCTCGCCGAGGCTCTGACCCTGGTGCACCGTCTCGATGCGCAGATCGTGCGCCTTGCGCACCGAGTACCGGTCGGGGTTCTGCAGCCGGTCGCGGACCCAGACTTTTCCCGCGGTCGGACGCAGGACGCCGCTCACGATCTTGATCAGGGTGGACTTGCCGGCGCCGTTGTCTCCCAGCAGGCCGACGATCTCGTTGCGGCCGACGGCGAAGTCGACGTTCGAGAGAGCCTGCACCTTGCCGAAGGTCATCTCCACCTTTTCCAGGCGGACTACGTGCCGGAAGCTCACGGCTGCGGGTTCGTTGGGCGCGGCCTCGGTCATTCGCGGCGTTCCGGTTGGTCGGCGGTGCAGACTACCCTAGGCTCCCCTGAATGTCCGCCGGTAGTGGGTCGGGGTCGTTTGCAGGTAAGCGCGGAAGTGGTGGCGCAGGTTGGCGGCGCTGCCCATCCCGATGCGGTCGGCGATGTCCTCGACCGCCAGAGCAGTCGTCTCCAGCAGGCGCTGCGCCGCGATCACGCGCTGTCCGATGAGCCAGCGCGCCGGCGAAGTGCCCACCTGCGCGAAGAAGCGCCGGCAGAAGGTGCGCTCGGGCATCCCCGCGCGTCTCGCCAGCCGGCGAACCGAGATCGGCTCGCGAAGGTTCCGCAGCGCCCAGTCGAGCAGCGGCGCCAGCGGCGAGCGGGCGTCCGAGGGCGAGATCGGCTCGGGCACGAACTGCGCCTGCCCACCCTCCCGGTGCGGCGCGATCACCAGCCGTCGCGCCACCTCGTTGGCGATGGCCGCGCCGTAGTCCTTGCGCACGATGTGCATGCACAGATCGAGACCGGCGGCGCTGCCGGCCGACGTCAGGAGCTGGCCTTCGTCGACGTAGAGCACGTCGGGCACCAGCTTCACGCGGGGGAATCGCTCGGCGAAGATCCGCGCGTAACGCCAGTGGGTGGTCGCGCGCCGGCCGTCGAGCAGGCCGGTGGCGGCGAGCACGAACGCGCCCGAGCAGATGGACACGAGCCGCGCCCCTTGCGCGTGCGCGCGCCGGAGCGCTTCCAGGAGCGCGCGCGGGATGGGCTCCTCGAAGTCGTGTCGCCAGCCCGGAACCACGACGGTCCCGGCGCCTTCGATCGCGCGCAGGCCATGCCGTGCCTGCAGCGTCACGCCCCCTTCGGCGCGCAACCGGCCCGGCTCGGCGGCGCAGACCCGGAAGTCGTACCAAGGCACGCCCAACTCCGGCCGGCGCAGGCCGAAGACCTCGACGGCGAGAGCGAACTCGAAAGTGCAGAGGCCGTCGTAGGCGAGGACGGCGACCGATCGGTCCCGCATTGGCAGAGTATTTACGAACGATGGCAGAACTGCCAGCGGCAGGCATGGCGGCGAGCGGGCAGACTGAATCACAGAGGAGGTCCTGATGCCGACGTTGCCTTCGCGCTCTCCGGTCACCCAGGTGGCCACGCTCCCCCCGGCCGAGGCCCTGCAGCACTTCAGCCGGCTGCTCGAGCTCGAGACCGACTGCTGGGACGTGCACGCCTCGCTCGAGGCGGGCGGGTTCGTCCTGCTCGACGTCCGCAGCCCCGAGTTCTTCCGCCGCGGCCACGTGCAGGGTGCGATCAATCTGCCGCACGCGCGGATCGCCTCGCGCGCGCTCGAGGAGTTCCCGCCCGAGACGCTGTTCGTCGTCTACTGCGCAGGACCGCATTGCAATGGCGCCGACCGCGCGGCGATCCGGCTCGCTTCGCTGGGCCGTCCGGTAAAGAAGATGATCGGCGGCATCACCGGCTGGATCGACGAGGGTTTCCCTCTCGCGGGCGGCCCCTGAGCCGAGCGCCAGACCTCCCGGCCTCGATTCCCGGTGGCCGGCGGAGGTTGCGGAGGTGTACAAGCACGCGATGGAACTCGACGTCGCGCCCTGGTGGCAGACGGGGGTCGTGTACCAGATCTATCCGCGCAGCTTCCAGGACTCGAGCGGTGATGGCGTCGGCGATCTGCCGGGCATCGCCGCGCGCCTCGATCATCTCGCCTCCCTCGGTGTGGATGCCATCTGGATCTCGCCCTTCTATCCGTCGCCGATGAAGGACTTCGGCTACGACGTGAGCGACTACACCGATGTCGATCCGCTCTTCGGCACGCTGGCCGACTTCGATCGGCTGCTGGCGGCCGCGCACGAGCGGGGGCTCGCGGTCATCATCGATTGGGTGCCCAATCACACCAGCGACCAGCATTCATGGTTCCTCGCCTCCCGCAGCAGCCGCGACAGCCCGCAGCGGGACTGGTACGTGTGGCGCGATCCCAAGCCTGACGGCTCGCTGCCGAACAATTGGCTCTCGGCCTTCGGCGGGCCCGCCTGGACCTGGGAGGAGCGGACGCGCCAGAACTACCTGCACACCTTCCTGAAGGAGCAGCCCGACCTGAACTGGCGCAATCCCGCGGTGCGCCGGGCGATGCTGGACACGCTCGAGTTCTGGCTCGAGCGCGGCGTGGACGGGTTCCGCATCGACGTCGCGCACGCGGTCATGAAGGATCCGGAGTTGCGCGACAACCCGCCGGCGCCGGCGGGGAGGCGCGACTTCCACAAGGACATGGGAGCATACGGCACGCAGCTCCACATCTACGATCGGGGGCACGCGGACACCCACCTCGTCTACCGCGACGTCCGCCGCCTGCTCGAGCGGTACAGCGGCACGCGCGCGCGCGTCTCCATCGGCGAGATCCATCTCTTCGACCTCGCCGAGCTCGTCGCCTATTACGGCGCGGAACTGGACGAGCTCCACATGCCCTTCAATTTCACCTTGCTCAACGTGCCCTGGACGGCCGAGGCGGTGCGGAGCACGGTGGATGAGATGGAAGCCGCGCTGCCTGCGGGCGCGTGGCCGAACTGGGTGCTCGGCAATCACGACGAGTCCCGCGTCGCCAGCCGGATCGGAGCGGTCGCGGCGCGTTCGGCGATGCTGCTCCTGCTCACCCTGCGGGGGACGCCTACGCTGTACTACGGCGACGAGCTGGGGATGGAGGACGTGCCGGTCCCGCCCGAGCTGTTGCAGGACCCCTGGGGAAAGAACGTCCCCGGCCTCGGGCTCGGGCGCGATCCGGAGCGAGCTCCGATGCCCTGGGATGGGAGCCCGAACGCAGGGTTCACGCGCCTTGGCGTGAAGCCCTGGCTTCCCCTGCCCCCGGATGCGGCGACGAGGAACGTCGAAGCACAAGCGGCGAAGCCGGACAGCATGCTCACGCTCACACGCTCCCTCCTGGCGGTGCGGCGCGCGCATCCGGCGCTTCAGCGCGGGTCGTACCGCCCCGTGGCGGAGGCACCCGCGGGCGTGTTCGCTTACGAGCGGGCGCTCGGCGACGAGCGCTTGCTCGTGCTGGTGAACTTCCTGCCGACTCCGGCCGACGTTCGCGTGACCGGCATCGCGCGACCGCTCGTCTCCACGCACGTCGATCCCGTCGTGCGCAGCGGAGCGTGCGCGCTGCGGCCTCACGAGGGCGCCGTGCTCGAGATGGGGTGACCCCTTCTACGGCCCAGGATCGCCCCGATGCGTCCGGAGAACGGGGGACGAGCGGAGCGTCTGGTACACGACGCAGTAGCGCTCCGTCAGCTCCAGCAGCTTCGCGATCTGCTCGGAGGTCGCAGCGGTATCCAACTCGAATCCGAGCCGGATCTCACGAAAGCCCACCGGCGCTTCCTTGGAGACGCCGAGCGTCCCGCGGAAGTCCAGATCGCCCTCGGCGGTGACGGTGCCGCCCCGGATCGGGATCGTCAGGCTCGTTGCGACCGCCCGCAGCGTGACGCCGGCGCAAGCGACCAGTGCTTCGAGGAGCATGTCGCCCGAGCACGCCAGGCTTCCGTCACCACCCGTCGCCGGATGGAGACCGGCGGTGACCAGGGCCCTCCCCGTTTCCACTTTGCACGCGACGGCTTCCGCGCCAAGGCTCCCTCGCGCGCGCAGCGTGATCAGCGCCGCGCCCGGCTCCTCGCGATAGCGGGCCTTGAGCGGCGACTGGAGGGCACGCAGCTCAGCAGCATCCATGTGTTCTTCAGGACCCCTCTTTCTCGGCGGCACTCTACTCCTCGCGGTCTCGTCGAGATACGGCCCCGGAACGGCTGGATCCGCGAGCTCCAGGTCCGCGGCGCGTTACCCCCATGAGCCCCGGCGGGCGTATGTTGCCCGCGAATCACGCCAGGGGGTCACATGCCGACCTACGTCACGCTGCTCAAATACACCGAGCAAGGGATCGAGTCGATCAAGGAAGGGCCGAGCCGCCTCGAGAAGGCCAGGCAAGCCCTCAAGTCGCTCGGCGGCGAGCTGAAGTCGTTCCACCTGGTCCAGGGCCGCTACGACGCCATCGTCATCTCCGAGGCGCCGAACGACGAGGTAGTGGCGAGGTTCGCGCTCGCCACGGGCTCTCAGGGGAACGTGCGGACCGAAACGATGCGCGCCTTCAACGAGGAGGAGTACCGCAGGATCATCGCCGGGCTGCCGTGAGGGCGCGCGGGAGCGCGCCGCTCCACGAAGCGCGCTCCTGATCTGCGCTGGGAATGGGCAATCGCAACGTTCGCGCCGCGATCGGCTTCAAGCCCACCGCGGTGGCCACTTGACATAGTTAACTTGATCGTTAAATATTGCGCGATCGGTACAGGATACCGAGAGGAGATTCGCGTGAAACCCACACCGTCAGGATGGCCTCGGATCTCGCCGGCCCTCTACTACCAGGACGCAGTCAAGGCCATCGACTGGCTCTGCCGCGCATTCGGGTTCGAGGTTCGCCTCAAAGTCGAGGGCGACGGAGGACGCATCGAGCATTCGGAGCTCGTTTTTGGCGAAGGCCTGATCATGGTCGGCGACTCGGAGAAGCGCGAGCGGTTTCCCTACCGCCGCAGCCCCCGCGAGATCGGCGGCTTCAACACCCAAAACCTCATGCTCTACGTCGACGACGTCGAGGCGCACTGCAAGCGCGCGCGGGAGGCGGGAGCCAGGATCGTCTCAGAGCCCAGCACCGAGGACTACGGCGAGGAGTACTGGAGCGACCGCGGCTACGAATGCGAAGACGTCGGCGGCCATCACTGGTGGTTCTACCAGCGTCTGCGCGACCCGAACCCGAAGGCATGACCGATCTCGACGGAACGTTGATCGCCCTCTCGGATCCGACGCGCCGCGGAGTCATCGACCTGCTGCGCCGCAAGCCAAGACGGGCCGGGGAGCTCTCCGCCGCCCTGGAGATGAGCCCCGCAGCGATGAGCCGGCATCTGCGCGTATTGCGCAACCACGGGCTGGTCGAGGAGGACCACGCTGGCCCGGACGCGCGCGTGCGCATGTACCGGCTGCGGCAAGAGCCCTTTCGCGAGTTGCGCAAGTGGCTCGACGACGTCGAGGTCTTCTGGGCGCGTGAGCTGGACGCGTTCCGGCGGCACGCCGAGCGCACCCGGAGGGCCGGAAAGGGCCGGTCGTGACCGGCGCCGGCGACGCCGCTACGGTCTCGGTGCTCGTCCGGGTTGCGCTGGAGGACGCCTTCGAAGTGTTCACCCGCGAGATCGATCTGTGGTGGAAGCAGGGCCCGCAGTTCCGCATCGCAGGGCGTCGGCGGGGGCAGCTCTTTTTCGAGAGCGGAACAGGCGGCCGATTGTTCGAGACGTTCGAGAGCGCGCAGGGTCCGCGTACGTTCGAAGTAGGAAAGGTCACGCTCTGGGACCCGCCGCGCCGGCTGGAATTCGAATGGCGGGGGGTCAATTTCAAGCCGGGGGAGAAGACGTCGGTGGAAGTCACCTTCGAGCAGTCCGCGAGCGGCACCCTCGTCACCGTCCGGCACCGGGGCTGGAGCAGTCTGCCGACGGATCATCCGGCGCGGCATGGGCTCGTTGGTCCGGCGTTCAGCCGGATGATCGGCCTCTGGTGGGGACAGCTCATGACCTCGCTGCGCGAACACATCGAGACGCGCCGCTGAAACGCGGCCGGCGCCTGTGATAGACAGCTTCGCGTGGCGCCGCGCTCCGGGCGCAAGGGCCATGAAGCAAGGTCCCCGAGGATGGAAGGAGGGAGACCATGATCCCCCAGCAGATCGTCGAGTATCTGGAAAGGAACGCCGTCGCCTACGAACGACACCCGCATCGCCGCGCCTGCAGCGCGCAGGAGCTCGCGGCGTCGATGCACGTGCCGGGACGGCGGGTGGCGAAGTCCGTGATCGTCAAAGGCGGCGATCAGATCTGGATCGCCGTTCTGCCTGCCACGGAGGTCGTGGACGAGGAGCGCCTCGCCGAGGTCCTCGGTGTTCCGTCGGTGCGGCTGTTGCACGAAGCGGACTTCGAAAGCCTCTTCGCCGGCTGCGAGCCCGGCGCGGAGCCGCCGTTCGGTGCCCTGTTCGGGCTGCCGGTGGTCGCCGACTCGGCCCTGGCCGAAGCGGAGCGGATCGTCTTCTGTGCCGGATCGCACGAGGAAGCGATCGAGATCCGCTACCAGGACTTCCGCCGGCTGGAGGGCGACCCGAAGACGGGAGCGTTCGGCCGCTTCCCCGCGAGCGCGCCGCGGGCCTGGGACGAGTGGCCGGAATCCCGCGTCCGTTGACGCGGGCCGCTGTTCAGCGGCCGGGCCAGTCGTTCATCGGCAAAAGCACTGCTTCCCGCAGCGCCGCACGCCGCAGCGGCGCGATGGCGTGATATTCCGGATCCGCGTGCATCTGCACGTACGCGGTGCGGTTGGGATATCGCACCAGCACGACCGCGTCCCAGGCCTGGCTCTCGCCGGCAACCAGCGGCTCCATGCATTCGCCTCCGTAGAGCACCTGGGCGCCGAGGGATCTCAGGATCGGCTGGACCTGGACGGAGTACTGCAGATACCGGTCGCGCCCGCCTTCGGCGAACCGGAGCAGCTGGACCAGCACGAACGGCCGCTTGTCGTCTCCGCTGCGGAATCGTTCCAGTTCGCTGCTACTCGCCTCGATGGCCATGCCAAGCGGATCTAGAGCATATTTCATATCCTGCCTGCGAGTTTTTGCGCCCTTTCCCCCGGATTTTTCCCAGCGTGCTAAAGTTCCTCGCCGGGTAGGGCGCGGGGGCCTGCCATGCGCCTGCTGGCGAAGTTCAGTCTGATTTTCGCGGTCGTGTTCGGCCTCGGTCTCGCTGCCGCGGCCTTCCTCTTCCACGACTCGCTGCAGCGGAGCGCACGGGAGCAGGTCCTCCATGAAGCGCAGATCATGATGGAAACAGCTCTTGCCATGCGCAACTACACCACCGAGCAGATCCGGCCGGTGATGAACGAGATCTCCCAGCCGTACGATGCGAAAGCGGTCGACCCGATCAGCAGGATCTGCGCCCGGGAAGCGGCAGCGAGGCGCGTCTTCCGTCCCCAGACGGTCCCGGCGTTTGCCGCTACCGAGATCTTCAACTACCTGCGCAAGAAGTACCCCGACTACTTCTACAAGGAAGCCTCGCTCAACCCCACCAACCCACGCAATCGCGTCGTCGATTGGGAAGAGGACATCCTCAACGTCTTCCGCAATCGTCCCGACCTGGCGCTGCTCGACGGCGAGCGCATGACGCCGCTCGGCAAATCGCTGTTCCTCGCGCGGCCCATGCGGGCCGCCAAGTCCTGTCTCGAGTGCCATGCGACGCCGGGCGAAGCGCCGCAGGACATGGTGAAGCTCTACGGTCCGGCGAACGGATTCGGCTGGAGGGAGAACGAGATCATCGCGGCGCAGATCGTCTCCGTCCCCGTAACCCTGCCGGTGCAGATGGCGAATCGCTCGTTCCGGCGGCTCCTGGTCTCGTTGGTTGCCGTCGGCTTCGTGACCTTGCTGGTGCTCGATGTCCTCCTCTACTTCACCGTGGTCCGCCCCGTCAGCCACTTCGCCCGGCGCGCGGACGAGATCAGCAAGGGGCAGATGGAGGTGCCAGAGCTGCCGGTGAAGGGACGCGACGAGGTCTCCATCCTTGCGGCCTCGTTCAACCGGATGCATCGCAGTCTGGCGGCGGCCATGAAGATGCTGGAGCAGCAGAAGTGACGATGGAGCGCGGGGAGGAGCGGCCGTGAGTCGCAGCAGCGTGGGCGACGAGACCCGAATCAGTACCTTGAGCGCCGCAACGGCCGTGGCGGACGGTATTCGCCCCGGAGCGCTGTCGGAGGTGCTGCAGGAGGTGGGGCGCCAGCCAGATCCGGCGCAGGGAACGGGCTGGCCGACCGCGCTCGAGCCGGGAGCGGTCATCGGCCGATTCGAGCTGCTGCGCGAGGTCGGGCAGGGCGGCTTCGGGGTGGTGTACGAAGCGCGCGACCGCGAGTTGGGACGGCTCGTCGCCTTCAAGGGGGTGCGCGCCGGGGCGAGGCGGACGGTGCGCGAGGAGCGGCTGCTCTGCGAGGCGGAAACCGCGGCCCGGCTCTCGCACCCGAACATCGTGACGCTGTTCGACGCCGGACGCGCAGCGCAAGGGCCCTATCTGGTCATGGAGCTGCTGCGCGGATGCACCCTTGCGCGGCGGCCGGATCCGGGCCCCGTTCCGGTGCGCGAGGCGTTGCGCATCGCCATCGAGGTTGCGAAGGGTCTGGCACACGCGCACGCGCACGGGGTCGTCCACCGCGATCTCACGCCGGGCAACATCTTCCTCTGCGAGGACGGGCAGGTGAAGGTGCTCGACCTCGGCCTCGCCCACGCCTTCGGCCATCGCAAGATCGACGGCGGCACACCTTCGTACATGGCGCCGGAGCAGCGCCGGTGCGCGCCCGAAGACGAGCGGACCGACGTGTTCGCCATGGGCGTGATCCTGTTCGAGATGCTCACCGGGGAGCTGCCATACCGCGCCGAGGGCGGGAAGGCGTTGCCGGACTCGGCGACGGCGTCGGGCGTCGACGTTCCCGGGCAGCCGGCGTTTGCCGAGTTCATTACGCAGATGCTCTCGATCGATCCGGTCCATCGGCCGCGTGATGCCGGCGAGGTGCTCTCGGCGCTCATCGTCTTCGCCCAGGACGCTGAACGGGAGCGGACCGCAGACCTGCGACCTCGACCGGTGCCACATCGCCGGTTGGCGAAGCCGTCGGGCGAGCACCCGAAGTCGGAGCGCACGTGCGTGTGCAGCGTTCTCTCCACCGAGATCCTCCGGTACTCCGGGCAATCCGTGCAGATCCAGGCCGGCTGGAAGGCGCGCTTCAATGCGCGCCTGGCCTCGTCGATCCGGGACGTGCCCGAGGCCGATCGCGTAGTCCTCGACTCCGGCGGCAGCGTCGCGATCTGTTTCCTCGGCGATCCCGAGGCAGCGATCTCCGGCGCGTTGGGCCTGCTCGGATCGGTGGCGCGCGAGGACACTCCCAGCGGCGGCATGCGCGTTCGCGCCGGCCTGCACCTCGGTCCGGTCAAGCTGGTGAAGGACATCAACGGCAACCTGAACGCGCTCGGCGAAGGCCTTTCGGTCGCGCAGAAGGTGATGGCCTTCGCCCACGAGAACCAGGTCCTCGCCTCTCGCTCTTTCCAGGAGGTCGCCAGCTGCCTTTCCGCGGCGTACCGGCCGCTGTTCGCGCTCGTCGGGGTCCGGCGAGACGAGTTGATGCGCGAGCATGCGGTCTACGAGCTTCGCCTCCCCGAAGCGGCGACACTCGGTCCGGAATCCACCCGCTCGTTGAGCGAGGAATCGCCACCTTCAGCGATGCCGCTGGATGCCGGTGTGGAGGCGGTGATCGAGCGCCGAGCGGCACACATTCTCGGTCCCATCGCTCACCATCTGGCGAGGACGGTCGGGGCGCGGGCATTGAATCCGCGCGAGCTGGCCGAGGTGCTCGCGGCGTTCATGCCGCAGTCGGCCGAGCGTTCGGCGTTCCTGCGCTCGTGCGCCGACGTCTCGGCGCCTCGCAGGACCTCGGGTCCGACTTCGTCGTCCGTGACATCCTTCAGCGCGGACGTTCTCGACCGCGCCGCGCGGCGACTGGCGGAGTACCTGGGCCCGATGGCGCGGATCCTGGTGTCGCGGACGTCCCTGAACGCCCGCTCGGAAGAGGAGCTCTACGATCTGCTGGCGGTGCAGATCGACTCTCCCAAGGACCGTGCGGCTTTCCGCGGATCGGGTCCCGCGGCGCCTCGGCAGCATTGACGGCGTCGCGAGGCGCGCCACATCCGGTCAGCGGATGAACGAACCCGGGTCGATGTCGAATCGGCGCAGCCAGCGTTGCACCTGGGTGCGTGCCTTTCCCATGGCCCGAGCGACAGCGGTGACGTTCCCGCCGTTGGCGCGCAGCAGCTCGATCAGCTGCTCGCGAAGGCGCCGGTCCGGCTCGCGCAGGCCCTCCGGGGCAATGCCTTGCTTGGGAGGGCCCCCCGGCTTCGGCGCATTGAGAAGGGTTTCGCGCAGGTGCTCGAGTTCCACCCGCCTGTCGCGCGCCAGCAGTACCGCGCTCGCGATGCACTTCTCGAGCTCCCGCACGTTGAGCGGCCAGCTATGAAGCAGGAGGGTCCGGGCGGCGTCCGGCGAGAAGATCACGTCGCGGGCCATCTCGCCGGCGGTCTTCTCCATCAGCGCCGAGAGGATCAGCCCGAAGTCCTCGCGCCGCTCGCGCAGCGCAGGCAGCGAGATCCTGGCGCCGTCGAGGCGGGCGAGCAGATCGCGGCGGAATCGATCCTGGGCGGCGAGCGCGGCGAGATCGCGATGGGTCGCCGCGACCACCCGCAGATCCACCTTCACCGGCCGCGTCCCTCCAACGGGAAGCACCTCGTTTTCCTGCAGCACGCGCAAGAGCGCCGCCTGGGCGGCCACGGGCAGGTCGCCGATCTCATCGAGCAGCAGCGTCCCGTGCTCGCTGCTGCGCACGAGCCCCGGACGATCTTCCAGGGCGCCCGAGAACGCGCCCTTGCGATATCCGAACAGCTCCGACTCGACGAGGTTGGGCGCGATCGCTCCGCAGTTCACAGCCACGAAGGGGCCGGGACGGCCTGAAAGCTCGTGGATGGCCGAGGCGATCAGCTCCTTCCCGGTGCCGGTCTCGCCCGAAACGAGCACCGGTACCTGCGAACGCGCGAAGGCCGTCAGGCGCTCCAGCTCCACGGCAAAGGCGGGCGAGAGCGTAGCCATCCCGCGCGGCAAGGGCTTCAGCGCGCGCTGTTCGAGGAGCGCGGGCTCCGCCCGAGGGAGCGCCTCGCGAAAGACGAAGAAGCTGTGTCCCAGCTCGACGAGCGCGTCATCGGCGAGCGGAGAGCTGGTGACGCGTTTGCCGTCGACGAAGGTACCGTTCTTGGAGTCGGCGTCTTCGATCACCCACGCGCCGAGCACCCGCTGCAGCCGCGCGTGCCTCGAGGACATGCGGCCGTCGGGAACGGAGATCCGGATCGACGTCGTCTCGCCCTGCTGCCGCTCGAGTTGAAGCGCCCTTCCGCGACCGATGTTCACCTGGTCGGCGCCCTGGAACGAGAAGCGCGCTCCTCCCTCCAGGGGGCGGTCGCACCGCAGGGTGAGGAAAAGATACGGCTGCCCTTTGCCCGGCCCGGATCTCCCCTCGTGCGTCTGCGTGATCGTGCGGCTGGGGTCCATCGGCGGCTGATTCTACGGCAGATGGACCCATGCGCGCTTGCGGCGCGGCTCAGGATGCCGTCTCAGCGGATCGAGCGCGGCCGAATTGCAGTGGTGGCGAACGATCGCGAGGTGCTACGGCTCGATCGCTCGCAGGGCCCCGGCGAAACCGTCCACGAGGTAGACGTTTCCGTCCTTGCCCTGCCACAGTCCGAGCGGCACGTGGAAGGAAGCGCTCGACGCGGGGCCGTCGTCCGCTCCCGCCAGGCCGCTGCCCGCCCACGCCGGGTGCAATTGGACGGACGCTGGTCAAGGCCGGATCAGGCGGACCGTCGAATCCCCGTGATCCACCACGGCGACCGTTCCATCAGGGAGAGCTGCGATCCCCGCCGGCAGGTTGAAGGCCGCATCCAGCGCCGGTCCGTCGTCGCCCGCGGATCGGCCGCTTCCGGCAAAGGTGGCGACCGCTCCGTCTCCAATGACGCGGATGCGCGCGCTACCAGGGTCGGCGAAGAGCACGTCGGTCCCGCGCACAGCCACGCCAAGAGAGGCATCAACCTCGCCTTGGCCGCGGGTCCATCGGCGAAGCCTGCGGAGTATCCCTTTCCCGCGGCGGTGCTCACCGAGTGAATCGCGTCGAGCGTAACGCGACGGATGGAGCGGTTGCCGGTATCCACCACATAGAGGGCGTCCGCAGTGGCGGCGATGCCGGTCGGCCTGCGGATCATCGCGGTGGCACCGCCGGGCCGTTCAGATAGCCCGGCCCGCTGACCAGGGTGACGACCGTCTGCGCGGCATCGATCCGGCAGAGCCGCGTGGGGACCGCGTCGACGACGTAGAGATCGCTTCCCACCGCCGTGATCCCGCTGGGCATCGTCAGGCGCGCCGCGGTGCCGAGGCCGTCCAGATTGCCGGCGTACCCGTTCGGCGACCCCGCCCACACGCTGACGGTCCGCGCGGAGTCGGTGTCGATGCGGACGATCCGGTTGCTGCCGAAATCGGCCACGTACAGCTCGCCGGCGGGGCCGACCGCGATCGCGTACGGAAGCTTGAAGCCGGCTTGGAGCCCCGGACCCCTGCGAAGCCCGGGCGATCCCGTTCCCGCGATCGTCGTCACGGTGTGGCCCGCGTCGTTCGCGATCATGCGAATCGCGTGATTGCCCGTGTCGGCGACGTAGAGATTTCCGCTGGCGTCCGCCGCGATACCCACGGGCCGCCGGAAACGCGCCTGCGAACCCTTGCCGTCGACGAATCCCTCCGCGGCAGAGGCTCCCGCGAGCGTCGACACCGAGCTTGCCGCTCGCGACTCGTCGACCTGCGGCGCGGAGCCGGCACCGAACGAGTCACCGGCAAGCTTGGGGAGATCCGCGAACTCCCACCCGTCGCTCATCACGCCTTGCAGCTTCTGCTCCGGCTCGTTGACGGCGATCGCGCCATCGCTTGGTGATCAGGTTCGTCCCCCTCAGCGGATCCTCCTGCAGGGCGGACTCCTTGTAGGAGACTTCGGTTCGGTACGGACGGCCAGCGCCACGCGATGGCTCGAGACGGATCTGCCAGAACGATTCGTCCGCGGTGAGGAAGGCGACGCTGGTGCCGCCGGCGATTGCCGATTCGACGGCGTCCTTCTCGCCGCGAGACCAGTACTCGTCGTGGCCGGAAGAGATGAACAGCCTCTGTCCGGCGAGGAGCGAAGGATCCCGGTGTACGTCGACGTTGGTCAGGTAGGTGGCGTCGTAGCCGTGCGACTCGACCCACTGCGCCAGGCCACCTGGCCATGGCCCACCCGTGCGTGCGCCGCAAGGTGGACATGCGGCCGGACGCCTGCAAGCCCGTCCGGAGGACGTCAGCCTATCCGCTCGTAGATCCAGGCGGCGGACGAGAGCAATTCGTCGTCGGTCTGGCGCGGTCCGACGACTTGCAGGCCGATCGGCAACCCGGCCGGTCCGGTGAGGACGGGGAGCGAGATGCAGGGAACGCCGAGCAGGGTCCAGATGCGGCAAAAGGCCGGGTCTCCGGTAGCCGCGAGACCTTCCGGCGCCTCCCCAGTGGTGGCGGGCGTGAGCAGGGCGTCCAGATCCTCGAACACGCGGTCGAGGTCGCCGCGGCACCGCTCCGCCTGCTCCCGCGCGGTGGCGAGCCGCTCGGGCGTGACGCCGGCGCCTTCGCGCAGGAACTCGCGCAGCTTCGCGCTCAGCTCGCTCTGCGGCTCTTCGCGCAGCGTGGCCGCCGCTTCCGCACCCATGATTGCGATTTGCGCGTCGATCAGCGCGGCGAAGGGAGGTCCGAGATCGACGACGGCGCGGGCACCGAGCGCCTTCGCGGCCTTCTCGATCAGCTCCTGCGTCTGCGGAGCAGCGCGGGGCCATGCTTCGGTGCGGCAGAGACCGAGCCGGGGACGGCGGCTCCGGATCGGCGTCGGCGGCGCATTGGAGAGTGCGGAGATCACCGGCGGGATGTCCTCGAGCGACCGCGCAAAGAAGCCGAGCGTATCCAGCGAGGGCGCGAGAGGGTGGACGCCCTCCAGCGGCACGAGGCCGTAGGTCGGCTTGTATCCGATGACTCCGCAGTACGAGGCGGGGCGGATGATGGAACCCGCGGTCTGCGAGCCGAGCGCGACCGGCACCATTCCGTCGGCCACGGCCGCCGCCGACCCGCTGGAGGACCCGCCCGGGGTGCGCGAAGGGTCGCGGGGGTTGCGCGTCTTCCCGGGCGAGTAGACGGCAAACTCGGTGGTCACCGTCTTTCCGAGCACGATCGCGCCCGCGGCCCGTAGCCGGCGCACGCATTCGGCGTCGCGTGCCGGGCGGTGACGGCGATGGATCGGCGACCCGTACGCCGTCGGCAGGTCCGCCGTGTCGATCAGGTCCTTCACGCCGACCGGTATCCCGCAGAGGGGCGGCTTGTTGCGCAGCGCATCGATGCGGCGCGCCTCCGCCAGTGAGCCCTCCGCATCGATCACCTCCCAGGCTTGCACCACGGGCTCGCGCTCCGCGATCCGGGCGAGGCATTGGCGCAGCAGGTCCGAGGCGGACAGCTCGCGCCGCGCGAGGCGCGCAACCGATCCGGGCGCGCGCTTCACGCGCCGCACCACGCCTGCGCAAGGCGGGTGTAGATCTCGACCGACTGCTCGATCCGGTCGACGCGGCAGTGCTCGTCCGTCTGGTGGCAGAGGGCCATTTCGCCGGGACCGAGGATCACGGTCGGGATCCCCCCGTATGCCGGCGTGAGCACGCTCGCGTCGGTGAAGTATGTCGCCGACCCAGGCGGCTCCCGTTCCCCGGTCACCGATGCAGTCACTTCCAGCACCCTGCGCACGAACGGATCGTCTTCGGGGGTGCGCACGCCTTCGAGGTCGACGACCGGCGCCAGCTCGACTTCCGGCCCGAGCAGCGACTCGAGCTGTTTGCGCAACTGACCATGGCGCTGCGCGGGGATGGTGCGGACGTCGATCCCGATCACGGCCTCATCCGGCACGGAGTTCACGTTGAGCCCGCCCTTGATGGTGCCCACGTTCAGCGTGGGCGCGCCGAGCAACGGATCGGGTGCGACGTCGAACCGGAAACTGCTCAGCTGGAGCACGGCGCGCGCCGCCTTGATCACGGCGTTGACTCCCATCTGCGGCATCGATCCGTGCGCCGTGACGCCGCGAGTCCTTGCCCGCAACCAGAGCGCGCCCTTATGTCCGATGACCGGCCGGTTTCCGGTGGGTTCCCCGACGACCATCGCCCCCGCGCGTCCGAGCGCGCCCGGCACCTTGGCGAGGTGCGTGGCTCCTTCGCATCCCGTCTCCTCCCCGGCGAGCAAAACCAGCGTGATCCCCGCTTTGCGCAAAGGTGTCTTCGCCAGCCGCAGCGCCGCTTCGACCATCGCGGCGATGCCGCTCTTCATGTCGCTCGAGCCGCGGCCGTAAAGCCTGCCCGCGTCGACCTCGCCGCCGAAGGGGTTCCGCGTCCAGGGAGCCGCGCCGAGCGGCACGGTATCGAGATGGCCGGCGAAGCAGATCGGAGGGCCGGCGCCTTCGCGGCGGGCGACGACGCTGGCGCGTCCGGGCGCGAACTCGTGCGTCGCCACGCTGTAACCTGAATCGACGAGCAGGTTGCCGACCCGCTCCGCGCAGGGCCGCTCCGGGCTGTGGGGATTGATGGTATCGATCTGGACCAGCTGGCGGGTCAGCTCCACGGCGTTCATGGATTCCTCCTCGGCCCGTCTGGGCCTCCCGTCGGAGCCCCCGACCCGAAATAGGCCGCTCGCACCTGCTCGTCCGCCAGCAGCTCGGACGCGGTGCCTTGCGCCACGACCCGCCCCTGCGAGAGCACGTATCCGCGATGCGCGATGGCGAGCGTCTGGTGCACGTTCTGTTCCACCAGGAACACGGTGACCCCCTGCTGGTTGATGCGCCGGATCACCGCGAAGTTCTCCATCACGAACAACGGCGACAGCCCGAGTGAAGGCTCGTCGACCATTAGAAGTTTCGGCGCGCTCATCATCCCGCGGCCGATGGAGACCATCGCCTGCTCGCCGCCCGACATGGTTCCCGCGAGCTGCTGCCGGCGTTCGGCGAGCCGGGGGAAGGTCGCGAACACCCGGTCGAGGTGCTGCTGGATCACGCGAGCGTCCTCTTCGAGGTAGGCGCCGAGCCGCAGGTTCTCGACGACCGTGAGGCGGGGAAAGACTTTGCGACCCTCGGGAATGCAGGCGATTCCCTCGGCGACGATCCGGTGCGTCTGCAGCCCGGTGAGGTCCCGCCCGCCGAAGAGGATGCGCCCGCGCCTTGGCGGCGTCAGCCCGAGGATGGAACGGATGAGCGTCGTCTTCCCGGAACCGTTCGAGCCGAGCAGGCAGGTGATGGTTCCGCGCTCCACCGTGAGCGACACGTCCTGCAGCACGTCGGCCCGATCGTATGCGGTGAAGACGTTCTCGACGCGCAGCTCCTCCATCGTCACTCCAGCCCCAGGTAGGCCTCGCGCACCTCGGGGTCGCGCGACACCTCGGCGTACGCCCCTTCGGCGATCTTGCGCCCGTAGTTGAGCACCACGCAGCGGCGGGTGACGCGCTCGATCACCGACATCTCGTGCTCGATGAGGATGATCGTCAGCCCGCCCAGCTTCTGCTGCACTTCCACGATGTCGTCCATCAGACGCAACGTTTCGTCGTGCGTCATTCCCGCGGAGGGCTCGTCGAGCAGGAGGAGCTTCGGGCGGCTGATCAGCGCCCGGCAGACTTCCACGCGCCTCCGATCGATCATGGGAATGCGCGACGCCGGCTCCATCATCCGGTCCGCGAGCGGCGGGTCGAAGACGTGGAGGAGCTCCCGCGCCGCGCGGTAGTTCTCATCGATCTGCCGCCGCAGCACCTGCCGCCGGACCAGGTTGAACCAGAGCCGGTGATCGAGGTGCTGGTGGTTGCCGACCATCAGGTTGTCGAAGATGGAGAGCGGCAGGCAGAGCCGCGAGCGCTGGAACGTGCGCGCGATCCCGGCGCGATGGACAGCCTGCGGACGCAGGCCGGTGATGGGCGCGCCCGCGAACCGGACCTCGCCCGCGTTCGCGGGAAACAGACCGGTCACGACGTTGAAGAACGTCGTCTTGCCCGATCCGTTCGGACCGATCAGCCCGAGGACGGAGCCCGCCTCCACTTCCAGATCCAGGCCATCCAGCGCCACCACGCCGCCGAAGCGGCGCGTGAGCCGGCGGCAGCTGAGCAGAGGTGTCGTCATGAGAGCGGCGGCCCGACCAGGCGTCGCAGCGGACGCGGCACCAGCCCGGCCGGCCGGAAGAGCAGCGTGAGCACGACCAACCCCGCGAACATGAGGAACCGGTACTCCTGGATGATCTGAAACTTCTCCGGCAGCAGGATCACGATCGCTGTCGCCAGCGACAGGCTCCTCGGGCTACCGATGCCACCGAGAAGCAGGATGGAGACGAAGATCAACGACTCGGCGAAGCTGTAGTTGTTGGGCGCGATGAAACCGATCATGAACGCGGAGAGAGCGCCGGCGACGCCGATGATGAAGTTCCCCACGGTGAACGCCGCGATCTTCCAGCGGGCGATGTCCATTCCGAAGCTCGCGTCGGCGATCTCGTCGAGGCGCACCGCGTCGAGGGCGACACCGACCCACGATCGGTCGAGGCGCTGCACGACGGCGAAGGCGAGCGCGAGAAGCACCAGCGCGACAGCGATGTACCGCAGATAGAACGAGCCTTCGAAGGGTCCGGCCGAGATCGGATCATTGAAGCGCAGGGGTCCGATCCGCATCTCGCCCAGCTTCAGCCCCTGCGGGCCGCCCAGCGCGTCGTTCACTTCGAGGAAGGTGCGGAAGAGCAGGGCGAAACCGATGGTGACCAGGGCGGCGTAATGGCCGCGTGTTCTCAGGATGGGCAGAAGCAGGACGGTCCCGGCCAGCGCCGCCGTGACTCCGCCCGCGAGCAGCACGAGCAGGTGCGGGAGGCGCGCCGAGCTCGCCAGCACCGCCGCCGTGTACCCGCCGACCCCGAAGAAGCTTGCCCCCGCGAAGTTGACCACGCCGGCGTAGCCGAACTGCACGTTGAGCCCGAGGCAGGCGACGATCACGATCAGCACCCGGGTGAGCAAGAGCAGCGCGAAATCGTCGTCGCGCAGGGCCAGCGCGATCACGACGACCGCGGCGAAGGCGAGCCCCTGCGCGAACCGCTCGTTGCTGCCGAGGGAGCGCGACACCGGCCGCAGCAGTTGCGTCCGCATGGCGAGGATTCCGGCGACGATGCCCACGAGGATCAACGCGGCGATCGCGCCCTGCGATTCCGCCCGCAGCAAGAGCCAGGCGTACGCCGTGACCAGCGCCGTGAACAAGACCGCGACGGCGCGCGATCTCATACCCGCTCGCTCGCGCGCTCGCCGATCAGACCGGTGGGACGGATGGCCATGAGGAGGATCACCACGCCGAAGGCGAAGACGTCCTTGTAGGCGCTGGCGAAGGGGAGCGCCACGGCCCCGATGGTCTGCAGCGCGGCGAAAAGGAAGCCGCCGACGATGGCCCCGTAGAGGTTTCCCAGGCCGCCCAGGATCGCCGCCGCGAACCCGATCACGCCGAGCAGCAGTCCCATGCCGAAGAAGACCTCGTTGTAGTAGAGACCGTCGATCACGCCCGCGAAGGCGGCCAGCGCTGAGCCGAGCGCGAACGTCACCAGCACGACGCGGCGGAAGTCGATGCCCATGGTTCGTGCCGTCTCCTCGTCCTGGGCGACCGCGCGGATCGCGAGACCGAGCCGGGTGCGCGTGATGATGAGGTGCGTGCCGGCGATCAAGAGAGTGCCGGAGACGAGCAGGATGACGTTGTCGAATCGGAGGTGGAAGCCGCCGATGTCCCATCCCGAGGTCGGCAGCAGCGCCGGGAACAGCTTGGGCTGGGAACCGCCCGGGTAGAAGAGCCGCAAGCATTCGCGCAGCACGGTGCCGGCCATCAGCGTGACCAGGAGCACGTTCAACTGGGGCGCGCCCTTGACCGGCAACACGATGAAGCGCGCAACCGCCGCGCCGAGCAACGCGGTCACGGCCACCGCCGACAGGACTACTGCGAGGAGGAGCACGCCCGGCGCCGCGACGCCAGCGGCAGTCAGCAGCGTCCAGGCGGCGAGCCCGGCAAAGGCGCCGGCCGCCACCACGTCTCCGTGGGAGAACTGGATGATGTCCAGCACGCCGAAGAAGAGCGTGAATCCCGCCGCGACCAGCGCGTACATCATCCCGAGCATCGCGCCGTTCATCAGGTACTGCGCGATCACGCTCGCCGACATCGCTACTTCCCGTTGGTGAGCTTCCGCTTCCCCGCGACGTACTCACTCTCTTCCCAGGTCAGCCACTTGCCGTCCTGCACGACATATCTGGTGATGGCCGGCACGGTGTTCTGGCCGTGATCGTCGAACGTGATCTTGCCCACGATGGAGTCGCGGTCCGTCACGTTCGCCAGCTCCTTGACGATCTTCTTCCGGTCCGGCCCCACCTTGTCGATGGCGTCCATCAGGAGCTCGGCTGCCGCGTACGCGAACGGTCCGTAGGCCTCCGGCGGGTTCGAGTAGCCCTGCTTGTTGTACTCCTCGAGGAACCTCTTCCCGCCGGGCAGTTTCTCGGCGGGCGCCCCTTCGCGAAATGCCAGCGCGCCTTCCGCGAGCGGTCCGAGCGCCTTGATGAAGTCGTCATTGACGATCCCGGAGGTGCCGTCGAACTGCGCCTTCAGCCCGAGCTTGTCCATCTGCGCGCGGATGCGGACGCCGATGGGCGTCAGTCCGCCGAAATAGAGCGCCTCCGGATTCTGCGCCTTGATCTGCGTCAGCTCGGCCGTGAAGTCCTGCTGGTCGGCGGTGACCCCGAAGGTGGCGATGATCTGGCCGCCGGCCCTCTGGAAGAACTGCGAGAAGTACTTGTTGTGGCCCTTGCCGTAGTCGGTGGTGTCATGGATGACCGCCACCTTCCTGAATCCGCGCTCGGACATGAACTTCGCGTTGGTCTCGTTCTGGTTGATCATCGTTCCGTTGACGCGGTGAATCTCCTTGAAGTCATTCGCGTAGGTGATGTCGGGCAGCACCGCGCCCCAGACGATCACCGGCAGCGCGAAGCGATGGTACGTGTCGACCGTCGCCATCGCCACCACCGAGCAATAGTGCGTCACGCCTGCCACGATGGTGCGGTCCGACCCCGCCTTGGTCGCCACCTGCACGCCAGCGTCCGGCTTGCACTCGTCGTCCAACACCACCAGCTCGTACCGGTACTTCGACTTCCCATCTGCATTCCGCAGCCTGACGGCCAGGTCGGCCGAATTGCGGCCGCCGAGGCCGACGGCCGAGTTGCCGCCGGTGAGCGGACCCACGAACGCGATGCGGACGGTTTCCTTGGCGCCGGCGGAGAAGGAAAGAACGGCGATCAGCGCTGCGGCCGCGAATCTCATTGGGGCCTCCTCGGCAGCGGGATGGGCGCGCGAAGCTAGCAGAAAGCTGCAGGGGAGACACACTCGCCGCTGTGACTGCGGTAGCTTGCTCGGGATG
>Ga0137415_10001883_pt1 | contig 20937 bp, 20 predicted proteins | sample CZODoug3_1_1_16f_FD_183082 | JGI IMG/M metagenome (GOLD analysis project Ga0137415, IMG submission 183082) | Vadose zone soil fungal communities from Angelo Coast Range Reserve, California, USA - CZODoug3_1_1_16fungal (Hybrid Assembly) | ecosystem: Environmental > Terrestrial > Soil > Vadose...
TCGTGGCCGAAGTACGAATGACTGGCCCCCGCCGCGAGGACCAGCGCGTCGTAGCCGATCCCGCCCCGATCGAGCGCGACACGGCGACTTGTTAGATCCACTCGTTCGACGTTCGCCAGGAGGACCGTGACGTTGGTCGACCGACGCAGAATGGATCGGAGCGGGACCGCGATGTCGGAGGGGTTCAGCGCGGCCGTGGCGACCTGGTAGAGCAAAGGCTGAAAGAGATGGTGGTTGCGCCGGTCGAGTAGGGTGACCCGCACGGGCCGGCCGGCGAGCGCTCGCGCCGCGTACAGCCCACCGAAGCCGCCGCCCACGATCACGACGTGCGGAAGGGGGGCGGGTCGAGTCATCGGCGTAGCCGCCTGGACACTAGCGCTGTCTTCGTTCGAACACCACGACCGAGATCGCGCCGAACGGGCCGAGTGACCACGAGTCGAAGTCGGGTCTCAGCCGGTGCTCGAACCATTCCCGGAACGGTACGGGCCGGAGGCGATCGTTGTTCCCGATGAGGATGAAGCGCCGCTCACGCGCGCCGAGGACGGAGGCGAGGGCCTCGAGATACCCCTGTGCTCCGACATCGAGGCTGTAGGGAATTGGAATCGCCCGACCGCGGACAGGGTAAAAGGACAGCGGGGCGAGCAGGTAACTCGAGCGCTCCCGATCGCTGAGCCAGTCGATCTGGGCCGATTCGATCAGGCCAGCGTCGACGAGGATGGGGGTGTCGACGCCTTCCGTAGCTGAGCGAACGGCCTGCACCGCAGAGCGCCAATCTTGCCGGGAACGCAGGTGCGGACCGGAGACGGCGACCGTGAGGACGACGAGGCCGATCGCGATCAGTCTCCGCGCCGGAAAACCCTCCACCGTCCGGATCACCAGGCCCGCCAGCAGCGCGAGCCCCGGCGTCCAGGCGAGATAGTAGCGCGGAAAGAACAGTCGGAGAGACGTCAGCCACGTCACGAGGGAGACCGCGAGAGGGGGCAGGATGCTCCAGGCCACGACGAGCAGCAATGACGCCCGATCGACGGACGTTCGCCGACCGCGAAACTCTCGCCACGCGGGCACGGCGAGGGCGAGGGGAAGGGCTACCACACCGAGTACATCGGCCAACGATGGCTCGTCCGCCCATGACAAGCTTGCCCGCCGGCGGACGAGCGACAGAAGCGGAGGGCCGAGCGGGAGAAGCAGAACACCGATCGCCGCGAGCACGATACCGATGCGTCCCCAGGGCGGCGTGCCGTCCTGCTGTCGTCGCGCGATGACGTAGACGACATGGACGGCCAGCATGATTCCGAAGAGGTAGTGCGCATAGACGGTAAGCGCCGCCAGCACGACATAGGCGCCCGCGGTTCCGGCGCTGGGTCGATCCAGCCAGCGGACGAGCGCCAGCGTGCCGGCGACGGCGACCATCAGGGCGGTCGCGTAAGGTCGCGCGTTCGCCGGCACGCCGCCGATGCCGATCACGCAGGCGAAGGCCGTGGCGGCGAGCAGGCCGGCCTCGCGGTCGACGAGCCGCGTGCCGAGCCGATAGAGCAAGAGCGCCGCGCCCGCGGCGGCGATCACAGACGGCAGTCGGAGCACGATCTCGCGCGCGCCACCGAGCCCCACGACCAGCCAGAGCATCGCGTAGTACGCGGGTGACTGCTGATAGCGAAGAGCGCGGTCCACCGCCTCCCGGAGGCCGTCCTTCACGACCCAGTAGGTCACGGTCTCGTCCAGCCAGAGACTCGAGCTCAGCGGGGAAATCCAGAGGTATCCGGCGGCGGCCAGCACCGCGATGAGCAGATAGGTGGTCTGCCGGCGATCCTCGTCACGAGAGCCGGTCATGAGGCCATCGAGGACCCCTCAGTCCTCGAGTGCCTTCACGACCGCCCCGAGCTCGCGGCGGAGACGCTTGAGGCGCGACTCGAGCCTCGGACCCCGTCGTGCGGAGCGCAGGAGGCCGTCCTCGATCAGCGCGAGAAACGCGGCAGACACTTCCTCAGCGCCCCAGCGTCCCGCCGGGTTGTACCACTTGTAGACCCAGTTGAGCATGCCCAGGAGTCCGAAGACCACGAGCCGTGGCGGCATCTCCCGGAAGACCCCCCGCCGGATTCCCTCGAGCACGACCGACTCGACGCCCTTGTCGTAGTGGTCCTTCTGCGCGGCCAGCTGACGGGCGAGCCTGGCGGGCAGACTGGCCTCCTCGCTGAAGAAGACCGTCAGGAACGACCGATTGGCGATCACGAACCGGACGTGCTGCCGGACCACCCGGCGGAGCTTCTCTTCGGGCGCCAGGCTCGAGCGCAGGACGAGCCCGAGCTCCCGCGTAAAACCCTCGATCGTCTCGCGAGAGATCGCGGCCAGCATCTCTTCCTTGGCCCGAAAGTACGTATAGAGCGTCGCCTTGGACATGGAGAGCCTGGCGGCGATGTCGTCCAGGGTGGAGGCGCGGTACCCCTTCTCCCGGAAGAGATCCGCCGCCGAGCGGATGATCTGATCTCGGACGGCCCGCCGGCGCGCGTTCACGGGCCGGAGTGTAGCTTGACAGCCGCCGCCGCGCGGTGGTAAAAACTCATGAGTTTAGAAACAAACCAAAGAGTTTCCGTCGACGGGCCGGTGATGTTGAGGAGGCGCCATGGATCGCCGCGTGATCTCGAGTCCGATGGAGACGGTCTTCGAGTTCGACTACTCGGTGCAGGCCGAAGATATGCGCGGCCTCTACGAAAAGGCCAAGCGGGACCAGTGGAACGCCTCTCACGACATCCCGTGGGATACCCCGGAGCCCGACGACGGGCGGACTCTGGCCGACGAGCTGGTGGACATCTACGGCAGCCCGATCTGGGCGAAGCTCTCCGAGCGGGAACGGGTCGAGCTCAACCGACGGATCACCGCGTGGCGGCTGTCGGTCCTCGTCTACGGCGAGCAGGGAGCCATGCTCGCCTGCAGCCAGCTCGTCGATGCGGTCACCGGCACCGACCAGAAATTCTTCCAGGCGACCCAGGTGATGGACGAGGCCCGCCACAACGAGGTGCTCGAGCGTTACATCGCGCGCCGGCTCGACGGCCTCCATTACCCCATGCCGGAGAACGAGCGGATCCTCTTCGACTGCATCCTCACGGACTCACGCTGGTACATCAAGACCATCGCGCTCCAGCTTGTCGCCGAGACATTTGCGGTGTCCATGTTCAAGATGATGGGCGAATGCGCCCACGATCCTCTGCTGCGGGAGATCTGCCGGCGGATCCTCCAGGACGAGTCGCGGCATATGGGCTTCGGCATGCTGGCGCTCCCCGACGTCGTGGGGCAGGCGAGCGAGTCGGAGAGGCGTGAGATGGAAGACTTCACCTGTGTCGCGATCGAGAAGGTGCTGACGGGCTTTTTCCCGGTGGACGCGTATCGCGACACGGGCTTCTCGGAGGCCCAGATCCGCGAGGTGCAGGTCTACCGGCGGGGCGTCGCCGCGAGCAACGACTCTGCGGTCTTCAGGAAGTACTTCAGACGCGACATGCACGCCGCGATGGTCGGCAATCTGGCCCGCATCGGGCTCCTCACCGAGCGGGTCCGGCCGCGTCTGAGCGCCCTGGGCATCCAGCTCCCGGCCGCCGCCTGACCCGGGCGCCCGTAGGTCCTACTCGTCCCAGGGGTTGTGCTTCACCGGCGGCGGGAGCCAGATCCGCTCGTACACCTTCTGAAGCTCCCGCTCCTTGGCGATCTCCTCCCGGGGAGTGACCTTCGCGTACTTCGCCTCGGTCGGGCTCGAAAAGTTGTACCGGTTGAGGTTCGGTGCGGAGATGATCCGCCTCACCGGCTCGGTGCATTTCGGACACGTCGCGAGGGGTGGGTCGTTCATCCCGTGCCTCACCTCATAGATGACGAGGCACGGCGCGCACTCGTACTCGTACACAGGCATCGCATTCCTCCTCTCGCGCGCCGGAGCGGGTGGCCGGCTCTCACCGGCCACCCGCGACTGCGCGAGCTACACCGCCACGACCCGGGGCGTCTCTGCGGGCGGGACGCTGGCCATGCTCTTGAGATTCCAGATGCGGGCGGCGTTCGACCCGAAGACTTTCGCCTTGATCTCGTCGGTGAGCTTGGGATACCCGTGACCCTCGACGAGCTGATCGGGGATCTGGAACTTCCGGAACGCCTCGATCTGCCACTGCGGGTTACCCCAGAGCGCCGAGTCGGTCCCCCACATCACGTAGTCCGGCCCGAGGTCGCGCAGCAGCGTCCCGAGCAGGTGGGCGCACTCGAGCGGCCGGCTCGTCACCGTCGCCGCGAACGCCGAGCCGACCTCGGAGTAGAGGTTCTTCCGCTGCGGCTTGAACCCCTTCAGCGCGGCCAACTCACTGTGATACGGCCAGGCCGAGTGGTATGCGATGAAGTTGAGGTCGGGGAAGTCGTCGCAGACCGCGTCGAAATCCTCCGCATGGGCGTACCGCGCCATGAACTGGCCGAACGGGATGCCCTTGTGACAGCCGATGTTCTTGAGCCCGAGCTTGCGAGCCTTCTCCCAGATCGGATACGCAAGCTTCTGGTCGTCGAACCACCAGCCGCGCTTGGCGGTCGAGTCGAACGTGTAGAGCTTCAGGCCTGAGATCTTGTACTTCTCGACGAACATCTGCAGCCGGTCCAACGTCTCGCCGCGCCCCTGATTGGGCGTCAGGCCGCCGCCGAGCATGACGGTCCGGTCCGGCCAGCGCTGCTTGACCTCCGCCTGCTCCTCGATCGGGATCATGTCCTTGCCGCCGTAGTCCTCCCGAAACCCGAAGGGGTTGAAGATGGCCACGCTCGTGTCGCTCCCCTCGAGGATCAGCTTCCCGAAGTTCTCGACGGTCATGTCCTTGGTCCCGTTCGGAAGCCCCATCGCCTTACCGAGGTCGTCGAGGAGCTGGACGAACCACATCCCCCGCTCGGTGGTGTTCACGCCCGGGATATACCCGTCCCTTCGCCAGCAGATATGGGTGTGGGCGTCGACGATAAAGTCGAGTCCCGGCTTCCGGGCGACCTTGATTTCCTTCGCCGCCGCGGGATCCATCGCCTCGGCCGCGGTGACCTCGAAGAACTTCATGCCGGTGATCTCGTTCACCGCCAGCATGGCGGCCGCGAACCCGGAGGCCGTCCCGAGGAAATTACGGCGAGACATCCTGGCTTTGGCCGCATGGACGTCGACGTGCTCTCTGATCTCGGGGCCCATATGGCCCGCGAGGAAGAGCGACGTCCCCTGCTCCTCGGGGGTCAGGGGGCCATTGGTGGTCCGCTTGTAACCCTTGAAGTGCTCGAAGACATTGAACTCCATTCGTCACCTCCACGATCGAACGGACGCCCAGGTTCTTCACCGGCACGCGCTCGCCTGTCTCACCCCCCTCGTCACCGCGCATCATCCCGGCGCTCGTCCACCGGGATTGGCCGCACCACTAGCGCCGCCCTCGGGCAAAGTCAAGCGCGAAAACATCCCGCGAGGAGTCCCTGACGCGTTGCTGATCCCGACGAGTTGCTTATCTTGAGGTGGAGGGGCCTGACGTCGAGGCGACGGTCCCGGGTCTCAGATCCCCGCGTACCACTCGTAGTCGCGGTCCTCCCAGTAGCCGCCCCGGCCGTCGCCGATCGCGTCGAAGCTCGAGACCAGGGCGATCCGCATGACGTACTTCGCCATCTTGTAGCCGAGCTGGCGCTCCACCCGGAGCCGAAGGGGCGCGCCGTGCTGGACGGGCAGGGCGCGGTCGTTCATCTCGTAGGCGAGGATCGTCTGTTCGTGCCGCGCCTCCTCGAGGTCGATGCTTTCGTAATACCTGTTCGCTTCGTCATCCATCGGATCCGCGCAGTAGAAGACGACGTACCGGGCGTCGGGTCGCACACCGACCTCTGCGAGCAGCGCGCTCAGCCTGGCGCCTCTCCACTTCGCGATGGCGCTCCAGCCTTCCACGCAATCGTGGCGCGTGATCTGCGTGCGCGACGGCAGCCGGCGAAGCTCCTCCAGGGAGAAGACGGCCGGCCGCTCCACGAGCCCCCCGACCTCGAGACGCCAGTCGACGAAGCCTCGTCGGACATGCGCCTGGTAGGCAGGCTCGTCAGGACTCGTGGTGCCGTTGCTGGGGAACACCGACGAGCGATCGGCCTCGGAAAATTCCCGGGCCAGGGCGCCGGGCGGCGTCAGGAGCGACTGAGCCAAACGGGTCGCGGACTCGACAGGGCGGAACAGCCGCATGAGCCATCGGTACGGATGCACCCGTTCGCACCCCGCGAGGAGTGACACGCCGACGAGCTCGAGCGCGCGAACGGCGAATCGGCGACGGTTAATTGCGATCCCCATCGTCGCTGACTCCTGCCGCGCTCGGCGCGCGGTACCAGCCGGTCAGCATCGAGCGCACATTGTTCACGACCCCCGTCAGCGCAACCATGAAGATGTGGGCGAGCGTGAACCCGATGAAGACGAATGTCGCGAGAAAGTGAAGGGTGCGGGCCGATTGTCGTCCACCCAGCAAGGGCACGACGAAGGGCACGATGGCGTCGAAGCGCGGAGACATCGCGAGCCCGGTGAGAACGCTGAGGGGACCCAGCCCGAAGACCACCCCCGTGTAGGCGATCTTCTGCAGCACGTTGTAGTGGGCCGCCGACTCGCCTGATGGATGGCGGAGCCGCAGGTGATCGCGGATCGAGTCGCCGAGACCGCCGAGGTCGCGCGGCCGGGGCAGAAGATCGTTCGTGAAGTGATGACTCGCGAGCGCGTAGACTGCAAAGCTGAGGCCGGTGAGGACGAGAATCCAGGCGAACAGGAAATGCCAGCGACGTCCCATGGCCAACCATTGGCCGCTCGGGAGCGTCGCCCAGCGCGGGAAGCCTCGCTCGCTGAGGCCTTCAGCGTCGCTCGACGCGCCGAGGACGCCGGTCGTCTCGAACTCGAGACCGAGTATCTGCGTGAGCCCCTTGAGCTCGCCGCTCGGCGTGTGAACGGCCTTGAGCGCGAGAACGGTGCGATCGGGGTCGGATCGCTCGCCCCAATAGAGGGCGGGGTGGGCGTTGAAGATCTGAAAACCGCTGAGCGTCAGGATCAACAAGCAAAGGACGACGATCCAGTGTGCGATCCGAGTCGGGAGCGCATGCCGGTACACCGAGCGGAGCCGGGGAGAATCGCCCCCTACGACGACCGGCTCGAGGACTCCCGGGCCTACCGGCGGCTCATCCACCTCCCACACCGTACTTCTTCCGTCAAGTTTTGTCGCGGCCGCGAGCACACCGGCGCTGCCGGGCGGTACCCGTTCTACGTTGGGCCCTCGGATCGACCGCGATTCGCGATGCGAGCGAGCGCCTCGCTGAAGTGCTTCAGGACCTCGGGCTTCTCGATGATCTCGGTGACCCCGAGGCGACGAGCTTCGGCCATCTCGCCCAGCGTGGCCAGGCCCGTCATGATGATGACCGGAAGATTGGGATCGGTCTCCCTGATGCGGCGGAGCACGGCGACGCCATTCAGAGCCGGCAACCGGATGTCGAGGACCACCGCGTCGGGACGCTCGCGCGAGAGAAACGCCAGACCATCTTCGCCGGTGTACCTGATGGTCGTCTCGTGGCCGTCGATGCCGAAGGCCTCCGCGAGAACGAAAGCGACGCGCACGTCGTCCTCGATCAAGAGGAGCTTCATGGGCCCCCTTCCTCCAGTCCCCGAGCCTACCCCCATCATCGCAGGAGCAACGTGGATCTTTCAACGTGACAAGCAGGGCGCGAGGATGGCATACTCCGACGGCGTCGACAACCTAATGTCCACGAGGGTTTTCCGGAATGGCGCTTTTCTCAACGGTGAGAAATTAGAGGACGCCGCATGTTGAGATTCTCCCCGGAGAGGGTGTTCGTCGGCACGAACCGAGACGACTCGGCGGACCGGTGGCTGGTACGGGAAGACGTGCTCGCGCCTCCGTCCAACGAGTACGGCGGGCTGCTCGACGGAAGCCCGCAGATGCGGGCGATCCGGACGGTCATCGAGAACATCGCCGACACGGATGCGACGGTCTTGATCCGTGGGGAAAGCGGCGTGGGCAAGGACCTGGTCGCGCGGGCGATCCATGCGGTGTCGGTCCGGCGCGACGGGCCCTTCGTCAAGGTCAACTGTGCGGCGATCCCCGGGGAGCTGCTCGAGTCCGAGCTCTTCGGTCACGAGAAGGGCGCCTTCACCGGCGCCCACCGGCGGAAGCCGGGACAGTTCGAGTACGCGAACAAGGGAGCGATCTTCCTGGACGAGATCGCGGAGCTGCCGCTGGGGCTGCAGGCCAAGCTCCTGCACGTGCTCCAGGACTTTCGGTTCTCGCGGGTGGGCGGCCACGGGACGGTCGAGGTCGACACGCGCGTGATCGCCGCGACGAATCGGGACCTGGAAGAGGCGCTGGCCCGGGGCGAATTCCGGGAGGACCTCTACTACCGGCTCAATGTGGTGGAGATCCGGGTGCCCCCGCTGCGGGAGCGGCGCGAGGAGATTCCGCTCCTGACGTCGTTCTTTCTGGGCCGGTTCAACGAGCAGTACGGGCGCAAGAAGCAGCTGTCGCCCGAGACGCTGGCGCGGCTGATGGAGCACCCGTGGTCGGGCAACGTCCGGGAGCTGGAGAACGCGATCCGCCGCATGGTGGTCCTCACCGACGGCGAGCAAGCGTTCCAGGCCTCGCTCGGACGGCGTCGCAACGGGCCTGCCGCCACGGCCGCGGCGCCCGAGCCCGCCGTCGCCGAGAGCCTGCGGGAGATCGCGCGCCGCGCCGCGCGCGCAGCCGAGCGCACGGCCCTCGCGGAGGTGCTCGACCGCGTGCACTGGAATCGGGCGGAGGCGGCGCGGATCCTCAAGGTCAGCTACAAGACGCTGCTCAACAAGATCTCCGAGTGCGGCCTGACACCGCCATCGCGCCGCGCGGGGCATCCCTGACAGAGACGGGAGGGTTTACCTCCCTTCGGGCTTCGGGACTGCATCAGTCCTCCTGAGCAGGGACGCCGAGGTCGTCACGCCCCGCCGGTCGGTCCAACGGTCGATCCCATCCTCGATCTCGCGCCGTCAGTGTCCGGCCAGCGTCGGCCTGACCGCTCTCGGGATCACCGCCGCCGGCGATCGTCTCGCCCAACGACCCGGTTGACGCGCGGGGCGCCCCCCGCTATAACCGGCGCACTTCGGTCACGCGGCGACGCCGGCGCGAACCGGCGCCGCGGCCTTGCGGGGTGGGGGAGGAGCGGCGCTGGAGATCATCCTGCAGCTCGTGCTGAATGGCCTGGCCGTCGGCTGCATCTACGGCCTGGTCGCGCTCGGCTTTGTCCTCATCTACAAGGCGACCGAGTTGGTGAACTTCGCCCAGGGCGACCTGATGATGCTGGGCGCATTCACCTGCTACATGCTCATCGTCTGGTACGGCTTCGGGTACTGGACGGCCTTCACCCTGGCCGTCGTCGCCGTCGCGCTGTTCGGCGCCGTGCTCGATGCGGCGGTCCTCCGGCGGGTCCTCGGCCAGCCGCAGTTCGCCGTGGTCATGCTGACCATCGGCCTGGGTGCGACGTTTCGGAGCTTTGCGTCGATCACCTGGGGATCGGAGATCTACACGCTGCCGACCCCGTTCAGCGCGCGGGCGACCATGGTGGGCGGCGTCAGCGTCAGCCACGAGTACGTGGCGATCATCGTCGGCACGTTCCTGCTGTGCGCCGTGCTGTACGTCTTCTTCACCCACACCAAGATCGGCGTGGCGATGCAGGCCGCCTCGCAGAACCAGCTGGCCGCATACTACATGGGCATCCCGGTCAAGCGGATGTTCTCGCTGATCTGGGCCATCTCCGCCGGCGTGGCCGCCATCGCCGGCGTGCTGCTGGCGCCCGTGTCGCTCATCGACACCAACCTCGGCTTCATCGGGCTGAAGGCGTTCGCCGCCGCCGTGCTGGGTGGGTTCGGATCGATTCCAGGCGCGGTGGTCGGCGGCCTCACCATCGGGCTGATCGAGCTCTATGCCGGCGCCTACCTCCCGCAGGGCTTCAAGGATGTCGCAGCGTACGTCGTGCTGCTGGTCGTGCTCGCGGTGCGGCCGCAAGGCATGTTCGGGACCGTCGGCCGGAAGAAGGTCTGACCCCGCATGCGGTTCATATTCAAGACGTCCTACGTGCAGGATCTGGCCCTGTTCCGCGACCGCGCCCAGCGGAACTGGTACGTCGCCCTCTTCATCGCGCTGCTCGCGCTCCCGCGCCTCCTGCCCGAGTATCTCGGCGACATCAGCCTCGTCTTCATCTACGCCCTCTGCGGGATGGCCCTGATGGTGCTCGTCGGCTATACCGGCCTCGTCAGCCTGGGGCACTCCGCCTTCCTCGGCATCGGGGCCTACGCGCACGTGTACTTCACGCAGGATCTCGGGATGCCCTGGCTCGCCGCCGTGGCGCTGGCGGCGACCGTGACGGCGGCGGCAGGCATGCTCGTGGGCCTGCCCGCGCTGCGGATGACCGGCGTCTACCTCACCATCGCGACCCTCGCCTTCGCGCTCATCATCCAGGAAGTCCTCACACGCTGGGACCGGGTCACCGGTGGGCTCAGGGGCAAGCCGGTGCAGAAGGCGGTCGTCTTCGGGTTGTCCGTCGGCAACGAGGCCGGCTTCTATTTTCTCTGTCTCGGCTTCCTGATCGGCTGCCTCTGGCTCACCTGCAACCTGCTGCGTTCTCCGACCGGCCGCGCCTGGGTGGCCATCCGCGACAGCGAGGTCGCCGCGCAGTCGATGGGTGTCAACCTCGCCGTCTACAAGACCATCGCATTCGCTTACTCCGCGGGGCTCATGGGCGTCGCCGGCGCGCTCTTCGCGCACAAGATCAGCTTCCTCGCGCCCGACATCTTCAGCGTGCTGCTCTCGATCCAGTTCCTGCTCATGGTCGCGGTCGGCGGCCTCGGCAGCCTGCACGGCGCCGTCTTCGGCGCCGTCTTCGTCGCGCTGCTGCCCGTCGTGATCTCCCAGGCGCGGGATGCGGTACCGGTGTGGGCGGGCCAGGTCTTCGGCGTCTTCGGCAAGGACGCCGGCCGTGCCGTGTTCTCGGTCGTCGACCGCTTCGTCAAGCAGCCCGGGTTGGAGCCGGGCATTTTCGGCCTGATCCTCGTGCTGTTCATCCTGTTCGAGCCGCTCGGCGTCTACGGCCGCTGGATGAAGCTCAGGCTCTACTTCTCGACGTTCCCGCTCTACAAGCGCGCGACCTTCAAGCGTCAGCGGGCGTACATGCGATCGGAGCGCCTGCGGTGACGTTCTTTCAGGCCGATGGTCTCGCGATCAACTTCGGCGGCATCAGGGCCCTCGACGGCGTGAGCTTCGAGGTGGACGCCGGTCAGGTGTTCACCATCATCGGCCCGAACGGCGCCGGGAAGACGACCATCTTCAACCTGGTGAGCCGCATCTACGACCCGACCGCCGGCCGCCTGATCTTTTGCGGGGAGGACGTCACGCGGGTGCCGCCGCACGAGATCGCGCGGCGCGGTATCGCCCGGACGTTCCAGAACATCGAGCTGTTCGAACACGCGACCGTGCTGCAGAACGTGCTCCTCGGCCGGCACGCTCACAAGCGCTCGTATTTCGCGGAGGAGCTCCTGTTCCTGCCCCGGGTCCGGGCGCTGGAGATCGAGCATCGCGAGGCCGCGGAGAAGGTGATCGATTTCCTCGACCTGCAGCCGTATCGTGAGAGCCTGATCATCAATCTGCCCTATGGTGTTCGCAAGGTGGTGGAGATGGCGCGCGCGCTCTGCGCCGAGCCGAAGCTCCTGCTGCTCGACGAGCCGTCCTCCGGGCTCAGCGTCGAGGAGACGGAGGACATGGCGTTCTGGATCCAGGACATCCGGAACCTCCTCGGCATCACGGTGCTGATGGTCGAGCACGACATGAGCCTGGTGAGCGCCGTCTCCGACCGCGTGCTCGCGTTGAACTACGGGCGGTCCATCGCCATGGGTACCGCGCGCGAGGTGCAGGACCATCCCGACGTGATCAAGGCGTATCTCGGGGGCTGACCGATGGCGGACGCGCTCCTCACGGTCAGCAACCTCGAAACGTACTACGGTCCGATCATGGCCATCCGCGGGGTGAGCTTCGGGGTGCCGCGGGGGGCCATCGTCACCGTTCTCGGCGCCAACGGTGCCGGCAAGACGACGATCCTGAAAACGGTGTCCGGCGTGATGGAGCCTCAGAAAGGAACGGTGACGTTCGAGGACCGGGAGATCCAGGGGATGGACCCGGACGAGGTGACGCGGCTCGGTCTGAGTCACGTGCCAGAGGGGCGCGAGGTCTTCCCGTTCCTCACGGTCCAGGAAAATTTGCGGATGGGCGCCTATATCCGGAAGGACGCCGATGGTGTTGCCCGCGACCTGGGGATGGTGTACGACTACTTCCCGGTCTTGCAGGCGCGCGCCGAGCAGCGCGCCGGCCGGCTGTCCGGTGGCGAGCAGCAGATGCTGTCGATCAGCCGCGCCCTCATGGCGCGACCGAAGATGATGCTGCTGGACGAGCCGTCGCTGGGCCTCTCGCCCAAGCTCGTGAAGGAGATCTTCGAGATCATCGTGCGCATCAACCGAGAGCAGCACGTGACCGTCCTCCTGGTAGAGCAGAACGCCAACATGGCGCTGCACATCGCCGATTACGGCTACGTCCTGGAGGTCGGTCGCATCGTGATGGAAGATACCTGTGCGCGGCTGCTGGAGAAGGAGGACATCAAGGAGTTCTATCTCGGCATCAAGGAACACGGCGTCCGCGGCACGCGGCGCTGGAAGAGGAAGAAGATGTGGCGATGAGGACCTGGACGGTCCATGGCCAGGACACGCTGCCCAGGCTGTTCCGCCACGTCGTGGAGGCGCGCGGCGACGCGGTGGCCATGCGGGAGAAGCGCCTCGGGATCTGGCGCTCCATCAGCTGGCGCGAGTACGGCGAGAAGGCCAAGGACGTCGGTCTCGGGCTCGTCGCGCTGGGCCTCGGGCCCAAGGATGTGGTGTCGGTCATCGCCGACAACTGCCCGGAGTGGCTGTACACCGACCTGGGCGCCATGTCGGTCGGCGGGATCACCAACGGCATCTACACGACCGACTCGTCGAAGCAGGTGGAGTACATCGTCAACGACAGCGGGACGCGCTTCTTCTTCGCCGAGGACGAGGAGCAGCTCGACAAGATCCTCGAGGTCCGCGCCCGCTGCCCCCAGCTCGTGAAGATCTTCGTGTACGACATGGAAGGGCTGCACGGCTTCCGGGACGACCAGGTGATGCGGTTCGAGGCGCTGCTCGACCTCGGCGCGCGTTACGAGCGCGAGCATCCGGACGCCCTCGGCTCCATGGTCGAGATCGCGAAGCCGGACGACCTCGCCACCCTGGTCTACACCTCCGGCACCACGGGCCCGCCCAAGGGGGCCATGCTGAGCCACCGCAACATCATGTTCCAGCTCGGATATTCGGACTTCATCATCGAGCCGCGCGAGGGCGACCAGCAGCTCTCCTTCCTGCCGCTTTCTCACATCGCGGAGCGGACGTTCACCGTCTTCTACCCGCTGCGCTCCGGCGCGACCGTCAACTTCGCCGAGGGCATCGATACCGTGCCCGAGAACATCCGCGAAGTGGCGCCGGCGCTGTTCTTCGCGGTGCCGCGGATCTGGGAAAAGTTCTACTCGGCGGTCGCGCTGCGCATGCGGGAGGCGACGTGGCCGGGCCGGGTCGCCTACGAGTGGGCGGTCGGGATCGGTACCCGGATGGCGGAGGAGAGGATCGAGGGCCGGAGGCCGACGGCCTGGCTCAGGCTGCTCTATCGCGTGGCGGACTTCCTAGTGCTCGACAACCTCAAGCGCTCGATGGGACTGCATCGGGCCCGCGGTGCCGCGACCGGCGCCGCGCCGATCGCGCCCGAGCTGATCAAGTGGTACATGGCGCTCGGCATCGACATGCGAGAGGTCTATGGCCAGACGGAGAATTGCGGCCTCGCCACGGCCATGCCCGCCCGCCGGATCAAGCTCGGCACCGTGGGGGTCGCGCGGCCGGACACCGAGGTCATGGTCTCCGCGCAGGGTGAGATCCTCCTGAAAGGGCCCCACGTGTTCCTCGGCTACTACAAGAATCCCCGGAAGACGGCGGAGACGGTCATCGACGGCTGGCTGCATACCGGTGACGTGGGCTGCATCGACGACGAGGGGTTCGTCAAGATCACCGACCGGATGAAGGACATCATCATCACGGCGGGCGGCAAGAACGTCACGCCCTCCGAGATCGAGAATCAGCTCAAGTTCTCGCCCTACATCTCCGACGCGGTTGTCATCGGCGATCGGCGGAAGTTCCTGTCCTGTCTCGTCATGATCGATCACGAGACGGTGGCCCAGTTCGCTCAGGAGCGCAACGTGCCGTTCACCAACTTCGCCTCGCTCTGTCGCGCGAGGGAGGTGCAGGATCTGATCTGGGGCGAGATCGAGCGCGTGAACCGGCAGCTCGCCCGGGTCGAGACGATCAAGAAGTTTTCTCTCATCGAGCAGATTTTGACCGCCGAGGACGAAGAGCTGACGCCGACGATGAAGCTGAAGCGGACATTCGTGAACATGAAATACAAGGATACGATCGACGCGATGTACGCGGAGGCTTGACGGCCGCCGGGCCGGGCGCTGCGTAGCCACGAAAGGAGCGGGTGATGACGAAGCTGCTGGGAGTGGGAGCGCTGGTCGGCGCGGTGGCGCTGGCCGGCGCGGCGATGGCGCAGAGAATGGAGACGCGAGGCGTCTCCAAGACGGAGATCGTTCTCGGGATGCACACCGATCTTTCCGGACCGGCCGCGACCTACGGCGTCTCGTCGTCCAACGCCGTCAAGTTGCGGTTCGATGAGCTGAACGCCGCGGGCGGCGTCCACGGCCGCAAGATCAGGCTGGTCGTCGAGGACACCCAGTACCAGGTGCCGCGCGCGGTGCAGGCGGGCACCAAGCTGATCAACCGCGATCGGATCTTTGCCATGGTGGCGCCCCTCGGCACACCGATGAACAACGCCCTGTTCAAGGACCAGTTCGAGGCCGGCGTGCCGAATTTGTTCCCGCTGTCGGCCGCGCGCTCGATGTACGAGCCGTTCCACAGGCTCAAGTTCTATGGCGCCGCCTCCTACGTCGACCAGATCCGGGCGGGCATCAACTACTTCGTGACGAAGAAGGGCAAGAAGGCGCTCTGCGCGATGTACCAGGACACCGATTTCGGCAAGGAAGTGCTGGACGGTGTGCAGCTCCAAGCCGAGAAGATGAAGATCAAGATGGCCGAGACGGTCACGCACAAGCCGACCGACCAGGACTTCACCCCGCAGATCACGAAGCTCAAGGCGGCGGGCTGCGACCTCGTCGCCCTCGGGACGATCGTGCGCGACTCGATCGTGCCGTATGCCACGGCGCGGAAGATCGGCTGGACCGACGTCGACTTTCTCGGCTCCGCGGCGACCTACGATCTCTTCGTCGCCGCGGCTCAGGGCGGCGTGACGGAAGGGCTCTACGCCATGGGCCTGACGGACATGCCCTACCGCGACACGCTGAGCCCCGTCGCCCAGGCCTGGTTCGACCGCTACAAGGACCGCTACAATGCCGAGCCCAACATCGGGGCGATCTACGGCCACGTCGCCGCCGACCTGACCGTGGTGGCGCTCGAGAAAGCGGGCGCCGACCTGACTCTCGACAGCTTCGTCAAGGGGCTAGAGTCGATCAAGGGCTATCACGACATCTTCAACGGACCGGAGGCGAGCTTCGGCCCCGACAAGCATCAGGGCGCAAACTCGTCGTTCCTGGCGGTGGTGAAGGGTGGACGCTGGGCCCGGGTGACCGAGCCGCTGACGTTTTGAGCGCGATCTCCAGCGATCACGAGGACGGGGTGGCAAATGCTTTTCGGCTTGCGTGGCACCGCGGGCGCGGAGTAACGTCGGCAGCCTCGGGGACGATCGAAACGCAGAAAATGGATTGGCGATGACGCTGTTGCGAGCCGGTCTGCTCGGCGTGGTCCTCGTCACGCTCGTGAGCGGCGTGATGACGCCGCGCCACGCATCCGGCGGGTCGATCAAGGGCGCCGTCGTGCTGAAGGGGACGATGCCCGGGCACCGGAAGGTCGCGGTGACGATCGACCAGTACGTGTGCGGCAAGGAAAAGAATGCCGAGGACCTGGTCGTGTCGCCGCAGGGGGGAATCCGCGACGCCGTCGTCTGGCTCGCAAATCCGCCGACGGCGCCGTCGGCCGCCGCGTCGCCGGCCGCGGTCGCGATGGACCAGAAGGAGTGCATGTTCACTCCACGCGTCGTCGTGGTGCCGGCGGGCGGGCGGGTCGACTTCCTGAACAGCGACCGGCTCCTCCACAACCTCCACGGCACGCCGAACGCGAACCCGGCATTCAACCGGACGCAGCCGAAGGGGCGGACGATTCCGATCACGTTCCCGCACCCCGAGATCATCCGCGTGAGCTGCGATCTGCACTCCTGGATGCGCGGCTGGGTGGTCGTGGCGGAGCATCCCTTCTATGCGGTCACCGACGCCGCGGGCCAGTTCACGCTGCCCGGGCTCCCGCCCGCGCGCTACACGGTACGCGTCTGGCAGGAGCGGCTCGGCACGATCTCCGGAGAAATCGTCGTGGGCGACGGGGACCCGACCACCATCACGCTGGAGATGGCCGCCCGCTAGCCGCGCGGGGGATCGTCATGGGCCGCGCCTCAGCCCTCGAGCGCCTGCCGACGCTTGTGGCGACGTTGCTGGCGTCGCCGCTCGGCGCGCTCGTGCGGGCCGTGGCGCGGGTGCGCGCGTCCGTCCACGTCAAGCTTCTCGCCGCGTTCCTCCTCATCACGCTCCTCTTCATCGCGATGGGCGTGATGAGCCTCCGGACCGTCGCCGGCACCTCACGCCAGACGAAGCTCCTCGATCAGGCCCACGAGCGCGTGGACTGGTCACGGCAGATCGAGCACGCGCTCGCGATGCAGATGCACTTCACCGCCATGGCACTCATCTCCCAGGACGACGACACCGTGGGTCGGATCCTGCGCGAGAGCAATCGCTTCAACGACACGCTCGCCCGCCTCGAGACCGCCGCGCCGGCCGAGGAGCGGGCGCTCATCCAGGACATTCGCGTGGCGCAGGAGGACGCCATGACGGTCGTGGCCGACATCGCCAATGCCCTCCGCGACGGACGAATCGCGGATGCGATGACGGCGCTGCGGACGCGGGAGGAGCCGATCTATCGGCGGATCGAAGGGCTCGTGGGCCAGCTCGTTGCCGCCGAGGAGGCGCGGATGGCCAGCCTCCGGAGCGGCATCCAGGCCGCCGACCGTCACTCGCTCCGCCTGATGGCCGGCTTCGCCGCCGCCTCGATCGCGCTCGCCCTGCTCGGGGGCTTCGTGATCTCATGGTCGTTCATCCTGCCGGTGCGCGCGGCGCACGATTTCCTGAGCGAGGTGGCCGAGGGGCGGTTCGGTGGGACCATCGTCGTGCCGAACCGCGACGACTTCGGCGCGCTCGCGGAGCACATGAACCGGATGAGCGGCGAGCTCCGACGGCTCGACGACGAGCAGCGGGTGGCAGCGGAGGAGCTCCGTCGTCTCAACGACCGCCTGTCGCAGGCGAGCCGGGCCAAGTCGGAATTCCTTGCGAACATGAGCCACGAGCTGCGCACGCCGCTCAACGCCATTCTCGGCTTCACCGAGCTCATGCTCGACGAGCTGTACGGCGAGGTCCCGCCCACCCTTCGCGAGCCGCTCACCGACATCCAGACGAACGGTCGCCACCTCCTCCGGCTCATCAACGACGTGCTCGACCTGTCGAAGATCGAGGCGGGGCGACTCGAGCTGGGTGGCGGCCAGTACTCGGTACAGGAGATCGTGGACGTCGTCCACACCTCCCTGCGCTCGCTCGCCCTCGAGAAGGGGCTGGCGTTCACGGCGACGGTGCCGCCCGACATCCCGCCGGCTCAGGGCGACGGCCGACGACTCACGCAGTGCCTCATGAACCTCGCCGGCAACGCGCTCAAGTTCACGCGGCACGGCCGGGTGGACATCGACGTGCGGCTCGACGGCGAGTCGCTGGTGTACCGCGTCAGCGATACCGGGATCGGCATTCCCAAGGACGAGGTCGAGAACGTGTTCGCAGAGTTCCGCCAGGTCGACGCCGCGATCACCCGGGAGTACGGGGGCACCGGGCTCGGGCTCAGCATCACGAAGCGACTGGTCGAAATGCACGGCGGGCGCATCTGGGTGGAAAGCGAGCTGGGCAAGGGGTCGAGCTTCTTCTTCACCGTCCCCCTGCTCGCGGACGGAGGGAGCACATGAGCGGCCGGACGGTGCTCTACGTCGAGGACAACGAGTACAACCGGAAGATCGTCAGGCAAATGCTCAGCCGGACGTCCTATCGGCTGCTGGAGGCGGTGGACGGCGAGGAGGGTGTCGCCATGGCGCAGCGCGAGCTGCCCGACCTCATCCTCATGGACGTCCAGCTGCCCAAGCTGTCGGGGCTCGACGCGACCCGCATGCTGCGCGCCGATCCGCGCACGGCGCACATTCCGCTCGTGGTCGTGACGTCGTTCGCGCTGAGCGGCGACGACCGGCGTGCCATGGACGCCGGCGCCTCGGCGTACCTGGCGAAGCCGTATAGCCCTCGGGACTTGCTCGCGCTGATCCGCAAGCTCCTTCCCGAGAACTGAGTGGGTGGGCGAGCATGAGAGAGGAGAGTCCGTGATGAGATACGGAAAGACGTCGGGTATCGTCGTCGCCCTGGCCGCGCTCGCCTTCGCGCCCGGCGCCGCCACGGTGGGAGCGCAGGGGCAGGCCGAGCAGTTCACCCCGGAGTTTCGAGAGGTCCACCGGTCGTACGACGAGAAGCACACGCCCAAGATCGAGGCGCCGGACTCGGTGAAGCGAGGGCAGTGGTTCGAGGTGACGGTGACGGTGGGAGCCGGTTCCGCCCACCCCTCGTTGGCGGAGCACTTCGTCCGCTACATCGCCCTCTACAAGGACAGCGTGGAGATCGCGCGTGTCTATCTGCACCCGGTGTTCTCCTACCCGAAAGCCGTCTTTACCATCGCGCTCGACGAGGGCGGCGTGCTGCGCGCCGTCTCCGAGCCGACGCACTCGGCGGCCTGGGAGAGCTCGAAGAAAATCGCCGTCAGCCGCTAGGTGTCGGGGTGAGGACTCCGCCGCGCGTCCTGATCGCCGACGACAATCCCACCAACGTCCGCATCCTTCGGGCGCGCCTCGCGGGCGAGGGCTACGACGTCGTCACGGCGGCCGACGGCCAGGAGGCGCTCGCGGTCGCGCGTGAGACCGGGCCCGACCTGATCCTGCTCGACGTCATGATGCCGAAGGTCGACGGCATCGAGGTCTGCCGCCGACTGAAGGCCATGCGGGATCTTCCCTTCACGCCGATCATCCTCGTGACGGCGATGACGGACGCGAAGGACGTCGTCGCGGGGCTCGAGGCCGGCGCCGACGAGTATCTCGGCAAGCCGGTCGACCATGCCGCGCTCGGCGCGCGGGTCCGCTCGATGCTCCGGATCAAGGCGCTCCATGACACCGTCACCGCTCAGGCCGAGGAGATCACCCGCTGGAACGCGACCCTCGAGCGGCGCGTGGCCGAGCAGGTGGCCGAGCTGGAACGGGTGGGCCGGCTGAAGCGCTTCTTCTCACCGCAGCTCGCGGACGCCATCGTCACCGGCGGCGCCGGCGACCCGCTTCGATCGCACCGACGCGAGATCAGCGTGGTCTTCCTCGACCTGCGCGGCTTCACCGCCTTCGCGGAGACCGCCGAGCCCGAGGAGGTCTCGGGCGTGCTCGGCGCCTACCACGCCGAGATGGGGCGCCTCATCCTGGAGCACGAGGGCACGCTCGAGCGGTTCACCGGCGACGGCATGATGATCTTCTTCAACGATCCAGTGCCCGTCGCGAATCCCGAGGAGCGATCGGTTCGCATGGCGGAGGCCATGCGCGCCCGGCTGCGGGCGCTCTGCGCCGAATGGCGAAGGCGGGGCCACGAGCTGGACTTCAGCGTGGGGATCGCGAAGGGATACGCGACGATCGGCGCGATCGGCTTCGAGGGGCGGTGGGACTACGCTGCCATCGGGAGCGTGACCAACCTCGCCGCTCGCCTGTGCAGCGAGGCGTCGCCGGATCAGATTCTGATCAGCCAGCGTATCCACGCCGCCGTGGCCGGCCTGGTGCAGGTCAAGGAGGTCGGCCCGTTACAGCTCAAGGGGTTCCACCGCCCCATCGTCGCTTGTGAGGTCGTCTGCTTGAAGGAGGGAGCCATCTAGGGAGCCTGCAACCGCGACATCAGCCGGCGCCCGATGCCATGAGCGCGGTCGAGGTAGCGCCGGATGCGCGAGCGCCAGGGTCGATCCCCCAGGGCGGGGAACGAGGGCACACCGGCGAGCGGCACGATAGAGCCGACGAAGGCCAGGATCTCCTGATTCACACGCTGCGGCACCTCCAGGAGCAGCATGTGTCCCGCCTCCTCGATGATTCGGAGGGAGGATCCTCGGATGAGCTCGCTCAGGTGCGTCGCGAGCGCGGGCGGCGTGAGCCTGTCCCGGCTCCCACACAGTATGAGCGTGGGCACATCGAGACCCGTCACCCGCTCGGACAGGTCCATGGTCTGGGCGGCCTGCACATCGCTCCGAATGGTCTCCGCTCGGCAGGCGCGGAGCTCCCGCATCCCGAGACTCACCGCACCGGCGGGGGCCCCGGGCGCGAACAGGAGCTTTTGCGCCATCGAGAAAAAGACGATCTTGCGAATGGGCCCCGGCAGATAGGCCAGGAATCGTTCTCCCTGGCCATCGACCGGTGGAAGTTTCGCGCAGCTCGAGAGAAGGACGAGACCTCTCACCGCGTCGGGTCGGCGGATCGCGAGCTCGATGGCGACGGCGCCGCCCAGCGAGTGTCCCGCGGCGAAGACCGGGCCAGCATCAAGCGCGTCGAGCAACCCGGCGGCGATCTCCCCGTACGCCCCGATGTTCACGTGTGGCACCGG
>Ga0137415_10001884_pt1 | contig 20933 bp, 25 predicted proteins | sample CZODoug3_1_1_16f_FD_183082 | JGI IMG/M metagenome (GOLD analysis project Ga0137415, IMG submission 183082) | Vadose zone soil fungal communities from Angelo Coast Range Reserve, California, USA - CZODoug3_1_1_16fungal (Hybrid Assembly) | ecosystem: Environmental > Terrestrial > Soil > Vadose...
TTTGCCTTATTAACTGCTTTTTCTAATTCTGAAAAAAATATTTATCAAGAAAAAGAAATTGCCTTTAAGAAGAATATCAAAAAAATTTTTGATATTATTCTGGATGATCCTGATTATCAGATAGTATATCCGATAGTAAGAGACGCTCTGATACGTACAAACCTACGTATAGATTACAAATCAATGCAATAGGAACATTTTGATTTGGACTTGATCTTAATATCATTTTTTAGGCACAGAAGAAAAGAATGAGTGCAATTACAGATTTAAATCAAAAAAATGGACGTTTCGCCAGTCTTCCCATTGCGAGTTCTCCCTACTCGTATGTAGATTGTGACGATACACCCGAGGGTGATGGAACTGATGGGAATCTGTCGCCAATTTGTTGTTCTGCAACTGCCGATGCTTCCTGTAGGATCTTGTCTGTTTCCTCATTGGACGCATCAGAGTTTACGCTAAAGTCTCCGCTGGCTAATGAGTCCATCATTAAACCGTTGAGTGTCTGGGTCATAGAGTTTAGTTCAGAATCTGCTTCTGGCATGAATCTTCCGAGGGATGATTTGAGTCCCTTCATGGTAGACATTGCTGGTCCGATTGCTACCATTGCATCTCCAAGATCGTGGATGGTAGTTAGACGTAACTGTACCTGTTCTAGTGCCATTCTTGCATTTCCTAGCATTTTTGTGACCTTTCTTATTTCTGCAAGTTCGTTTGACAGAACTCTGCTTGTGCTAGCGTCGTGTTGTTGCATTGCGGCTACGATTCGTTTGAAAAGCTGGGCATCTCTTTCCCTTAACTTTCCCAACATAGAATCCATCTTCGATACCTGACCCTGTAATTTGTTCACGGCGCCCTCTATCCTGGGTTTGAGTGCTCCCTGTGGTTTTACAGTTTCACGTAATTTTTCGGTTAAACCCACAGACTCTGGTCGAGTCCATGTTTTATCGAAGCCGGTCATGCGAGGTACTTTAAAACTTGATTCTTAATGGCCGGTGTATATTATGATCAGCTTTAGGCTAAATTTAGCTCACAAAATGTAAATCAGGCATAATATTTTGGGACTTGTGGCAAAAATTGTTGTCTTTGATTCAGGTTTAGGATCATTTTCAATAATTAAACCAATCCAGAAGAAAGTTATTGCTGAGATTGTCTATTTTGCTGATCAAAAGAATTTTCCTTATGGTACAAAATCTATAGGTAATCTTAAAAAAATAATAGAATCCACCATGATAATGTTAGAAAAAAACTTTCACCCTGATCTAATAGTAATTGGTTCCAATACACCATCACTTTTATTAAAAAATGTTTTCAATAATCCAAAAGTTGTTGGAGTTTTTCCACCATTAAAAGATGCCAAAAGAAAAACGAAAACAAAAACGATAGCAATCCTTGCTGCCAAATCCGTAATTGAAAGTAATGCATTACAAAGTTATATTAATAAAAATCTTCCAAAAAGAATCAAAGCTATAAAAATTAATGCATCACAGCTTATAAAACTTGTAGAATCTGGTAAATTTATTAATAATAAAAATTTATGTAAAAATAAAATTAAAAAATTTTTATCAAAACAATTTTTAAAAAATTCTGTTGATGTTGCTACCTTATCAAGTACACACCTTCCTTTTCTTTTACCACTCTTTAAACAAATTTTTCCTAAAATTATATTTTTAGATCCTGGAAATATTGTTGTAGAAAAAATTGTAAAGAAATTAAGACATCAAAATAAAACAAAATCGCTAACTATTTTTGCATCAGGAGATGTAAAAGATTTTCAAAAAAAATTATCTAAAATAGGAATCAAAAATAAAGTTAAATCATTGTAATTTGATTTTGGCTTTTCTGAATCCATGACTAAAAGTTTTATCGTATAATTTAGAGTACTCGTATGATTTTGGTTGAATTACATCTCCAATTATGATAATTGCAGTTCTGGTAATTTTTTCATCCTTGATTTTTTTTGTTATATCTGTCAATGTTCCAGTAATTATTTTTTGATCATTCCAGCTTGCACGGTAAACTACTGCAACAGGAGTTGAAGTCGCATATCCACCTTCTATGACCTGTTTCACAATATTTGGGAGAAGATGAACGCTGAGATAAAAAATCATAGTAGTTTTATGCTTGGCAAGCTCTGAGATTCTCTCTTCTTTAGGAACTTTGGTTCGTGATTCCGCTCTTGTGATAATGATAGTCTGAGTTACACCAGGTAGTGTTAATTGCATACCAAGTGCGGCAGCAGATGCCAAAAACGATGTTACACCTGGAACAACTTCTGATTCAATACCTTCTGGTTGTAGATTGTCTATCTGCTCTTTTATTGCACCATATATGCTTGGATCACCATCATGTAATCTTACAACAATTTTGTTTTTCTTCGCATTCTGTTTTAAGATTTCAAAAATTTCTTCTCGAACTAGTTTTGAAGCGTCATGAAGTTTTGCTTTTTTACAGAAATTAAGAATTTGAGTTGGAATTAGTGAACCTGAATATACTATTACGTCAGCTTTTCGAATTATTTTTTTTGCTTTAATTGTAATGAGATCAGGATCCCCTGGACCACAACCAACAAAATAAACCTTAGGCACGTTTTACCACCATGATTGAAAAATATTTTGTAGTCATTGTATCTTTGGTAACTTGGCCTAAAGTTAATTTCTTGATAATTTCATTTTCAGTCCCTAGATCTTGCCCAATTGCAAAAATTGAGCTGTCTGGAAATCCAGCTTCTTTTAGTAATTTTATTACCTGATCAAAATATCTACCATCTTTTAGAAAGATCATGGTATCACAATTTTTTGCAGTTTCCTTAACTCTTGATAGATTATAACAAGATGGAATCACTGCCATTGTTTCTGCGCCCTCGGCAAGGCTAATTCCAACCTTGGATGCAAAAGTGAACATAGATACAATCCCAGGTATAACACTAATCTTGATATCAGGATGTTTCGCTTGCAGTTCCCTATGTATGTAAATCCATGTGCTGTAAAGGTACGGATCACCAATTGTAAGATAGACTACTTTTTTACCAGAAAGGACCTTTTCTGCAATGGTTTGAGTATTTTGTTGCCAACTATTTTCTAAAGTTTCTTTCTCCTTAACCATTGGAAATACCAAATTAACAACTTCTGGTTTTTTGGACTTTTCAATTAATGAAGATATGATGGAATACACAATGCTGGGCTTCCCTTCTTGGGAGGTAGGGCAGACAATTACTTCGGCATTTTTTATTGCTTTAACTGCTTTTACAGTTAAAAGCTCCGGATCCCCAGGACCACATCCGACACAAATAAGTTCAGGCATCAATGGCAATCAAAATTGCGCCTAATTAAAAGCTAGATTTTTGTTGCAGAGATTATGGTGACAGGATTTCTTGCAAGCATCATTGTACCAGTAGAGGTTTTACGACTCTTTGAAACTGTAATCTGAGTGATATCTATTGATGAAAATTTGAGCTTTTCAACTAGACCCAAAACCGCAAACAAAGTTTCAATTAGGATGGTCCCTATTACTATTCTTCCACCGAGTTTAAGTTTCGATTCACAAAGTTTTATGATGTCAGCTGTATCCCCACCTGTACCTCCTATGAATATTGTATCAGCCATTGGCAATTCTGAAATTTTTTCTTTTGCGTTACCTAAAATCACTGTAACATTAGAAATTTGAAATTTGACAAGATTTTTTTTGGTTAATTCTATTGCGTTTGGATCGAAATCAATTGCAAATACTTTGCCTGATTGTTGAGCTTGCAATGCGGCCTCAATTGATATAGAACCGCTTCCACAACCAATATCATAGATTATCTGTCCCGGTGATAACCTTCCCTTACTTATCTGAACAGCTCTTACCTCCTCTTTAGTTATCGGGACTTCTTCAGCTCTCTCAAAAAATTCATCAGGAATTCCTGGAGTGCTATACTTCCACATCTAGATGAATGAAACAGTATTGATATTTAGTGCTACCTAATAACTTGTAAACCTACCTCAGGATGAATTAAGGTATTTACTAAAATCCAGCTAAACAAGAACATGAAAAAGTAGCTTCCTATTCCTGTCATGATTAGTTTTTTCTTGTCAGAAGATGGAATAGGGATTTGCATTGCCTTTGCTATTCCATATGATATAATAAACAAAATAATCATGATTCCAAATGCCAAAAATGGTCTTGAGGCTTCTTCTATAGAATATCCAAGATATGCTGAGAATGCACCAGCTAGTATTCCCATTCCTACACGAAGCCAGAAAAGTTTGTCAAGTGGATTTTTTCTCTTAACTCCTTCTGTTTGATTTGATTGAGGCGTCTCTGAAGGTGCGTCCTTCGTGTTTGGATTATTTGGAGCGGGTTTTTCATTTTCTTTTTTCTTTGGATGCCTAGTCAATTAATTTTCAAAATCACTCACAGGCATCCTTGTTTAAAATCTTTGGATGAGTTCTATGATAGTAACAGTATAATTTTAGAGGAATAACTCATCATTATGACACTAGCAGGTATTGAGTTACGTTACTTAGTAAATGAGATTGGTAAAAGGATAGAGGGATACTATGTAAGTAATATTTATGGAATAAGCCGTAATAGTATTCTTTTCAAGTTACATCATCCTGAAAAACCAGATATCTTGTTAATGTTTTCTACTTTCGGTTTTTGGATTACTACAAGAAAGATAGAACAAATCGAAGAAAATAGACTAGTAAAGCGATTACGAAATGATCTTCTAAGATCCAAAATTTCTGAAATAAAACAAATTGGTACAGAAAGGATTGTATACATTACATTTAGTGGGTTAAATCAAGAATTTATTCTTGTAGGAGAATTTTTTGGTGATGGCAATATTGTTTTATGTAACAAAGAAATGAAAATTCTTTCCTTATTGCATTCAATCGATGTTAGACATAGAAAATTAAATGTTGGCCTAAACTATGAGTTACCCCCATTAGGTGGCTTAAACATTTTTGAAATTACGCTAAAAGACATTTCAGATATTCAATTAGTTCCAACAGCTGCAGTAAGATGGATAGGTAGAACTCTTGGGCTACCTACAAAATATGCAGAAGAGATAATGAAACTTGCAAACACAAGTTCACAATCGCCAGGAAATAGTCTTTCTGGTGATGATATAGAAAAAATTTTTGCAGCTACAAAATCGATTACAGAAAAAGTTGTAAATGGAGTTCATGAGCCATTACTAGTTCGTGATGAAAAGATATCAGATGTTTTACCTTTTCCAGTAGGAAATATAGAAAACAAAAACTCCACTAGAGTAACAAGTTTTATGGAAGGTCTTGATTTACTTTTTACAGAAAATCTTCTTGAAGCTGGTAAAACATCACAGTCAAATTCCGTAACTCAAAAGATAGAAGAATTCGAACATAGATTAGAAGAACAAACTAAAGCGATTTCTAAAGTTAACCAAAGAACCGGTTTAATCTCAGCTGTTGCAAAATCTCTTTTGGAATTTGCGTCTAAGGGAGTAGCCTCAATTGATGACCCTAAAATTTTACAGATGTTTAAAGAACAGAATATTTCACTTGAAAAAGAAAGAGGAATTTTGTTTGTAGTAGTTAATGGTGAAAAAATCAAAATAAATCCAGAATCATCAATGCCAGCAATAGCATCAACCTTATTTAACGAGTCAAAAAAACAGTTAAAGGCAATTGAGACCATAGAATCAGAAAAGAGAAAAACTGAAAAAATCCTAGATGGATTTAGAAAACAAGCTGATGTTGCAAAGGATTCTGTTGTTTTTACCATACAAAAAAAGAGAGAATGGTATGAAAGGTACAGATGGTTTTTGACTTCAGATGGTTTTTTGTCAATAGGTGGCCGTGATGCATCATCAAATTCATCAGTCATAAGAAAACATCTTGAAAAAGATGATAAAGTATTTCATGCGGAAATTGTTGGATCGCCCTTTTTCATTCTAAAAAATAGTTCTAATAATTCAGTTTCAAGTGTAATGGAAACTGCACATGCTACCGTTTGTTTTAGTAGAGCTTGGAGAGAAGGAATGTATGGATTAAATGCATATTGGGTAAATCCAGATCAAATAAAAACAGCAGCACCAAGTGGACAGTTTATTGCAAAGGGTTCCTTTGTAGTTGAAGGAACAAGGAATTTTGTTAAAGTAACCACATTACAACTATCTGTAGGACTTTATCAAAAGGGTGATAGTTATTCATTGATGTGTGGACCGCCTGAGCCAATCAAAAAAAATTGTATCTACTATGTTAGTATTGAGCCATCTGGTTTTGAGATGGTAGAAGCAGCAAAAAAAACCAAGCTTGAATTTCTAAAATTTAAAGAAAAAGAAGAGATTGTCAAGGCAATTAGTATCGACGACTTTATTCGGGTTTTACCAGCTGGGGATAGTCATATAGTTGAATCAGGTATAGGAATGAAATCTAATTGAGTGAAAAAAAACCTAATTTCATAGTAGATGCAATGCTTGGAAATCTAGCAAAAAAATTACGAATTCTCGGATATGATTCAAAATATTTTTCATCAATTGAGGATGATAAACTCATAGCAATAGCAAAAAATGAGAAACGAATAATATTGACAAAAGATGCGCCACTTACCAAAATTGCTGAAAAGCAAAATGTAGATGCTATTCTTATTAGAGGAAATGATGAATTTGAACAAATTGCACAGATAAATGCAAAGATAAAACTTGATAGATTTGTAATGAATACAAACAATTCTCGTTGTATTGCCTGCAATGGAAATCTACAGTCAGTAGAAAAATATAAAATCATAGGGAAAATCCCTGAAGGAGTATTAAAAAGGGAAGAAAAATTTTGGATCTGTGATTCATGCAAAAAGATCTATTGGGAAGGTACACATTTTGAAAAGCTTCAAGAATTTGTTAACAAATTAAACAATAGATTTCAATGAGTCTATCAAATTATGATGGCGAAATATTAGTAAGGATGGCCAGAACAGTAGTAACTGAATATCTTAAAACAAGAAAAAAAATTATTTTACAAGAAGATTTCACGTCAAAATTTTCGTATAATTCAGGAGTCTTTGTAACTTTAAACAAGGAAGAAAATCTTAGAGGATGTATCGGATTTCCAACACCGGTAAAAAAACTCTATCAATCTCTTGTAGATGCTGCAATTGCTTCTGCAACTGAAGATCCGCGATTTCCGCCCGTTCAGTATGAAGAACTAGATGAAATTTCCTTTGAGGTTACCATCTTGACCCAGCCAGAAGAAGTAAAAGTGACAAATCCTCTAGAGTATCTTAGCAAGATTAAGGTAGGTAGAGATGGTCTTATTGTAAAATGGGAATTTGGTTCTGGACTTCTTTTACCTCAAGTACCTATTGAATATGGTTGGAATGAAGAGGAATTTCTTAATCATACATGTGAGAAGGCAGGTGCTCCACCAGATTGTTGGAAGAGAAAAAGTACAATGATACTGCGATTTGAGGGAATTGTTTTCAGAGAGACAAAACCCAATGGAAATGTCATAAGAGTTTCTCTATAGAATTTTTCCGTTTTCAGCATCTAGTAGAATTTTTGTTCCATCTTTGATGGAATTATACTCTTCTTTTGATGCTACAACTAGAGGTATATTTGCAAGAGCACAACCAGAAGCCGTGGTAAGATCAGCTTTTAAGCAAATCATTGCTTGTGGAGCACATTTGTTGGATTTTAAAGAATATATTGTATATGCGCCCACGCTACTTCCAACTCCGAAAGGGAAAACGAGAATTTTTTCTGCTAAGGATTTGCCAAAGAGATCATGCTTTTCATCTCTAACTTTTCCTGTTTTTTTGTCAACAGCACCAAGAAAATTCATTGGGTTTTTTGCAACAAGTGCAATTCCCTGAGCTTTGCCTTTTACAATTATTTTGAGTGTCATTTTGTTTCTTCCTCTACAATTTGACTAAGGTTCTTTAGGTTAACATCTACTCCGTTTGAAGTATGTAAATAATATGCTCCCTTTACACTATTAGTAATTACACCATCAACATCTTTCTTATCAATTAAAGGGGTAAGACAGATACAACAATCGTATAGAAGTTCACCACCAGCGCGTTCAATTTCTTTTGCATAACCAAACTTTCTTGCTTGTTCCTGAATTGCTCTTGGGCAAAACACCATACAGCGTTTCTTGAATGTTCTACCCTTAAGCATACCAGCAAGATCTGATATTTCGTCAAGACCTAGTTGCGGGCTACCAAGAGTTATAATGTCACCAGAGTCTGCGGTATTTAGCTCATCATGAATTGTCTGCATTTCTTTTTTGTCAAAATCAATCGTTTCTCCTTTAGCATCTCCAAAAGTAAACATTCCACACATACCTGATGTCCCCATACCAGCACAGAGTGATTTGCAGCTTCGTTTATCAAGATCCTTTACCCCAGAAATGGAAACTGAGCTTCCGGCTACTTTTCCTGCATAATATCCTAGTAATCCAAATGCGAGTTCATCTTTTTTATCTACTTTCATGCGGATTGTGAGATTAGGGTCTCGTGTTTCGTCTTTTCGCAAATCAGAAAATGGGCTTTTACCTGTTAATGCACTTGCAAGTGCGCTAAAAGCACCCTCCTTGTTTGTTTTAAGTTTTGAGATAGAATTTACATAAATTGCAGCATTGCTTTCAGCAAAAGAGACATTAGTACCATTTTTTGGTAAATCAAAAATCTCATAGGGAATGCAAGAAAAAGAAGGAATTGTACCCATTTTCTCATAGGAATTTTTTATGCTACTTTGTTTTTTGATAAATTCATCATCCAGATTATATTTTGAGACAGTATCAAAATCAAAGCCCATTGGATTTAGCGTGGTCTTGATTTTAAACTTGGCATCTTTACTTAATCTTGAAAGAAATTCCTCCCCTGCATCTCCTATTGTATTGTAGTTTATTCCAGAAAGATGAGCCCATTCTACAGGTAGCAAGCGATCAGCATCAGTTGCTTCACCTATAGCTACAAGCACCCTATATGCAAGGGCAAGGCTCTCTCCTTGTTCACCCTTTAATGCCGCTTCTTCATCTTTTGTTAAATCCAATATGCGTCCTTATTCTAACAGATATAATACTTGTATGGTCTAAAATATAACAAGTCAATTGGAACAAATGAAAAAAATTCTGCAAGGGATGATAAGAACAATGAATTCTGTTAAACCTCCCAGAATGACCGCGTTAAGAGAATTACATGAGGCTGAGACTGGTAGTCCTCTTAGCATCCTTATTGGAACTATTCTTTCTGCAAGGACAAGGGATGAGAACACCTCAGCTGTTGTAAAAAAATTATTTACAAAATACAAATCTGCTAGCTCACTTGCACAAGCCAAATTATCAAATGTTGAAAAAATAATCAAGTCAACTGGGTTTTATCATGTAAAGGCAAAGAGAATCATTGAAGTTGCCTCGCTTATTGATTCAAAATATTCTGGTAAGGTTCCAGACTCGTTGGATGAATTACTCAAACTTCCAGGTGTTGGAAGAAAAACTGCAAATTGTGTTCTAGTCTACGCATTTGACAAGCCTGCAATACCAGTAGATACTCATGTTCATAGGATTTCAAATAGACTTGGTCTCGTTCAAACAAAAACTCCTGAAGAAACAGAAATTGAATTAATGAAAAAGATTCCAAAAAAGTATTGGCTAAAAATAAATGACACATTTGTGATGTATGGTCAAAACATCTGTAAACCAATATCTCCTATGTGTGATGTTTGTCAGATAAAAAAGGAATGTAATTTTTACAAGATTAGATTCGCTTTTTAGTTTTTACTAGTACTATTATCAAAGCTGCCGTTCCTGCAAGGACAATCATTGGCATATAAAAAATTGGATTCCTAATAGGATCTCCAGATAGAAAACTAAGAACCATGCTTCCAGAGTTTATTGCAGGTGGATCAGTAGAAGAGCCCATTCCATAAACAGCAAAATTCTTTATTGTAAAACCTGCTACATCCAATTGATCTACAACTGTTTTCTGTCCAACTGTTAGGGAAAGACCGCTGTTACTTGAATGTTGAACTGTTATTATCTTGTCTGGAGACCAACCATTATTTCTTTCTTCATGAATTACAAAATACCCATCAGTAGGAGTATTTACGGCGACCCAAAATTTGTAGTCAGGTTGACTACCCATACCAACCTCAACATATTTTTCTGTGTTCAAGTTATCGTAGAGTCGTATTACAGCATTACCATTGGGATTTGCATAAAAAAGTTTATTTTGAATTTCAATTTGCCAGTTTGTTGCGTGCTCATGTTCAAGATAAAAAACAGTTGCATTATGACTAATTACATTAAATGCATTAGATTGGACTTCGACAGTATCTAGATGTTCTGATTTATTCATTGGAGATTGGGCAAATGCTGGGAAAAGGGGCATCATTATTATTAAAAGGATAAAGATTCCAAAATGGATAGGAAATCTATATGAAATAATTTTTAATAAAATTTTATTCAACAAATGGTTTATTCCAGCTCATTATTATTTTGGAGACTTCAGGTCGAATCATATATTCTGAAGGAGTTTGTTTATCAAGAATCATTGTTCTTAGTTTAGTACCGCTTAGTTGTTCTTGATATTCTGGTCCGTGTGGACAATTTCTCTCACTTGCAAATGAAAGACATTTTTTGCAATAGAAAAATGCAGGGTAAAAGACAGGTTCTATTTCAAGATCATGATATTCATCAAATATCTTCTGAGATGCAAATGGATCATAAAAAGTCCCAACACCTGCGTGGTCACGACCTATTATAATATGGGTGCATCCAAAGTTTTTCCTCATTATAGCGTGGTGAATTGCTTCTTTTGGACCTGCATACCTCATTTCTGTATGAAGTGTTGCTAGCAGACATCTATTTTGTGGATAATAATGTTGGATTAATGTTTCATAGGCACCCACTATGACTTCGTCTGTAAAATCACCTGATTTTTTCTTGCCTATCAATGGGTTTACAAAAAGACCATCATGTGTGTTAAGAGATGCCTTTTGAAGCATTTCATGAGCTACATGTGGTACGTTTCTTGTTTGAAAAGCTACAACGGTTTTCCATCCTGACTTTTCAAAGCTTGCTCTGGTTTCTATTGGTGTTTTTCTATATTTTCTTATAGGTATTTCAGATGGTCTTCTGACATAATCTATTTTACCACCAACAAGAAAGTCTTGCATTGCCAAAGTTTTTGCTACACCTGGATGTTTTGGATCAGTGGTGCCATAGATTCCCTTTGCTGTCGCATTTTTATCAAAGTTATAAACCTCTTCAATGTGCAAAATTGCAAAATCATTGCCTTCAGGATTTTTTAGATTAACATCGTGTGCGTCTTTCATTTTAGTAGCAGTTTGTTTGTCAACATCCAGTACAATTGGAATTGTCCAAGGAATTCCGTTTGATAATCTTCCTTTGCTTACTACTGATTCAAAGTCTTGTTGTAGTAAAAATCCTTCAATAGGACTAAAAATCCCATCGGCTATGTTTTCAATGTCATTAGCAAGATCAGCATTAACTGATATCGAATACAGCCCAGAAAAATTTTTAGTTGTTGTTCTGTTTACTAACTTGCCACCGTGTGGTCTACTAATTCCCTTACCTTGTTCCAAAAGATCTCACTTGGTACCGTGATCTGCGTGTAAACCACATTCTTTTTCCGGATCAGTTTCCCACCACCAACGTCCTGCTCTTAGTGGTTCACCCGGCTTTATTGCACGTGTACAAGGTTCACATCCAATGCTAGGATAACCTTTATCGTGTAATTTGTTATATGGAATATTGTTTGTTTTGATATAGTCCAACGTTTGTTCCCAACTCCAGTCTATTATTGGATTTATTTTGATTATACCATTGTGCTGGTCGTCTATCTCAATTTTTTTAGCACTCATACGATTTTGAGTTTGATCATTTCTTAATCCCGTTATCCAACCATCTAGCGTTACAAGCATTTTATTCAAAGGATGAACCTTTCTTATTCCACAACAAAGTTTTCTGTTCCCAATACTTTGATAAAACAGGTTCATTCCATTTACTCTAACCATTTGTTCTACTTCGTTTTGGTCTGGAAACATAACCTCTATGTTTATGTTGTATTTGTTTCGGATTTCGTCCATTACATCATATGTTTCTTGATTAAGCCTTCCCGTATCAAGGGTAAAGATTCTAGCCTTTGGATTTATCTTCATCATCATATCAATGACTGCTACGTCTTCTGCACCAAAACTTGAGGCCATTGCAATCTTGGGGTGAAGATTATCAATTGTCCATTTGAGAACTTCCTGTGGAGTTTTTAGATCGTTGTTTAACTTATTAATTTGTTCAGCAGTAAACTTGCTCATAAGTAATTGCTTTCCTTCTGGTCATATAATTATTACTAGATTTAACTAAAAAGAAAATCATTCTAGAGTTATAAAGAACTTGAAACAAAGAAAGTAAATGAGTGAAAAAACTGTAATTGTCGTTTTCCCAACCATATTTTCTTTAAACAAAATTGATTACTTGATTTCAAACATATCTAAAATTCTTAAAATGAAAAACCAAAGTTATGATAGAATACAACTAAATGAATCAGTCATAATAATAGACACGAAGGATCCCGTCTTTGCATCTTCCATAATAGGTACACTTTATGGAATTGAAAAGATAGCAATTGCAATAGAGGTAGAGAATGATTTTGATACCGTTCTTTCTAACATTGCTAAAATTGGTCAGAACCTTCTTCTTAGGGGAGAAAAATTTCTAGTAAGAGTAGAAGGACAAGCAATCAAATACTTACCAAAAGACTTGGAGTTGGCTGCAACGTCTTCACTTATAGAAAAAACTTCACATCTACAAACAAAACCTGGTTCAGAAACAAGTTATGACAAAATTCTTTACACATATCTTACAAAATCATATGCCTACATCTGTATTTTTATCGATAAAGGTAATGGTGGAATTCCCTACAATTCTCATAATGAAAAAATTCTTTGTTGTGTACATGATGAATTTTCGGCAATTACATGTCTTCAGATTATTAAGATGGGTTTTGAACCTAAAATTCTAGTATGTTATCGAAGCGAGCCGGACCTTCTAAACATAGTAAAGATGATAAATCAAATATTGTCACATATAATACAAGATAAGGTTGAACTCCAGTTTTGCAAACTTTCTCTAAAATCATCTGGGAGTTCAAGTTTTTTGCTTAAGATTGCAGCCATTACAGAAATACTTACAGTTATTGCAACCAGAACAAAAATAGAAAGGATCTCAGTTGCAATTTCATCAATGATTTTTCCTGCTTGGTTTATTGAGTATAATGCCAAAGTTGTATTGAAAAAAAAATTGGTACCGTGGTTTCCTCTTTTAGGAGTAGATAATAGCATTTTTGAAAATGCACATGAATTTGGATTAGAAAAGTACATGTCCAGAATTCAAAATTTATGCAAATTAAAATTCCGAGATGATAATATCCAAAAAGACAAAATTCATAAGATTTCGCAGACAGCAATGAAAACAAGAAAGACAATCATAGTAAAAATAGGTACAAATAACGTACATGATATTATTGATTCGTTAAAATCTAATCATTGAGAATTTAAACCGGATGAATTGATTTTATCCCATGCTAAAGATAGGTGAATTCATCTATGCGTGGGGAAATGGCCATTACACGAGAATGATGGCATTAGATGGGATCTTACCAAAATATATCAAATCAAAGTTTGAAGTCCATTATTCAAGCAAGGGCGAAATATATCAAAAACTACTCCAAAAATTTCCTACAAAAAAACAACAGATCCATGAAATTCTTATGCCAACACCAGTTGATGGAAAGAAAGGTCCAAGTGTAACACGTTCGCTGTGGAATTTTTTACTTCCAGTTTCAGGAAATCCTCCACTGGTTAAACAAATTTCAAGCTATTTAAAAGAAGAGTCAAAAATATATAACTCACAAAAATTTGATCTAGTAATAAACGATGGTGATGTTGGATCCAACGTATTAGCTGAAAAAAGAGGAATTAAATGTGTTTTTGTAACAAACCAGTTCAAACCAAGACTTTGGAAATCGCATTCTTATTTTTACCCCTCTTTAGTTTACATATCAAAACAAATAGCAAGAGCTACAAAGATAGTAGTAGCTGATTCTGCTCCTCCAAACACAATTTGTGAGTACAATCTAAATTTCACAGAGGAATTAAAGGAAAAAGTGGTATATGCAGGTCATTTTTCAAGTGGAGTAGTAACAAATCCAAAACCAAAGTCAGATTTAGAAAAACTAATTGAGAATGAGAATTTTGGGTATTGGATGCAAACTGGCAACAAAGCTACCAATGAGGCAACAGGTAAAAAATACAAACAAGTTTTTCGAGCTAATGAGATGTGTAATGAAAAGAGAATAATCTCTCATGCCAAAAATGATCCAACTATAGATAGAGTAACTGGTAAAGATGGTAAGACATATTCTTTTTCTGAAGCTTTTGATAAAAAGATAAATTGGATTCAAATTGATATTGGATTTTTGTCAGAGCAAGAAAAGAACACGGTCTTGGATTTGTGTAGATATGTTGTGACAAATGGTTCCCATACCTCAATGGGTGAGATCCTAGGAGTAAAGGCAAAGCCAATCATAGGCATCCCAATTTATGATGAACATACAAATCAGATAAAATGGGCAGAAGAAAGGCACCTAGGAGTTCTTGCAACGAACAAAAAACAAGTGATAAAGGGCATTCATAAAGTACAAAAAAATTATGAGGTATACTTAGAACATGTTACCGAATTTGCTAAAAATTTTGATAGAAATGGTGCACAAAATACCGCAAAAATAATTTCTGAAATGCTAGAGAATTAGAAAGGATTATAATTTTTCTTTACTCAATTTCAAACCTGGTACGCGGCATTTTCGATGGGCGAACTGACCGAAAGGGATGACGATAGAGACCGCGTACCAGAAAATTGGCAAAGGCTTTTATGGATAATTTTGATGATTGGCGTCATTGACTGATTGTCCGGAGTGCGCAGCCAAGGAAGTACAGGTTGAGATGAAGTTTGATATTAACACGAAACATTTTATCTGTAAAAAATGTGGTCTTTATGCAACTAGAGAACAGATAAGTGATATTAGAGATAGGTTAAATCGCCGTGAGAAAACAAGAGAGGACAAACATGATGAATATCGAGATTGGTGGCAATCAAGTAAAAAAGAAAAACAAAGTTAATTTTTTAGAGTGAAATTAAGATGGTAAAAGAACTTCCAAAATGGGCTCAAGACGAAATAAAGAATGCAAAAATTGACAAAACTGAATCTCTTACTAGGACAGGTTACATACTTGAGATCTATGACAAAGATAGTCGAATTGATGCTCAACTGTATGAAGGAATTGAGGATGGAAGGCACATCATAGAACTGGCTTTACCAAAAAAAACCACACCTAAAGGACTAAAGAAGGGTGTTGTGTATGAATTTACATTTAATTCTTCAAAGGCACCATTAAGCAAAAAACTCGTAGAGTTTCTCAAAAAAGAGATGGAGATAGATATGGATACAATTTACCAGTTTGATCTCACAAATCTTGAATTGATGGATGTGGATTCTGATACAGGAAGTTCGTCAGAATCTGAGGAAGAGTAAAATTATTTTTTATCAATGCATTTTGTAGATAAAAATTAGTCCATTTTTCTTGTTTTCATTGCTTTTCTAAAGGCTGCACCAAGAATTGGATTTATAAGATAAGGAAATGTTTGTTTTAGCCACACAGCTCCTCTAACAAATGGGGGAACTATGATCTCAAGTCTTCGTGAATATGATGCTTTTACTACTGCTTTGGCTACAATACTAGAACTAAGTGACATAGATGAGTATTTTGGAAACGATTTGAAAGATTGATGTTTTAAAAAGTTAGTCCTGACCATGATAGGGCTAACAACTGTTACTCCTACTCCAGTTCCTTTTAGTTCATGGTAAAGACTTTCTGAGAAACCTAACATGGCAAACTTGGATGCACAATATGGTGCAATGCCAGGAATGCCAAAACTTGCAGCAACGGAAGCCACATTTACTATATGACCGGATTTTTGCTCTAACATTTTTGGTAGGAATGCCTTTGTACAATATACCATTCCAAAATAGTTTGTAGCCATTTGAGATTCTATTTCTTCAGTTTTTGATTCGTGGACTGGACCATAAATACCAAAACCTGCATTATTTACTAAAATATCAGCTCTTCCAAACTTATCCAAAACTGTTCTGCTCATTTGTTCTACCTGGTCTTTTTGGGAGACATCACAAGGGTAAACAAGAATTTCAGAATTGTATTTTGTAATTTTTTTTGCTACAATTTCAAGATTTTGTCTGGTTCTTGAAACCAACACCACCTTGCTTTTCCGCTTGGCAAACTCTACTGCTGAATCTTCACCAATACCGCTAGAAGCTCCAGTAATTACAACTACTTTGTCGGAATATTTCATAAAACAAAAAAGAGTCTCTGAAAATAAAGTGGTTTCTATACAGTCTTTGCATTTTTTATGCCTGGGTAAACAACTTTCATCAAGATTAGCCAACTTATAACAAGGCCTACATGATAGGTTGCAATTCGCCAGGCTATCACAATATTCCATTGGAGACTGTTTTTAGCTGCCTCAAAGGTTAGTGTATTAAGATGCCCAAGATATGCCCAGATTGCAAATTCTGTCAGACCAGATCCACCAATTGTAACTGGCAAGTTTCCTATTGCATTTGAAGCCATGGCAGCCATAAGCGAGTGAAAAAAATCTATAACATAACCTGCACTGTTTGCAATTATCATAAATGATAATCCATAGAATCCCCAAGTAAAGACAGAAATTATAATTGATACAGCAAAGGCTTTTTTTGCTTGCTTATTATGCAGGGTCTCTCTACTCATATCGCAAATTTCTTTCATCCACAGATTTGTTTTATCAAGATATTTTACAGCACGTTCCTTTCCTGTTCGTTTTACAATTTTTGTTGTCCATGAAGGAATTTGAAAAGTTCTTTTAGAAGATAAAAAAAACAATGTAGACCACAATCCCGTAACAGGTAGGCTTATTGCAACTATTGCAATCCCAATAACATATGCACCATTAAGAAATGAAAATGCAGCTGCAGTAAGAGCAAAAATTCCTGCTACTAGTACTTCGGTAACAATTTCCATTATCGTGACCCAGGATGCTTTACCAATTGGAATACCTCTCTTATTTAACCACATAATCCTAGCCAATTCTCCACCTACAAATGATGGGGTAGTAGATGTAACAAATTCGCTTCCAATTCTTACCGAAATCGTTTTCCAATTACTCCCTACAGGTCCAAGAAATTTTTTTACTAAATAATTGAATTTTAAACCTTGTGTAAACAATTTACAACACATAGCAAGTGCAGCACCAACAAAAGGAAGAAGACCTATCGCAAAAAGAGAATCAGGACTTATTTTAAAGAAAACGACAATTAAAACAAACGGAATTATACTAACTGGAATTGCCAAGATTTTCCAATTCATTGTCTGCATTATTCAGAGATGGAAATATAAGCTGAGCATAAAAATAGCTATTAGTCAAAATGAAGGCTATTTTTATTATTGGTACTGCTGGTTCCGGAAAATCATTACTAAGCGCCAACTTATTTGATTATTATACAAAGAATGGTAGTTTTGTTGGAGTTTTAAATTTAGATCCAGGAGTAGAAAATTTACCGTATAATTGTGATGTTGATGTTAGAGACTATGTAGATCTTATCTCAGTAATGAAACAGTATGATTTGGGACCTAATGGTGCAATGATAATGGCAAGTGACCTAATTGCATCAAAAATTGATGATCTGCAGAGAGACGTCGATAATGTAAATCCAGATTATCTAATAGTTGATACACCTGGTCAAATAGAACTTTTTGCCTACAGAACAAGCGGTCCCTTTTTTGTACAAAATTTTACTGTTGAACAAAAAGCTGGAATATTTCTACATGATGGCTCACTTGTTACCACACCAACTAATTTTGTTTCAATGGCACTTCTTGCTTCATCAATCAAACTTCGGCTAAACTTACCTTTCATTAATGTTTTAACAAAAATTGATCTTATCGAAGATAGGATGAGAGATATTCTAAAGTGGTCTTCAAATCTAGGTAGTCTTGAAGATGCAATAGCCAAACAGTCTGATGGTGAAAGTTATACCCTTGTGATGAATATTTTAAGAAGTTTAAATTTTGGTGGATTTGCTCAAGGATTAATCCCAGTTTCAAATGCAACTGGTGATGGAATGATTAACCTTGAGGCTGCTTTGAGCAGAATTCTTAACTTGGGAGAAGAGGTAGAAGAATAGTGGCTTCTAAAATTGTTGTAAAAGCTCCATCTTCTACTGCAAATCTAGGTCCTGGATTTGATGTTTTTGGACTTGCACTTGACGCGTATTTTGATAAAGTACAACTTGAGAAAGGTAGCAATGGAATTAAAATCCAAAGTTCTGACTTGATTCCTCTTGTGCCAGAAAAAAATTCTGCAGGATTAGTAATAAAAGAAATGGCAAAAAAATTCAAGATCAAATCTGGTCTTGTTCTAAAAATTAAAAAAGGTGTACCAGTAGGCTTTGGAATGGGAAGTAGTGCAGCATCAGCTGCTGCCGCTGCTGTAGCTTTTAATGCATTATTTGATCTTAATCTTGATACGAAAATCCTTGTAGAATTTGCTGGGATGGGAGAAAAAGCCAGTGCAGGATCTGTTCATTATGATAATGTTGCAGCCTCGATACTTGGTGGTTTTGTCATAGTAAGAACAAATCCCCTTGATATCATAAGAATAGAACCACCAAAGGATCTGGTGCTTTGTGTTGCAATTCCCAAACTCGTTATTCCACCAAAGAAGACCCAGGTTTCTAGGAGTGTTTTACCAAAACAAGTCAAGCTTTCAGATCATATACGCAATCTCTCAAATGCTGCAGTAATGACAGCAGGTTTTATGAAGCAGGATACATTGATGATTGGAAGTTCTGTAAGAGACATAATAGTTGAACCTGCAAGGCAACATTTGATTCCTGGATTTATTCAAGTTAAAGAAAATGCCCTTCATGCAGGTGCACTTGGTTTTACAATTAGTGGTGCAGGCCCATCTGTTATTGCCTTTGCTTCAAAAACTTCAAATGCAAAAAAAATCTGTGCTGCCATGGAAGCAGGATTCAAGTCTGCAAAAACAAAATGCCAAACAGTTGTATGTAGACCAAGCAAAGGAGCAACAATATTATAGTTATTTTTTTTCTACAAATGCTCGCATTCTTTCTTCTCTTTCTTTACTTGAAAAGCATAGTGACCACGAATAGATTTCAAGCTTCAAACCCGTATCTAGATTTGTATCCATTCCTCTGTTAACAAGCATCTTTGAAATACCAACAGCAAAACTACTGTTTTTTGTTATATTTCTTGCATATGTTTTTGATTCTGAAATAAGGTTTTCATTTGGAATTATTTTGTTCACCAAACCCATCTCAAGAGCTTCTTCTGCACCAATTCTTCTACCTGTAAATATTAGATCTTTTGCCCTAGAAGGTCCTATAATTCGTAAAAGTCTTTGTGTACCACCCCATCCAGGACATATACCTATTGTAACTTCAGGTTGGCCAAGTTGAGCATTTGGAGAGGCAAACCTAATGTCACAGGCAAGTGCAAGTTCACAACCACCACCAAGGGCATAACCGTTAATTGCTGCAATGACTGGTTTTTCTAATTTTTCAATTTTATTGAGTACTTCGTGGCCTCTTAATGCATATTTTTCTGCTTCCGCTGATCCTATCTTACTCATATATTCAATGTCAGCTCCAGCAGAGAAGGCTTTTTGTCCAGCACCAGTAATAATAATTACTTTTGATGAATCTTTTTCTAAATTGTCTAAAACCGAGATAAATTCATCCATTACTTCAAGGTTCATTGCATTAAGTTTTTCTGGTCTGTTTATAGTAATCAATACAATTTCGCCGTCCTTTTCGACCTCGATATATTTTGAATCCATGACAAAAAATTAGTGTCCTACAAATTAAACTTTAGATATATTACTGATAATAGAAAATGAGTTATAATACAGATCTTACAAAGAAACTAATTTGATATATTTGGGTCTGCTTTTTGCTGCTCTTGCAGCTATAAGCTGGGGGACTTTTTTTGTACCAATTCGAAAAGTAGGCATCACAAATGTCTGGCAACTACAAGGTGCAACTTCTATAGGCGTTCTTCTTTTTGCTATACCAATCGGTTTTTTCTGGGGTTTTGGAATAGAACCAAGCGGTATCGCATCTGGCATTATTTGGACAGTTGGCAATCTCTTGGCCCTATATGCTGTCAGATTAATAGGACTCGCAAGAACGTCTCCATTTCTTGCAGGTTTTAGTATCATAACGTCATTTACATGGGGAATATTAATTTTGGGTGAAAAATTTGATTCATTAATTCTTGCATTAGTAGCAATAGGATTTCTATTAAGTGGATTACCATTTGTGTCTAACGGTGCTAGAAACCCATCAATACAAAAAAAAGGCTACATCATAGCAGCGGCTGGAGGTTTAATAGGAGGTTCTTACGTAATTCCAATGCAAGTAACTCATACTCTCCAAGCAGGGTTTTTTTCATCTAGTCTTTCCATTTTTGTGATAGGTATTCCATTGTTTTTCTTTGCAAGAAGATTTATCAAAAAAGAGATTGTTGCTGGCATCATTTCTGGAACTCTTTTTAACATTGGTAGTTTGTCTGTGTTAATCGCAATAGGTTTGATAGGAATAACCATTGCATATCCAATTTCTCAAACAGCTACTCTTTTTGCAGTATCGTGGGGAATTTGGTATTTTAAAGAAATTCTGCAAAGGCGCGGGATAATTCGCGTTGGTATAGGTGCACTCCTAGTATTATGTGGTGCAGCACTGCTTGCAATTGCCTAATCAAACAATTTATTTGGCATAAAATAACTGCCTTCTAATTGAAAAAAGCCATAATAATTTTC
>Ga0137415_10001885_pt1 | contig 20931 bp, 20 predicted proteins | sample CZODoug3_1_1_16f_FD_183082 | JGI IMG/M metagenome (GOLD analysis project Ga0137415, IMG submission 183082) | Vadose zone soil fungal communities from Angelo Coast Range Reserve, California, USA - CZODoug3_1_1_16fungal (Hybrid Assembly) | ecosystem: Environmental > Terrestrial > Soil > Vadose...
CACCCCGTAGAGCGAGCCGGGGCCAGAATGCGGCACGGTCTGGCCGAGCTTGATCTCGGTATCGCTCGCACCGGAATCGTATTTTTTCTCGGCCGCCCAGACATAGGGGGCGGGCATGGCCGATGCGGCGATGGCGGCGAGCGCGGTGGCGCCGAATTCGCGCCTCGTCTGTTTGTTCTTCATTGTCGTTATGTCTCCCTGGAGCGCGCATTGATCACCATTCGTGGGGGTCTCGGCAAGGGCGAAGTTTAGAGCTTTGCGACGCCATGCCGCTTCGCCGGTGATGTTTCATTTCCGTGGGATGGAAATCAGACCTTGGTCGCGACCACGACCAGACCGGGCGCGGGCACGTTGTCCTCGTTGCGGGCGGAGCGGTCCTCAAGACCTGACAATCTGAGCCCGGCCGCGTCGACGGAGCCGCGCACATAAGCCGTGCTATGGGCGTAGCGCAGTCCCTCGCCGACGATGACGCCCTCGCCGTCATGGGTTTCGACAGTGAATGCCAGCAGGCCGCCGGCCGCGAGCACGCGTTTGGCCTCGGCCAGTACGGCTGCCAGATCGGCGACATAGACCATCGCGTCCGCCGCGAGGATGAGATCGGCGCTGGCGTCAGGCTTGCCGCGCAGGCCCTGCAACATATCGTCGACTTCCAGCGCCGCATAGAGCCCGGTGGCGCGTGCCTTCTCGATCATGCGCGGCGACAGGTCGATGCCGGTGAAATGATCGACCTCTTTGGCGAAGGCCGCGGCCGCGAGCCCGGTGCCGCAGCCGAGATCGATCGCGCGCTTGAAGAAGGCGGGTTTTTTGGCGGCGGCCCGCACCGACAGCACCGCCTTGAACAACAACGCCGGGCCGCGATAGCCGAGATCGCCGACGAGAGCTGCCTCGAACCGCGGCGCGTATTGATCGAACAGCACCTGCACATAGGCTTTTGGCATCGCCGCCACCTGCGCGGCGCCAAGCCGCATCAGACGCAAGCTGGCGCCGTGCCGGTCGTCGGGATCGGCGGCACACGCCTGGCGGAATGCCACGATAGCCACCTCATGCTCGCCAAGCCGTTGGCGGAGTTCGCCGAGCGTGAACCAGGCCGAGGCGAAATTCGGCGCCAGTTCCGTCGCCTGCAGCAGCAGGTCGGCGGCGGCGACCAGGTCGCCCTTCAATTGCAGATCGCGCGCGAATTCATAGCGGCGGTCGGCGACGAGATCGCCGGAGGACAGGAACAGGCGCGCGGGCATGGGTACCGTTGATGGACTCGAATGACCTTCCAGTCCGCCTATATAACCCGGATGCGTCCACAAGACATCCTGATGCCTGTCCCGGCCGGCCTGGCTTGCAAGCCGGGCGGCTTCCATATCGATCCGGTCCGGCCGGTCGAGCGCGCGGTGATCACCCACGGCCATTCCGACCACGCCCGCCCGGGCCATGGCGCCGTGCTGGCCACCCAGGAGACGCTCGACATGATGCGGCTGCGCTATGGCGACAATTTTGCCGGCAGTACGCAAGCCATTGCCTATGGCGAGGAAGTCCGGCTCGGCGACGTCACCGTCAAATTTTATCCCGCAGGCCACGTGCTGGGCTCGGCGCAGATCGCGGTCACCTGCAAGGACACCCGCATCGTCGCCTCCGGCGATTACAAGGATGCCGCTGATCCGACCTGCGCCCCGTTCGAAGTGGTGCCGTGCGACGTCTTCATCACCGAGGCTACATTCGGTCTGCCGGTGTTTCGTCACGGCGATGCCGCCGACGAGGTCAAGAAATTACTGGCGTCGGTGGCCCTGTTTCCGGAGCGCGCGCATCTGGTCGGCGCCTATTCGCTCGGCAAGGCGCAGCGCGTGATCGCGCTGCTGCGCGAGGCCGGTTATGACGCGCCAATCTATCTGCACGGCGCGATGGAGAAGATCACACACTATTACCAAAGCCGTGGCGTCGCGCTGGGTGAGCTACGCCCGGTCAAGGGTATGAAGAAGGCCGATCTCGCCGGCACCATCACGCTGGCGCCGCCGTCGGCGACCTCCGACATCTGGACAAGACGTTTCCCCGATCCGGTCACGGCCTTTGCGTCAGGCTGGATGCGGGTGCGCGCCCGCGCCCGCCAGCGCGGCGTCGAACTGCCGCTGGTGATTTCCGACCACGCCGATTGGGACGGCCTGACCGCGACCATCGCCGCCACCGGCGCCAATGAGGTCTGGGTCACCCACGGCCAGGAAGACGCGCTGGTGCATTGGTGCCAGATGCTTGGCCTCGCTGCGCGGCCGCTCGATCTGGTCGGCTATGGCGACGAGGATGAAGGCGAGGCGGCGCCCGCGGACGAGGCCGAGGCATGAACCGCTTCGCCGAACTGTTGGATCGCCTCGCCTATGAGCCCGGCCGCAACAACAAGCTGCGGCTGCTCACGGCCTATTTTCGCGATGTTCAAGATCCCGATCGCGGCTACGCGCTGGCGGCCCTGACCGGCGCGCTGTCGTTCAAGCACGCCAAACCCGGTCTGATCCGCGACCTCATCACCGACCGCGCCGATCCGGTGCTGTTCGGGTTGTCGTATGATTATGTCGGCGATCTCTCCGAGACGGTCGCACTGATGTGGCCGAAGCGGGATCTACCCGGCCACAACAATCCTCCGCCGCCCACGCTCACCGACGTCGTCACCACGCTCCGCACCCTCGGCAAGACCGAACTGCCGAAGCAGCTGGCGCGCTGGCTCGACGAACTCGACGAGACCGGGCGCTGGGCATTACTGAAACTCGTCACCGGCGCGATGCGGATCGGCATTTCGGCGCGGCTGGCGAAAACCGCCGCCGCTAATCTCGGCGACAAGGACCCGCATGACATCGAGTTGATGTGGCCGGGCCTCACCCCGCCCTATCGCGATTTGTTCGCGTGGCTGGAAGGCCGCAGCGAAAAGCCTGTTAACAGCGATCCCGTGCCGTTCCGCCCGGTGATGCTGGCGCATGCGATCGAGGATGCGGATTTTGCCAATCTCGATGCCGCCGATTTCATCGCGGAATGGAAATGGGACGGCATCCGCGTGCAGGCGGTCGCTGGCCGCGACGAACGCGGCCATCCGCAGGCGCGGCTTTATTCGCGCACCGGCGAGGACATCACCAAAAGCTTTCCGGATTTGCTGCCGTCGCTGCATTTGCCCGGGGCGATCGATGGCGAATTATTGGTGCTGCGCGACGGCCGCGTGCAGACTTTTAATGTGCTGCAGCAGCGGCTCAATCGCAAAGTCGTCTCGCCAAAACTGATGAAGGACTTTCCGATCCATCTGCGCGCCTATGATCTGCTCGGCGACGATGACAACGACCTGCGCGAACTGCCGTTTGCCGAGCGCCGCGCCCGGCTCGAGGCCTTCGTCAGGAAGCTCAACGACCCGCGCATCGATCTGTCGCCGACGATTGCCTTCGATGATTGGACCGCGTTGACCGCAGCGCGCGCCGACCCGGCGAGCGCCGGCGCGGGCGAAGACGCCGACGCCGTCGAAGGCGTGATGCTGAAGCGGCGCGATGCACCCTATCTGCCGGGACGGCCGAAGGGCCAGTGGTGGAAATGGAAGCGCGATCCGCACATCATCGATGCCGTGCTGATGTATGCGCAGCGGGGCCACGGCAAGCGCTCGTCGTTTTATTCGGACTACACCTTCGGTGTCTGGACCAAAGGCGAGGCCGGCGACCAATTGGTGCCGGTCGGCAAAGCCTATTTTGGCTTCACCGATGAGGAACTGTTGCAGATCGACCGTTTCGTCCGCCGCAACACAGTCGAAAAGTTCGGCCCCGTCCGCCATGTCGTGCATGAGCCGGATCAGGGCCTGGTGCTGGAAGTCGCCTTCGAGGGGCTGCAGCGCTCGCCGCGGCACAAATCCGGCGTCGCAATGCGGTTTCCCCGCATCAGCCGGCTGCGCTGGGACAAGCCGCCGCGCGAGGCCGACCGGCTGGAAACGCTGGAGCGCATGCTTCGAGCCTGATCGGTTCTGAGGTCATCAGAACCGGCTCTAGCCTTTTGTTTCGACGCGTTTTCTTCACGCGAACCGGTAGCCACTTCGCTCGAAAACGCTTGGGACTGTGACAATAAGTTAAGGTTCCACCGGCGCATGGCAGGCATTGACTGACGCAGGCGGGTTCCCCATCTGCCTCGCCTTGACCTATACTGTGCGGACCAGACCCGCAGGAGCCATCGATGCAAAACGAAGTCAGGGACTTGCCGGCCGGCAATAATGACGGCCTGTACCGCTTTCTCGGTGGTTCGCCGCTGGCGGTGGCGTTTCGGCTGATCCTGCTGTCGATCCTGGTCGGCGTGGTGCTCGCCGCCATTGGCTTCGACCCCTGGAATATCCTCAACAGTATCCGCCTGCTGTTCCAGCGGCTGTGGGACCTCGGCTTCGACACCATCAACTGGCTGTGGCGCTACTTCCTGCTCGGCGCCGTCATCGTGGTTCCGATCTGGTTGCTGTCGCGGCTGTTCGGCACGCCGCGCGGCCGGTAAACTCCTTTTGGTGGTGAGCGGCCGATGCAACTTCGATTTGTCGGCTGCGGCGATGCGCTCGGCTCCGGCGGCCGGGCCAACACCTGCTTTCATGTCACCGGCAAAAGCGTCAATTTCCTGATCGACTGCGGCGCCTCGTCGCTTGTGGCGCTGAAGCGGCTCGATATCATCAGCGACGAGATCGACCTGATCCTGATCACGCATTTCCATGGCGACCATTTCGCCGGGTTGCCATTCTTTTTGCTCGATGCGCAATTCAGCCGCCGGACCCGGCCGCTGGTCATCGCGGGTCCGCAAGGCATCGAGACGCGGTTGCCGCGGGTGATGGAAGCCTTGTTCGAGCATTCCTCGAAGACCAAGCAGCGCTTCGATCTCTCCGTCGTCACGCTCAATCCAGAGCAAAGCCGCAGCTTCGGTGACGTGACGGTCACGCCGTACCCGGTGGTGCATGGCGAATCCGGCGGGCCGTTTTTGGCCTATCGCATCGAGGCCGAGGGCCGAATCATCGCCTATAGCGCCGACACCGAATGGACGGAGACCCTGATCCCGGCCGCGCGCAACGCCGATCTGTTCATCGCGGAATCCTACTACTACGACAGGATCGTCAAGAACCACCTCAGCCTGAAGACGCTGGAAGCGCATCTGGGCGAGATCAACGCCAAGCGTGTCGTCCTCACGCATATGAGCAACGACATGCTCGGACGGTTGGAAGCGCTTCCCTACCCCACCGCTGAAGACGGCATGGTGGTCATATTCTGAGCATGCACGCGCCAAATCCTCCCTCGAAAGTGACGACGCGACAGGTGTTCGCCATCGCCGGCCCGGCGATGGTCGCGAACCTGACCACACCGCTGATCGGCATCGTCTCGACCACAGCGATCGGGCGGCTCGGCGATGCGACGCTGCTCGGCGGCGTCGCGATGGCCTCGGTCTTGTTCGACTGCATGTTCTGGCTGTTCGCCTTCCTGCGCATGGGCACGGTCGCGTTTACCGCGCAGTCGCTCGGCGCCGGCGAGACGCAGGAACTGCGCGCGATCCTGGTGCGCGGCTTCATCGTCGCGGCGTTGATCGGCACAGCCCTGATCGCCTTGCAGATTCCGCTTGCCGCCGTCCTGCTCGGCGCGATGGGCGGCAGCGAGGGCGTCACCCGCGCCGCGAAGACCTATTTCATCATCCGTATCTGGTCCGCGCCGCTCGCGCTCGCCAATTATGTCGTGCTCGGCTGGCTGATCGGGCAGGCCCGCGCCAAGCTGGCACTGGCGACGCAGATCGCGATCAACATCACCAACACGGTCGCGACGGGGTTGCTGGTGCTGGTGTTCGACGCCGGCATCGCCGGTGCTGCGATCGCCGCCGTGATCGCGGAAGCCACGGGGCTCTTGCTCGGCATCCTGATCGCGCGACATCTGACGCAGGGAAAGCTCGACATCGCGCGCGCGACACTGTTTGCGCGCGACAAACTGCTGCGCATGCTGGCGGTCAACCGCGACATCATGATCCGCACCGCGGCGCTGATCACGGCTTTCCTGTTCTTCACCGCCCAGGGCGCCCGTGCCGGCGACGTGACGCTGGCGGCGAACGCAGTATTGAACAATTTTCTGCTGATGAGCGCCTTCTTCCTCGACGGCCTTGCCAATGCCGCCGAGCAGCTCTGCGGCCGCGCCTACGGCGCGCGGGACAAAGACCGATTCGCCGGCGCGGTCAGGCTTGTCATGATCTGGGGTTTCGGCTTCGCGCTGGCGGTATCAGCGGTGTTCGCGCTGTTCGGCCCCGGTTTGATCGACATCATGACCGCAAGCGTCGAGGTGCGGCGCATCGCGCGCGATTATTTGCCGTTCGTGTGGCTGGCACCGCTGCTCGGCGTGTTCGCCTTTGCCTATGACGGCGTCTATATCGGCGCCACCTGGGCGCGCGACATGCGCAATCTGATGGTGGGGGCGCTGCTGATCTTTCTCGCCGCCTGGCTGTCGCTGCGCTCGTTCGGCAATGCCGGCCTGTGGGGCGCGCTATTGATCCACTATGCCGCGCGCGGCGGGCTAGAAGCGCTGCGTTATCCGGCGCTGTTCAGGGCGTCGTTCCCTGCGGCACCTATTGCACCGGCCAGTCCTCGGCCGTGATCGTCGCGGCGTCGGCGCCGACGATTTCCGACAGCGAATCCCGCCCGGTGCGCAGCAAGGTCGAGGTGAGATCGTTCTTGATGTCCTCGACCAGCCCGAGACCCCTGTAGACGAGAGACGAATAAAGCTGGATCAGGCTGGCGCCGGCGCGGATTTTTGTCAGCGCCGCGCCGCCATTATCGATGCCGCCGACCCCTACCAGCGGAAACGCTCCTTCCGCGCGCACATAGGTCTCGGCCACCATCCTAGTCGACAGCCGGAACAGCGGCCGTCCCGACAGGCCGCCCTGTTCCTTGGCCCTGTTCTGTTCGCGCAAGGTCGACGGCCGCGCCAGCGTGGTGTTAGCGACGATCATGCCGTCGACCCGCCGCGAGCGCGCGATGTGCACGACGTCGTCGAGTTCGGCGAGCGACAGATCCGGCGCGATCTTGAGCAGCACCGGCGAATCGCCGGCGTTCTTCCGCACCCGCTCGCGGGTATCGATCACCCGCGCCAGCAGGTCGTCGAGGGCTGCCGATTGCTGCAGATTGCGCAGGCCCGGCGTGTTGGGCGAGGAGACGTTGACGGTAAAATAGCTCGCAACCGGTGCAAAGGTCTCGATCAGCCTGACATAGTCGGCGACGCGATCGGGCGAATCCTTGTTGGCCCCGACATTGACGCCGACGATGCCGCCGAGATTGGCGCGGCCCGCAAGCCGCCGCAGCACCGCTTCGGCGCCGTCATTGTTGAAACCCAGGCGGTTGACGATGGCCTCATCGCGCTCGAGGCGAAACAGCCGTGGCCGCGGATTGCCGCCTTGAGGGAGCGGCGTCACCGTGCCGATCTCGACAAACCCGAAGCCCAGGCGCAGCACGGCGTCGGGCACCTCGGCGTTCTTGTCGAAGCCCGCGGCCAGGCCGATCGGATTGGGAAAGTTCAGGCCGAACGCGCGCACCGCGAGTTTTGGGTCATCCGGTCGCGCCCGCATCGGCGGCAGCAGCCGCAGGCCATGGATCGCCATGCGATGGGCGTCTTCCGGATCGAACCAGCGTAATAGCGGCAGCGAGAAGGTGTCGAAGGCGCGGATCACGGCTTTAGCTCCGGAACGTCATGATAGCCGTCCGACCGCGCCCGCAGGTCGAGGATGGCGGTGACCGCGCCGAGATCGAGTTCGCCATAGAGATGGGGGAACAATTCGTCGTTGCGCGACGGTTCCCAACGCAAGGCGTCACCAAGCGCGTCGGCATCGACCGCGATCAGGAACAGGCCGGTCTGGCCGAAATAATGCTTGCGCGTGGTCTCCGCCACCTGGGAGGCTGTGGAAAAATGGATAAAGCCGTCGCGCTTGTCGTGCTCACTGCCCCGGTAGACGCCCTGCCGCTCGGCTTCGCGCCAGGCCGAGGCGGAGCTGATTTTGTAGATCGTGCGCACTTGCCGGCGTTCCCTGCTTGTCGTTGAGTCTGTTGAGGTTTTCTTCGAATCTTCTCGGGGTTTTGTTGGCATTTTCCCGTAAATTTCCGAACCAGCCAACGACCGTATCGGCGGCGGATGCCCAACTCAAGCGCTGCCGCGGCCGCGCCGCCCGCCGGATTTGCGGAAATCGGCCAATTGAGGCAATAATTCCTAGTCCGTCATCCTCTTTGAGTCTTTCGATGGTCAAACAGCCCAAAACGTCGCGCGCGCTAACTCACGGCCAGGTCTGGACCGCGCTGGACCGGCTCGCCGAACGCGCCGGCATGTCGCCCTCGGGGCTGGCCAAACGCGCCGGCCTCGACCCCACCACGTTCAACAAGAGTAAGCGCATCACCGCCGACGGCCGCGAGCGTTGGCCCTCGACCGAATCGGTTGCGAAAGCGCTCGCCGCCACCAATTCGTCGATCGACACCTTCGTGCAGTTGATCGGCGACGGCCCGCGGGCTGCGCAGTCGGTACCGCTGCTCGGCTTCGCGCAAGCCGGCACCGGCGGCCATTTCGACGACAGCGGTTTTCCGGCCGGCAAGGGCTGGGACGAGGCGGCGCTGCCGTCGGCGCATGACGAGCACGCCTACGCGCTGGAGATTTCAGGCGATTCGATGAAGCCCGCTTATCGCGACGGCGACATCATCGTGGTGTCGCCGGGCACGCCGATCCGCCGCGGCGACCGCGTCGTGGTGCGAACCAGCGGCGGCGAGGTGATGGTCAAGGAATTGAAGCGGCGGACCACCAAAACGCTGGAGCTGCAATCGCTCAATCCGGCCCATGTCGACCGCGTGCTGGCGGCTGACGACGTCGAGTGGATCGCAAGAATCGTGTGGGCGAGCCAGTAGGTTGTCGTCCGGCGAACGCCGGGACGACGGTCCCCTACGTCGCGTAATCCGGCTCTCTGCGATCCAGCATGCGCTTCAGCGCATCGAAATGCCGCTGCGACGGGCTCGGCCCCTGGTACAGATGGTCATCCCTGAAATCGCGTTTGGTCTTTTCGACTACGGGCGCGGGAAGCTGCTTCAGCCGCTGCCCGGTCCACATCGCGTAGATCTGCACCTGGGCTGCGCGCTCGGTGTAATAGAGCCTGTCGTAGGCGTCGGCCACGGTTGCGCCGACCGTGGAGATGCCGTGATTGGCCATGAACAGCACCGTCTTGTCTCCGATGACGCTGGCAAGCCGCGCGCCCTCGGCCGGGTCGAGCGCAGGTCCGGTGTATTCGTCGTCATAGGCGATGGAGCCGGAAAGGCCGACCTCGGTCTGGCCGATCTCCTTGATGCGCGGGTCTTCGAGGCGCGTCAGCGCGCTGGCATAGGGCATGTGGGTATGAAACACCGCCTTGGCCTGCGGCAGCGCCTTGTGGATCGGCGCATGGATGCAGTAGCAGGAGCGCTCCACTTCGCCCTCGCCGCGCTTGACCTCGCCGTCATCGATGCCGACTTCCATGAAGGTCGAGGCCGTGACCTCGGACCAATGCGTGCCGAACGGGATCTGGTAGTAGCGGTCGCTGCGGCCCGGCACTACGAAGGTCAGATGGTTGAAGATGCCCTCGCTGAAGCCGTGCATGAAGGCGAGGCGATGTGCCGCCGCGAGGTCGATCCGCGCCTGCCATTCCTCGGCGCTGCTGTTATCGAACGCCTTCGGCGAAACCCTGAACTGCATGCGGCATCCTCCTGATGATGTCGTTGGCCCCTACGCGGGGGGCTTGGACGGTTTTATGGCAGGCATTGTAGCGCAATCCCGCGGCGCCCTCGGCTGAAATTGCAGTGGGCCTGCCATCTCGAATTGCGGCGTCCCCACCGCCGCGCCGCAGTGGAAAACCGCGATGAAATGGTGGGTTACCCCGACCGCGCCAGCGCGCCGTCGATCATCGCTACCGCGTTCGGCAGACCGTACACCGCGACGAACGACCCAAACCGCGGGCCCTTCTCCTGGCCCAGCAGCACCTGATAGAGCATGTTGAACCAGTCGAGCGAAACGCCCGGACGGCCGTCCTTGCCCTTCTTGACCGCATCGAGGAACGGCTCGCGACGGCCGATCTCGTAGACCACGTTCTGGATGTCTTCGGCGCTCGAGGCTGGCGGCATGTTCGACAGCGCATCGCGCAGATCCTGCAGCGCGGCGCGCTCGCCCTCCGTCGGCTCGCGGAACTTTTTCGTCGGCGCCACGAAGTCGCGATAATAATTGATGGCATAGCCGACCATGGCATCGAGCTTCGCATGGGTCTGCGGCGTCACGCCGGGGCGATAGCGTCCGATAAAGCCCCACAGCGTTGCGGCGTTTTCCGCATTCGACGACGACACCAGCGTCAGCAGCAGTTGGAACGTGACGGGCATATCCGCCTTCGGCGGATGTCCGGCGTGGATGTGCCAGACCGGATTGGCGAGCTGCTGCTTCGCATCCTGCCGCGGAAAGCCTTCGAGGAATTGCTGGTAGTCGTCGACGTTGCGCGGGATCACGTCGAAATACAGCCGCTTGGCCGACTTCGGCTCGCGGTACATGAACAGTGACAGCGATTCCGGCGAGGCGTAGCGCAGCCATTCGTCGATGGTGAGCCCATTGCCCTTCGACTTCGAGATCTTCTGGCCCTTGTCGTCGAGGAACAGCTCGTAATTGAAGCCCTCGGGCGGCGTGCCGCCGAGCGCCGAACAGATTTTTCCCGACAGCTTGACCGAATCGATCAGGTCCTTGCCGGCCATTTCATAGTCGACGCCGAGCGCGAACCAGCGCATCGCCCAGTCCGGCTTCCATTGCAGCTTGCAATGACCGCCGGTGACCGGAAGCGTGACGCGCTCCCTGGTTTCCGGATCGTCGTAGGAGACGGTTCCGGCCTTCACATCATGCTCGACGATCGGCACGTACAGCACCATGCCGGTGCGCGGACAAATGGGAAGAAACGGCGAATAGCTCGCCGCGCGTTCTTCGCGCAAGCTCGGCAGCATGACGGCCATGACCGCGTCAAATCGCTCCAGCACGCGCAGCAGCGCCGTGTCGAACTTTCCCGAGGTGTAATAGTCGGTCGAGCTGGCGAATTCGTAGTCGAATCCGAATCTGTCAAGAAACGCGCGCAGCCGCGCATTGTTGTGCGCGCCGAAACTATCATGGGTGCCGAATGGATCGGGCACCCGCGTCAGCGGCCGGCCGAGATGCTTTTCCAACATCTCCTTGTTCGGCACGTTGTCCGGCACCTTGCGCAATCCGTCCATGTCGTCGGAGAACGCGAGCAGCCGGGTCCTGATCTTGTCCTCGGTCAGCACGCGAAAGGCATGGCGCACCATGGTGGTGCGCGCGACCTCGCCAAAAGTGCCGATATGCGGCAGGCCCGAGGGACCATAGCCGGTTGAGAACAGCACCTCGTCCTTTGGACTTTTCTTCAGCCGCGCGACAATCGCTTTCGCCTGCTCGAACGGCCAGGCGTTGGATTGTTCGGCGAGCGCACGCAAATCGCTCGGGCTGGCGGCAAGGTCGATCGTGGACATCTAAGGGGTCTCCAAGGCCGCGGAAACTAGCGCTTCCGCGTCAAAATGCAAAATGACGGCCCGTCAGAACCTAAGTCGTCGTTGCGAGGAGCGTAGCGACGAAGCAATCCATTCTTTCTTGTCGCGGCTCCATGGATTGCTTCGCTTCGCTCGCAATGACGGGGATGGTACTGAACTCATTCCTAAAACGGGCTGATCGAGAAATAGCGCAGCCACAGATCGGTGTAGCGGCCTTTTTCCCAGAGCCGGAACAGCGCCCAGTTCAGCGACTGCCGCAAGAGGTCGTTGCCTTTGCGGACGGCGATGCCGATGCCTTCGCCGAAATAGCGGCTCTCGACGAACGGGCCGCCCGAGAAGGCGCAGCACTCGGCGGAGTCGGTGCCGTTGATCCAGAACGCCAGCGCGATCGCATCGCCGAAAATGAGATCGACCTCGCCGCGGCGCAACGCTTGTCGCGTCGCGTCGTCGTTGGCGTAGGAGCGGATTTCGGCGTCGGTGAACATCGCTTTCAGATAGGCCTCGTGCGAGGTACCGGCGACGACGCCGAGCTTCTTTCCTTCCAGATATTCGGGACGAATCTCCGGCATCACCGCGTCGCGCCGCGACACGAAGCGCGCCGGTGCGCGGTAATAGGGATCAGAGAAATCGACCTTGGCGCGCATCTGCGGCGTCGCCGCCATCGAGGCGATGATGGCGTCGCCGCGGTTGGTGGTCAGCGCATCGACCAGGGTTTCGAAGCGGCGCATCTGGATGGTGCAGGTGACCTTGATCTCGTCGCAGATCGAGCGCGCCAGATCGACGTTGAAGCCGGCGGGATTGCCGTCGGCCCCGGTGAAGTTGAAGGGGGGATAATCGGTCTCGGTCAGGAAGCGGATCACGGTCAGGCGCGACAGGTCGGGCCTATCCGGCCGCCGCCGCGGATCCCAGAACCCGGGCACCGCCTGCGGGGCCGCCTCCACCGCAGGCCTGGGCGGGGTCTGGGCCTGCGCCGGGCTCAGGGACGCCAGCAGCGCCAGCCCAGCCGCGAGCACCCATCCCGCCAGCAAGGCGCGGAAGGCGTGAGGCGACGAGACGTCAAGAACCGGGGCGGTCAAATGGGGCATTAGCCGGCAATTTCAGGGAATTTGGACGGCCTTATAGACCATCCGGCTGACGATGGGAGGGCCGATTGGGTTAATTCGGCGCGGTAATACGAGGTAATGGAGGTCAGAGATACCGCTTCAAATCGGCCGCCGCGTCTTCCGGCGTCCGTTTCAGGTTGAACGGCGAGACGAAGTGGCCGTCGCGGTCCATCAGATAGATCAGCGCGGTGTGGTCCATGGTGTAGTCGCCGTCTTTCAACGGCACCTTCCGGGCATAGACCCGGTAGGCCGACAGTACCTTGGCCACCGCCGCAGGGTCACCGGTCAGCCCCTTCAGATGCGGATCGAAACTCGTGAGGTAATCCTTCATCGCCGCCGCGGTGTCGCGTTCGGGATCGACCGAGACGAAATAGGCATTCACCCGATCGGCATCCTTGCCCATCGCCTTCAGCACCTCCGAAATCTCGAACAGCGAGGTCGGGCAGATGTCGGGGCAATGGGTGAAGCCGAAGAAGATCAGCGTCGGCCGCCCTTTAAGATTCTGGTCGGTGACGGTCTGGCCGGCCTGGTCGGTCAATTGGAACGGGCCGCCGATCGCCGCCGGCGCTGAAACGGTCCGCAAGCCGCCCATCGCCCACAGCATCAGCACCAGCCCGACCACCAGGCTGCCGGCAAAGGCCGCGAAAATCACCAGCGGGCGGGTGGTCCGGTCCATCCTCAAATTCCTTTTTGCCGGATCAGAAGCAGGCCGAGATGCCGGCCGCGATCATCTCGAAGAACACCGCGGTCCCGTAGTGGAACCAGAGTGCGGCGGCACCTGATAGCGCGACCACGCCAAGGCTGGAGGCGCCCCAGCCGATCACTGACGCCACCCTGCCCTGCGGTGGGGCGGCGATAATTCCAGGCTGGGTGGAGATCGGCTGAACCATGCGGTTCAGATAAGGCCAGTTCCCGGGGCGGGCAAGCGCAATGGCCCGCCGGGCGATCACGTCATGCGGAGTAGAGACCGGCCTTGCTGTTGTTTTTAAGCGTTTTCTTGACTCGAACCGGTGTCCACCCCGCTATCCAAGTGCGGGGTAGGCTTTCGCTCGAAAACGCTTTAGCGCGAGGACGGCGTCCTGGTCGCGGACGCCTGGGCGTCGAGATAGCAGGGCTTGTACAGCGCCTGGAGCTGCCTGCCGCGCAGGAAGATCATGCGCGGGGTCAACCCGCCGCGTGCCGCGATCCAGTGCCGCACCGGCGACGGATACATCGAGTACAGCATCTGGGTTGCTTCGGGATTGGTGATGGCGCGGCCGTTGGCGCCAAAATCCCAGGCGGCATGGAAGCCGAGTTCGGCGTGCGAGGTCACGCAGATCTTGTCATGGGCAACCGCGCCGAGAATGATGGTGCAGGCCGAGGCGCACAGGCCATCGATGATGACGGTTTCGCCGGAGGTGCGCAGGCCCTGGTATTTGTCGACATAGGTCCCGATCCGCCCGCCGCGATCATCGGCAATCCGGACCACCGCGTGACTCGCCCCCACCCCCGCCAGCAGGAGAACCGCCGCGAGCAACCCCGTCATCAACTTCATAGCCAGCCCCAGTCGAACCTGTCGAAACCGAATCTGATCGTCATCGTGATGCAAGACTGGCGCCAGCGTGTTGCACGACAGCAATTTTGTCCAGACACGCAAGGCCGTTCAAAACAAATTCAAATTGAGTGTTGCAGGCGCGCTGCACCCGCTGGCCCAAAGGTCCCGAACTGGAACAAGTTAACGATTCCCTTTGATGCGCGCCCGCCACAGGCAAGCGGCATTTGACGTTGACCGCGCGTAACGACGCGGTCTTGGATCGTTGGAGGGGATGGGGAGGACGCCATGGCTGATGACGCAGACGTAATCGTGGTCGGCGGCGGACTGGCGGGGCTGGTCGCCGCAACCGAGATTGCGGACGCCGGCAAGCGCGTCATCGTGGTCGACCAGGAAGGCGAACAGAGCCTCGGCGGCCAGGCGTTCTGGTCGTTCGGGGGATTGTTTCTGGTGGATTCGCCTGAGCAGCGTCGGCTCGGCATCAAGGACAGCTTTGACCTCGCGCTGCAGGACTGGATCGGCACCGCGGGCTTTGACCGTGACGACGATCACTGGCCGCGGCGCTGGGCCGATGCCTATGTCGCGTTCGCGGCCGGCGAGAAGCGCGACTGGCTGCGCACGATGGGGCATCGGATCTTTCCGGTGGTCGGCTGGGCCGAGCGCGGCGGCTATGACGCCATGGGCCATGGCAATTCGGTGCCGCGCTTTCATGTCACCTGGGGCACCGGCCCCGGCATTGTCGAGCCGTTTGAGCGGCGCGCCCGCGAGGCCGAGCGGAGCGGCAACCTGTCGTTCAGGTTCCGTCACCGCGTCGATGCGCTCTCGATCAGCAACGGTGTCGTCGATGGCGTCAGCGGCTCGATCCTGGAACCCTCCAATGTCGCGCGCGGCCAGAGCAGTTCGCGCCAGGTCGTCGGCGACTTTACCCTGCGCGCGCAGGCGGTGATCGTCGCTTCCGGCGGCATCGGCGGCAATCATGATCTGGTCCGGCAGAACTGGCCGAAACGGCTCGGCGAGCCGCCGAAAAACATGATCTCCGGCGTGCCCGAACATGTCGACGGCCGCATGATCGGCATCACCGAGGCCGCCGGCGCGCGGCTGATCAACCGCGACCGGATGTGGCATTATGTCGAGGGCATCCGGAACTGGTCGCCGATCTGGCCGCGCCACGGCATCCGCATCCTGCCCGGCCCCTCGTCGATGTGGTTCGACGCCACGGGCACGCGGCTGCCGGCGCCGTTGTTTCCCGGCTCCGACACGCTCGGGCAACTGCATTACATCATGTCGACCGGCTACGATTATTCGTGGTTCATCCTGACGCAGAGCATCATCAAGAAGGAATTCGCGCTCTCAGGCTCCGAGCAAAACCCCGACCTCACCGGAAAAAGCTGGCGCATGACCATCCAGCGCGCCACCAACAAGGGCGCGCCGGCGCCGGTGGAGGCGTTCAAGAAAAACGGCGCCGACTTCATCGTGCGCGACCATCTCGAAGACCTCGTCAGCGCCATGAACGCGCTTAGCGGCGACAATCTGCTGAAGCCCGAGCACATCAAGGCCCAGATCGAGGCGCGCGACCGCGAGATGACGAATCCCTACGTCAAGGATGCGCAGGTGATGAACATCCACAACGCGCGCCGCTATATCGGCGATCGCCTGATCCGCACCGCCAAACCGCACCGGATTCTCGATCCCGCGCACGGCCCGCTGATCGCGGTCAAGCTGAATATCCTGACCCGCAAGACGCTCGGCGGCTTCGAGACCGACCTCGATTCGCGTGTGTTCGGACAGGATGGCCAGATCATCAAAGGCCTGTATGCGGCCGGCGAAGCCGCAGGCTTCGGCGGCGGCGGCGTGCATGGCTATCGCTCGCTGGAAGGGACGTTTTTGGGCGGGTGTCTGTTTTCGGGGAGAAATGCGGGGCGGGCGGCGGCGAAGGCGGCAGGATAGAGCAGCGCTAGTCTGCTTCCGCTTCGAGGAACCGGACGCCGAACGTATCGGCGTTGTCGTGGCCCCAATCGTAGAGCGCCTGCAGCATCGGCTTCAGCATTTCACCGCGCCGGGTCAGGCAATAGCGCGATGTACTGCCGGAGCGTTCCTGCCTGACAAAGCCGGCCTCGCACAGATCGCGCAGCCGTTCGGTGAGTATCTTGTCGCTCAGCGAGGGAATGTCGTGACGCAATTCGCCGTAACGCATCGGCCGCAGTTTCAGCCGACTCAGGATCACCGTCTTCCACTTCCCGCTGAGCAGATCGACCGAGAATTCGACGGGACAGCCGTATTTCCGTTTGGCCTTACGCATGGTCCGCGCTCCGATTCCACTTTCCATCTGGTTCGTTGAGGGCCACCATCGATCCATCTAAGCACGTTTTGAGGTATTCTGATAACAACGAGGACACTGCAAAACATGGCGCAGGAAAGTTCGATTCAAGAAAGCCACGAGACCGGCGCGGGTGGCCCGCGGATCGTCGCAACCCGCAACGGCCCCTATTTGCTCGATGGTTCCATCCCTGTGGTCGACCACCTCGGTGTTGCCATCGCCGCCGAGGCGCCGGTTCGGCTGTGCCGCTGCGGACAGTCGCACACAAAGCCGTTCTGCGACGACAGCCACATCAAACGCGGCTTCACCGACGGCAAGGATCAAAGGCGCGTACCTGACAAGCTCGATGTCCATGAGGGCCAGCAGGCTTATTTGTTCGACAACCGCGGCACCTGCGCGCACTCCGGTTTCTGCACCGACCGCCTCAGTTCGGTATTCCATCTCGGAGGGGAGCCTTTCGTTTCGCCGAGCGGCGCGCGACTGGACGATCTGGTGAATGCGGTCCGCAAATGTCCTTCCGGCGCGCTCGGCATCGGCATCGGGCCAGCACGCGAACCAAACCTTTCGGATACGAAGCGCCCGCCGCAGATCGAAGTCAGCAGGGATGGCCCTTATCGCATCAATGGAAATATCGAGCTGGTCGACGAAGACGGCGGACCCATTGCGCAAAACGCCGGCGCGTCGGCGGAGCATTTCAGCCTTTGCCGATGCGGGTCGTCGCTCAACAAGCCGTTCTGCAGCGGAATGCACTGGAGCGTCGAATTCCATGATCCGGTGCCCGATCCGCTGCACGAGCCGACGCTGTTCGAATGGGCCGGCGGATATCCCGCGCTGCTCGACATGACCCGGATTTTCTACAGCCGCTATGTTCCGGAGGACCCGTTGCTCGGGCCGCTGTTTGCCGAAATGTCGCCAGATCATCCGGAGCGCGTCGCCGCGTGGCTGAGTGAGGTTTTTGGCGGGCCACCGTTCTATTCAGAAAGGTATGGAGGTTACCAGCGGATGGTGTCGCAGCACATCGGCAAGCAGATTGCGCCGGAGCAGCGCACGCGGTGGGCCACCTACATGCTGCAAAGCGCCGAAGATGCAGGGCTGCCTTCCGACGCTGAATTTCGCGCCGCCTTCGTCGCCTATATCGAATGGGGATCGCGGATCGCCATGGAGAACTCCGGCGCCGGCGCCACGCCGCCGCCCAACATGCCGGTGCCGCGATGGTGGTGGGTGTGCAACGCCACGCCGGGTTCGCGCTCTTCTGCCACCGCTGGCCATGAACCGGGCGAGCTCAAAACAAGTCCGGCCTTGCCCGGCGCGGACGAAGCCGTTCGCTTCGATGATCATATTCGCCCGCTGTTTCGCACCATGGATCGCAACTCGATGCGGTTCGCCTTCGACCTCTGGAAGGAGGCGGACGTGATCAAGCACCGGCAGCCGATCCTGCTTCGGCTGCGCGCCGGGACAATGCCTTGCGATGGCGCCTGGCCGGAGGAGAAGATCGCGCTGTTTGAGCGTTGGGCGGCCGGCCAAACGATCAACACCGCTTCTTGAGACCGACACCCGCCCGGAATGGTAGAACCGCCGCCTCTAGCATGATGCCATGGAGCCCTGGTGTGGACGAGACCCTTGCAGACAAAGATGCATCAGATTGCCGAACACTGCCGAACGTTTCTTGGGAATATAAGCCGGACACGATCGCGCCGGGTGTAACCGCGCGTGGCGGGCTGAATTGGGGCACGGTTGGCCGCGGGGTGGCTGGGCCGCGGCGGTACCAAATTCCAAATCCTTGACTTCCGAGGTAATCGATCGGCCGGCGCGAACCTTCGATAGTCGACCAGCCGATTCTAATCCGGCGTACTCGAAGGAGAGCAGAAATGACCGACCACACCACCATCGCCCGCCGCTATATCGATCTCTGGAACGAGCGGACGCCGAGCCGTCGCCGCGAGATGCTGGCCACCAACTGGACCAGCGACGCCAGATACATCGACCCGCTGATGTCAGGCGACGGCCATGACGGCGTCGACGCGCTGATATCAGGCGTCCAGCAGAAGTTTCCGGATTTCAAATTCAAGCTGATCGGCGAGCCCAACGGATTTGGCGACCATTTCCGCTTTTGCTGGGGCCTCGGCCCGGATGGGGTCGACAGCCCGATCAAGGGCACCGACTTCGCGGTGCTGAAGGACGGCCGGATCCGCAGCATCACCGGATTCCTCGACCAGATTCCGCAAGCCGCGTGAGAGCCGGCAACGGTGCCCGCGGGCAGCCGCGGGCTACCGCCGCCAACGTTGCTGTACCGGCTTCAAGCGCTAAGGGCTGGTCGCAAAGGCAGATCGTCGCTCGCGTACGATACAACATCCCCATGCGTGAGGTTGCGGAAGCTGCCGATGGCGTCCGGACGCCCGAGCAAATATCCCTGCACCTCGTCGCACAGTTCTTCCTGCAGGAATTGCAGTTCGGCGCTGGTCTCGACGCCTTCCGCAAGTACCGGCAGACCAAGCCCGCGGCCAAGGCCCAGCACCGCCCGGACGATGGTCGCGGCCTGACCGTTGGAATTGACCGACTTGATGAAGGATCCGTCGATCTTGATCTTGTCGAACGGAAATGCGCGCAAGTTCGATAGCGACGAATAGCCGGTGCCGAAATCGTCCATGGCGATGCGAATACCGAGCGCCTTGATCAGGCGCAGCGTGGTGAGCGCCCGGTTGAAGTCGCGGACCAGCGCGGTCTCGGTGATCTCGATCTCGAGACGCGATGGCGGCAGGCCGGTTTCGAGCAGAATCTGGTGCAATTCCTTCACAAAGTCGGCGTTGTAGAGTTGCACGGCCGAGACGTTGACCGCGACGGTCAACGGCCGCGTCCATGTTGCGGCCTCGCGGCAGGCCGTCCTCAGCACCCAGTCCCCGATCTCCAGGATCGCACCGACCTCCTCGGCAATCGGAATAAAAACGGCGGGAGAAATATCGCCGCGGGTCGGGTGCTTCCAGCGCAGCAATGCTTCGAAGCCGGTGACGATCCCGCTGTGGATTTCCTGCTGCGGCTGATACACCAGCCGCAACTCGTCGCGCGCGATCGCGAGACGCAGATCATGTTCCAGCAGGCGGCGTTCGCGGACCTCGGCGCCCATCCTGGCTTCGAAGAAACGATAGGTATTACGGCCTTCGGTTTTGGCGCGGTAGAGCGCCGTGTCGGCGTGGGTGAGAAGCGCCTGGCGATCCGACGCATCGTCGGGACACAGCGCAATGCCGATGCTGGTCGAGATGCTGTTGGTCTCCGGCAGATCGCTGCGGGTGCGCAGCGCTTCCAGAATGGCCTCAGCAAGCCGGCTTGCCGCCGCGGGATTTGTAACTCCGGGCATCAGGACGGCAAACTCGTCGCCGCCCAGACGCGCCATCAAATGACGCTCGTCGAGCACCGCGGTGACGCGCGAAGCCACCGCCTGGAGCACCGCGTCGCCTGCGGCGTGGCCGAACAGGTCGTTGACTTCCTTGAACCGGTCGAGGTCGAGGCAGAGCACGGCGAGACTTTCGCCCTTGGCGAGGGCGGAAATCTCCTGGTCGATCCGCGCGTTGAAGTGGCTGCGGTTGGGCAACGAGGTCAGGGCATCGTGATGGGCGAGATAGTGGATGTGCTGCTCGGCTTCCTTGCGCGCCTGCAGATCGCGAACGGCGACGACATGATGGGGCTGTCCGGCAAAAACAATCGGCCGCAGGATCAATTCGACCGCGGTCATCGAGCCGTCGAGGTGGCGCAGGCTGGTTTCAACCGGCAGATTGGAGCCTGACAGAAGTTTGGCGCGCGCAACCCGGTCGGGAAAATAGCTTTCAAGCCGGGCACCGACCAGATTGGAGGCGGGCAGACCGGTCAGGGCGGCGAAACTGGTGTTGACGGAAACGATCGCTTCGCCGTCGCAAACCAGAAGCCCCTCCACCGAGGCATTGGCGAGATCGCGCATCCGATCGACCTCAAGTTCGGAGCGGCGGCGGTCGCGGATATCGAGCACGATGCCCGCGACCGCCAGCCCGAGAATGGCGATGCTCGCGATCGCCACCCCCGCCGCAAGCCATCCGCCGGGCAGCGCTGATTGCGAAACCGCGAGGGTGGGGTCGGGAATGATCGACACCGCGCCCATCGCGGTGAAATGGTGGCTGCAGATCGCAAGCGTCAGCAGCACGGCACCGCCGATCTTCCATTTTTCCTGCCTGCCCTGCAGCCCGACGGGAAGCGCGACCGCGCCGATGGCCGCTCCGAGCACGATCGATGTGGCCACAAGAACGGAATCCCACAGGATGATGCCCGCAATCTAAAAGGCAGCCATCCCGGTGTAGTGCATCGCTGCGATGCCGCCACCAACGATGGCACCGCCGATCCATGGCCCGTGACGCCAATTCGGGGCGAGCGCGACGCCAAGCCCTGCACCGGTCAAAAGGATCGCCGCGACCAGCGACAGGAT
>Ga0137415_10001886_pt1 | contig 20907 bp, 18 predicted proteins | sample CZODoug3_1_1_16f_FD_183082 | JGI IMG/M metagenome (GOLD analysis project Ga0137415, IMG submission 183082) | Vadose zone soil fungal communities from Angelo Coast Range Reserve, California, USA - CZODoug3_1_1_16fungal (Hybrid Assembly) | ecosystem: Environmental > Terrestrial > Soil > Vadose...
CAGACCGGCGCTGGCAGGCGACCAGGCCAGCGCGTCGCCGAGCAGCTCGACCTGGTGGTAGGTCGATACGCCGATTCTCAGCCGCGGCGCGGTGGTATAAGCCGATCACGCGCCTCGGCATACTCGACCACGATCCGCGCGACGATCTCGGCGGCCGGCAGCACCGCATCGATGAGTCCGGCGGACTGGCCGGCCTCGAGCTTGCCGCCGATCATATCGCCGTGCAGCGCGGCATCCTTCAACGTCGCGGCGCCGAACACCGCGCGCCGTGCGTCGAGAGGGGCGGCGGATTCCTCCAGCTCCGCCATCTGGGCGGTGAACTCGTTGGCGAGCGCGCGAATTACACCCAGGCCGTGGCCGACTGTGCGAGTGTCGTCGACCGAGGCGCCGAGCACCGCCGCCTTGTAGTCCGGGTGCACGCTGGCTTCCTCGCTGGCCAGGAAGCGAGTGCCGAACTGGGCGGCCCCGGCTCCGAGCGCCAGCATCGCGGCCAGCCCGGCACCGTCAGCGATGCCGCCGGAGGCGATGACTGGCGTGCCGGGCACCGTGGTGACCACCGAGCGCACCAGCACCTGGGTGCTCACCATAGCCGGCGGTGGGTGTCCGCCGGCCTCGGCGCCGACGACAACAAGCGCATCCACGCCTGCCTCGGCGGCCTTTTGGGCGTGCTCGGGGCCGGCGACGACGTGCAGACAGGTCGTGCCGATGTCCTGGAAGCGCCGCAGATAGCGCCGCGGCCCGCCCTGCGACGCGATCAGCACCGGAGGCCCATACCGGAGCAGCAACTCGATGACCTCGTCCGAGCCCGCGCGGTAGAGCGGCAGGTTGACCGCCCATGGGCGGTCGGTGCCCTCGGCCATCTCGTCGAGCGTTCGGGCGAGGTCGGCGAGCCGCATCGGTCCGGCCGCGACCACGCCGAGCCCGCCGGCTCTACTGACCGCGAGCGGCAGCGTCGAGCAGGAGGAAGCCCACGACATGCCGGCTTGCACGATCGGCAGGTCGATGCTGAGCAGCCTCGTTACCGAGGTTGGGATCCTGGTCACACCTGGACCTCCGCGCGGTCCCGCTCGAGCAGCCCGCGTGCGTGCGCGGCCAGTTGGTTCTTCTGGACCTTGGCGCTCGCGGTCATCCCGATCTGCTCGAACCCGTCGACGATGCGCAGGTGCCTTGGAACCTTGAATCCGGCCAGGTGGCCCCGGGCCCAGTCGAGCAGATCAGCCTCGGTGGCGCCGCCGGCCTCGGCGAGCACCACAAATGCGAACGGCACCTCGACCAGGCGCTCGTCCGGCACACCGACAACGGCTGCCTGCTGGACGGCCGGGTGGCGGTGCAGCGCATCCTCGACGTCAGCGGGGGCGACGTTCTCCCCACCCACCCGGATGATGTCCTTGCTACGCCCGACGAAGTGCAGCCGACCGGTGCGGTCTAGCGCGCCGATGTCACCGGTGTACAGCCAGCCGTCCGGATCGATGGCGGCACTGGTGGCCTCGGGGTTGTCGAGGTAGCCGCGCATCACGTTCCAGCCGCGGACCAGGATCGCGCCCGGCTCCTCCGGGCCGCAGTCCCGGCTGTTGTCCAGCCGACGAATCCGCACCTCGACGCCCGGCTCGATGAGCATCGCGCCGGACGTCCGTACCTCTTCGTCCTCCCACCAGCAGGACTGCGCCACGTTGGGGGAGGCCTCGGAGAGCCCGTAGCCGGCGACGCACTCCCGAGCCCCGAGCTCGTCCATCACCCGGCGGACCACGGCGGGGGAGGCGGCGACCCATGCGCCACGCAGCCGCAGGCGGCGTCGTGCGAGATCGGGGTGGTTGAGCAGCATCAGCGCGATGGTGTCGTTGCCGGAGAAGTGGCTGCACCGCTCCACCTCGAGCAGCCGTAGGGCCTCGGCCGGCTCGAATCGGGGCATGGTCACCAGCGTGGTGGCGTGCTGGATCGACGCGAGGATCGAGAGGGTACTGCCGGCCACGTGGAAGAACGGGCGCGCGCTGTGGAAGCGGTCGCCGGGGCGCAGTCCAAGCCGGGCTCCGGAGAAGAAGCCGTCGGCGCACATGCCCCGGTGGGTGAGCAGCACACCCTTGGGGCGCGCGGTGGTGCCGGAGGTGTACTGCACCAGCAGGATGTCGTCGCCGGTCGCGGTCGGTGCGACGTCGCCGGTACCGGCCGCGAGCCAGTCGGCCCATGCGGTGGCCCAGCTCGGCACGTGGTCGCCGAGCACGACGACCGAACTGAGGTCGGGCAGCGCGGCGCAGGTCGGAGCGCCGTGCTGCCCGACGCCGAGTTCGCGCAGCATGGCCGGGAAGTCCACGCGCAGCACACGGTCGGCGACAAACAGCGTGGAGACCCTGGCGTGTTTGAGCGTGTAGTGCACCTCATCGGCGGCGAACCGGGTGTTGACCGGCACGGTGACGGCGCCGACCGAGCCGAGCGCAACGAAGAGCGCCACCCAGCGCGGACCGTTGCCCAGGCAGATCCCGACCCGGTCACCCCGGTCGATGCCGGCGGCGGCCAGCGCGGATCGGATCCGGGCCACTTCGCCAGCCAGTTCCCGGTAGCTGATCCGTTCGTCGGCGGTGACCACAGCTTCCACGTCCGGAGCCAGTAACGCGGCCCGATCCAGCGCTTCGTTGGCGGTGAGCGGGCACACCGTCCGCAGGTCCATCAGGCCTCCCCGGTTGCTGGTGCGGTGCCGCGGTTGGCGAACCGCTCGATACCGTCACGCCAGCCACCGTCGGCGAGGCACTGCTCGATCGCGGCCAGCTCGATTCGGATGCCGCGCTCCAGGTCGGTCTCACCGCCGAGGTCGACCGCCCGCTTGGTCAGCGACATCGCCAGCGGCGGCGCCTCGGCGATCCGGTGGGCGATGGCGGCGCCGGCCTCGGCGAGCTGGTCGGCGGGCACCAGCTGAGAGACCACGCCCAGCTCATGCGCCTCGGCGGCGGACATCGGGCGGTTGGTGAACAGGAGCTCCTTGGCTCGGCGCTTACCGATCGCGCGCTGCAGCCGCTGGGTCGCTCCGACAGTGCCCCAGTGCGGCTCGGGAAACCGGAACGTGGTGCCCTCGGCCGCCACCGCGAAGTCGGCGGCCAGGGTTATCTCGCCGCCCGAGCCGACCACCGCGCCGTGCACCAGCGCCACCACCGGCCGCCGGCATCGCTCGATGGCGGAGTACCCGGCAAACGCGGCGAGACGCCGCCGGCGCACCCAGCCGGCGTCCTTTCCGATGCGTTCGCGCAGGTCGGCGCCCGCGCAGAAGGACGGTCCCCGGGCGGACAGCAGCACCACGCGGACCTCGTCATCGACGTCGAGCATGTCGAACACCTCCCGGAGCTGCTCGCACATCGGCAGGTCGACGGCATTGCGTGCCTCGGGACGCGCGAGCTCGACGTGCGCAATGCCGTCCCGGATCTCGTGGGCCACCCGTTCCGGCATGTCAGACCACCCCTTCGACGCGCAAGTCATCGATCTCCGCCGGGGTCAGCCCGGCCAGCTCGGCGAGCACGGTGTCGGTATCGGCCCCGAGCAGCGGTGGGCTGCCCACCTCGGGCGGGTCGCCGCCGGCCTCGCGCAGCGGAGTGCGCAGCGCGGGAAAGCTTCCCTCGGTCGGGTGCTCGAACTCGGCGACCACTCCCCGGGCTACCGCGTGCGGGTCGGTCAGTGCCTCGCGCACGCCGCGCACCTCGCCGACCGGCACCTCGGCGCCCCGCAGCTCCTTGACCAGTCCATCCCGCTCCCGCGCACCGATCGCGTCGGTGAGCGCCCGCATCACGCGGTCGCGCTCGGCCACCCGGCCGGCGTTGGAGCGCAGCGCCGGCTCGGCGGCGAGCTCGTCCAGCCCGAGCACTGCGCAGAGCGGATCCCAGTGCTGGTCACTGCAGCTGATGTGCAACCAGCCACCGTCGGCCGCGCGGAAAGCGGCCGACGGCACGCGCCCCGGGTGCTCGGTTCCGGTGCGGACCGGGTCCTCGTCCAGCGCGAACAGCCGCGCGGCGTTGAGCGCCTGCAGGCTGAGCTGCACGTCCATCATCGCGACGTCGAGATGACGACCCCGGCCGGAGGTGGCGCGCCCGGCCAGCCCGGTGAGCACCGCGATCAGCACCCACAGGCCCGAGGCCAGATCCGCGATCGGCACCCCGGCCTTGGCCGGTGGCCCGTCCGGTGCGCCGGTCATCGCCATCACTCCGGACAGTGCCTGGAAGATCGTGTCGTAGCCCTTGCGGTCCCGGTCCGGCCCGGACTGGCCGAAGCCGGTGGCCGAGATATAGACCAGAGCGGGATTCGCCGCCGCCAGCGCCGCGTAGCCGAGGCCGAGCCGGTCCATCGTGCCGGGCAGGAAATTCTCCACTACGACGTCGGCGCGCGCGGCCAGCCGGCGGGCGATCTCCTGGCCGCGTGGGTTCTTCAGATCGAGGGTGACTGAACGCTTTCCCCTGTTGAAAGCGAAGAAGTAGGCGCTCTCGCCGTGGGGGAGCCGCGGCTCGAACCCGCGTGTCTCGTCGCCGCCGCCGGGTCGTTCCACCTTGAGCACCGTGGCGCCGAGCTCAGCGAGCACCTGGGTGGCCATCGGTGCGGCCAGAACCCGGGAGAAGTCGAGCACCGTGATGCCGGCCAGCGGCGGGTGCCCGCTCATCGCTGGAACCCGCGCATCAGCGCGTTGACATCCTGGCCGGCGCGCATCGCGGCCTCGGTGGGCAGGTCGGCGACGCGGTAGAAGAGGTCCTTCGCCGCCCGGATCGCGCGCGGCTCGACTTCCGCCCAGCCGTGCGCGATCTCCAGCGCTTCCGGCACGACCTGTTCCGGCTCCACGACCCGATTCACCAGACCATGCGCGGCGGCTTCCTCGGCGCTGAGCAGCCGTCCGGTACTGATCAGTTCGAACGCGAGCTTGCGGCCGAGCTGACGCCGCAGGCCGGTCATAACCAGCGCGGGCACGATCGAGTGCCGCAGCTCGGGGTAGCCGAACTTCAGGTCGGTGCCGGCCACGGCCATGTCCGCGCCGATCGCCAGGCCCGCCCCGCCGCCGACCGCCGGGCCGCGTATCGCGGACACCACCGGCGTACTCATCCGCTGCATCTGGGTCTGCAGTCGCGCGGTGAGCTCGGCTCGTTCGAGCACGACGTCGGGATTATCCGGGGTGAGGGTGTTGAACTCGGCGAGATCGGCACCCGCGCAGAACGCCCGGCCGGCGCCGGTGAGCACCACGGCGCGCACGACCGCGTCACGCTCCGCCTCGGCGAGCGCCGCACTGAGCATCCTGCTCAGCGCGGTGTCCAGGGCGTTGAGCCGGTGTGGGCGGTTGAGCGTGAGCACGCGCACGGCGGCCGTGTCCTCGACGAGCAGTACCGGGGCTTTCGTCGTGGTCGCCTGCTCGCTGGAGGTGGTCACGGGTCTCTCCTTGCCTTGCGCGGTGGCGGGTCAGGCGGACACCTCAGTACGGGCGAAGCCGGCCCGGGCGACCATGCTGTACAGCTGGCGGCCCAGTGCCCGCTCGCACGCCCGCGAGGCGGCGGCCAGTGCATCGACGTCGAGCCCCGTGGACACACCCATCGCCTCGAGCAGGCTGGCGAGGTCCTCCGTGCAGACATTGCCGGTGAGTCCGCCGCCGTAGGTGATCGACGCGGGGTGGCCGCCGACCCCGCCGAGCGCGCTGTCGAAGTGGCGGCACCCGGCGTCCAGTGCGGCTACGGCGTTCACCAGGGCGGTGCCCCGCGTGTCGTGGAGGTGCGCGATCACCGGAAATCTGGGGTGCGCACGCTCCAGCCGGTTGAACAGCTCCGCCACCGCGCCCGGGGTGGCGACGCCGGTGGTGTCGCCCAGGGTGACCGCGTCGGCGCCGAGGTCGACGAACTGGGCCACGTCCTCGGCGACCCGGCCCGGGTCGACGTGGCCCTCGAAGGGGCAGCCGAACGCCACCGACACCACGCCGACCAGCCGGAACCGGCCGGCCGCCAACCGGATCATCTCCGCGATGCGTTCCCACTGCCGGGCGCGAGTGGTACGAAGGTTGCGCTCGGTGTGGCTCTCGCTGGCTGAGACGAGCAGGCTCAGCTCCTCGGCGCCCGCACCTCGATCCACGTCATCGAGCGCGCGGAGCACCGCCTTCGGGTTTGGGCAGGTCGCCTTGAACGCCACGCCTGGGCGGTGCGTGACGCCGGCCAGCACCCTGCTCGCGTCGGCGAACGCCGGCACGCGTTTCGGGTGGCTGTAGCTGGTGGCCTCGATCCGGGTGAACCCGGCGTCGGCGAACGCCTCCAGCAGGGCAATCTTGGTGTCTGTCGGGACGACCATGGTCTCGTGCTGCAGGCCGTCCCGTGCGAAGCACTCGCAGATGGTGACCTGGTCGGCCATCGCGCCTCCTGTGCGTAGACCATCCCAGGTTTACGGCAGATGTGTTGATATAGTCAACAGTCAGTGAGGGTCGCCACGTCCGCGCTCCTGGCGTTCGATGTCCAGCGCGAGGTCTGCGAGCTTCTCCAGTGCGCGCAGCAGCACCTCGCCCTCCTCTGGGGAGAGTGCGTCCAGGAACATCACGTCCCGCTCGTTCGCGGCGGCGATCAGACCGCGGTAGGTCGCCATGCCGGCTTGGGTGAGCGCGAGCTGGGAGCTGCGGCCCGATCCGGACGTGCGGTTCACCAGGCCACGCTCGGCCAGCTTGGTGACCACCCGGCTCATCTGCGCCTTGTCCAGACCAGCCCGTCGGGCCAGCCGGTTGAGTGTCAGCGTCGGGTCCGACGCGATCAGTGCGATCGCCCGCCACTCACCGAGGCTGACGTCGAACTCGCGGCGGTAGCGCAGCGCGGCGCCGCGAGACAGCGCCGAGGAGGTGCGGGACAGTCGGTAGGACAGGAGTTGGGAGATCGGGACGAGATCTCTTCTGTCCGGTCGCTTCACCATCCGCGCATCGTAGCGGCGCTCGTGCGTCTGTTGATATAATCAACACCGTCTGTTGAACTCGGCGCATCGCCGGTCCGCCGACCCGGCTACCCAACGACGAAGGAGTCGTCCGCCGTGGCCGAACCACCAGCAGTCACCGGAGACCAGAACCAGGCGCCGGCGGGCGAGACCGAGGTCGACCGCACCGCGACCTACCGCACGATCGGCCTGCGGGTCATGCCGCTGCTGGTCATCTGCTACATCGTGAGCTTCATCGACCGGACGAACATCGGGATCGCCCAGCAGGGGCTGAAGCGCGATCTGGGTTTCGGCCCGGCGGTCTACGGGCTGGGCGTGACCCTGTTCTTCGTAGGCTTCATCCTGTTCGAGGTCCCTAGCAACGCCTTGCTCGCCCGGATCGGCTCGCGCAAGACACTCGTGCGGATCATGGCGTCATGGGGTGTGGTCACCATCGCGACGATGTTCGTCCAGGACGAGTTCACCTTCTACCTCGCCCGGTTCCTGCTCGGCGTCGCCGAGGCAGGCTTCTTTCCCGGCGCGCTGTACTTCCTGTCCCGCTGGTTCCCGTCGGCCCGGCGCACGCGGATGACCGCGGTCTTCTTTGTCGGCGTGCCGGTCTCCGGCGTGCTCGGCTCGCTCGTCTCGGGCGGCATCATGCACGCCTTCGGCGGCGTGGCGGGGCTGGCGGACTGGCAGTGGCTCTTCCTGGTCGAGGGAACTCCGCCGATTCTGCTGGCAATCGTGGTGCTCTTCTGGCTGGTCGACGAACCTGAGCGGGCCACCTGGTTGACGCCCGCGCAGAAGGCCGCCGTGCGCGCCGATCTCGAGGCCGACCAGCGGCGCAAGGGCGAGCACGCGGCCCACCGAGGCGGCCTGCTGCTGGCCTTGCGGGACGGAAAGGTGTGGATCCTCGGACTCTGTGCGTGCGGCGCGTACACGCTGGCGAACGCGGTGTCGTTCTGGACCCCGCGGATCATCGCCGAGGCGGGCGTCGGCAATGTGCTGGATCTGGGCCTGTTCTCCGCTCTGCCGCCATTGGCCGGCATCGTGGTCATGCTGCTCGTCGGGCGTCACTCCGACCGCACCCTGGAGCGCCGCTGGCACACCGCGACGCCGTGGACGCTAGCCGCGCTGGCCATGGTCGCCCTGTCATTCACCGGAGCCAACGTGCCGGTCGTCGTGGCGTTGCTGGCCATCATGGCCGCCGCGCACTACTCCGGGCTGACCGTCTTCTACTCCATCCCGTCGATCTATCTGACCGATCGGGCCGCGGCCACCGGGATCGCAGTGGTGACCTCGATGGGCTCCTTCGCGGCCGCCGCCTCGCCGTCGCTACTGGGCTTCATCCAGGCCAGCACCGGCAGCCTGGCCCTCGGCCTGCGGATCAGCGCCGGAATCGTCGTGGTGGCGGTGGGAGTGCTGCTGCTCGGTATCCATACCTCCGATCTCGCCGAGAAGCGATAGGCACCCCACCGTCACTACCTTTCCCACGACCGGGACGCGCCACTCTCGTGCTACCCGCCGACCTGTCGTGGTCGAAGGCGGCCTGCCCGGCCGGCTCCCGGCGCCCGCACGACCCGAGCCGCCCGACGACGCGGCCATCGCCGAGATCGCCGCGGCGCTGCAGTCGGGCGAGCCCAGCGGCTGGCCCAGGCGTCGGCCATTGCCGCCACCACCGGCGCCAAGCTGCTCTGCGAGACGTTCCCCGGCGAGGGGCAGCGTCAGAACTGTTCCTTATTCCTTCTGCCAAGCCGACGGCCGCGGCCGCCCTCCATGCCAAGGACGGTGGGGTCAGCCGGCCAGGGTTCGAGAGCGGTCGAGGGCCGCGAGGACGCGTTCGGGGGTCATCGGCAGGTCGATGAGCTGGGCGCCGACGGCATCGGCTATGCCGGGGGACAGCAGGGGGCAGCAGGCCGCCCTCACAGATCGCAGGCTGATCCAGGCGCTATCCGTGTGTCGTTGGGCCATGTGGCTAGTACGGCGAGACCCATTTGCCGGCGAACACCCGTGATCCTGAGGTGGCCGAAGGCGGTTACCTACAATCGGGTGAGTCATGTCAGAGTTGTAGAGCGGCGGACCACGACCTCTGGTACGAGGACCCGGTGGCTGTCACCTGGTCGTTCCCGGCCTTCCATGCCGGCGATGAGGATCTCAGCCGCGGCGACACCCATTGCGTATGCGGGCTGTGCCACCGTTGAGAGTGGAACCCGAGCGTGAGCGGCCAGCTCCAGACCGTCGTACCCCAGTACCGCCATTTGCCCGGGAACATCCACACCAGCTGCCAAGAGTTCGTGCAAGGCGCCGAGCGCTATGAGGTCATTCGCCGCGAACAAGGCGTCGGGGCGGTCGGTGGGAGCGGTGTCCAGTATGCGGCGCGCGGCATCGGCCCCGTCACTCAGCGTCAATCCCTCGGTCTCGGTGAGGCGGCAGCTCAACTGAGGGATGGCCTGAATCTCTTCGGAGAATCCGGCGAATCGGTCTCGTACGTGACTTACGCGTTGCGGATTGCCGACCAGCATCAGGTTCTGGCGGCCGATATTGATCAGATGCCGGGCGGCGGCGCGGCCGCCCGCGTTGTCGTCGATCGTCACGGAGGAGATATCGTCGGCGGGGGTCGATTGCTCCAAGGTCACGCAGCGGATGCCGCGCCGTTGAAGTTCCCGCAATCGACCGCGTAGGTCTTGCTGGGGAACGATGAGAATGCCTTGCACCCGGTAGCCTTCAAAAACCTCTAAATTGCGCAGCTCGCGGTCCGAGTCGCGCGCGCTGTTGCTGAACAACACGGTCCAACCCGCCGCGGCCGCGACGTCCTCCACGCCCCGGGACAGCTCGCCGTAGAACGGAATCCACGCGTCCAGCAGAACTAGCGCGAAGGTGCGACTCGACCCCGCCCGCAGCTGCCGAGCGCTCTCGTTCCGTACGAAACCCAGCTGGCGTACCGCCCGGTCGATCCGCGCCTTCGTGTCCGGCCGAACGACATCGGGGCGGTTGAGGTAGTTCGACACGGTCGACGGCGAGACACCCGCCAGCGCCGCGACATCCTTGACTCCCGGCGCTGAACTTCGCCCAACCACGGCAGACGACACCCCTCTGATCTCACGGACGGTAACCGGCGCACCGCGCACCCCCAGGCCGATCTCCCGCGTTGGCACGATACAAGATGTAGCCCTCACACTCAACGCTCGGCAATCAGGTGACCACATTTGACGTGCCCAGATCCGGTGACTACCGTCAGCACTGCATAATTGCAACGTTGCAAGCGACGCTTAGACGATCACCGAAGAGGTGTCAGCGGCGCGCAACGACCGAGGAGGCTCTCATGACCACGTCGTTGATCGGCTGCCATGCGCTGGTGTGGACCGGTGTGTTCGACCGCGCGGGCGTCACCGAATCAGTCACCCGGACGCGACAGGCGGGGTTCGATCTCATCGAGTTCCCGGTCATGGAGCCGGACTCCTTCGACGTGGCCGCCGCTCGGAAGGCACTGGCGGACACAGGTCTCGCCGCCAGTGCCAGCCTCGGACTACCCGCGCACGCCGATATCAGTGGCGACGACCCAGAGGCGGTCGCCGCCGGCAGGCGGATGCTGACTCGCGCACTCGAGGTGACCGCGGGGATCGGTGGCACGCACCTGTGTGGAGTCCTCTACGGGGCCATGCGGAAACACCTCGTGCCGGTGACCGAACGCGGCTTGGCGAACAGTATCGAGACGCTGCGTGACATCGCCGATCGCGCGGAGTCGCTCGGCATTGACCTGGCCGTTGAGGTGGTCAATCGATACGAGACCAACATGATCAACACTGGTCGGCAGGCGTTGCGTTACCTCGATGCAGTGGACCGCCGGATTTCGGTGCATCTGGACACGTATCACATGAACATCGAGGAGCCTGACCTGTTCCAGCCGTTCCTGGATTGCCGCGACCGGCTCGGGTACGTCCACATCGGGGAAAGCCATCGCGGCTATCTCGGCACCGGTTCTGTCGACTTTGACAGCTGCTTCAAGTCGCTCAGTCGGATCGGTTACACCGGCCCGATCGTTTTCGAGTCGTTCTCCTCAGCGGTCGTCTCGCCCACCCTGAGTCATACGCTCGGCATCTGGCGCAATCTCTGGCAGGACTCTGACGATCTGGCCGGCCACGCTAACCGTTTCATTCGTGGCCATCTCGATGCGACCGCGACCATCGCCTTGCATTGACCTACCGATCCGTGCGGTCAGGCTACAGACCGCCACCACCAGAGAAGAGGTAGCACCCATGCATGAGGATCTGCGTGGCCAAGTCGCGGTCGTCACCGGCGGCGGCCGTGGTCTCGGATTAGAAATGGCGTCCGCCTTAGCCGACCAGGGCTGCCGTGTCGCGTTGGTCGACCTCTCCGCCGATATCGACGAGGCCGCGACCGCGCTCAGCGAGCGGACGGGCATACCCGCCGCGGGGCTGCGGTGCAACGTGACCGATTCCGACAAGCTGGCGCACGCGTACCAGCAGGTGGACGACCTGCTCGGCAGTCCGTCGATACTGGTCAACGCGGCCGGCATCTCAACCTGGTCCGACGCGGAAACCATGTCCGCCGAGAGCTGGCGCAACATAATCGACGTCAATTTGACCGGAACCTTCTTCGCCTGCCAAGGCTTCGCCCGGGCGGTTTTCGCGTCGGGAGGTACGGGCGTAATCGTCAACATCTCCTCGATGTCCGCGTTCGTGGTCAATACCCCCCAGCATCAGGCTGCCTATAACGCCTCCAAGGCCGCGGTGGATCAGCTCACACGTTCGTTGGCGATAGAATGGATCGGCCGGGGAATACGGGTCAACGCGATAGCTCCCGGCTACATCCTGTCGGACATGACCCGCCGGGCCATCGTTCGTGATCCGGCGCTCGGCGACTACTGGAAAGCGGCAATCCCAGCTGGTCGAATGGGTGAGCCCCAAGACCTACGCGGGCTCGTCACGCTGCTTGCCTCCGACGACTCCCGATACATTGTCGGTGAATCCATCGTCATAGACGGTGGCTACTCGATAGTCTAAGCACACCACCGTCGCCATACGGCACGTGACGGGGTGGACCAGCGTGAAGATTGATCGGCATCTTCGACCTGGCCAGCGGCGAACCGTCCCACCTGGACCTGTCGGTGGAGCGGGTGCTGACGGTGGAACGGCACGGCTATCAGGCGTTGGCCCGCACCGCTGCCGTTCGATCGCCGGGAGCCTGCACCCACCGAATCCGCAACGGCCGAGTCCGAGCCCGTGAACCAGGCGGGTGCAAGCCTGCCTGCTACGAGTCGGAATCGGCCAGATACGGACCGGAACCGGCAGCGGCCGCCAGTCAACCGGAGCGCAACGGCGCCGGCGCTTCTTCCGGGTCCGCCGAGCACCAGGTCGAGGAGGCCACCGACCCAGTCCGCAAACGCTAGGCGGAGACGGTTTCGGGGAGTCGTGCGTTTTGGCGCTGCAGTTCCGCGCGCACCATGGCGGTGGCGCTTTCGCCGGTGAGGGCTTGCTGGGCCGCGGCGACGCCGGAGGCGTGACCAGTGGCGAATGCGGTTCCCATGACCCGCAGGGAGGCGCCAGCGCCCCGGTCGCCGTCGAGGGTGCGTCCGGCTGCGTAGAGGTTCACGCGGTTGACGCTGCGCAGGCAGGCGAGGGGAATCGGGTAGAAGCCGGGGTCGCCGATGTACTTCCAGGTCGACGGGATGCCGGGGCCGGGGTGGTGTTCCATCGGCCAGGCGCCGATCGCGACAGCATCCTCGGTGGTGCCGGGATTCAGGATGTCTTCCTCGCGCAGCTGGTGTCGGGTGATGATGTGGCGTGATTCGCGGGTGCCCAGTTCGGGTCCAGTGGTGACGATGTATGCGTGTTCGGCACCCGGGATCGTGCGGATGACCTGCAGGTAGGACTGGGCCTGCAGGCGGGCGTGGGTTTCGGCGCGGCTGGTGTCGGCGGCGGAGCGAGCGTCGTAACCCTCGTCGACCATGTATGCGATGACGTCACCAGAGATCGGCATCCGGGCGATGAACCCGGATTCGGCGATGAGGTTCTTCACGCCGAGGGCCTTGGCTGCGCGGACAGCGTCGCTGACGGTGCGCGTCGTGACCTCGGCGTCGGGGGCGATGCCGCCGAAGCGGACGCCCAGGCTGCCGTTTTGGACCCATCCGTCGGTGCCGTAGCGGACGTTGGCCGCCGCGTGGTAGGCGAGGTCGGCGTCGCCCGTTGCATCAACGAAGGCGTCGGCGGTAAAGAGGTGCGCTCCTTCGTGGTCGGCGATCTCGACCGCGGTGATGCGCTCCCCGTGGGTTCGGGCACCGATGAGCAGGCTGTGCAGTCGGACGTCGACGGCGTCCTCCCGGCAGATTCGGTCGAGGACGACCTTGACGCTTTCCGGGTCGAAGACGACGGCAACGGCGTGGTATCGACGTGGGTCGCTGACGGCGTCAACGATTTTCAGGTGCGAGACGACTTCGTCGGCGATGCCGTAGACGACTTGGTCGCCTTCGCGGGTGAAGAGTCCCCCGTAGGTGACAACGTTGCGCAGGGTCGCGGCGCCGCCGAGGCAAGGGCCCCGTTCGATCAGGAGGGTGCGGGCGCCGGCGCGGCTGGCACCCACGGCCGCTGCGACGCCTGCGGAGCCTCCGCCAGTAATGATGACGTCGTAGTGGGTGCTGGCCGGCTCGGTGGTCGGCGTCATGGGGTCAGCCCTTTCCATTGGTGGCGGGAATCAGTGGGCGGCGACTGGGACGCCCACCACCATGGAACCCGAGGACGAGTGCACGATCCAATGCCGGTTCGTTGGCCCGGGTATGTTGCAGAGTTATGGCATCCGGACCGGATGTCGAGAGACCGGGAGCACACGTGGAACTGCGGCAACTGCGCTATTTCGTCGAGGTCTTCGATCGCGGCTCGCTGTCCTCGGCGGCGAAATCCATGCTGGTGTCGCAGCCCGCGCTGACCCGCCATATCCAGCAACTCGAACGCGAGTGCGAGGTTCCTCTCTTCGAGCGAGTACCCGCCGGCGTGCTACCTACACCAGCGGGAACGGCGCTCTACCAGCACGTCATTACCATGCTCCGGTACGCGGACTCGGCGAAGGACGCGGCACGTGAGGCGGGCCCGGTGCGGGAGATCGTGGAGATCGGTCTGGCCCCCGGACTGCCACCGCCCTGGCTCGACCAGCTGATCGACACGGTTCGCACCGTCGTCCCACAGGCGTATTTGTCGCTGACCGACACGATCAGCACCACACAGCTGCAACGCTTGCGCGCAGGAAGGTTGGATATCGCATTCGTGCATGAGCCGCCGCCCTCAGACCTGGTCCGCCACCGCGTGCTGGAGGAGTCGTTCGGGATCGCGGTGGACCCGCAGATCGACGCCGACTTCCCAAATGACACCTGCCCACTGCAGGCCCTCGACGGGCTCGACGTCCTGGCGCATTCCCGCGAGCAGGTACCCATCGGGCACGACCAGCTCGTGTCCGCCGCGCACGACGCCGGAGTCGTCCCACGCTGGCACTTCGCCAACTACACCGAAAACGCCCGCGCCTGCCTTCGCGCCACCGGATCGACCGCCGCGGTCCTGACAAGCACCACCGCCGCCCGACTGATCCCCGGATGGACCTGGAGGCGGCTGGTCGATCCACCGATCACCATGCAAACCTGGATTGTCCGGCAGCGCGTCGCCCGCGGCGTCGTGACCGCTGTGACCGGCACCATCGCCAACGCCTTCGGCATCGACTGACAACACGAATTCTGCGCCGCACCCACAAGTTCGCCGACGCCATCCTCAAGATCGGCGCCCAGAGTTAGCCGTCGCTGGCGCGCGTCGCCGGTCACTCAGTCCTGGTGCAGCATCCGGTGCGCCTTCTCGGTTGCGCTGCCGTACGGGCTGTACGTGGTTGGTGCACGTCCACGGCGGCGCCGGACTGGCTCGATAGGCGCCGCCCATCACTATGCTCCGCGTGATGTTGGCCGGCGCGACATTCGTGGGGGCGGTGTTCGCTGGGGGGACCCGGCCACGAAGACTTCCCGGCCGAAGGTGCTGCACAGCTTCGGCCGTGAGGACCAGCTTGACCGGGACGCGGTGAAACTCCTGGTTGCATCGCTGTCGCGGCTGCTGGACCCGGTCGCCGCATTGGCCGCCACGGCGCCGACCGGGCTCGGCCGGAGCCATTCCACGACTCATTCCACGAGACGTTTGGCTCTCGAGAAGGTGGGGCCGTCGAGCACGTAGGCCATGGCGCCGTCCCCGTGCATTGGAGTACCCCGACCAGCCCGTCATACCGGCCTCAGCCTTCGTCCTCGGTGGCGTCCGGGTCGCGCAGCGGCGCAGGCCCTGGCCGGAGGCGCTGTCGTGAATGTTGAACTGGTAGCGGCCGCAGGGCAGAACAGTGGGGTCAGACCGCGTTGGCCACGGAGCCTTAAGGCGAGAGTTCCAAGGATCGGTCGAGCCGCGATCTGGCCGCTGGGTCGGGTCGATCGTGCGAAAGGCGTGCGGCTGACGGGGGGGGGAGCCGGTGGCTTAGCGGGTGGTCGGGACAAGTTCAGCGGCCGTGTGGGTGAACAGTTTCAGCATGTCTGACCAGCTCAAGTCGCGGCCGGCCTGTTCGGCGGCCACTTGCTCGGGGCCCTCGCTCAGGCTGCTGATCCGTTTTTCGGCCGCCCTTCCCGACAGCCGAGCCTGGCGTGCTAGATCGACTCCGGTGCGGCCGGCGTGCTCGGTGACGGCCGCGCGGAGCCGCATGGCGGTGTCGGCGGGCCCGAGCAGCGCGATCGCGTGGGCGCCGGCGTAGAGCACGGCGAGCTGGTCCATGACGTTGGCCTGGGCTTGGAAGACGGGAAGCGACCGGCTCAGCGCCGCGAGCGCGCGGCGGACCTGGTCTGGGTCCGGGGTGGTTCCGCGCAGCAGGCTGCGGGCCAGGACAAGATCGGCGGTGGCTTGGGCCCAGAAGAAGCCACAGCGTTGGGCCGCCTCCCGGGCATGGGCCAGTACCGCTTCGCCCCGGCTCCGGTCGCCCGTCATGAGATGCAGGGTGCCTTCACAGAGCCAGGCGTTGGCCCGGATCCAGTCGGGCACCGGGTGATGTCGGGCGGCTTCGGTGAACCGATCGAGCGTAGCCCGCGCCAGGTCGACATCGCCCAGGTCCGTGGCACCGGCTGTCCTATAGAGCAAGGCCTTGAACAGCAAGGCGTTGCTCGTCAAGGGTTCGGTGGTGGGTTCGGCCAATGTGTCGAATGCGGTGTCGGCCAAGCGGACCGCCGACGTCGCGTCACCGGCGTGGAAGGCCATGAGCGACAACGCCAGCAACCCGTCGGCTCGAAGCGATGCCGGGGCCTCGGGGCATGCCTCGAGCGACGCCCTGGTCAGCCGCATCCCCTCCGGAATCGCGCCGGCGCTGGGCCACAGGAACGGCAACGAACCGACTATGAACAGCGCCTCAGCCGGATCGTGGCGCAGGGCGTGGGCGAGCGCGGCGCGGATATTGGACAACTCGCTGATCAGCACCCGCAGGTCCTGGCTGGGGTGCCGGCCACGGACAAGCTCCACCTGCTCGATCACGAGGGCGCGGACCCAAGCCGTGTGGGCTTGTTGGGAGGCGCTCGGGTGGGGGTCGTGGTCACGGCAGTAGCGGCGGATGGTCTCCAGCATGCGATAGCGCACCGAGTCGCCGGATGTGTCAGAGGTGATCACCGAGCGGTCCAGCAACGAAGCGAGCACCGACAACACCGGACGCCCCCTGCCGTCGGTCGCTTGCACGGCCTGGGCGGCCTGCCAGGTGAAGCCTCCTTGGAATGGCCACAGCTGTAGGGCCAGGGCGCGGTCGGTGGCATCGAGTTGATCGATGCTCCAGCCGATCGCGGCCTCAAGGCTGATGTGCGGGCTGAGGGTGCCTTTCGGGGTGGTACCAAGCACGTCGAGGCGTTCGCGCAGGTGGCCGGCGATGTGTAGTAGTCCGAACGCGCGTTCGCGGGCGGCAGCGAGTTCCAGGGCCAGCGGCAGCCCGTCGAGCATCACACAGATCTCCCTCGCCGCGTCCAGCTCGCCGGCGATGGGATTCCACCCCGCCCGATGCTGGCGCACCCGGTCAGCCAGCAGCCGCACCGCCGCGCCGTCCTCCCCCCGCTCGTCGCGGACCGGCAGCGGGTCCAGCGGGAGAACGTGTTCGCCGTCGACCCGCAGCGGTGCCCGGCTGGTTGCGAGCACTCGCACGCCCGGACACCCGACCAGCAGCGCCAGCGCCAGCTCGCCGATCGCGTCGAGCAGGTGTTCGCAGTTATCCAGCACCAACAACCCGGTCCGGTCGGCCAACGCGCGACGCGTCAACGCCAACGGGTCCTCGGTACGCCCGACCAGACCGATCGCCCCGGCGACCGTGGTGCTCACCGTTTCGGCGGTGTGCACGTCGGCCAGCCGGGCCAGCCACACCTCGCCGCGACCGTTGCCCTGCCGGTCGGCCGCGTGCTCCAGCGCCAACCGGGTCTTGCCCACCCCGGCCGGCCCGGTCACCGTGACGAGCCGTTGCTCATCGAGCAGCTGCTCCAGCAGTGTGACCTGGGAGGCGCGGCCCACAAAGCTCGACAGCGGTCGAGCGATCGAGGGCGGCTTGGACGGCCCCAACCGCGGACCTGCTAGTTCGCCGGTCTCCGACCTCTCCGACGGCGCCGACTTCCGCCCCAGCAGCGCCGGGTCGTGGGACAGCATGCGTTGCTCCAGCTCACGCACCGCCGGCCCAGGCTCGACGCCCAGCTCCTGCACCATCAGGGTGCGCACCCGGCGCAGCTCGGCCAAAGCCTGCGTCTGCTGCCCAGCCCGATACAGCCCCAGCGCGAGCAGTTCCCAACGCCGTTCCCGGTAGGGCGCCTCGATCACCGCTTCGCTGAGCGTGGCCACCGCCGTCGCGGCGTCGCCCAGCTCCAGCCGGGCCGCCTGCAGCTCCTCGACGGCCATCTCGCGCAGCTCAACCAGCCGAGCCCTCGGGCCCGACGCTACCAGCGCATCGCCCAGCTCCGGCCAAGGCTGACCCCGCCACAACAGCAGCGCCGACTCATAGGCATGAATGGCCTTGGCCGCCTCGCCCTCGGCCAGCAGCCGCGCGCCCTCAGCGACCAGAATGGCGAGCCGGCCGTGATCGGTCGACTCAGTGGCAACGGCAAACTGATAACCTGATCCGACCCGTGGCACGACCTCGCGCCCCTGTAGGCCGAACCTTGCACGTAACCGTGAAATCATCACCCGCAACCCGCTGATCGCCTCAGCCGGCTCGCCGGCCCCCCACAGCAACTCGACCAGCGCGGAGTCCGACACCGGCGAGCCTTCCGCCAACAACAACCTCGCGACCAGTCGGCGCGGCAGCGGGCCCCCCAGATCCACCACCCGCCCCTCGACCTCGACCTCCAACGGGCCGAGCACCCGACAAAACACCCCCGCCTCCCCCGACCCCGCCGGCCCGTGACGACCCAGCGCGCCCCTGGATGCCCCAATCCGTATCGTAACTACGCCACGCGACATCCCGGCCGGTTAACGGCTGACGGTCCCGCGCCGCCGCCCGGTTCGCCCCCGGGATCAAGGAATCGGCCGGGAAGAACAAGGGCCGCGGGGCCACCGGGCACGGCAACCCCTACCTCGCCCGGGTCCTGTGTGAGGCCGCCGTCGTGGCCGGCCGGACCGACACCTTCCTCGGCGAACGCTACCGCCGCATCGCGCGCCGTCGGGGCAAGAAGCGAGCGATCGTCGCAGTCGGCCGATCGATCCTGGTCATCATCTGGCACCTGCTGTCTGATCCGTAGGCCCGCTACCACGACCTGGGCTCCGACTTCTACGACAACCAGATCGGCCCAGACCGCAAGAAACGCAACCACATCCACCACTCGAAGCACTCGGCTACAAGGTCACCCTCGAACCCGCCGCTTGAACACCATCCCGCCCCATCCACGCCCCGAGCACAGCGCGACCCGCCCGGGCGGTCCCGCTCGCCCGTCCCCGACTCATTTTCGGATTAGTGCGGCGCGGGCACGGCAGGCTACAGCTCGCACGATCGGATGATCCACTACCCGGCCCGTCAGACGACGGAGTCGCCGAAGGCGGCGGCCTGGATGGCCAGCATCTGGGCGTACTCGCCGCCGGTGGCGACGAGGGCGTCATGGTCGCCGGACTCGACGACACGGCCGCCGGCGAGCACCACGATCTGGTCGGCGTACCGGACGTTGGCGAGGCGATGGGTGATCAGGATGGTGGTGCGGTCGTCGCCCATCTGTCGCAGCGACGCGAAGACGGCCTGCTCGGCCCGGGCGTCCATGGCGGCGGTCGGCTCGTCCGCGACCAGCAGCGGGGCGTCCCGGTAGAGGCCGCGGGCCACGCCGATGCGCTGCCACTGGCCGCCGGACAGGTCGCGGCCGCCCTCGAACTGTCGCGACAGCACGGTGTCCAGCCCACGGTCGAGGCCCTCGACGACCTCGGCGGCGCCGGACTCGGCCGCGGCCCGGGCCAGCCACTCACCGAGCGGGTCGTCGCGGTTCAACCGGCCGATCCGGATGTTGTCCCGAGCGGTCATCGGCCAGCGTGCCGGCTCCTGGAGCACCAGGCCGACCCGCTGCCGTACCGACCCCACGTCCACCTCGGCGAGATCGACGCCGTCCCAGCTCACGACGCCTGCCGACGGTCGGTATAGACCGGTGATCAGCTTGGCCAGGGTAGACTTCCCGGAGCCGTTCTCGCCGACGAGGGCGACGGTCTGGCCACGCAGGATTGTGAGGTCGACCTCGTGCAGAGCGTGCTCGTCCTGCCCGGGATAGGCGAAGGCGACCCGGTCCAACCGGATCACGGCGGGATCCGCGGGAGCGAGCTCGGTGCGCGCGGGTGAGGTGGCGGTGGCGGTCTGATCCAGCAGCGTCGAGAACAGGTCCAGGTACAACGAGTTCTCGTACAGGGAGTTGACGCCGGACATGGTCGTGGCAAGCGCATTCGCCGCACGAGATGCACTCACGGATCCGAGGATAACGGGATCGACCTATACTCACGGAACTCTTTTAACTGACCTTCGCGCACATTGGGGGAATGCGGCGGCGCGACACCATACGCCAACCAGTTTTACGCGTCTCAAACATTCTGTCAAGAATTTGTTGAGAAAGCTCAGCTGACTGCTCGCGGTGGACCAATGGCCATCGCCTCGGGTAAACGATGTCTCGTAAAGCTTTCGCCATCGCGGCGCGGGTTAGCGTGCCCGTCCGGCTGGTGCACCTGCCCGACCGACCATGGCCGGATCCCGTATCCGAACCTGAAACGCGCGAGGACGACCCACTGGCGGTGTGCGTGGCGTCCTACCAGGGCACACCGACCAGCCAGCGTGTTCGTCGCCCGCCCGAACGAGGTGTACCAGATCGAGATGACCGTCCGCCTCCCGGCCTGGCCGGAGTGGGCCGTGCACTGCCACGTCGAGCCCGTCACGAGGCTCAGCCGCGCGCCGCTCACCGTGCCGACCTACACCTTCACCCGCGCCGACGCCTCGGCGCAGGACACCGGGCCGCTATTGACATGAACCGATCATCTGCACTGTGCGGTGGACCAGCCCATCCAGTCACCGGCCTTCGACTGTCCGCTCGTCGTCCGGTTTACCGACAACCTGGACAGGGAGGGCGCGTCCAGGTTGCCGGCTACCGACGGCTGCGGGTGCGCCCGTTCGATCCAGGCCGCGACCAGTTCACCGAGCACGAACAGACCGACCAGCGAGCTGGCCATGTACGACAGGCCGCAGCGGGGCGTGTCAGCGTTACTGTGCGACGGACCGTACTCGACCCGACGCCCGTCGCATCGCGGGGAGAACCCGGAACCGGAAACCGCCCCCCAACCTGCCCTCGATGGCCACCTGGCTATCCCCAGGACCCTGGGCCCTACCAGACTAACCGGAATCGTCAGGCTGCTGACCAGCCCAAACAGACCGCGCAGGTCTGTAGGGGTGCCCCCGGCAGGACTCGAACCTGCGACCGTCGGATTAGAAGTGTCCTCTCCTCGCCGATCAGGGCCCTCTACCAGC
>Ga0137415_10001887_pt1 | contig 20907 bp, 16 predicted proteins | sample CZODoug3_1_1_16f_FD_183082 | JGI IMG/M metagenome (GOLD analysis project Ga0137415, IMG submission 183082) | Vadose zone soil fungal communities from Angelo Coast Range Reserve, California, USA - CZODoug3_1_1_16fungal (Hybrid Assembly) | ecosystem: Environmental > Terrestrial > Soil > Vadose...
GGTCCAGCCCGGCGGCCGCTCCCCCGCGTCGACGACCTCGGCGCCGAGCACCCGCGCGGTCGCCCCCGTCCCGTCGCTACTCGCATCGTCCACGACGATCACCCGGAACGGTCCCGCATAGTCCTGGGCGAGAAGGGACGGCAACGTACGGGGCAGTACGGCGGCCTCGTCGCGGGCCGGGACCACGATCGCGACGGAGGGCCAGCCTGCCGGCGACCGGCGGGGCGGCAGTCGCTGGTCGGTGCGCCAGAACCGGCCCTGCAGCAAGGCGAGCCACAGCCACGCCGCGAGCGACGCCGCCGCCAGCCATCCGAGAACGGTCACTGATGCACGTTCTCACATCGCACGCTCAGCTCCGCCCGCCCACGGCTACCGACTGGCCGCCTGACCCAAGTCTCGACTTCTCCCACCGTTAACGTCGGCTTCATAGGGTCCGGGCCATGACCTCCAAGATGACGCCCGACGTGGCGCGCACCCTCTCCGCCGCCGAGCAACACGAGTGGTTCCGCAGCCGGACGACATCGCGTCGCTCGCTACTGCGGGGCGGCCTGGTGGGCGCCGGGGCCGTCGCCGGGGCGACGTTGCTGCCCGGCACCGCGTCGGCCGCCACGCCCTCGGCGGCGCTGCTGGCCCCCGCGTCGCGGCCGTCCGGGTCGGTGGTCGCGCCGTTCGGACGCCACGTCGCGTTCGGAGCCGACCCGACCCGGCAGATGGCCGTGTCCTGGCAGGTGCCGGCCCTCGTGGGCCGACCGTTCGTGCGCATCGGCACGTCGCCGTGGGATCTCGGGGAGCGCGTCTACGCCGATCTGCGCAACCTGACGACCCCGCGCTCGATCGTGCATTCCGAGGACGACGTATCGCCCAACGACACCGACGACATCCAGCAGTACTTCGTGCACGCGAACCTCGACCGGCTCCGACCGGGCCGCACGTACTACTACTTCATCGGCCACGACGGCTGGGATGTGAAAGGCAACGTGACCAGCGTGCGCAGCTTCACCACCGCCGAATCGGGGCGAGGGCCGTTCACGTTCACCGCCTTCGGCGACCAGGGCATCTCCTACGACGCCGTGGCGACGACCGGCCTCATCCGGGCGCAGAACCCGGTCTTTCACCTGCACGCCGGCGACATCTCCTACGCCGAGGGCGGCGGCGGCGGCCTGCTCACCGACAACTACGACCCGCGGGTGTGGGACTCGTTCTTCAGCCAGGTCGAGCCGGTCGCGTCGAGCGTCCCGTGGCAGGTCGCGATGGGCAATCACGAGATCGAGACCTGGTACTCGCCCGACGGCTACGGCGGCCAGTTCGACCGGTTCGCCCTGCCACAAGAGAAAACCTCGTACTACTCGTTCACCTACGGCAACGTCGCCGTACTGAGCCTGGACGTCAACGACGTGTCGAACGAGCTCCCCGCGAACCTCGGCTACAGCGGCGGCAAGCAGACAGCCTGGCTGGATAAGCAACTCGCCGCCTATCGCAAGCGCGCCGACATCGACTTCATCGTCGCGTTCTTCCACCACTGCGCCTACTGCACCTGCGACTCGCACTCGTCCGAAGGTGGCGCGCGCACGAACTGGGCCCCCTTGTTCGACAAGTACTCGGTCGACCTGGTGATCAACGGGCACAACCACATCTACGAGCGCACCGACCCGATCAAGGCCGGCGCCGCCACCGGGAAGGCCCCGATCGGCGCGACCGTGCATGCCGCCCAGCAGGGCACGACGTACATCACCGCGGGCGGTGCCGGCGTGAGCCTCTACGAGTTCAGTTCCGCGGACAGCTACGCCGGCCACGTGCAGGACAACGACGCCGTCGCCGGGTTCGTCAACGATCCGGGCGGCGTGCAGACCAAGGAGACCGTGAACTGGTCGCGGGTGCGCTACACCGGCTACTGCCTGCTCGTCGTCGAGAGCCAGCCGGCTACGCACCAGGGCGGCACCTCGACCCTGACGATCCGCGGGCTGTCCGGCGCCGGGCAGGAGCTCGACCGTATCGTGCTGGCCCGGTAGCGCACCGACCTCCCACGGGCGGTCGGTGATCTTGGAGTTGCGGTCGCTATTCAGCCGCAGCTCCAAGATCACGACGGTGTTCGGCGAACGCAGCGCCGAGGGCTGACTACGGTGGACGTAGACGACGCGACACCGGGAGAACAGATATGAGCAAAGCGCAGATCGGCGTCACCGGGTTGGCCGTGATGGGACGCAACCTGGCCCGCAACCTGGCCCGGCACGGGCACACCGTCGCGCTGCACAACCGCTCACCCGAGCGCACGCGCAGCCTCGTGGCCGAGCACGGCGACGAGGGCACGTTCGTGTCGAGCGAGTCGATGGCCGACTTCGTGGCGTCGCTCGAGCGCCCGCGCGCGATCATCATCATGGTGCAAGCCGGAACCGCGACCGACGCGGTGATCGACGAGCTGGTGCCGCTGCTGGACGAGGGCGACATCGTCATCGACTGCGGCAACGCGCACTTTCTCGATACCCGGCGGCGCGAGGCGGCGCTGCGCGAGTACGGCTTGCACTTCGTCGGCTGCGGCGTCTCCGGCGGCGAGGAGGGGGCGCTGCTGGGCCCGTCGATCATGCCGGGCGGGTCGGCGCAGTCCTACGAGAAGTTGGGGCCGATCTTCGAATCGATCGCGGCCCAGGTGGACGGGACGCCGTGCTGCGTGCACGTCGGCCCGGATGGCGCCGGGCACTTCGTCAAGATGGTGCACAACGGCATCGAGTACGCCGACATGCAGTTGATCGCCGAGGCCTACGACCTGCTGCGGTCGGGGCTCGGCGCTGCACCCGACGAGATCTCGAAGACGTTCCGCACCTGGAACGAGGGCGATCTCGAGTCGTTCCTGATCGAGATCACCGCTGACGTCCTGGCCCACGTGGACGCTGCGACCGGGCAGCCGTTCGTCGACATCGTCCTCGACCAGGCCGAGCAGAAGGGCACCGGCCGCTGGACGGTGCAGAGCGCCCTCGACCTGGGCATCCCGATCACGGGCATCGCCGAGGCGACGTTCGCCCGGTCGCTGTCCGGGCACGCGGATCAGCGCGCGGCGGCTCAGGCGACGTTCGGCGGAGCGACCGGCGGGCTGGCGATCGAGGATCGTGACGCGTTCGTCGAGGACGTCCGCCGGGCGCTGTACGCCTCGAAGGTGGTCGCCTACGCGCAGGGCTTCGACCAGATCGCCGCGGGCAGCGACGAGTACGACTGGGACGTCGACCGCGGCGCGATGGCCACGATCTGGCGGGGCGGGTGCATCATCCGGGCCCGGTTCCTGAACCGCATCCGCGAGGCGTACGACGCCGACCCCGGATTGCCGTCGCTGCTCGTGGCGCCGTACTTCGCCGACGCGGTGCGGGCCGGGGTCGAGTCGTGGCGGCGGGTGGTGGCCGCCGCCGCGGCTGGCGGCATCCCCACGCCGGCGTTCTCGTCCTCGCTCGCGTACTACGACGGGCTGCGCCGGGATCGGCTGCCGGCGGCGCTCATCCAGGGCCTGCGCGACAACTTCGGGGCGCACACGTACCGGCGCGTCGACCGGGACGGCACGTTCCACACCGAATGGGCCGCCCCCGACCGGCCCGAGCACCCCGCGTAGCCCTGGTTTTGGCCGTTCGGGCGGCGGCATTCAGGTAGTTCCACGGGTTCATTCCCCCTGGCCGGGGCCTAGCGTCGAATCGATGCCGGGCCAGATCCGGCCCATCGACATGGGGGAATTCGCATGATCAACCTACGTTCGTCGCTGCGCGGAAACAGCTGGCGCCGACCGGTTCTGCTCGCCGCGGCCGGCCTGGCCGTGATCGGCACGGCGGCCACCGCATCCGCGGCCGTCGGCGCCACCGACGCGCCACCCCAGATCCACGGGTGTGTCGCCAAGGGAGTGCTCGGGCTGGGCCAGGGCCAGCTGCGGATCGTGACGGACGCGAGCAAGTGCACGTCCACCGAGACGGCTCTGTCCTGGAACCAGCAGGGCGTAGCCGGACCGGCCGGGCCGGCGGGACCGGTCGGTGCGACCGGTGCGCAGGGCCCGAAGGGTGACCAAGGCGCGCCGGGGGCCCAGGGTCCGCAAGGCGATCAGGGCCCGCAGGGCGATTCCGGCCCGGCCGGTCCCGGCCTGCAGTCGGACGACTTCATCCGGGGCGACCAGACGACGATCCCGGCCAACGGTGGAGATTTCGTCGCCTACTGCCCAGGCGACGAACGCCCGCTGAGCGGTGGCTACCTGATCACCGGATACCCGGCGAGCAGCAGCAACTTCCGCGACCGCGGCGCCCTGTGGGACGGCAACCAGTACACGGTCCACATCATGAACCAGACGGGCGGCAACATAGACGGCTTCGCTTGGGTGCGCTGCGCCTCGGTCGGCTAACCGAACCCTGCATATCCACGGTTTTGCTGGGTTTCGCGGACAAGGCTGCGTTGTTGGCGGGTGGCTCTGCGGTGTCGGCGTCGACCTATGAGCGGGCCAGCAAGGACAAGCGCAAGCAGGGCAAGAGCGTCACGGATCAGCGGCGGTTTAGCCGGGCGCTTGCGGCTTCCATGACTTCATTCTTTGGTATTCGTCTTTGAGGGGTTGTGGCAACGTGTCCGCGCATGGACGGTCTCCCTCTGAAAGATCGGTGAACATCTCGACAAAGCCGACCGCTATCGACTCGTCTAACGTTGCATATTCGGTAAACTTGCCTCCAATTGCATCAGCAACCATGAGCGCATCAGTAAACTCCTCCGGATTTTCGTTCCGGCGCCTCCACGAATCGATATACCATCGGCCAAGCTCGCTAAAGAATATGGTGGGCAGCAGGCCGTCATGATAAGAAAGGTGATCTTCCAGGGTCGCCGAGACTCGCGGTGATAGCGTCCCTAGGGTATGAGCGAACTCCTCCGCATGGCGAGAAGATCCGTATTCATCCGCCAAGTCTTGTTCTGACTCGTCCACAGCCCTAGCCTCCGCAACCTCGATTCAAGACACCTTGCTGGCCGCAGCGTGCGGGTACCCAACACATCATCCCTGCTGCGCGGAACCGCCGGGCTGGACGTCCCACTTGCGTGTAGCCGGCCCCCTGTCGTACGTCGGCGCCGATCGTCACAGCCAGTTGCCCACGGCTTTCGTGCAGGCTCCCATCGTCGGCGTCGGCGCGGTAACCGCGTAGGCGGCGCGAACCTGCAGCGGTGCCGAAGCGGCCCAATCCGTGGCTGCTGGTCGAGGTCCGATTCCCGCGGCAGCCGCGCAGGTTGGGTATAGATGGTCTTTGCCGCGCCGAACCGCATGAATCGATACTGTTGCCCGGGCGCCGTGAGACCGCCTGCACGCGGCGCGAAGACCACGGGGGTACGCCGGCAACCGAGCCGCCGCGGGATGGCGGGCGGGCGAGGGGGTGGTGTGGTGGATCGTGAGGCGGGGTTCTTGGTGGCCGAGTTCGATCGGGCGCTGCGGTGGGCGTGGCCGGATAACCGGCAGCAGGCTGTTCTGGTGCGGCACGTGGCTGGGTTGCTGCGCCAGCGGGCGGTGTGGGGGGAGTTGGTCGGCCGTTGGGTGGATGAGGACGAGAGGGGGGACGCGGCGGCCACACTCCGGATGGCGTGGATACTGCTCATGCGCGGTGATGAGTCGGAATCCCAGGAGGCGTTCGCCCGGGCGGCTCGACGGGGGAACCTCTCGGCGTTGTCCGTGGAAATCCATCAGCGCCAACAGGCGGGGCAGGACACGATCCGGTTTGAGAAGCTGCGCCGGCGAGCCGAAACGCGTCAGCAGCGGGCGGATCGGCGGGCCGACAAGAAAGGCGATGCCAACGCCGCATACCGGATCGGTGACGCGCTGATCGCACAGTGGGAGGCCCACGAGCGTCGAAGGCGACATTCTGAACCCAGCCTACTGTTCTCCACCAGGGGATACGGAAAGGCGTCCGCGATATTGAGCGCTGGGAAAGCGGCGCTGGTTCGGGCGGCGGAGCGTGGCAGCGCCGACGCCGCCGTCCGACTGGGTGGGTTAGCTAACGACGCGGACCCGGACGATGTCGACCCCGATCGCAAGAGAGATCGGGCGCGGCTGGCGCTGCCCTGGTACCGGCGAGCCGACGAGCTCGGGCACGCCACCGGTTCCTGGTGGCTCGGCAGTGTTCTCCACACCCTTGGCGACGGGGACGAGGCGGAAATGGCGTACCGGCGCGCGGAAGCCCGCGGCGACCCCGTCGCCGCGTCGAGCTTGGGGCTGCTCCTGAGTACTCGGAATCACAGCCCACGCGACTGGGTGGGCGCGGAAGCGGCGTACCGACGCGCAGCCGACCTGGGCTACACAGAGGATGCCTACAGCCGGCTGGCGAATTTTCTCGAAGACCGGCAGGGTCTGCCCGGCGCCGAGGCAGCCTGGCAGGCCGCGGCCGACCGCGGCGAACCCAGAGCGGCCCTGCAGCTGCGGCGTTTCTACGAACAACATCCCGGTATGAGGCCGGGCACATGAACCGTCGACCCCGGGACGGTTGGCACGGCGTAGCCCACCTGGCGGGGCGCCCCGGCGATGTCTCGGCGCGCAAGCGATTGGCCCTGGTCCCGGCGACACGTCACCATCCATGCACGACGGCTCGAGCCGCAGCGAGTGGATCATCATTACGGATCATGGCCCGCAGGACATGCCCCAGCAAGTCCCCAGCGAGCTTGAATGCCATCTCAGAGGATCCTATTTCGTCGAAGCCCGCACGATCGACTCGCAACAACCCGCACGGGAATGGATGAGCCTCTGCGTCCCCGGTCAGACCGGCGAGAGCGGCCTCGGCGAAGTCGCTCGGGAGTCCAGCTGTCAGCGGCGGCCCCAGCTCGCTATGGCAGTCGGCGACCGAGCCCCACCCGAGCGGTTCACCAAACGGAACCTCGAACGCGGTCACAGTAGTCAGCGGATCCACCGTGAATTGTGCCCCGAGCAAGGCGCGCATCGTCATCCCGCCGAACGCGAGCATGACCTCGACAACCACCCGCACAGAACGGCCTGCCTCGACCGACGCCAGCTGCTCGCTGCGTGAGAGGTAGCGGCCCGCATAGGCCGCGGACGGCTCATCGTCCCAGATCGCGGCGCCGCAGCCACCCTCTCTAATGATCACTGCGGCCCGAATCCGCACCGCGCGCCGCCAGTCGTTGGTGAACATCTCCGGGGAACTCGTTGATCACCTCGGGGGTGTGGTTCTTCATCAGCGGTGCGTCCGCAAACGCCAGATCGTGCGGGTCCTCGGAGAATCCTGATCCACCGTTGGGACGGCGCGACGGTGGAAGGGACCAAGCGACCCCAGTTGTGCCACATACGACCCCGAAGAAGCAACTTCTCCATCACGGTCTCCTTTACTGCGGCAGGGATGGCCCTGTCACGGCCAGACAGACGGTAGCGGGCACGCACGCATCACCGACAAGTACCGCGCGTCCGTTCCGGTCACCCGCAGTCGTGGTGCTCGACCTCGACCACTTCAAGAACCTGAAAGGCACGAGCCTGGATCTTCGGCAGTGCACGTCATGTGTTCGCCCGACATCTGGAGTCGGTGAGTCGGGATCGCGCGGTGCGCCAGCGGGGTCGGGGGCTGCGTCTGCTTGACAGCGACGAGGCTGACGAGATCGTCCAGAAGATCGACGCTGAGCGTGCTGGGCATCTCGCGGGGCGCCGGACGGCCAAAACCGAACCGGCGCTCATTCCCCGGACGGTAGCTCCACGTGGCCGCCGAACGCCTGGCGCATCGCCGAGAGCAGCTTGTCGGCGTAGAGCGCCTCGCCGCGGCTGCTGAACCGGGCGAACAGCGCCGCCGACAAGACGGGCATCGGCACCCCTTCGTCGATCGCCGCCTTGACCGTCCAGCGGCCCTCGCCGGAGTCCGACACCCGCCCGGCCAGGCCTTCCAGGGTCGGGTTCGCCGCCAGCGCGCCGGCGGTCAGGTCGAGCAGCCAGGACGCGACCACCGACCCGCGCCGCCAGACCTCGGTCACGGCCGCGATGTCCAGGTCGTACTGGTAGTACTGCGGCTGATCGATCGGCGCGACCTCGGCCGAATGTGACGCAGCCTCCTTGCCGGCGTCGGCGTGGGCCAGCACGTTGAGGCCCTCGGCGTAGGCGGCCATCATCCCGTACTCGATGCCGTTGTGGACCATCTTCACGAAGTGCCCGGCTCCGTTCGGCCCACAGTGCAGGTAGCCCTGCTCCTCGCGGCTGGGATCGCCGGTGCGTCCCGGCGTGCGTGATGCCCCGCCGAGGCCGGGCGCGATGCTGGCGAACAGCGGGTCGAGGTGCTCGACCACCTCGGGTTCGCCGCCGATCATCAGGCAGTAGCCGCGTTCCAGGCCCCACACGCCGCCGCTCGTCCCGACGTCCACGTAGTGGATGCCGCGCGGCGCGAGCGCCGCTGCCCGGTCGATGTCGTCGCGGTAGTTGGAGTTGCCGCCGTCGATGATGATGTCGCCCGGCTCCATCAGCTCCGCGAGCTGATCGACCATCGACCCCGTGACGCCGGCCGGGATCATCACCCAGGCCACGCGGGGCTTGTCCAGCTTGGCGATGAAATCCTCGAGGCTCGACGCGCCGACCGCACCTTCGGCCGCCAGCGCGGTGACGCTCTCGGTACTGCGATCGAACACCACGGTGGTGTGCCCGTCCTTCATGATGCGGCGCACGATGTTGGCGCCCATCCGGCCGAGGCCGATCATTCCCAGTTGCATCAGGCACCCCTAGCGTCTCGATAGCGACGGATCAATGCATTGGTCGAGCTGTCGTGGGCCAGCTCGCTGTCAGACGCCAGTTCGCCCGCGACCTTCGACGCGAGCACCTTGCCCAGCTCGACGCCCCACTGGTCGAAGGAGTTGATGTTCCACACGGTGCCCTGCACGAACACGCTGTGCTCGTAGAGGGCGACCAGCTTGCCCAGCGCGGCCGGCGTCAACCGATCGAGCAGCAGCGTGTTGGACGGACGGTTGCCCTCGAACACCCGATGCGGCACCAGCCACTGGGGCGTCCCCTCGGCGGCCACGGCCGAGGCCGTCTTGCCGAATGCCAGCGCCTCGGTCTGCGCGAACACGTTGGCGATCAGCAGGTCGTGGTGATTGCCGAGCGGGTTCAGGGTGTGCAGGAAGCCGATGAAGTCGGCCGGGATGAGCCGGGTGCCCTGGTGGATGAGCTGGTAGAAGCTGTGCTGCCCGTTCGTACCGGGCTCGCCCCAGTACACCGGCGACGTGTCGTAGTCGACCCGCTCGCCGGCCAGGGTCACCGACTTGCCGTTCGACTCCATCGTCAGCTGCTGCAAGTACGCCGGGAACCGCTTGAGGTACTGCTCGTACGGCAACACCGCCTGCGTCTGGGTACCGAAGAAGTCGCTGTACCAGACGGTCAGCAACCCCAGCAGCACCGGCAGGTTCGAACCGAACGGCGCGGTACGGAAGTGCTCGTCCATCTCGTGGAAGCCGCCGAGCAGTTCGGTGAACGCCGCCGGACCGATCGCGACCATCGTCGACAGGCCGATCGCGGAATCCATCGAGTAACGCCCGCCGACCCAGTCCCAGAAGCCGAACATGTTCATGATGTCGATGCCGAACTTCTCGACCTCGGTCGTGTTCGTCGAGACGGCGACGAAGTGCTTGGCGATCGCCGCATCGTCCTTCAACGCGTCCAGCAGCCAGGCCCGAGCCGTGCGCGCATTGGTCATCGTCTCGAGCGTGGTGAACGTCTTGGACGAGACGATGAACAGCGTCTCGGCCGCGTCGAGGTCGTGGGTGGCCTCGGCGAAGTCGGTGCCGTCGACGTTCGACACGAACCGGAACGTCAGATCACGCTGGCTGTAGTGGCGCAGCGCCTCGTAGGCCATGACCGGGCCGAGGTCCGAGCCCCCGATGCCGATGTTGACGATGTTGCGGATCGGTTTGCCCGTGTAGCCCCGCCACTGGCGCGCCCGGACCCGGTTGGCGAACTCGCCCATCCGGCCCAGCACCTCGTGCACGGCCGGCACGACGTCGATGCCGTCGACGTTGATCTGCTCCTTGCGGGGCGCCCGCAGGGCCACGTGCAGGACGGCGCGGTCCTCGGTGATGTTGATCTTCTCGCCGGCGAACATGGCGTCGATGCGCGCCCGCAGCCCGGACTCGTCGGCCAGGCGCAGCAGCAGGCGCACCGTCTCGCCCGTGACGCGGTTCTTGGAGTAGTCGAGGTAGATGCCGCACGCGTCCAGCGTCAGCCGCTCGCCGCGCTGCGGATCGTCTGCGAACAAGTCACGTAAGTGCACGTCTCGGACCTGCGCGTGGTGGTCGCGCAGCTCCTTCCAGGTGGCACGGTCCGGTAGCGGCGTTGCGGCGGCCTCGGCCATCCGGCGCTCTCCTGTCGTCGATCAGCGTCGTGTCATCTCAGCATCCTCGGGGTTACGTTCGCCACCGGCACCGGGCCAGTGGTAAGCGAGCGTTGGGCAAACAGCTAGCCTCATCGGGTTATCGCAGACTTGACAGGTAAGGATCCGGCAGTGACTACTGAGCGGCCAAAGCTGTCCGTAATTGGCACCGGTTACCTCGGCGCGACCCACGCGGTGTGCATGGTCGAGCTCGGCTATGAGGTCATCGGCCTGGACGTCGACGAGGAGAAGATCGGCCGCCTCACCAAGGGCGAGGTGCCGTTCTTCGAGCCCGGCTTGCCCGAATTGCTCACCAAGCACGTCACCAGCGGCAAGCTGCGCTTCACCACGTCCTACGAGGAGGTCGCCGAGTTCGCCGACGTCCACTTCGTCTGTGTGGGTACACCGCAGAAGAAGGGCGAGTACTCAGCCGACCTGCGCTACGTCGAATCGGCGTTCACGTCACTGGCCCCGCATCTGACCCGCAAGGTGCTGGTGGTGGGCAAGTCCACGGTGCCGGCCGGCACGGCGGCGCACATGGAGAAGCTGATGCGCAGCCTCACCCCGTGCAAGGACGTCGAGCTGGCCTGGAACCCGGAGTTCCTGCGCGAAGGCTTCGCGGTGAAGGACACGCTGCACCCCGACCGGCTTGTATTCGGTGTGCACTCCGACTGGGCCGAGCAGCAGCTGCGGGCCGCCTTCGCCCCCATCGTCGACGCCGGCACGCCGGTGATCGTCACCGACTTCGCCACCGCCGAGCTGGTGAAGGTCGCCGCGAACTCGTTCCTGGCCACCAAGATCTCGTTCATCAATGCCATGGCCGAGGTCTGCGAGACCACCGGCGCCGACGTGACCGCGCTGGCCGAGGCGATCGGGCACGACGAGCGCATCGGGCACAAGTTCCTGCGGGCCGGGCTCGGCTTCGGCGGCGGCTGCCTGCCCAAGGACATCCGCGCGTTCATCGCCCGGGCCGGTGAGCTCGGCGTCGACCAGGCGGTGTCGTTCCTGCGCGAGGTCGACGAGATCAACCTGCGCCGCCGGGCCCGCACCGTCGAGCTCGGCCTCGACCTGATCGACGGCAGCTACCGCGGCACCCGCATCGCCGTGCTGGGCGCGGCGTTCAAGCCGAACAGCGACGACATCCGTGACTCACCGGCGTTGGACGTCGCGGCCTCGATCGGCCGCCGCGGGGGCGACGTCGTGATCTTCGACCCGCAGGCGATCGAGAACGCCCGCCGCGTGCACCCGGAGCTGATCTACGTCGAGTCGCTCGACGAGGCCCTGGCCGGCGCGGACGTGACGATGCTGCTGACCGAGTGGGACGAGTTCCGCGGCATGGATCCGAGCGTCGTGGGTCAGCAGGTCGCGCAGCGCAACATCGTCGACGGACGCAACGTCCTCGATCCCGTGCAGTGGCGCAAGGCCGGATGGCGCTACCGCGCCCTGGGCCGGCCGTAGGTGGATCCGGCGCTCGTCGAGTCGCTTTCCCGGAAGGTTCGCGAGAAGCAGCGCGAATGGCGCTCCCCCGGGGTTGCCGCCGGCGTGGTGCGCGATGGCGCGCTGGCCTGGTCGCTCGGGATCGGCGCCTCAGACGTTGCCGCGCCCGATCAGGCGCCGGGGCCGGACACCGCGTTCGCGATCGGGTCGATCAGCAAGACGTTCACTGCGTCTTTGATCATGTCTCTGCGCGACGAGGGCCGGCTGGCGCTCTCCGATCCGGTATCGCGTTTCCTCGACGTCCCGGCGCACGGCGGCTTGACCGTGCGCGACCTGCTGGCCCACGCGTCCGGGCTGCAGCGCGAGCCGGTGGGCGATCTGTGGGACACGTTGGTGGTTCCTTCCATCGAGTCAGTGGTACGCGACCTGGCCGAGGCCGAGCAGGTGCTGCCGGCGCGGCGGCGCTGGCACTATTCGAACCTCGCCTACTCGCTGCTGGGCGAGGTCGTGGCGCGGATCGACGGGCGCCCGTGGGCTTCGTCGCTGCAGGAGCGGCTGCTCGATCCACTCGGCATGACCCGCACGTCGCTGACACCGGCGTCGCCGGCGGCCCTGGGGTATTACACCGATCCGTTCACCGACCAGGTGCATCCGGAGAAGTGGCCCGACATGGCGTCCTTCTCCTCGGCCGGAGGACTGTGGAGCACGGTCTCGGACCTGTCCCGCTGGTGCGCCTTCCTCACGTCGGGCGCGGACGGCGTGCTCTCGGCCGACACTCTCGACGAGATGACCCGGCCGGAGATCATGTCCGACCTGGAGAACTGGACACTCGCCTGGGGCCTCGGCCTGGAGCTGTTCCGCCGGGGCGAACGCATCCTGGTCGGCCACGAGGGCGCCATGCCGGGCTTCCTCGCGTCGGTGGTGGTGCGACGCGTCGATCGCGTCGGTGCCGTCGTGCTGTGCAATACGTCGGCCGGAGCGGATCCGGCTGGACTGGCCCTCGATCTCGTGGGTGACGTCCTCGATTCCTCGCCGTCCTCTGTATCGCCGTGGCGGCCGGGGCCTGCGGTGCCGGACTCGCTGGTTCCGCTCGTCGGACGTTGGTGGTCCGAGGGTTCCGGCTTCACGTTCAGCGTCCGCGACGGGCGGCTGGAGGCCCGGCGGGACGACCAAGCCGCGTCCAAGCCGCCGGCCGTGTTCGAGCCGGCCGGCCCGGACCGCTACCGCACCGTCTCCGGCCGCGAGGAGGGTGAGCTGCTGCTCGTCGAGCGCGATTCGTCGGGCTCGGTGACCCGGATGAGGTGGGCCACCTACCCGTTCACCCGGGAACCCCAGACCTTCGGCGCCTGAGCGGCCCGCGTCACGGCAGAACCGTCCCGAAGGGGAACCAGGTCGACTGGTCGTTGCCACGCGCCGGGAAGGTGACCTGCTCGGCGATCTTGATCAGCTCCGCGACCGGATATTGCTTCCGCACAGCCGGGTTGACGACGATCTGCAGCTCCCACCGATGGTTGATGAGCACGTCCAGGGTGGGCGCGTGCGGAACGTCGTTGTTGCCGTCCGGGTAGAACGACCCGGGCTGGCCGTTGACCTTGATCGGGACGGACTGCGTCCCGGCGGCCACCTCGTGCCGGACGGTCGTCCAATCGGAAACAACCAGCAGGCTGGCGTCGCAGACGCTGAGGCCGATCTCGTCACACTTCGCCACCGTCGTCGCGTCCTTGTGCCCGGAGCCCAGCCGCAGCTGCCCGCCGGTCGCCCACAGCTCGGGATGCGCCGGGTCGAAATAGCTCAGCGCGGACAGCGACGTGAGCCCGCCCGGCAGGTAGCCGAAGCGCATGGGCATCCGCAGCCCGGACGGATCCGGCGCGGTAATCGCCGCCGCGACCGCGCGCAGCGCCTGCTCGCGGGAGCCAGGAGTCTGCGCCGAGCTGGTCTGGTCGACCACGGCAACCCACGAGTCCGGGGCGTACTCCCACACGATGGTGTAGGACCGGCACGGTGGCTCGGTCGGGCCCATCCAGTTCGGCGGCAGATTGCAGTGATCCTGCAGGTTGCCGTTCGAGTTGCCGTCGCCCTTGCCCGCCTCCGGAAGCAATCCGAACCAGGCGGGATGCCCGTTGACCGTGGTGCGCGCACCGTGCTTGGCGAGCGCCGGGTCGTACTGGCCCTTCGCGTAGGCCGATACGAACCCGTTCCACGGTGCGGGGGCCGACGTCGACTGCACGTAGGCCTGCTGACCGGTCGAACACATCGACCAGCTGGACACCGTGAGGCCGGCCACCGATCCGAGCGCGGCGAACGCGGCGGCCGGCGTGGCGGCGGCGTTGTCGCACGCCCAGGCCACGTCACCTGGTCCCTTCGGGGCCGGGCGCATGACCGCGCCGCTCGGCGCTACCCGGCCGTTCGGCGGCAACGAGTTCTCGATGGTCCTTGGCCCGGTCGACGCCTGGGTCTGGCCCGCGTGGCGGTGCTCGTTGCCGGCCAGGGCCAGGCCGCCGGCCACTACCAGCCCGACCGTCGCGGCAGCCAGCACCGGCAACACGACGGCCCGCCGTCGGCCGGGACGCGGGCGCGGCGGCGGAGCCGGGGGCAGCAATTCCGGTGCCGCCGCCTCGGCGCGTTGCCGAGCGCGGTAGGCGGCCGCCGCCTCGTCCAGCGTGGCGAACGTGTCGGTGAGGTCGTTGAGGGTGCGCATCACAGGTCCTTCGGGATAGTCGTAGCGGATGCGTCGGCCGGGGTCAGCTCGATGCGCAGCGTCGCGAGAGCTCGCGCGATGTGGCTGCGCACCGTGCTGGCCCGGCAGCCGAGCGTGCTGGCTATCTCGTCGTCGTCCAGATCGGCGTAGTAACGCAGCACCACGGCCGCACGCTGCCGTCGCGGCAGCCGATCGAGCTCGGCGATCATGGCGAGCCGCTCGGCATGTCGGACGGCGTGATCCGGGCTCTCCGCGAGCAGGTCGGCAATCGCGTCCGACGGCACGGAGTACCTCAGTCGCCGGCGCCAGCTGAGGTACTCGTTCACGATCATCCGGCGCACGTAGGCGTGTACGTGGGTCGCCGAACCGACCTGCGCCCAGCGCTCGAAGGCCCGGCCGAGAACGTTCTGGACCAGGTCGTCGGCCAGCACCGGATCACCCGACAGCACGACGGCGAACCCGAACAGGGCATCGCGTCGCTGCGCGACGTAGTCCTCGAACGTCATGCGCCCTCCTCGCCGGCCCCACGGTCAGGCATAGACGCGTGAGCCGACCCGCCTGCTGCGTCGCCGGCGACATTTTCTGCCGAGGCGGTGCTCCCCCGTCGCGCGGTGACAAGAACTCCAACCGGCCGGCGACGTGGCCCGGATGCGGTGGGCCACCTACCCGTTCACCCGGGAACCCCAGACCTTCGGCCGCTGACCGTCACGGCCGGATCCGGGCCGACGGCGGCGAAGTGCCGCTTCAGCTCGTTGGCGTAGCGCCGGCCGAGGTCCGCGGCGTGCTCGGCGATCCAGTCGGTGAGGACGATGCGGCCCGACGCCGGCGCATCCGAGTCGGCCAGGCCGTCGGCCATCGCGTGGTACTCGTCGCCCGTGAGCAGCGTGTCCCGCAGGATCAGGCCCAGTACGCGCGACATCCCGGGAATCAGCCATCCCGGAACCGCCACGAGGACGGCCCGGCTGCCGGCGGCGGCCTTCACCGCGGCGACGAGTTCGCGGAAGGTCACCGTCTGCGGGCCGACCGCGTCGACGACGATCGGATCCAGGCCCTGGCCGAGGCGGACGCACAGCCGGGCCAGGTCGTCGACGTGGATGCCGCGGATGCGGTAATCACCGCCGCCGCCGATCGCGAACACCGGCAGGTGCCTGAGCAGCCACGCGATGTTGTTGATCAGCACGCCGTCGCCGCCGAACAGGATCGCCGGCCGGACGATCGCGGCCGGTACGTCTACCTGGTTGAGGATCCGTTCCACCTCGGCCTTGCCGCGGAAGTACGGGTACGGCGAGTCCGGGGCGGGGTTGGTGATCGACACGTGCACGATCCGCTGCACGCCAGCGCGGGCCGCCGCCTCGAACAGCACGCGGCTGTTGGCCACCGCCAGTGCGTGGTCGATGGCACCGCGCGCGAAGCGCACCCAGTAGGTGTTGTAGAGCGTGTGCACTCCGCGCAGCGATTCAGACAGCTGATCGGGATCCTCGAAGGTCAGTGGACGAACCTCGATGTCCGTGCCGTGCGGGGCGCGGTCCGGATGTCCGGTCAATGTCCGCACCCGACGACCGGCGGCCTGCAGTTCCCGCGCGATGGCGGATCCGGAGTAGCTGAATGCCCCGGTGACGGCATCTATCGGGGTGCTCGCTGCCATCGGCGTACCTAGCCGCTGAGTGCGGTGAGAACTACGCCCTCGACGGCCGGGTTGGGCGTCGTGCGTTCGACCAGGAACGTCACCTCGCCGAGCCGTACGTCGCGGGGCGAGAGGAATTCCAGCTGGATCACGCGGGTCTGGCGGCCGACCTCGTCGCGCAGCATCTGGCCCACCGCGATCTTGCCGCTCAGGGTCTCGCCGCTGACCAGCAGGCCGTCGCGGAAGGCATCGTCGCGCACGCGAGTCACGAAGAACGACGTCGCCGGTGCTGGCGCGCTCGCACCTGTCAGCAGCGTCCTGACCTCGGCGGCCAGGCCGATCAGCGGCTCGGGCGCGAGATCACCCTCGGCCGGCTGCAGCACGACTGTGGTGGCGCCGGCCTCGGCGTAGGCGCGCACCACCCCGGCCACCTCGGTCGGCGAGCCGGCGGCCAGCAGTCCGCCGGAGTAGCGCGGGTTGTCGCGCAGCTCGGCCTCGAGCGGCTCGCGGACCACCCCGGCCAGGACGTACACCACGACCTCGTGCGGCCCGGACGCACGGGCCTGGGCCACCACGTCGCGCACCTCGTCCGGCTGGATCGGCACGTCGAGCACCATGCCGTCGGCGCCGGCCCCGGCGAACGCCACGGTCTTCGGTCCGCGGGCCCCGACGAGCAGCGGCGGCACCGTCTCCGGCGGCCAGTCCAACGCCACCGCATCGAGCTTCACGTAGTCACCGGACGTCGTCACCGTCTCGCCCCGCAGCAGCGACCGCACCGCCGGCACCCACTCGCGCAGCAGCGTCATCGGCGACGCAGCCCGAGCGCCGACCTGCCCCATCCAGGCCTGGACGCCGTGCCCGGCGGCCGGCACGAACCGGCCCGGGAAGAGCCGGGCGAGCGTCGCCAGCTCCATCGCGGCCAGCGCCGGATTGCGGAACGGCACCGGCATCAGGCCCAGGCCGACCCGCACCGACGACGTCCAGGCCAGGGCCGCAGCCGCCGCAGTCAGCCCGCCTTCGAGGAAGCAGTCCTCCCACAGCCACACGTCGTCCAGCCCGGCGGCCTCGGCCGCGGTGACGAACGAGCGCAGCTGCTCGGGCGGCAACTGCGGGCGGAACACGACGCCGATCCGGGGAGCAGTCACCGGCTCACCGTAGTGCCCACGTGTCGTCCATCGGAAATACGTTGCCGAGGTCCGCGCGCGCTCCCCCAGATCCTTGATCAAGAGGGAGAAGTGGTTGCTCTGGCAGCCACTTCTCCCTCTTGATCATGAAAGGGGGCGCTCACGACGCTAGGCCGAGGGCGGGATGTTCTGGTTGAGGTGGAAGACGTTGTCCGGGTCGTAGGCGTCCTTGATCCGGGTGAGCCGGGCGAGCTTGTCCGGCGGGTAGGCCCGCTTCACGCCGGCACCGCCCTCGTCGTTGAGCACGTTGACGTAGGCCCCGGCGGCGAACGGCTCGAGCTGCCCGGCCACCCGGCGCGACGCCGCCATCCGCGCGTCGTCCTCGGCCGGGTCGTCCCAGCGCATGGCCGAGACGTACTCGAAGCGGGTCCCGCGCTGGCTGAACGCCGCCGCGTCGTCCGGCACGTCAGCGATGGCACCACCGTAGGCCTGCAGGCTGACGTTCGGGTGGTACTCCCCACGCGGGCCGACCAGCGCGTCGATCGCGGCATCTGAGAGCTCGCGGAAGTAGTGGCCCTTCCAGTACCGGCGGTACAGGTGGCCCTGGACGTTGTCGTCCATCGTCTGCAGCTCCAGGTAGGACATCGGCTGCACCCGCTCTCCGTCCGGACGGCCGAGCGCCTGCAGGTCCGGCACCAGCTTGTGCCCCTCGGTCGGGTCGCCGACCCAGATGAACCCGACGGTCACCTGGTCCGCCGTGATCGAGGCGGCGAACGTCGCCGCCCGCGGGGCCGTCTCGCTCAGGTCCCGCCAGCCACTCAGCACGGCGGCGCCCCGATCGAGCGGATGGGTCAGCTCGACGAGCAGCGCCTGCGCACCGATCGGGTAGAGCCGGAACTCGAACGACGTCACGATGCCGAAGTTGCCGCCGCCCCCGCGCAGCGCCCAGAACAGGTCCGGGTTCTGGTGGGCGGTGGCCCGCAAGACGTCGCCGGCCGCCGTCACGACCTCGTACGCTTCGACGTTGTCGCAGCTCAGCCCGAACTGGCGGGCCAGCCAGCCCATGCCGCCGCCGAGGGTCAGCCCGCCGACACCGGTGTGCGAGACGTTGCCGGCCGTGGTGGCCAGGCCGTGCTGCTGCGCCGCGAGGTCGAGCGCGCCGAGCATGGCTCCGCCCTCGACGGTCGCCCGCCGCGTCGACGGGTCGACGTCCACCGCGCCCATCGGGGTCAGGTCGATCATGAGGCCGTCGTCCGGCACGGCGTGCCCGGCGATGCTGTGCCCGCCACAGCGCACCCCGATCTCGAGGTCGAGCTCGCGGGCCTGGCGCACGGCCGCGACCACGTCGGCGGTGCTCGCGCACCGGGCGATCAGCCGGGGGCGGCGGTCGATCATGCCGTTCCACACCCGGCGAGCGGTGTCATACCCGGGCTCACCGGGTCGCAGGATCTCCATGGCGCCCAGCCTGGACTACCGCCGGCCCACCGTTAAGGGCCAGTTGCCCGCCAGGATCGAGGTCCGGTTGCCGCGACGTGCCGGTCAGCCCCGGGCGAGGCGTTCGGCGAGGGCGGCGTCCTTGGCGTGGGCGGTGTCGGCCAGCGCGGCCTGGAAGTCGGCCATCCGCCCGGCCAGCGCCCGGTCGGACGCGGCCAGGATGCGCACGGCGAGCAGCCCGGCGTTACGGGCACCGCCGATGGACACGGTGGCCACCGGCACTCCCGCCGGCATCTGCACGATCGAGAGCAGCGAGTCCAGGCCGTCCAGATACTTCAACGGCACCGGGACGCCGATCACCGGCAGCGTCGTCAGCGAGGCGACCATGCCGGGCAGGTGCGCGGCGCCACCCGCCCCGGCGATAATCACCTTCAGGCCACGCCCAGCAGCGGACTGCGCGTAGGACGCCATGTCCAATGGCGTGCGATGCGCCGAGACGACCCGCACCTCGTGTGGCACGTCGAACTCGCGCAGCGCCTCGGCGGCGGCGCCCATCACGTCGAAATCCGAGTCGCTGCCCATGATGATGCCAACGGCAGGGTCGGTCACGGTGCCCCTTTCCCATGATCATCTCTGGCGAATGGACCAACGATGGTCCATTCGACCGAGATCATCATTCCGCGTCCCCGTTCATCAGGTAGTCGGCCGCCGCCTGAGCTCGTGAACGCACCGACGTCAGATCAGTGCCGAGCGCCGTGACGTGACCGACCTTGCGGCCCGGACGGAATCCCTTGCCGTACAGGTGGATCTTCACGTCGGGCCAGCGGGCCATGCAATGGTGGACGCGCTCGTCGATGCTCGCGGGCTTGACGTCGTCCGGGCCGCCGAGCAGGTTCGCCATCACCACGACCGGCGCGGTGGGCGTGGTTATGCCGAGCGGGTAGTCGAGCACGGCCCGCAGGTGCTGCTCGAACTGGGACGTGCGCGCGCCCTCAATCGTCCAGTGCCCCGAATTGTGCGGGCGCATCGCCAGCTCGTTCACCAGCAGCTCGCCCGTGACGGTCTCGAACAGCTCGACCGCCAGCACCCCGACCACGCCCAATTCAGCGGCGATCCGCAGGGCCAGCGCCTGCGCCTCGTCGGCCCGCTCGGGATCCAGTCCGGGCGCCGGGGCCAGCACCTCGACGCAGATGCCGTCGCGCTGGACCGTCTCGACGACCGGCCACGCCGCCCCCTGGCCGTACGGCGAGCGGGCGACGACGACCGCCAGCTCGCGGGCGATGGGCACGCGAGCTTCCGCGATCACCGAGGTGTCCGCGCGCAATTGGTCGGCCGCGTCCGACGGCGAGGAGATCATCCAGACGCCGCGCCCGTCGTACCCGCCGCGCGCCGCCTTGAGCACGAGCGGCCAGCCAACGACCTCCCCGAAGGCGGCCAGCTCGTCCGCTGACCCGATCGGCGCCCACTCGGGACACGGCACGCCCAGCGACGTCAGCCGCTGGCGCATCGCCGCCTTGTCCTGCGCGTACACCAGAGCGTCGGCCCCCGGACGCACGACCACGCCTTCGGAGGCCAGCGCTTCGAGATGCTCGCCCGGCACGTGCTCGTGATCGAAGGTGATGACGTCGCAGCCGGCCGCAAAAGCTCGCAAATCCGGCAGGGAACGGTAATTGCCCACCACGACGTCCGGGGTGACGAGGGCCGCTCCGTCGTCGGCCGATTCGGCCAGTACGCGCAGTGACTGCCCCAACGCGATGGCGGCCTGATGCGTCATCCGGGCCAGTTGCCCGGCGCCCACCATTCCGACGACGGGCAGGCCGGTACGCGGGTCCACGTCGCGAAGAGTAACCGGCCGCCGGCTGCGGCAACATCATCGGCAGGTTCCGGATGAGCCGCCCAGCGGCGCCGGGTAGAATCTCTCGACATCATGCTCACGACGTCCCCACCATCGTTGCTGGATCGACTTCGCGGCTCGTGGCGCATCCTCCTCAAGGAGGTCGCCGCCTTCGGTGTCGTCGGCGCGGTAGGGCTGGTCATCGATATCGGCCTGTTCAACTTGCTGCTGCATCAGAACATCGGCGTCCTCAGCTCGAAGGCCATCTCGACGGCGGCCGCGACCACCTTCACCTACTTCGGCAACCGGCACTGGTCGTTCTCGCACCGCGCCCGCACCGGGTTGGGCCGCGAGACGTCGTTCTTCTTCGGCATCAACCTGATCGCGCTGGTGGCCGCCGAGTTGGTCCTGGCCCTGTTCGCGTA